>Ga0214165_1000157_pt1 | contig 54667 bp, 77 predicted proteins | sample TroBogypolimnion_34_FD_153004 | JGI IMG/M metagenome (GOLD analysis project Ga0214165, IMG submission 153004) | Freshwater microbial communities from Trout Bog Lake, WI - Practice 03JUN2009 hypolimnion v3 | ecosystem: Environmental > Aquatic > Freshwater > Lake > Hypolimnion/Profundal zone ... | reverse complement strand
GGACTAGTCGCGACATTATTCAAATCAACAGGTGCGGCAGTTGCCGCTGCAGCAGATTCATTTTTTGCTTACGTTTCGCTATTGCTAAATGGAGAAACTTTAGTAGCTCCATTTACTCAAGACGTGTCCACAAATAACTTGACTATTGCTCCGATTGGTGCAGTTCGTAATGATACTTTTAGCCCATTTAATGGCGATGGTAACTATTCGGTGGCATTCAATGGTAGCACTGACTACTTTCAGCTTCCTTTCAACTCCGCCTATGTGCTGAACAGTGCATCAAGTTTTACGGTAGAATGCTGGGTCAACCTTCAATCAGCTGTAGCTTCGACTATTCTGTCTATGCGAGATGGCACTGGTAGCACAGCAGGTTGGGAAGTTGGAACGTATGCTGCCAACCCTCAAATTCCCCAGATAAGTTGGGATGGTTCCGGTAAGACTGGCTTGCTGGGAACAACCAACATTGCTCTCAATACTTGGACGCACCTTGCTTTTACGTATGACGGCACAACCTTGCGCTATTTTAAGAATGGCGTGATGGAATCCTCTGCTACGTCAATCGTAACTTCTAGTGCCGCTTCTCAGAATTTGTTTATCGGCCTTGCCAAATATACTGGCACAGCCATCCGATTTTTTCCGGGAAACCTTAGTAATCTGCGTATCGTCAAAGGTACTGCAGTCTACACAGCCCCCTTTACGCCTAGCACTTCTGGCTTAACCGCAATAGCTAATACTTCCTTACTTTGCTGCCAATCTTCAAGCTTCAAAGACAACAGCACCAACAACTTTGTGCTTACTGTCGGCGGCTCACAAAAAGTTTCACCTGTTGCACCGTTTGCTTACACGCCGGTAGCTGCATCAGCGTTCTTCAATGGTAGCACGGATGTTCTAGTAACCAGCGCAATGTCAGCACCTGGAACTATTTTTACAGTAGAAGGGTGGGTCTACCCGATTAGCTTTAACTCTAATGAAAATATTATTAATTCGACCACAGCGAATGGTTTGCAAATTGGCCATAATGGGACAGCATTTGGTTTAGCCACTACTGGTACCAATTGGGTGCTAACCGGTGCCACTAGCTTTACACTGAATGTGTGGAATCACTTCGCTGTGGTCCGTAGTGGCACCGGTACTAATCAAACTAGCGTATATATTAATGGTGTTAGAACTGCTAATGGAACTGTCTCGGCTACATTTGCAGCATCTCCTAACAGTTTTATAGGTGCCGCAAATATTTCCATAGCCGGCGGTTTCCCGGGTTACATATCCAATATCCGTATGGTATTTGGCACAGCAGTATATGATCCAACGGTAGCCACGCTAACCACGCCTACAGCACCACTTACTGCTATCACAAATACTGCTTTGCTAACTCTTCAAAATAAAGGGCCTGCAAACAACATTGGATTTATCGACTCTAGCGTAAACGACTTAGTGCTTACTCGTAACGGCACGCCTACGCAAGGTACATTCTCGCCATTCAGCCAAACTGGGTGGAGTACCTACTTTAATGGTTCTAGTGACTGGGCTCAGGTTTCTGTAAGCTCTGCGCTGGATCTAGGCGCTGGTGACTTCACTGTTGAATTTTGGTTCAACACTCCTGTTGCATTTTCTGGAGCTACTACTTTGGGGTTGCTGGGTAAGAAGTTTAGTGATACTACCAACGGTTGGCAGATCTATAAGAATTCTGGAGCCCCTACTAAGATGGCTGCACGATTAGGCTTGGGCAACGACTTGTTCTCAGTTACTACACCTACAGTAGGAGTATGGCAGCACTGGGCACTCGTCCGCTCTGGAACTATAGTAAGCTGGTACGTAAACGGGGTGTTAGACTCCACTACTACCAATTCTGTAAACCTTGCTGACTCAACTGCAGCCTTCAACGTAGGTTACGCGGATACATGGGCTGTTTATGGTAACTTCGGCATTAGCAATCTTCGCATTGTTAAAGGTACTGCGGTTTACACCACCAACTTTACACCGGCTACTACGCCACTAACTGCTATTACAAACACGGTGTTGTTAGCATTCCAAAGTAACCGAATTGTAGATAACAGCTCGGGCGCCTTACCTTTGGTAACACACGCTGGCACACCGACTATTCAGGCAACCTCTCCTTTTGAGCCTACTTCGGCTTACACAGCCTCTGTAAACGGCGGCTCGATGTACTTAAATGGCACAACTGACTGGCTAACCACTTCTGCTGTACCTGCTTTTGGCTCAGGTAACTGGACCATTGAAGCTTGGATAAACACTGGCGTCGTGTCAACTGCGGCTACCTTAATTGATTTCCGCACTACGGCGCAGGGCTGGTACCCAGGAGTGTTTATTAACGCATCGTACCAACCGTACTTTTATGTAAACGCTGCGTTCGCAATAACGTCTTCAGTAGCACTTTCTCAAAATCAGTGGTATCACTTTGCACTGGTTAAGGCAAACAACGTTACTACGATGTATCTTAACGGTACGCCAGTAGGTAGCTACGGTGACGCTAACACTTACTTGGGTAGCACCGGCATGACCATAGGTGCCTCAGGTTTTACGGGCGACGCGCACGCTTACAAGTTAACTGGCTACGTGTCTAACCTGCGTATTGTTTCTGGGGCAGCAGTCTACCAAGCATTCACTGCTCCGACAGCCGCGTATCCTAATATATCTACTACTGATCCGTATTTCAATCAAGTGTCGTTGCTCTTGCACGGTGACGGCGCCAATGGTCAACAAAACAAGACTTTTTTAGACAGCAGCGCCAACGCTCTTACCGTTACACCTACAGGTACACCTACACAAGGTACGTTTACTCCGTTTGAAAATAACGGTTGGAGCACGTACTTCAACGGTACAACTGACTGGCTAACTACAACTAATGCAGCTTCAGCACAGTTTACATTTGGTACCAGTGACTATACGGTTGAAGCGTGGATTTATACAGGCTCTGCCCTTGCCCAAACTATCTTAATGACTGGCACAACTGCAGGCTATAATCCTATGTTCCAGATAACAGCCAGCGGCGGGCCGTCTATCTTCTTTGTAGGCGCTATTCGAGCATCAGGCCCTAACATCACACTTAACGCCTGGAATCACGTAGCATACGTTAGACGTTTGGGCGTAACTACAGTGTATACCAATGGTATTCCGGGCACATCTGCAACATTAGGTGATACACTAACCTGTGCACCACAGTTTAACATCGGCCAGTACAGTTCAGCTATTCAAGCATTCAGCGGTTATATTTCTAATCTTCGAGTTATTAACGGCACTGCTGTGTACACTGCAGCTTTTACGCCATCCACAGCACCACTTACTGCTATCACCAATACTGTATTGTTGGCATGCCAGTCTAGCCGCTTCGTAGATACAAGCAGTAATGCTGTTGTCTTGACCGCAACAGGTACCCCTTCAGTACAAGCCAACTCACCATTCCCTGTAACCACTGCCTATAGTGCTGCAGCCAACGGTGGCTCAATGTACTTTAACGGTAGCACGGACTATCTGCAGACGCCTTCTACGGCGTTTGACTTGTCGGCTCGTTCGTCGTACACGATAGAGTGCTGGATATACTCTTCGAGTACCTCTGGAAACATCTATCAAAACTACACCACTTCTGGGGTAAACGCCTACGGCCAGGCCCTTGCTGTTGGGTCATCTAGCCTTACATTCGGTGAGTACAATGGTTCTACTTCTGGGAATTATCAGTTCTACATAACGGCTAACATAACCTCAAATGCTTGGAACCATGTTGCTGTTGTTAAGAATGGCACAGGTACCAATAACATAACTATCTATGTTAACGGTATTGCGGCTGTCTCCGGAACGCTTGCTAACAACGTTGCCCCTGGGAACGGTACAACACAAATTGGATGCCGAAACTTTAATGGCTACAAGGATTTCTATCAGGGCTACATCTCTAATTTGCGAGTAGTAAAAGGTACTGCTCTTTACACTGCTAACTTTACGCCTAGCACAGCACCGCTTACTGCTATCACCAATACTTCATTGTTGCTAAGTGGCACAAACGGCGGCATCGTAGACAGCACCGGTAAGAATGACATTATTACTGTAGGTTCAGCACAAGTAAGCACCTCTGTAGTTAAATACGGAACAGGTTCTATGTATTTTAACGGTACAACAGATTATGTTATAACGCCTGCCAGTTCTTCTTTTACTCTTAGCAGCGGTGACTTTACCATTGAAGCATGGATTTATCCTTTGGCCTACAGTAACAGCATCTGCGGCGGTAACATATTTGGTACAGTAAATGGAACACAAGCCGGATATAGTTTCAACCTTGGTGAATCACAGACTAGGATGCGTTTGATCTCCAACGGTACCGGTGTCTGGGCCGATAACTTGGTTGCTACAACAGGGCCTGCTCTTAATACTTGGTCTCATGTAGCACTAACACGTAAAGGCAATCTCATATCTATATTTGTCAACGGCGCTGTGCAAGGAACAACTACGGTTGCGTCTACCTTTAACCTGACTGGTACAGTAGGTACGTCGGGTTACTTTACCGAAGGCTCAAATCCAAGATACCTGAATGGATACATTGATGACCTTCGCGTTACCAAAGGAGTAGCACGTTACACAGGTAACTTTACGGTACCTGCGCTTCCCCTTACGGCTATCACAAATACTTCCCTATTACTAAGTGCAACAAACACTGGTGTTGCAAATGCAGCAGCATCTTCCGACCTTAGCACAGCGGGTTCGGCGTCTACCTCTTCCGTTCAGAAGAAGTTTGGAAGCAGATCTCTGTACTTTAACGGTACCACAGATTATCTTACGTCACCAAGTAGCACAGCAAACGCCTTCAGTGGAAACTTCACGATGGAGGCCTGGATTTACCCAACAGCATCAGGCACATCTAGAATTGTTAGTTTTGCAAATACGGATGAATTCTTACTGTTACCTGCTAACACTGTTAGCTATTATGACGGCACAACCAACTTTACGACTGTATCAACTGTAACGTTAAACACTTGGTCGCACGTGGCTGTAGCAAAGGTAGGGACCATAGTTTCTGTGTATATTAACGGCATACAAGGTGCTACAGGAACTTCTACTTACGCCACAACTGCTGCGCGCGTAATGACAATCGGCCGATACGGTCCTAGTGCAACTAACTACTTCACAGGCTACATCGACGACCTACGTATTACCAAGGGCATTGGTCGCTATACTGGTAACTTTACTGTCCCAGCACAAGCTTTCCCTACTCACTAACCTAAGCTGGACTAGAAAAGGGAGCCTTTTGGCTCCCTTTTCTTTTTGCGCACTCGACTAAATACGCCATCAAAATATAGCATATCCTAATGGAAAAATTAGTCCAATCAATGAAAGTTCTGTTAGCGGACACCTTTGCCTTCTACATCAAAACGCACGGTTTCCATTGGAACACGGAGGGGATGAACTTCCCGCAGTATCACGCACTGTTTGATCTAATCTACAATGAAGTGTACGATTCCGTTGATACGATGGCCGAGCACATTCGCCAGCTGGATAGTTATGCGCCTGCTGGGCTCAAAAAATTCTCTGAACTTGCAACAATCAAAGATGAAGATCAAATTCCGAGTGCGAAGGGAATGATCGAGCAGCTTATCAAAGACAATGAAGTGTTATTGAAGCATATTGAGGCTACGTACGAACTATCAGAAAAAGAGAAAAAGCGTGGCCTAAGCAATTTTCTTGCAGATCGTCAAGCTGCTCACTCAAAACATCGCTGGCAATTGACAGCGACTATCAAGAATGTCGGTAGTCAGTAAGGTTAACCTAAATAGAGGCTTACAGATAAAGGAGCCCGAATGGCACTAACACTCGACGATTTTCAAAAGGTTGCAGACGACCTTGGCTGTGAAGCTGCAGCAGTACAAGCAGTACAAGAGGTGGAGACAGGTGGTACAGGTGGATTTAATCCGGATGGTACTCCAAAAATTCTATTCGAAGCACTATGGTTCCACAAGCTAACCAAAGGCGTGTACGACGCCAACTATCCTAATATCAGCAGTCCAACGTGGAACCGTGCACTATACGGTAAAACTTGGGAAACGGAACAGGCCCGCCTAGAGCAGGCACGTCAGCTTAATCAAGATGCTGCGTTTCAAGCAGCATCTTGGGGTATGTTTCAGGTGATGGGGTTCAACCACGCATCGCTAGGATTTTCCACAGTGATTGACTTCGTTGCAACAATGGCTACAGACGAGCTCTCGCAGCTACAGATTTTTGCCGACTTCGTTAAGCACAATCACCTAACACAGGCACTAATCGACAAGGATTGGGCAGCATTCGCACTTCGTTACAACGGTGCACAATACGCGGCAAATCACTATTCTGAAAAATTACAAACAGCTTATGCCAAATATTCAGGAGCATAACCTATGAACGCAGCAATGGAAGTTTTTAACAAGTGGTTGACAATGGTTGATTTTCCGGCTGTCATTCTATTGGTGATGGCAATAATGGGAGCATGGGTAGTACACCAAACGCAAAAAAATCCTAATAACAATTTCGACTTTGCGGATATGTTACGTGATGAAATGGGTAAACCATCTGCATTACGCCTTGCATTATTTCCGTGCTTAGCTGTTAGCTCATGGGTCGTTATGTACACTGTTGTACAGACGAAAACAATCGACTTATGGTTAATTGTATTTTACATGCTAGTATGGTCTGGTGCCAAAATTGCAGATAAAATGGTTGATGCGTATATAATGACAAAAGGTGGTGGTAGTGCTCTTGCAGCAATGCAACAACAGATTGCTCAACAATCGGCAGCGCAGCAACCCGTAGTATCACCAGTCACTACGGCACCTGTGATGGGAACAATCGTCGGCGCAGGTGGGTTAGTCCTACCGCTACCGAAGGGCACCAAGTAAGTTAAGCTGCGCAACGATTGTCCTTGGTGGCAAATAACTAGCCAGTTGGTCACCCAATTCGGCTAGTTTTCCATTTACCAATTCAATTTTATCAGGTGGTGCATTACATAACAGCAGTAAGTCAATTGGGTGAATGGAGCAGTTAATACGCTTGCCACAATTCAGTTTACTGTGCATCACCGTAAGATTATGCACGGAACAAAGATATTCAAGTGGGATATTCAGTAAAAATCCAATATGACGACTAACTTTATGCTCGATGTGATATTGCTGCAAACCAATCTCGTATCCGTTTGGATTTATCACCTGTGTGTTTTCCCTGTATGTGCGTCGCCCCCAGTATATTGCAGCTCTTCGATACTGTTTTAGTTCCAATGTATGCTCAATTGCCTGCAAGTTTTTTACCTTGGTGGTAATAGCCTTCCTATTCCGATCAGCTCGTTGCTCTGCAGTTTCCGCCCGAGTTCTGTCCGCTTGTTGAATTTTTCGAGCTGTCCAATTCCCATCCTTCCACATCTTTGTAGTTTGTGTCGATAATACCGCTTTGTACGCCGGGCATTGCCGTATGTTTTGTTGGCACCATACCTTTTCGGTTATTGACCTGTACACAGCAGGTTTACCACATTCGCATAGTGTACCTTCGGGAATTGGTATGTGTTTTTTTGCGTGGTCTGTAAAATTAGAGGGATTGTTGGAGACGTGGTCGCACGTTAAACATTTTCTTGGATAGTGATATAATTTTGGAGTCATACAGTAGCAATTGCATTACCTTTGTACTTATGTATTTTCGAACTAGTCACGCCTTTTGTTTCATCTTCGACTCAATTAGATTAAGTTGAGCACATATTGTAGTGCTGTAGCTCAATGCATGACCTTTTCTGAACGCTGACTTATCATCGTCGTGAGACCGATACAGCATCGGTCTCACCTTTTGCTTATTCCGCACGTAATCATTTAGTAAATGGCGTTTATCAGGTCGGATTAGTGCGACGATGTCCGCTAGTTCTAATACACTCTTTGGACTAACTTTCTGAATCGTATCATAGTGGTTTTTAATCTGAAACAGTTGAGCAACAATTGCACGATCTTTTAGCAAATTCCAATCCGGTTCCTTACGACAAGCCTTGCGAAACTCCGCTTTCGATTCAAATGCATTTAGTAGCGATAGGTGCAGAAAATCAATTTTAGTATAACCAAATTCAATAGCTTCTTTGTGAGGAATTGCAGCAAGCCCGGTTAGTGGATCTATTGCAATATTCTCAAAATAATGTCCACAAGGGTGTTTAACAAGCTCGTTCTTATCTACACGAGATGCAGGTATTGATGTTGGAAACAGCCTGCGGATGTCCGTACCGACTGGCAGATCTATATCGATATCAAATGTTGACATTTTTCTGTTTCCCTTTTACTCGTATTCAGTTTACTTTACAGTCCCATTTCAGCTACGATTGCTTTCGTCTTAGTTACAGTGTTCGGGTTAGACTTGATTTTGTCGACCCATTCACTAACATCGAGTACCTTAGATACATTTTCTCGATCGTCCTCATCGAGCGATCCGTACCATTGCTTGAATTTAGTGCTGGTTAGTAGTAACCACGGAGATACGTCACCATTGCGGATCCATTGGCTTAATTCACCAGAGGTAGTATGATCAAACACTTCTGCAACATCACAATGTTGAGTTTCTGCAACCTTGCACAGGTATACTGCAGATGCTTGTACCAATTTAGTGGGAGACTTTTCAGCTGAGTTTACTCGAATCCACTCGTCGTATATTGCACTACTTGTCCAGATAACAGGTGGAATATTGTATTTCACCATATGCCGAACGTACGATTCGACATTGGGAAGATGAGTCGCTTGAGAAAATGCAGCAAACTTAATGAACGATTGAAAGAAACGAGACGAAATAAACCCAGTTTGTGGAGGAACTTTCTTGCCCATGGCCTTTAGCCAGCTACTGTACGCAAGCCACGCAGCCATCCCTTCACTAGTCTTCATCTTCTGCGAGCGCTGCATCTGTTGGCAAACGTGATCGAGGAACGCAGCCTCTCGCATGAAGGTCTTGTCGCAGTGGCTACATACGTAACTACCTGCGTTTTTTGGTTTCTTTTTTATCAGTGCTGTCACGATATTCTTTTATGGTTTCTTCGAGTTCTTCGGGAGAAAATAATGCAAGAGCGCTTTCCGCTCCACGTGCATTAGTATCGTATACAAACTGAATTGCCTTCAACGCTTCATCGGCAATAGGCTTCTTCGCTACCCACTTCCACTGTCGAGATTTGTTGGTGCCTGCGGTAGCGAGCTTGAGGAACTGCTGTTGCTTGGATAAGCTAAACAAATTCAGATTTACTCGCTGCAAACGAATCGGGGCGACGCCACTGCCTAACATCCACTTCATTAGCACAAGCGGATGGAATTGTTTTTGCTCACTCTCTGTTAACTGCTCCCATATGAAGTAGTTTTTCTTTTCTAGTTCGGTGAGAACTTGAAAAACATTCAGTTCACTCATTTACGTGGAAAATAGTTTCACAAAACTTGCATTTAATTGCTCCATCATCTTGCTTAATCAAGTCAGTATGAGTACAAAATGCACGTGCATCATCCCGAAGGATCGTCACCGAATCGTACAGCGGGAGTAATTTTGCTTTTAAATTAATTATCTGTTCTTCAATCGGATTAACTTCGTTGGTGATATACGTCTCCAGATTGGTTAATCGGCGTTGAAACGCTACTCGAGAATTAGGATCAGGTTTCGAGATTGCAGCAATAATAGCGGGAGATAGTTCATCAGACATTTGTTAGTTTCCTTAGTTCAGAGAATAGTGCACAGATACAGATAATCGGGTCAGCAGAGTGAGCGTGCTGGTACTGGTACTTTGCAAATAGTATGATGGCATCGTCCAACACTTCTTCACTTGTTATCAACACCTCGCATTGAGTAATGTTCTCGAACATTTGTTGATACAGTGTAATGATTTCTGATGGTGGCACATTGATGATTGTGTAATCCCGAGCACCACTAAAATCACCAGCTAAGAATAGTTCAATGAAATCATCTTGCTGTTTTGCTCCACTATACTTCAGTACATTGTTAATTGAGTATTGCTGCAATGTGTTGATAATACCACGCATATCAGGCAGTTTATCATTTACAAGTCGCTCAACAGTTTCAAGGTCGTATTGCACTCCCTCTTCTTCGAGAATTTCAATAGCACGCTTGGTGGCGCTTGCTGCTGGTAACGAAGCGAATGAGTACGTTTGTACACGAGACTTAATTGCATCGGTAATCTTATGCTCGTAGTTCGCAGTGAGAATGAACCGAGCGTCGTCGCTATAACGAACCATTAGTTCTCGCAACGTATCCTGTGCAATACTTGACAGGCGGTCGCAATTATGAGTTAGGGTTTGAGTAGCACCAACAAAAAAGTTGTGATTGCCTTGCACCGATACATCGTACACGTGCTTCGGGGTGGACACCTTTGTTATTGATTTAATCTGGAGTTGTTGCATTTTTGATTGTCTGTTTGATTTGTTTTAACATCTTGTCGAGCTGGGCCTCGTTCGTAGCTCTGCATAATTCTACTTGGATATGTTCGAGTATATTATCTTCATTAATCCATATAAATTTAATATCATTTTGTAAACAATGAGATATTACAGCATTCATTTTTACCACCTGCTGCGCAAAAACAGAGCGAGGTTTCAGTTCGTATAATATATTATACTGGGTATCATAAAAGTCTGCAATGTATGTTCGGTTGGTTCCTGCTTCATCCACGTAAGGCACCCTGTACTGCTCGTAGTTGAGCCGAGGGTGAGATAGGTGAAAACAGACTTCCCACGAACTTCTGTATTTTTTTATAGTACCATCAGGAAATATTGCTTGTGCGGTCCAGTGGGTCCATCTATTATTGACTGGAGGGGTATATCCATCAGCAATCTTTTTGAGCATCCGCTCTTTACCAGCAACTCGACTTCGAGCAACTTGTTCTGCCCCTTTTTGAGTTTTAACATACTCTTTCATTTTTGCGGAATTAATCTCCCCAGTTCGCTTTGTCTGGGCTATTCCTTGTGGGGTTGCACGATACCCAACTAATGCTGCAGCAATCGCAGCACCTCGTTCAGGGTGAGGTCCTTGTCTAAAGCGATTTGTCTTCATACACTCTGTGCAATATTTACGTAAGCGCATTTTTCTACTGTCAAAATCAATATCGATGAATGGCTGGTTGCAGCAGGGGCAGATAGGATTATTAAGTAATGCTATTCGCTTATACAGTTGTTCTCTGGATTGGACATCCATAAATTGAGATACGTTTTCACGCCACGCACCCTCTGTTTTTAGCACTTTATCACTAAACAATGATTGTAGTCGCGGGAGGGTAACGTACTGGTTGACTAATTCAACAATTTCTGCAGTAGAGTACACTCGTTGATGTTTGGTATTTCCGCCCATTCCTCGAGCTTTTGCTAACTCACTGTACCGTTGCTTTCGTTCCGCGTCCATACTAATCTCCTGTGCTCATACAGTTATTTAGTCGAACTCTGTAAAATATGATTAAACTCGTGTAATTGGTCAGCTCGTACTACAACTGGAGTATTGGTAATTGGGTCGGTAACATACCACTTGTGTTCTGGTGTGCATACTACTTTTTCACCATTCTCGAATTCAATTTCGAGAGTATCAGTTCTCACCCCTTTATCCATTAACTCGAACGTGCGCCACTCAATTTGATTGGACTTGACGTTCAGCGACTTGATTAAATCATTTTTGTCATCTAACTCTTTAATAGGAATTTGCTGTTCCTCACCCTGTCGTAGTACTGTTACGAGAGTATTCTCATCCACACACTCCTCTAGTAATACGATTTTGATATCACCAAAGCCAGTAGTCGTGACAAAGGTTCGAATGCGGTCGCGAATAGTATCAACATTGTTGTCAATTGATGCGTCCACGGTTAGTACATCAGCTTTGTCGATCTCATTGTAATCAATTAACAATGCAGCGAGTGTACTTTTACCTGTACCAGCAGCACCTGCAAGCAACAAGTGAGGAATATCCTTTTCAGCAAGTAGCTTTAGAAGCGTAGACCGCATCTGCTTGTTACTGAAGCAATATTCTTCAAACGAAGCTGGAGCGTACTTTTTAACCCAAAGTTGTTTCATAGTGGTTTATAGTGAAGTATAGACAATTATACTTGTTGGGAAGGTTGGTGTCTTTGGATAAATGCAATAATTCGAGAACGCAAAGCAGCCTCATCTTCACTCACTTGGGACTTACGAGTGTCGAGTTCGTCCACGTATGCTTGTAGCTGCGCAAGGTGAGTTTGGAAATCTTGTTGATTTTTGACCTCGCGGTTATTTGCAATGCTAGTCGATACGTCAACAAAATTATCCCAAGCGACTTTGTTTGCTTGTCCGAATGTGTTTTCATCGACCCCAGTGTTATCGGTCATCGGTTGAGGACCTTGTGCAATTGCCACTTCTTCAAGCAAGTCGGTTGCATTCTCTTCCGCAGTTGGTGCTGGGTGGAAATACTCAGGAGCATCTTTGAATACTGCGTCAAACGCCATACGAGCGACGTGTGGATCAGTTAGCGTGCCTGATGGTGGTTGCTCTTCGACTACAACAGGAAGTGGAGCATTAAAATCAAGATCCAACTGTGTGTCAACCGGTTGTTGTGCTAATACTTGCGCAATTGCAGGGAATACTACAGGCTCCACAACCTCAATAGGTGCAGGCTCCGGTACCCAATTCATAGTTGATAGACCTGTAATCGTGTGATCGAGTGCCACAGATGATGTATCCTCAGGTTCATCAATCACAGGCTCTGTCGCAGTAGTCTCCTCTGTTACAGGGGTTGTAGTGGTAGTCCATGCAGTAACTGCAGGCATGGCAGTGAGAGCACCGGTAACACTCAGTTCAGCTGCTGGTGGTTGATTATCATCGTGTGGCATGAAAACGAACCAATTTTCACCATCGTACCGTTCGAATACCTCTGTCTCTTCATTAAATCGAATGGCACCCGCTGCTAGATCAATCTGGCGAGGTGCTGCTGTACCTTCTGGAGGGACTATTTCGTCCTCGCTATCATTCTCGTTAATAGTTGGGGACTTGTGGTGACGATGAGCAATGGCAATATTCGTGCATAGTGTTAGAATAACCGCAGCTGGGTCAAGTACAATCACCAATAGTAACGTGAACCACGTTGTTGCAATATCGACATCAAGGTGCATCGATTTAGCAAGGTACACAAGTGGTCCAACATCAGACTGCTGCTTGATTTCGTTGCTAGCTAGCTGAGCCTTTTCTTTCTCGATCAAAGGCAACCGTGTGTTGATTTCCTTTAGCTCATCCTTGAACTGACGATTCAGGCGGACACGCCCTTGCACATCATCTGGCTTTAGTTGGGCAACTTGTTGGTCAATTTGTACCTTTCGTGCTGACAATCGTGCTGATTCAGACTCCAATAGTGCCTGAGAAGCACCAGTCTGTTTGAGCGCAATCATGTCCGTCTGGTTCGCTTTAGTTAGGAAGCCGAATGTACCAAAACTGGTAATCATCATCATTGCAATGATAATTGTCGTTAGTACAGCACGGAATCCAATGGACAATCTAGCCCAAAACCGATACAAGAAACTTACACTTACTAGTTTGCCAAAACCGATAGCGCAACCCAATGCAACTACAGAATAAAAAGAACCAGCGTATGTGGTTGCAAGACCGATGACACTAAAAAATTCAGCAGTCGCTGCGAGCCCTAGTGCAGCAAGCACTAGCAAGATTATTAGAAACATAATTTTATCCGTCAATCGCCATTACATGCTTTTCGATCGTTCGCCAGAGTGTGACCCCATCATGCACAAGCCCTTCGGTCCACATTGTGTGTTCGATTAGAATGCGGTCGCCACGCTTAACATCCAACACGTCTGGGCCGATTGCTACCACTCGAGCCCAACGATCTGTTACAGCAGATCTATGGAGATCTCTACCAAGGTAAATTCCCGTATTTGAGGTTTCGATGAACTGACCTTTTACAACTTTATCTTCAAATGCGAAGATAATGCTATCCTTAATCAACTCGAGCATTTTTAGCCTTTGTAGGTGTAACCTCGATCACTGGAGTTGGTGCAGTAGATTCTTCTTGTGCTTTTTCAAGTAGTTTACGAGCTGCATCCAATCGAACTCGTTGTTGCCGGCGCGCTGCAACTGTAGATTGATCGACAATATCAACTGGTGCAGCAACGTTGCTATTTGTCTGTGATTGTAGCTTCAATAAATCCCAATCAATCATCTGTCCCTGTGCTGATTTTACCATCTTTGCCATCAAATTCTCCTATGTGTAGTTGCCTATTTACTAATCTTCGTCGCGTAAAAACTCACGCCAATCTAAATTGTACTTGATCGGGTCAATGTCGTGTACGCCAATTAGATACAATACGTAGCTGGAAATGCTACTCCCTCTTCCGACTCCCCATGGAATCTCATTTTTTTCCAATACGTCTACAATATAGACAAGAGTACGAAGCATATCGGCTTTATCTCGCGAAACGTACCAGTCGATCTCTTGATCATACCTATCGACCCGATCTCCCTGTTCCTGGCGCGACAAGTGCTTAATATCTCCAACCAGCAGTTCATCAAGATATCGTTGCACGTCCAGTTTTTTATAACGAGGCGGAAGAACAAATTGAGGATGTTCTACTTGATAGTCGATATCAGCTGGAGTATTAACTGTAATATCCGCGAATCTGTTATATTGTTCAATCGGAGTCGTAATCTTACTAACTCGTACCTGAGCTCCTGACTGCAGCAGATTGATAATAATAGGATGCGGAGGATCGAATAAGTTGGGGTCGACAATGCTAACCCCACTGTATGTTAACTCACGCCTATCGAGGTGAGTCGATTGCGTCATGTATTATACGAATGGAGTTATGTATGTTCCACCATCTTCATTAACTGTATCCATTGCTGATTTTGTAGTCGCGGGCATTGGTTGCCATGATGGTTGAGTCTGATCCCAACCAGCGGACGCAGCCTGTGTATACACAGGCTGAACATATGCAGGTGCTTGTTGCTGTGGAGTGTTCACTGTTAGTTTATCGATAATTGCAACAATTGCCTCCCATTGGTCACGATCAGGACGCCAAGTTGGCCCACCAACAAACATAATACCCTTGAGGTACGATCGGAATTGGTCGAGAGACATAGTCTCAACCTTAATCGTACCACCTTTTGCTTTCGCTTTTGGCATCTTTGGGGTCGTAGTTGGTTCCGGTAGACTGAAATTTTCTGTAGCCATTATATTATTCCTTACATTAGAAAGTCAGCAAGAGCCATATTCTTTAGGTACTTCTGATAACTGTCATTTGGCGACACCAATACCCATTTACCTGGAGCCACTTCGGTGCACAACAGTTGGTGTTTGCCGAGTACTGGATGAAAGAATGTGCGAGATTGATCGAATTCGATCACACGATACCCAGTTTCAGTAACTGTATGATGTTTTGGTCCAACTACAAATAACTTAAAGCTAGTATTAGTTAACTCGTGTACCTTGATCGTATCGATAGATCCAGTCATTTTATCGCACACAATCACAAACCAATCAACAGGCAGAGTAAGAGTCGTCTTACCGACCGCAATTGTTAGCGCAGATGACTGCAATTCAATTACAACAGACAGTGCTGTGCAAAAATAGTCTTGCTGTCGTAGATCGTAATTCCAGAACCCATCTAGCTTTTTAATGTCAGCCGTTGTTAGAATATTTCTGCCAGTATCGCTGATATCAATTAGGTTCATAGTCATGCTATCTTTCTTTTAAAGACTGGAAAATCGCCAGCCATTCTAACGTACTCCCAATCATCGTGCAAACTCGAAATGTCTGCAACACGAATTAATTTAAGTATGGAGCCTCCGGTGTCGGTTTTTTCACCCTGTTCGAAAAAGAATAGCGTCGTCTTCTTTTGCTTATGTTGGATTTGAAAGTATTGGTTCATTTGTAATTGATATATGTTGTCTTGTACGGGTACTCCGCATCTGTATAGAATGTGACGCGTTTTTTAGCATGCGTCGCGCCGAAGCTATAATTTGTCCCGATGTCCCACACCTCTGCATGTGTTTTATCGCTAGCCATACGTAGAGATCGCCCAATTGCTTGTACTACTCGTGTAAATGCTTTGCCAATATCCAACATAACAAGGTTGAAGATTCTATCTATGCTCAACCCAACGGCGGCAATCTGAACATTTGCAATTACGACAATGTTGTTGTGGGTTTCAAACAGTGCATACACCTGCTTACGAACGTCGGTATCATCCTTACCGTAAATGAATACGGATTTTTCATCCCCAATCATTTTCTGCAATTTTTTGCCAACTGGAATAGAACTCACTAACACCAGGGTATTGCCAGAGGCAGCGGACACGTCTACAATGAAGTCAGCGATCCATTTATTACGGGGTGCATTGGCGATCAGAGCTTTCTTTTCGTGATCATATTCTGCAAATTTCTCTTCTTTAGGGTTGTCACAATCCCGTAGCAACATCTGGTTGATGTTGACAGTGGCAAGCAATCCACGCCGCATTAATTCTGCTGCAGCGATTGTATAAATTTCCCCTGCACCGAGTGCTGCATACACAGATTTGTAGTCTGCAGGGTCTTTTGGCATTGTGCCGGTACAACCAATGCGAACGGGAATGTGACTACCGTGTTCAATTAGCAGCTTCTGAATAACTGCACCTTTTGCGCCATGTGTTTCATCCACAATCACTACTTGGAAATTCAACAGCAATGCAGGATTGTTCTGCAGTGCTTGCCATGTTGACATTACGTGTTGGTGATCTACATCCTTGATTGCGCCAGTGTACTGACCGATGTCCATCTTCATTGCTGTGAATGGTTCCATGGATTGGATAACAAGGTCCACACTAGGCACAATGACAAGTGAACGAAATCCCATCCCCTCGTACACCTTTGACAGTGCACATATGATAAGAGATTTGCCTGCACCAGTAGCAGCAACGATAATCCCCTTGTGGTCGTTATCAATTACAGCATTGACCGCTTCTATCTGGTGTTCCCGTAGTATCCACCCATACTCCTTAAACAGATCCGAATCAACATGTTGGACGTTTATTTCAAGTGGGGAACGGACGTCAGTAAGGACCAGCTCGTATCCCCACTTGACTAGTTTAGGAATAATCGATGACAGCAATGCTTGGTACGTGCGACCTCGCTTCGTTACGAAATTAGTCTTGCCGTCCCACGCACCCATTTTATACAAGGGCATAAACTTAAACCCAGGAACGAATTCCGAGTGATCGTCTATGAGAGTTTGCAGATGGTTAGTACGCAAGCCGGTGAGAGTACAAGTAACCTCATCTTTTATGGTTATATTACATTGCATCAATAAAAACCGAGTTTACGCTTAGGTGCGACCTTACGAGCTTGTTTGGTGTGATTGTATAACTCCGCTAGTGAATACTCTTCACCAATAGTCGGTTTCCAGTTTGTGATTTTGTGATCCGACAAAAATTGTCGAGATTCATCGTACGTCATCTTGCGGAATTGCAACACGGCAAAGCAACGACCAGGGCGGAGTAGTGCTGGGTCGATATCATCCAACTTTTCAAGGTTTGTGGAAAAGATCAATTTCTTGCTAGCCATCGACACGATACCGTCACCAACATTGAGAAATTTTGCCATCATCAAGTTACCGTCACTACGAGCACCGAGGAATGTATCAGCATCTTCCATAATGAGAGAGCCGTATTCCCCCTCAATAAACATAGCAAAGATTCCGTCCTTCTTCATAATTTCCGGATCGTACGTGATCAGTGCATTTTGCTTGGAACGGCTGACGATGTACTTGATAAAGTTCGATTTGCCAGTGCCTGGTGCACCGATCAACAATAAGATGTTTTCACTAGATTTAAGGAAATCCTCAATGAATTGGTCTACCCCCTCTTCGACAAATGGGTACGAACTATCAGACACTCCTTGTGGGGTGCGCAATGGGATAGTAACGCTACTACTATCTCCACCGATCATCCACTCAATCGATGTTGTGATTTCGCTGTAAGTCTCTTGTAATTTTTCAAGGACTTCAGTAACAAGAGACTTCGAACCTAGTACTTCAACGTACGAAGAGTTGCTGTTTGTCCGGATCGAAACAAGACCGATATCACCAACTACGATTTGCGCGCGTGTGTTCGATGATGCGAATATCGTGTGAGGATACCCAAGTGCATCCAATGCTTTGGTAACTACATCATCTAGCTCGTCAATAAGGTCAAAATGTAGTTCCTCACAGTACACATCAGTACTAGTGGCAGCGCACTTTGCAATGAAGGTATTTGTGATAAAGTCACGGAAATCAGTTTCGACGTATGCGATTGGAGCGGTGGATTGTGTCATATTAGATTGGGTAATGGCGGCTACTAATTGTTCAGCCTCGGTGTATCGATGAAATCTTGGGCGGGCTTTTGATTTGACGTACCTACGTCGTATCTTCAGAGTGTGCAAAATGCTGTCACTCTCGGTATCATCGCTCATAGTACCATAGCTCCATCAATGGATGCTACCTTAACCTTAACAATCGAATTGAGCATAAACCCCTTTTGTTTGAGTCCGTCACACATTGCTTCGTACTTCTCCTCCATCTCAGCTACCGCGTGGTACATCGATTTGAGATCTGTAATACGATCCTCTGCATTGACGTATTGTTCTTTATCACGATACAGCAGCTCGCGCGGGTGCTTTTCCGTGTAGTGTTTCCATAGTTTACCACGAGTGCGTTCGATTGTGCTCTCTATGAATTTGCGTATTGTTCTCAGCTCAACGTGGCGAATCGAATAGTGACCGACCCAGCTTGCTTGTTCAATTAGCAAAGCATCAAGAGACACCCCCTTCATCTTCAAATGCTTCGCAGCATCCTTGAAGTTAAGTTCCATTTCGTCCAAAATAGAGGGCAAGTGTTCAAAATTGTCACCCAGGTCGGCAATAATCGTCATTGTAGTTTTTGTGCCACTGCGTAGCGTATAAATGTGCCCTGAGCTGACTGGAGCTCAAGTTCAGCCAATCGGTCAACGTCCATGTACATGCCGGGATGTTGTTGTAGAGTGTATTGTAGTTGATTTTTGATTTTGTCTTCTTGCGTTTCTGGTACCTTACCGTCGTTAACGAGATCAGGTAGGTTGTTGAGATAACTCACTAAGTATTCGCTATCTAGTCCAGGATTTACAGCAAGTCCGAGAGGGATTGGCACATTGTAGATCGCGGTCGTACCGTGCTCAAACACTGAATACGTTAGGACCTCGGATGTAGGTTCGTACTTCATGTCAGTTAACAACAAATTCGTGAGGTTTTGAGTCGTTGCAAGGTAGCTTTCGAGAGCGTCCCATGCTTCAGGAAGCATGTTAGCAATCACTACGCTCGCATCAACCCAAAGACGCTGACGTTTGATTATCATACTGATGATATCTTCTTTTGTGATTACGTCGTCGTCTTCGGTGTTGTCCATGTTTGGTTATTCCTCTAGTAGTTCAGCTGCAATACGCTTTTGATTGGCAAATGCTGCAGGCTTTTCTCCATTGTCTGTCTCTAGCCCAGTGTCGACAAGGATAGACGCGTCTTTCATACTATCGAGCATGATAAGCACATCAGCTTGATACTTATCAAAATCTGCGGCGCGCCAGATTGCGTCTGGACCAGATGACGTAAGATAGTACCAACTACCCTTTTTCGTAACTACTCCAAGTGCCACAGCAACTTCGAACAGTCCGTTATATGGATCGATACCCGTCGCGTACGGCACTTCGAGTTCGATTTGACCGAACGGTTGGGTGAAACGAGTCTTCGCAGCAGCAACTTTCAAACGAATCCCAGTCACCTTCTTAGACTTCTCGTCCTTGAGCTTCAGACGAGATAGGTACGCAATTTGGTGAAATGCGAATTTAACCTGTTCATTAAGTACAGCGCCGTTGATGGCAGTGCCCGCCATGATTTGCTCTGCTCGAGCTTGATACACCTGATCTGTACACAGGTACGTAATATTCATACCAGCAACAGCGTGAGTAAGTTTCTTGAGCAAGTCTTTGATCATGCGCTTAGTTGCGCCCTGGTCTGCTTTGAAATCCCCTGCTTCAGCGTTGTTGTAATCACTATCTGTCATCATAAATCCGAGACTGTCGATAGTAATGTGCAGCTTCGGTGCAGCAGCAAGGTCTTCGCCGTATTCTTTGATGTATCCATCTAGGAACGAACGGAGTAGGGTCCACGCATCAGTAATCTTGACAACGCGCTTACGCATAACACCTTGACTGTAATCGACTCCAATCTTCTCAAGGTAATCCTTATCGAGCGCGTTTTCGCTATCAATAATCAGATTGAAAGCACCAGCTTTCTGCGCTTCACGAATGACGTTCCCAGCGATAAATGATTTGCCGGTGCCAGAGAATCCAGCAACCAATGCCCCAGTACCTTGGGCAATACCCTTTGTGAACTCCCCACTCAATACTCGGTTCAGTACGAAGTTACCGTATGACACCCAATATCGACCAATCTCGACGTCACCACCAACAGATTTAAGGTCTTTGATCTCTTTCTCAAATTCCTTCAAAAAAGCAAACTTAGCCATAGTTATTTCTCCAATTAAAAGTTAGTACGCCCAGGAACATCACATGAACATTCCTGGGCGATATCTGTGTCAACTATTGCAGTTGATTATTCTTCGTTGACTGATGCTTTTGCGGCGGCGCGGCGATTGCGGATCTGTGCAAGGAATGCTTCGGCTTCTGCCTCATCATCTTCTGCAGGCACTTCGACTTTGGCTGGCTTTGCAGCAGGCTTTGCTTTAACCACAGGAATGTCTTCGTCATCTTCGGTCACGACTGGCTTTGCAGCTGGCTTTGCGCCAAACTTGGATGCTGCTGAACCTGCCTTTGGCGCGGGGGCGCGAGGGGCATCTTCTTCGTCACTGTCGTTGCTGCGTGAACCGCCACCTAGGCTTTGTTCTAGTAAGTTCTCAACGAATTCAACTTCTGGTTCTTTTGGAAGCATTGTCGCAATGTCGATGAAGTTAGGTGTAGCACCGCTTTCGTCTTCGAGTTCAAGCAGAGCAACTTCTTCGTCTTCTAGTGCACGCGAAGCACGAGCGAACTTGGATAGACCGTAGTCAGACCACTTTTCGCCATTAGGACCTGGCTTGGTCGTACGGGTGATAATGAAGTCAAATCCACTTCGGATGTCGCACGGTAGGTCATCGCCTAGGTCACCACTGCTGATGTTGTGAGCGATGATGTCATACAATGTTTTACCAATGTTAACGATAACAACCTTGCCGGTGTACGTTTCACCAGTTTCTGGGTCCGCTGGCATTCCATCCTTAACAACGATAGCCTTGGACATATAGTCCTTCTTGTGCCAGTACTTTTTGCCATTGACCGTGTCTTTAGCTTTGTAGTAACTGCGTGACAAATCGCAGATTGGGCACTTCTTGCCGTACATTTCCAAACATGCAACACGACTCTTATCACCGTCGACAAGTAGTTCATGCATACGACGCTCAACTAGGAAGCCTAGTTCATTGTCAGGGTTTGCATCAGGAATGAAACGAAGAGTTGCACTCTTGTTTTCTGGTAGCTTGTGGAAAGGGTAATACGAAGGGCGGTCGGTGTTTTGGTTACCTGGCTGTTTGGAGAAAGCAGCGCGTGCACGAGAGATGTCGAACTTTGATTTAGTAATCATGGTAATATTCCTTAAAAAGATAGTTTATACGAACTAACAAACTGATGATATTGAAATTTTGCAATAAGAACCACATGACGAACTTCATATGGAACAACTCTATTTATACAAATAAACTAACGTGTATACAACTTTTTCCGAATTATTTGGTTACACTCCTAACAATTTTGAGATCACTAAACTTCATCCACTTGGTGACAGGAGCATCCTTGTCTTGGATTTTGACTTCAACATGCACTGTAGCAGTGATTGCTGCGAGATTTGGTGTAACATTTGGCACAGACACAGGGCAAGCATATCGCCCTGTCATTTCCACGATGTCACCTTCCCACACAAATTCATGTGCCATGTTGGACTTCATCAACACAGCAGCTGTTTCTTCGTACGTTGCCATTAGTATGCTCCAAACTGACCGACGAAAAGCCTGTGCACAACCTTGCTGTATCGAACCTGTCGCACCCAGTTTCCAATTCGAAGCACGAACCCAATGTGGGAGCTAGATGCTGGGTAGATGTTGAATCCTCGTTTAACGGGCTCGCACTCGTCTCTAAACTGCATCATCATTTATCCCATCACTGTAATCAACGTCTTCCAGCAGCTTTGCGATTGTTGTCAGGTTGTTAGCCCACACACCGTCTTCGAGGTCAATCCAGTGTTCGTCTAGTGTGAGACTGTCGCCATGGATGCACGTATATGTAATATTGTCAGTGCCAGTGACCTCAAGCGCCATGAATTTTTCCATGAACTTGGTGCACTGATTCTTGTCGTAGAACCGAAAGCGAAGATTCCACGTGCAGATGCTCGCTCTATTTCGTATTGTTGGTCCGGATGTCATTGCATTATTCAATTTGGGTTAATTTAATCGCTATACTGTTCGAAGTAACATTATAGAGCAATTTGGTCATTTGTCAAACTCGTCTTGATTGTTACCGTATAACACATTGCTTAATTGATTCTCAAGCTCACTGATCTGGCACATAAGTCGATCCTCAATTGCAGATTTCTCGTCTTCTAAGCTAGACATTTGCTCTTGCAGATACGTAATTTGACCACGCAAATGGATGTTTTCTTGGTTGAGCTCGAAAATCTGTTCAACTTTTTCTTGCATCGGATCGTAGTCCATGATTTACTCTTTGGGAATAGGGGTAAAAATGTTGTCGCCCGGATTGTCTTCGATTACAGCAATTAGAGCATGAGTCAGATACTTAACTTGTTCCTCACTAAGACTCAAATTATATGCATCGCTGATGATGTGCACAACTTCGTGAATCCGAGCGATGTGTTGCGTTTGCTTGGTGAAAGCATTGCCGATCCAGATTTCCTGCGTGTTAAAATTTGCAAGACCGATGCGGCCTTGCATTTCTTCCGCAGTTTTCATCAAAATTGCGTAATTGATTCCACAAATCTTCATTGCACGCGTCTCCACACTTCTTCGATGATTTTCAGCGATAGGATATCAGGATGGTCGGGGGCAATATCTACACCATTTACCATGACAGGCTGCCATGGTTGTTCCCATAGGCGAAATTCATTACGAATATCTTGCCCGAGAGAGGTGTGAAAGCGGTACAAATCTTCGTACCGGGTTGATTGGAACTCCATCTGCAATTCACCGTCAGCAGAGCCAAACCAGTGCAATACTTGTTCAGCAATTTCGTCGATTTTGTTTGACATGTTGTTTACCAGCTTTGTGAATTATCACCAATCAACACCTGCAATCGAGGTGTGATATTATACCCACGTTTAACTGCCTCTCCTACCAACTCGACGGTAGAGTGCTTCTTGTATTCACCTAGTGTACCACCTTCGGGCATTATGAATACAGGAATATCAATGCCAGCCTCTTTATATCGGGCCACTGTGGCATCAACTTCATCTAAATCTTTCGGAGATTGTATAACAAATTTGAAGTACGCATTGACGTGATGAAGCTGTAAATATCTAACAACAACGTCAGGTAAAATAGCTTCATCAGCGGTGTGGCCACTTGGGGATAGTTTTGCACTAATACTCCAAGTGATATCGCAGTACTTGGTTAGGTCATTAATAAGCACTGCACTAGTCTTCTTATCTAATGCCAAGTGTTGTGTACCATTTGTTTCGAATGTTACTGGCAGAAGTAGGTCTGGTTGCTTGGACCATACTGGATCCTGTTTTCGCAGTTCCTCAACTAACTCAACGTATGCCCGCTGCCATCCCAACATCGGTTCACCACCCGTAAAGATTAGGTGAGTTGGATTGGCGGGGAACTTGAAAAATGACCCATCACTTGCTTCGAGAATCTGCGCAGCGAGTTCTTCTGTGGTAAGCATTGGAGCTAATCCCTTGAAGTCTGGATGCCAACTGAAATAACTATCACATCCGTACTGGGCAGCAGGAAGTGTTGCAATGCTCTTGTACAGATGCACATTTGCGCCAATTTTGTCCGGTTCGGTCGTTTTTTCACCGTGTGGGAGACCGAACGATGGGCAAGTTAGATTACAGCCAAATGTACGTAGGAATGTGGATCGCTGGCCGATGAAAATCCCTTCGCCTTGCGTCACCCCTGGGCGATCCACGTAGGCAGATGCTAGCTTTCCGTCACTCTCTTGAGTATATTCCCAGTATCCACTTGGACCAAACACTTCACATACTTTAATTTTTTGCATTACATCTTCCTTTGTTTATAAAATATTAGCATATGTATGCGGTTGTAATCAACGCATAAAAAAGAGCCTCACGAGGAGGCCCTGAAATGGAGCATGCGTTGCGTTTAGAAAAACGTTGGCTGTGCCACTGCACGAGTAAGAGCCATCAATCCTTGTTGCAGTTGTGTGGCACCAATCTCAACCCAACGTTGGTCAAGTTCAGGATGCTGCATCTTCTCGACAAGCTCACCAAGTGCGATACCGTGCTCTTTGATTCGGTTCATCAAATCAATTTCACTCTGTGTGAGCTCACGGTATCCGCGAATATGTCGGTGTTGATTTTCCATCTTACTTGCGGCAGATCATCTCAACACCAGTTGCCTTGTCCTTCTTGATTGACACCTTGATTGCAGTGTCCAAGAAACGTTTGCTTTGGCGCAGGACAGTCTTGCTGATCCCGTACGTTGCGATAAATGTTTCAATGGGTTGCGGAGTAGATGGAATTGCATTCAACGCATTGATAATTTTGCTGCCAGTACGGCCACGCTTTGCACCAGGAATTGGAGTCTTGCGAGTAGTTGGTGCCTTAACAGTCGTCGAAGGTGCCACAGTGAGTGTGGTTTGAGTCGGAACAGTTGGAGCAGCATTTGGGATGCTGCTCACAAAAGGTGCCCAACGTGCACGATCTTTAGCACTCAGTGGAGTGATCGTGAGCAAACTTTTCTGAACCAACCCACGTGCGAGCGCAAGGTCAGCATCGGTAGTATGAAACAGTTCAGCAATAGCTGCGTTGGAAAGCTTGAATTCATTGATGACTGCGAGACGATCTGACCAGTTGGTTGGGATAATGTCTGCAGTATTGGTAGCGATTGTCATGTTAGGGTTCCTATTAAGAAGGGGGGTAAGGGTTAATGAATACAAGTGAATAATATCACATTGTGCGTTTGGGGTCAACGGCACGTGCATAATTAGTGTACGACATATCATTTGTCACATCTCGTGCAATGAAGTCCGGCAGCACCCAGTTAGCAGGTGGGTTTTCAATTTCGAGAATACCATTAGTGATACCATTGTCGACAAAAAAGTCAACAATAATTTCAATGCCAGGTCCAGGGTGGCGGTCATACAGTGCCATGGTGATGTCCCAACGATCCTTAACCACTACATTACTTGCGATGCCCAGTGCATCAACAAACTGCTTTGTGTTGAACTCACTTGTTGCGTTGAAATTAAATTCACTACGAACTGCGGGATCGCTTGTTGGTACCTTGATCGTCAATTGCGTGAGCTCTGCCTCTCCGTTGGGTCGTAGCGTCTCACGAATGCGTACTACACCGTTGTTGGCAATCGTATCAGGTAGATACCACTGACGGATTACTCGAGTGCGGATGCGACCGCGTGTAATGTAAGGTTGTGCCCAAGCGTAGAACTTGGGGAGGTCGATTGTGTACTTGCGTTCGTGTTCAATGTTTGCTGTGCTCATAGAATGCCTTTCAGTTGGTCGAGAGATATTCCAACGATATCACATTTGGGTATTGTGGCAAACAGCATAAATAATAGGTGCTCGCGGAAATTGGACCTTCCCAGCACCACTAGTCAACCCAACGAAAGGCTTATATGACCAGCAACTCTACTTATCCAGATGATTATGTTCCCTATTTTTACATAATAGAACACATTCCGTCAAGCACCTTGTACGCGGGGTGCAAGTTTGGCAAAAACAGCAATCCCTCTAAATTTATGCAAGTGGGTGGATATCAAACGTCTTCCCCAACTGTGAAGCGACTAATAGCATCCGATGGTCTCCACTCGTTTCGAGTGAATACTCTCCTTACTGAAGTGGAGTGTGGTAATGTATATGACTATGAAACTAAATTTTTGCGTGAACGAGATGCAGCATCTAACGAACGTTGGTTGAATAAACACAACAATGATATACATGCAAATGGGTCAGTTCGATTTAAGCAACTGATGTTGGAGAAAACCGGATATGAAGCTGCACTGCAGAACCCTGACACGCTTCGTAAGATGCAAGAGACAAATCTTACTCACTGTGGTTTTGTTTCGAATTTGTGCGATCCCATAGCAAAAGAGCAATGGGAGCACAATCGGTTCATTAAGCACGGTGTATATCATCCAATGCACATTCCTGAAGTACGGGAGAAGCAACAAGCAACGATGATACTGAAACACGGTGTCAAGCACAATTTTCAAGGAGATCTGCGAAAACATGCAGAAGATAACCGTGAAGCCAAATATGGGATTGGGGTGCGAAATGGTGCACAAATACCTGGAGTGGTTGAACAAAAAGCCAAACGGTTCAAGGAAAAATTTGGCGTTAGCAATCCAATGCATTTACCATCAGTCATCGAGACAAAGCGTGCACAGTTCAACGAGAAGCAGCGTAGACCAATTGTTGGGGTAATTAGACAATATTTGGCAGCAACTAACGCCCGCCCTATCGATGTCGGTCTTTCCAGGAAATGGTTCAACCAACCAGATGACTTACTGGAACAGTTTTGTATCACGCACCAATTAACACATTGAACTCTGCTAATGATACAATGTTGATGCCCATTTTTGCTGCTTTCTCGATTTTGGAAGAACCACTTGTTGGATCTTTTGCTATTAGAGTGGTTACAGATTTGTTGAACGTATCGGTGACCGCTCCTCCTTGTTTTTCGACCAATATCACCGCAGCAGCCGATAGTCGAACACCAGTTGGACAAAAGACCTGACCGGACAGAGCGCCGCCTACCGGCTTAGCCTTTGGCATCATAAAGCTGACGTAGTCTTTCACAGTGTGGTACTGATCACGTGCGTCGTCAATGCGGTCAATAATCTTGCGTGCAGACTTGTTTTCGAAACCATCAATGGTGGCGATGTCCACAGTTGAGATTGAACCGTTTAGCACTTGATCGAGTGGGAACACGTTAAATAGTGCGGTCAGCTTACGCTCCCCCATGCCACGACCGAATGAACCCAGCGCAGCGAATAGTCGTGCAGGGGTTAGTGTAGTCAATTTGAGATGCAGGCTCTTGTGAGCTTTCGTGCCGTTGCTGCCAACAGCACCTTCGTACACGTCGTATGTTGCTGTGATCGCGTCAATTGGAGTGTTAATACCAGCTGCGTACAGTTTGGCAACATTCCCTGCACCAACGTGCTCCACTTCTATTTTGTCAAAAAAGTGTTCGAGGATCTGCATGTTGATTGCAGCGAAGTTGCTTTTATCAAGTACTACCACATCAGCCCCAGAGGGTGTCGTCCACTCCCAGTTGCCTGCACCGGCAATGGTGTTTAATTGTTCGGTGAACCAAGTATCGTAAGAAATAGTTGTCATAAATATGCGTGGGATAACATCACAAGGTATAAATACTATAAAGGGAAATAAACAAAGGGGGCAACAGTGGTACAAAAATTAACCCAAGAACAGTACATCACGCAAGCAAAAGCAGCACACGGAGACAAATATGATTATAGCGAATTAATATTTGTGAACACAAATACAAAGGTGCGTGTGATATGCTCTATCCACGGTCCGTGGATGGCTCGCCCAATTGATCACCGCCGTGGAGATGGGTGTCCTGCTTGTAAATTTCACAAAATTGCTGGACAAAAGCGACACTCTGTTGATAGGTTCATAGAAAAAGCCAGAGTGATACACGGTACGATATATGATTATTCAAAGGTGCAGTACGTCAACGCTATCACCAAGGTTGAAATCGTATGTGCACATCATGGATCGTTTTTTCAAACACCGGATAAGCACACAGGGTCCGCCTGTGGGTGTCCACAATGTTCTTCACGAGTGTCAAAAACTGAACGATACATTGCTGCTCTGTTAACGGAGGCTGGTATACCGTTCGAAACTGAAAAAACATTTTCCGATTTGCGAGGAACCACCGCCCAGTCGATATTGAGATACGACTTTTGGATCCCATCGAAACAATTACTGCTGGAATATGATGGAGAACATCACACTCAATGTGTTAAACGAAGTGCAGCAGACACTCCAAATCAGTTATCTACTCGACTGGAACGTATGCGCATCAACGACGACAAGAAAAATGAATATGCAACAAGAAACGGATATCGATTAGTACGAATTCCCCATAGCGAACAACCAACCATCGTAAACATACTAATCGACCAAGGTGTTATACCAGAGGACCGCTATCAATCACTTCTGCGCAATACGGTATAACGTCCCCGTTTCGTTGGATGCTGATAACACTACCCGGCTGCAACTTATTATCGTATATGAATTTCATATTGAACCCAGTGCATCGAGTTATCCGCACCCCCACGAGATTTACTGGTTCGAATACAAGCACTGGCTTAATGTAACCATCTTTTGACAACGAGAGTTCGACATGTGTCACAGTAGTAGTGGCAGCGCCTGCTTCTGGCTTGATCTTGATGGCGTGAGACGGGTTGAGATCATCAGGATCCACCTCTTTGTCCCGTACGTCAATAGCGTCCACGTCCAGCACAACACCGTCTGCTTCGAATGCACTGTTCTTGACCATGTCGTCACAGATTTTGCGGCAGCCAGAAAATGCCAAATTGCTCAATACACAAACATGCGTCACAGGAGTAGTGAAACCAAACGCAGCAAGTACGTGGAGCATTTGCTGCTTGCTTAATGGAATGCCGATGGCTTCGAACGCTACAAACTTGAAATATTTGTACAGACCCTTCATGCCAGTTTTCCCATTCAGGAAACCAGCAGTGAAATTACGAGCGTTGGCGTAATCTTTGCCGCTGTGAGTGGTAGCGAGTTCGCGAACCTCTTCCCAGTCGGCTTTCGGAATTGCAATTTCACCACGGATCAAGCCAGTGAACGAGTCGCCAATCGTTTGTGGAATGCTAGCCATCAGACGAGTATGACGAAGGTTGTTTGCACCTTGTACACCATTACCGCGACTGAACGAATTCATTAGGACACCGTTCCTGTATTGCAGGAGTGCACTGTTGCCATCAATCTTTTCGGTGAGGACAGCGATAGTATTCTTGGGATACTTGCTTGCCCAGCGAGCGAATTCGTCTTGTGTAAACACTTGGTTCAGCGAACCCATTGGTGCAGGTAGTGGAACTTTCCCACCGCGCTCAGGAGCACCAATTTGCAGCAACAATTCTGGCGCCGACTTGGCGAGTTCTTGTTCGAGCGCATCAAACGCTTCATCCGACATGAGCGGTTCTCCAGCGTAGTAGGCCGTCTTTGCTTCGAGATATTTTTGGATAAGAGTTTGTGTATTCATATGTGTTAGCATAACCAGAATATAGAAAAGGGGCAACAATTTTTAGTAATAGTGATAAATATCAACAGACTACTGCCACGTTCGCTATGAGTATTCAGTTACCGCACATGACTTTTGGACATCGACTGTCGAATTTATTTCACAGCAATACTCATGGCACAAAGGTAATTCTTGGTGAAATGGCTATTGTAATGGCAATTGGGTTTGGTTGGAACGTGTACACCAATACTCCACTGCAGGTTAATGTCGCAGCAATGGGACTTATTCTACCAGCGTACATTTGGGCTATTCTATATGCAGCATACGGCATACTGCGACTCCGGTCTGCTGTAAATGATAACGGAAGTGGTCTTGCCAAATACGCTGCCACTCTGTTGGGACTGTGGTTGTGGGGATGTATGCTATTTGCAGGCGTATCGATGCAGATCCATGATAGTACTGTGTACCTATACCTTGCTCCGATGCAAATCGAACTCTGGATATTGCTACAAACTGCACTGTGGTGGACAAAATATGACCCGACTATACTCAAGACTGTGCCAGGAGCACTGGATTCCCTCCCGTCGCATAATAGCATAATCGAAGAAAATGACCGAGCGTGGGCCGGCACGAAGATGTTTCCAGACCAATAAAAAAGAGCCCCGAAGGGCTCTTTTTACTATGTAGAAGTATGTTTGATTTACATAAATAGTATGTAGAAACACATGAAGATAATATGAAAGATAAATCAACTGTTAAGAGTACCGAAGCAACATTAGCATACCAACGAGAGTATTACCAACGTAACAAGGAAAAGGTTAAAGCTCGAGTAAAGGAGTATATTGCCGATAACCCTGATAAACACGCCAAGTATGTCTCTGAGTATGCAAAACGTAACCCTGATATTGGCAAGGCTGCATACAATAAGTTCGAAAAAGCGAACAGAGGAACATTGGAGTATGTGCAGATGTCGATGCTACGCAGAAGTAAAGCACGAGCAAAGGAAAAAGGATTTGAGCATGATATCACACTCGAGTATCTTCAATCGATTTGGCCTGTAGATAATAAGTGCCCAGTATTGGGTATATTATTCGAGACTGAAGTTGGGGGAAGTATGCAGGCGAGAGCTTCGTTGGACCGTGCTGATAATAGCAGAGGATACGTGAAGGGGAATGTTGTGGTTATCAGCTGGAGAGCAAATGACCTCAAGTCCAACGGGAGTGCCGATGAGCTTGAGGCCGTTGCCGCTTATTCGCGGCGGTTGCTTACTTCTTAGCGCTACGCAAGTGGGCTCCACCCACTGTATAGTAGTAGGTCAAACTTCCGGCTTTCGTCAGTCCAAGTTCGTTCTGGAAACGAGCTGTGATAGTAGCACGACTCTTGTCTGTTGCACTTGCAAACAACTTGGATGCAAGTTCCCGCTTTGTGGGAGTACCAACTGGTACCTTACGCACATATGCAACCTTTGCAGCAGCATCTGTAGAAGGCTTACGACCACGTTGAGCACCAGTAGGACCGTTGCAGACATAAAAATACGTCTGTGCTCCGCTTGTGGTCGTGTTCAGTTCTTTCTGGAACACTTGCATAACATTGGCTTTGCTTTTGTCAGCAAGACCAGCGAAGATACGCAGGGCGATGTCACCCTTCTTTTCGACCTTAACTTTTGGTGCTTTTGGCTCAACAATCACTTCAGCAGCAACAGGAATTTCAACTTCAGGAACTGGCTCCACGAACAACCAAGCGTGACGTTCTTTCAGCTTTTCAGCTTTAGACTTAGCTTCTACAAAAGTAGCAACTTCACCTTTGATGTCAGACATTTTCATGTAACCGAGAATACTGTGAGCAAAACCTTGTTGAGTTTGAGTCTCAGCACTTTGATCCATATGACGAATCAGTGCGTTGATTTCGTTAAGAGACAGGTTGCGAGTTTGGTCGAGATATTCGTTGATTTGGACTAAGTCTGACATTTTGTGTTTCCTTATTTGCTTGCTGATATGTCTATTATCCCCGTTTTTGGAATTTAGGCAACAAGGTCTGGACCAGTTTCGACAATATTTTCATTCGAAATTAGTGCCAAAACGGGCGATTTATGCCGAACGTTCATCGACTTTTGGACAGTTTGGCGCGCTTCTTCCGCATCAGTGGTGGTTACACGAAAGCAAGCGAGCTTGCCGTCTATCTTCGTGTACACCAACGACGTTGGTTCAATCGTCACAGTCACACTCTGAGCAATCGCCGTTACTGCAGCTAGATTTTGATTGAACGAATGCAACCACGAACGGATCGAAGTCGTCTTCTTCACCAAAGTCCGCGTCTTCTTCAACTTCACACGCCACTAAAGTCGGAGTAGTCATCCACAACTCTAGTCCATCAATTTGACCATCAGTAGTAGCACCAATATCAATTTCAACCTGTTCGATAAAGTCGAGATCTTCAGCTTGTTCAATTGCATTTAGTATCTCAAATGCTGCTTCACTAGCATTGGTGCTATCACCAAGACGAACGTGAGATAATAGCGCCTCAATCAAACTGAATTGCAAAGGGGTTAGTCCCTTAATCGAAATGGTTTCTTTTTCCAGGTTTACTTTAATCTTCATATGATAACTCCTTTTAAATAACTCTTTAATACTATCTTAAATGATATGCGGTTGCTACTCCACCACCTTGGTGGACAGCACCAATTTAAATTTCAATAAACATATGTTCATTGTAACTATTGTAGTTGGTACCCCATTCTGAACGGTATCCAACCGGATTTGCGCAAAACAATATCCCATCCTTCACAAACTCTTGATGATCGTGCGTGTGTCCAAATAGCCACATATTTGGACACTCATTTGGTGCAATGATGTCGTCACAGCGGTTGACAAATGCACCGTTCGTCGTCGATACTCTAAACCGCAGCGACACTGCATCATATGTTGGCAGGTGATGTGTTACCACGATTACCTTGTCTTCTTTCGCACGAGCAAGTTCATCGCGGATCAGCTTTTTATGCTCACCTGAAATACGGCGCATAACAGTGGGCGTCATATACAGATCCTCACGACCGTACTCACGCACGCCGATCCAGTGAAAATCTGCAATGCACCTGCTCAAATCTTCATTGTAGTCAGGCCGCGTGCTGCACTCGCCCCAAAGCGTACCGGTGATGAATTTTACCCCATCTACCATAAACGTCCTGACATCGTTGCCAGGGCACTTTGTGTTTTCTACACCGTGCAAGTGGAACTGCTCATAAATTTTGTCTGGCCAATCTTGGTAAATGTGCTTGTAGTATTCGTGGTTGCCTGGTACGTAGATCACCGTAATGAAACGGTGCTCAAGCGCAGCAACAAATTTAGCAGCCTGATCCACCTTACTCGTTACGTCTCCAGCAAGCACAAGCACACTCTCCTTATCCCGTTCATCTGCTGGGATAAAGTATTCGATCATTTTTTCAACTGGCGTGCCGTAAAAGGCTTCCAAGTGTAGATCACTAGAGAGGCGGACGTATTTCATTTTTCTATAATCATTTGGTCGAGCCACAGGTCGCGGTCAATAGTAAATTTTTCCAGTGTCATGTCTTCCTGTTCAGTCGACTGCATAATCTGGACGATGTCTGCGTCTTCCCTTACTGGGTACGTGTTCAACAGGAGCGTACCGAGGTGACGTTGAAAATAGCTGCTAGAGCAGGCTTCAACTGCGCGTGCATACGCATCGTTTGCATTATCCGCCCGTACAAGTGTGACGTTACGAAAGGTTACGATTTCTTCAACAGCGAATAGATTTTCGTGACTTGGTGCGATTGGATTATCCATTTTGTTTCTCCAGCATGTGTTCTTTACCCTGCCGCAAGCAACGGCGATTGCTCCGTTCCATCAACAGTTCGGGGGTAGTCTCGTCAGTAATTAGACCGTATGTAGGGTTTGTTCGGATGTATCCGCCGTGTGCTTCGATTCCGGCGATGTAGCCTAGGATGCTGTAGACGATAGTGCCATCACCAACACTTTTTGCAGCTTTGCGCTTAACTTTGTGTAGGTTGACGTTACCATTTTCAATCTTGCGAACTGTAGTCACTCGACGAATTGCACGCTTAATATGACCGATGATAATGTTGCGCAACAGCTGCGAAATAAACTTACCATCAACCACATCGTCCGGCAGAGCAATTGCCGCTGCATCGTTACGAAGCAACCGAAGTAAGTTTGCAGCAACGTGAGCAGTCATTGCACCATCAGCCACTGAGCGTTCGATTTCGTTGACGTTTGTGTTAAACGTGCGAATGCGGTTGCTGCAATTCTTCATTACAAAAGGGTTCCGCTCACTGATAATGCGAACGAGATATTGTGCTGCAGGAGTAGCACCAAAGGTGTGTTGATCGTATGACATATTGTTCCTTAAAATACAAGCGTAATGGGTTATTGGATTGGTTGCAAGTCAATTGGGTCGTCAGAGGTTACAACAGGATCAGCCTCAGTGTACTCGACCTTCTTCCATTCGTAGATTTGAACGATGTTTCCAGGCGCAAAGCCATTTTGTTGACAAAATTGCTCTGCTAGCTGGCGGTGTGGGGAGTACTGCACAACGTCTCCGTTTTGGTTTTTAACCAGATATCCTGCGAAGTGATGCATTACAGACCTTTCCAATATTTTGCGACAGTTGGTGCCCACTTTAGCAACTTTACGTGCTTGTTTACCATAGCACGTTCGATTTCCTTAGGGTCCAAGACCCTGTTGTCGACTAGAATGCTAACCAAGCACAACAGATCTCCAATTTCAGTTTCAAGTTTTTGTCGATTTGTTTCACCACTGTACGCGTCAGTCAATCCAAACCGATTCGCTTTAGATGCGGCCTGGATAATTTCAGCACACTCCTCGGTTAAAAGATCCAGCGTATCCCGAAGATCGCCTGGAGCATCCTCCAGTGAACCAACGGGAGTCAGCTCATTAATACACGCGTAATCAGAAGCCATTATATTCCTTCCCAATCAACCAACGAACCTCATCAACAGTAGTTTGCGTGCTGCACTTGGACAGCACAAAGTCTGCTAGACTATATTCCCGTCCGTCCCACATTTTGAACAAACCAGTCTTATACGGGCTGTTCTTGATCATATCCGCGAACTCCTTTTTCGATGGTAGTCCACGGTGCCGCTCCCACATTCCAACCAGTTCTTGTCGAGCAAATTCCAACCGGTGCAGTACACTGTCACGATACGCGGTCAGGCGTTCCTTAACATCATCAGCCACCAGAGGTAGCACGTCGTCTAATTCATTTTTCAGAACTAGCTGCAACACATCTTTTTCGAAGCGGAGACCGTCGAGGGCGCGGTGCTTCAAGCAGTAGTCGTCCCCCTTGATCTTGCAGAAGCGGCCATCCTCAAATTTAACCACTACACCTTCGGCACCCATTAGCTCTTTGATCACCAAAGTGAAGTCAGCGATGTTATCGTTGCTGGAAAACACCTTGCGCACAATCTTCACCCGATCCGGCACATAACCACCGTGGTCATAGATGTCGAAGTAAGCCCCAGTACCATTGTCGCGGATACCTGTCAAAATTAGAGCAGACACAGCATAATCGATCACGATTCGCTGATCCCGAGCACAGTACTCAAAAATAGGAGTCAAATTGTCAGCGATGCATTGAAAGATAAAGTCACGATATGCAGCACGAGTATAGGGTTCTTGAGCATCGATGAACCGTTCAGCCTTCTTGGCAACATCAGTTACACCAGCACGAGTACCTAACCGGAATGTGCCATTAGCAAACGGCACTGGAGCGATCATCGAGCCGTCCAACTTTTCTTGGATCACGTGAGGCTCGCCGAAGTCGAATTGGTCGGCTGCGTATGCAGCGTTTTCATTCACATTGTGGAACTTATGATAAGGCAAGCGAATCACTTTACCAGTGTGATCGAAACAGGTTCCACGTAAGTTTTGCAAAATCAACGTCTCACGCTCGTTAGTACCGACAAAGGTACCTTCGAATGCGACATTGTAGTCAACAACGGTACCAAAATCACGGTCATACACACCGAATTCTGGCTTATTTTCGAGTACCTTACGTACTTCGCCAAGTGTAAACATTTTATTTTCTCAATATGAAAAAGGAGGCTCCTACGACAAGCAGGAGCGCGATTGGTAGAGCATATCCCATGTTGCTATTCGGTTACAACATCATTCAGTTTTGCAGCAATTTCGGCGTAGAACTGCATGTATTTTGCAACGCGCTTGATGTCTTTTTCTGTGACACCTTTCAGTCTACGGATGTCGCTGTTGTGGCGCAGGTCTGCACTCTTCACAAGCATTGCGTCTCTATTTTCGAAAACACCTTCTTTGTACTCGTCCAGAGTTTGTCCAGGCAACTTAGTTAGTGCACGGATTCCGAGGATCACTCGTTCGCTCATTCCTGCATCAAGCAAGTCTTTGTATGTTACTTCAGTGTCTTCGATTACATCGTGACCCAGTGCAATGCACTGAATGTCTTCATCTTGAGACTTTGTGTAGTGCATCACTTTGAGTGGATGCAGCGCGTACGGTTGTCCACCCTTGTCGAATTGACCAGCATGGGCGTTAACCATGATAATCATCATTCTGGAAAGCATTTCACCTTTTTTCATAATCATTTCTCCTTCTGTTGATTCAATTATCTCTCGAGATCTTCATAGGGTCAACAGTTATAGTGAACGAAACCCGCCTTTTCGAGTGTAAGTACCAACTTTTACACCATTTTGCTTAATGACAAAGCGAGCATTGGCTAACCACATCACACCAAGTAAAGCGGCAACCCCCAGCATTGCTACGATAATGTACATCCACACTGCTGTGAATATGACGACCCCAAAAATAACAAGCAGCAACAGGCAGATTGCTTTGGCAATAGTTGATAACATTTGGTGCCCCAGGTTAGTCGATTTCGATCATTTCGTACTGCACACCTTCGATGATCACAGGGCGAGTGCCGGGATTACCGTAATCTTTTCCAGGTGGTAAAATCGTAATAATACGTAGTTGCGGGATAGTAAAATCCACATTACAGATTGCACCCCGATTTAACGACTTTGAGAAAAATATATACTCTGCAGTGCGGGTGATCCGTTGTACTGGAGATTTAAGGCGTTTGATAATGCGTGCAATCAAATCATCGATAATTGCTTCTGCACCGCGTTCGGTATTACGTTGAAGGCCGTGGCCAGATTTGACAACTTCCCACCCATCCACTGTGGAAACATCAGCGTGTCTCCCGGGAACATATGGTGCACCTAACTCGAGCAATGCTTCAATTAAAATAGACACTTGAGGATATCCTTTTCGTGATAGTTGTACAGATATTCGTCGAACCATTCGGTGATGGATTGCTTCAATGCAGCTTCATTGCTCATTGCTTGTGATAACACGATTGCATATTCAGCAATCTTATCATACTCATCTTCCATTCCTTCGTGCAGACGACAGGCAGTATTCATCGGGTCTATTTCCCACATAATGCGGGAAAACTCTTGGACTGTGTGTGAGATCATAGCAAGTTCTTCTATTTGGTTGCGATACTGTACATTGTACACCTATTTAGCAAAATGTCAACAGTCAAACTCACATTCTTGGTACTCAAGTGACTCAAGTTCACGAGCAGCATTAAGAAAGGCGGCTTGTTGCTTCGCGTCTAACTCATTTTCAGCGCGTGCTACACAGTGTCCGTAGCGTGATCCGTTTTCCGGATTAGTGTAATCCCATTCGATAACTTCCCATTCGGGAATACGGTCATCGTCACCACAGTCCAACAATGCTTCAAAACGTGCTGTCATTCGGTACTCCTAATTTGTTTGCCGATGGGGGTATTGTACCCTCATTGTTCAAACAAGTCAACTGTTTGACACCCACGTCACAAACAGTGCAATTAAAGAAACTACTGCAGATCCGCACCCGATCAACACTAGCATACCGAGACCAGGATCACTGATCCAGCTGAAGTAGCTAGTTTTAGAGTCTTCGGCGCGCAGCGCGTCTTCCTCGCGTTGTTGACGAACGGGGCAATCACGGCCCTGGCGACAATCTCCAAAGTCATTGCAACAATTCATACAGTTTCTCCAGTAAGTTGTAAAATAGCTCGCTCGGCAACCTTGCGAGATTTGTGGACACCCTCAAACCATTTCGTGCCAATTCCATCACGCACAGCAGTTTTCCAACCTTGTGTAGTACGGTACACCCACATTGCACGGGAATTCACGACCGCACAGAAGCACGATTTCTTAGCGAACGGATCTTTGGTGAAAACGATTCTAGTTGTCATGGACGTAGTATCCTAGTAATGGAACAAAAAGTCAACACCTAAATCCACGTTTAGCGGTTAACCCTTGTGTTTCCAACGATAAGCGCTGGAAAGCCACTTGCGTTCTCTTCCGCCCTCTGCATACTCGTCGTCGATTTCGATGAGGTATTTCCACTTCGGCATTCCGTTTGGGAAGCCATTCATCTTATCAAGAAGTGTCATGTCATCTTTTGTGAATGGACGCTTATCGAGAATTTCAAGGTCGGCAAGATATGTGCCGTACATTGACGTGATGTAGAATTTTTTAGTTGAACCAATTTTAGCCATAGTATGAGTGCATGTTTGTTGTTTTAGGACCACGTTCGCCACACAGCTTGCATTGCATCCAATATTCAGTATACGCTTTGTCGTTGTAGCTGCCACCGAAATATGAACTTTTTTCTTCAAGTTCTTCGTGGGTGCATTGTTTCATCAATTCTGTAAGAATAGCGTGCTGTTTATCAGCAAGTGCTTGCTTCCGGGCAAGCACTGCGCGTTGCGCCATTACACTCGCCTTGAATGTTTCGTATTCGGGCGTCATTTGCGTCTCCCTTGTACAACTTCTGTAACAGATTGCGGATCCCCTGTAACACGGCGATCAGTGTATTGCGTGGAGTGCAGGCGGATGTGAATACCTGACGCACTCACCCCTTCTACAGACATTTTAGAGTTAACCATTATGCCGGTCTCACTTCGACCAGTTTCTGTTAATAGGACTTTAATAGCTGGTAGACTCGCTGGGTGTCCGTTCCACCACGATCCACCAAAGATTACTATCGACTTACCGAAAATTCGCTCACTAACTGGATTACTCCAGTTGCGAATGCCTTCAGCTACGAGAGGGCTTGGTCCGAACCACTCGCACTTGCCTTCATACACGCCACCAGAAGTGTTGCTAACGTATCCGCCGTATTCATTGTCTGGGTCTGGCTGCAATCTTGCGGCCTCGTCCCAATACTTGGCGATGCGATCGCACAAACAGTGCGGGCACAGGGTCTTGCCAAACGGCAATCGATAATCACTGTAATCAATCATCATAGTCTTGCCATTCACCATTCCGTGATAGCTAGCGTTCTTGAAGCGCGTGTCTGTGCCACCACAATCGACGCATTTGTACCCACCACGGTAATTGACCAGCTTTGCTTCAGCTTTCAGCATTAAGTCGCGGGAAGTGTCACCGTACCACCACTTAACGCGTTTGTACCACGGGTATTGGTTATTCGTGCGAAGAGCTTTGATTAGACTTGTCATATAAAATACCTAACTAAAGGACCAGGATACTTAGAAAGTGCTTTGTTCCCAACTCTTGAAAATTGTACCGAATCGAGGATAGAACATATCATGCAATTCCAATAGGTCCATAATCACACTCAAAGTTTCCAACGGAAAGCCGTGTCGATTAGGACGTGGGTCACGAGCAAAGTCATCAACAGCGAGACCGTACAAATACTTTCGGCAATCGATCGTCCCCCACATAACCTCAACTCGATTGCATATGTGTGGAAATTGAAGCAGCTGGTTAAGCAATCCGTACATACGAATCTGCACATTGCTGAGGTGAGGGAGTGCCATTGGGTACTATAGTGTTGTGTGTGTTATTATTTAGACCAGCCGTTACTCATCACAGTCAGGTTCGGGTTCGTTTTCTAATATGTCACACAATTGGAAAAATACTGGAGTTCGAATCTGTCGACTGTCCGGCAAGCTGAACCAAAATTGATTCAGAATCTGAAACCTCTTTGGATTAATATGCAGAGTGCTCGGATGGTCGCACACACGTTCGAACGCGTCAACATAGTATTCAGTCTCGTAAATTGCTCTAACGAGGTCAGCGATCTTTGATTGCATTATTAGTATAGGATCCATAGTCTATTTGGGTAGATGATTGCGACTTTGCTGTCGTCCAGATATAACTTTCCGTTTTCAATACGGCTCACAGTTCGCTGCTCTAACAGCGCAGTCCGACCTGATGTGATTGCTCGCAGGATCTTTTGGCCTACTGCAAATTCAATATGATTGAATGATTTTGATATAATTGCGTCCATAAGAGCTCCGAGTCCATCAAACTGTAGTTGTTTTCGAATCTGGGTACAACTGTAGTGACCCTTGTTATAAATAGCCACTACGAATATCAAATAGTGCGCTTATGCTCCACTCACAAATACTACCAAAAGATAATCACCCATTCTACACCTGGACGTACGCTACCGCGGCGGCGAGGTTGGCAAACACAACTCCTGTTGCAACAGAGATCGGTAAGATTGCCTGGGATCGTGACGATAACACATTTTGGATATTGACCAATGTTACGCCATTTAGCTGGGTGGCCCTTGCGACCGCTCCAGCCGCCGCAACTAGCACAAACGTGCCGAATTCTGTTGTACAGCGCGATGGGTCTGGTAATTTTGCAACCGGAGTGATCACAGCTGCTCTAACCGGTAATGTGACAGGTAATGCTGATACTGCTACAAAACTAGCTACTGCTCGTACAGTTACACTTGCTGGGGTGGTTGCCGGTGCTGCAACGTTTGACGGATCCGCGAATGCTACAATCACCACAACGCTCGCCGCAGGTGCTATTGTACTCGGTACGAATACTACAGGAAACTACGTTGCTAGTGGTGCTGTATCTGGCAACGGACTAACCGGATCTGCTACTGGCGCGGATAGTGCATTCACAATAGCGTCAAACGCGACCGCTGTAAATGCAGCGAATACGATCGTGTTCAGAGATACTAATGGCGACTTTGCAGCCAATGTGGTCACAGCAACTGAGTTTGTGGGCGCAATTCGGGGAAACATCAATGGTAATTCAGATACTGCAACTACATGGGCAACTGCTCGAATAATCACAGTGAATGGATCAAGTTCTGGTTCTGTGACGATTGATGGTTCGGCCAACGCCACACTCACTCTATTCCCAGCCGCCAATGCAATTGCACTTGGTGTTGACACATCTGGCAGCTACGTTGCGACTGCCTCCACTGCAGGATTAGGAATTTCCGGGTCGGCCATGTCGGAAGATAGTGCGTTCGTGATTACTTCGAATGCTACCTCGACCAACACAGCAGACACATTGGTATACCGAGATGCTAATGGAGATTTTGCTGCTAACATTATTACCGCTGCTGGGTTCAGTGGCCCGATTACCGGAACTGTAACCGGTGGTGCGGGGTACGCGGATAAGTTGACTACTGCTCGTGCAATTGCTCTAAGTGGTGCTGTTACTGGTGGTGCATCGTTCGACGGTAGCGCTGATATCACAATTGTCACTACGCTTGCTAGTAGTGTTGCACTTGGTACTCACACGACAGGAAACTACATTGCATCACTCTATTCAGGAACTGGAGTAACCATCACAAGCGGCATTGGAGCTGGAGCTACTCCAACTATCGCTATTGGGCAAGACGTCGCTACGACGGCTGCGCCAACGTTTGCCGGATTAACGATCAATGGAGGTGCGACCATCACTGGAGCGTTGATGGTGGACTTGCCAATCACTACACTAAAAACTTTGACTGCTGCTGCTGTTCAAACAGCAGCAAGTACAGCCGGGGGGGCCTCGCTCAACCTACCGCACGGTACAGCACCAACCCCTCCAACTAACGGAGACATCTGGACCACAACTGGTGGACTATACGGGCGAATCAACGGCACAACTGAGTTATTCACATCCGACAGTACAATCCGTGCCTATATCGATACAGAAGATTACCTCAACAAATATCCACAAGCAGGGTTAATATCTGGTGAAAATGAAGTCCCAGTGTATTCAGATTTCAAATTCGCGCTGGGTGCTGGCGGATCTTCAGCATTCTCTGTGATCGACCGGGACAGCAAACAGGTAGTATATTACGTATCGAATACACCAACAGGAAAATTGAGTTTGTTCCGCGCGTATCGGTTTACTCTAAACGACAGTTACATCTTCGACAACAATCCAATTGCTCCTGCATTCCTGAATACTGGGGAGTATGTGCAGTACATGATTAATGCTGGAACGTATTTTGCCGTATTAAGTTTAGCAATATCTGCAGCTCCGTACACGTACACTCGCACAGTGATCGTCAACACACAAGGATCGTCAAAGTCGAGTGATTGGTTGTTAGTTCACGATGTGACTGCACTACGTTCCGGTCATTGCAACTTTGCAATAGTCAACGCCGATGGAGCGGAACGGGTGCTGCGCCTTGTGTGGGATGGTAACACCACGCTAGAAGTATATGATACTACACTCACTCTACTACGTTCGCAAGTGTTAGTTACTGCTGCTACAGATATCGACACCGCCACAGATCACAGCGGTACATACACTGCAGGCGCTGGGATTGGTCTCGGGTATAATGCGTACGGTTTAGCGGTTCCGTTCACATGGAATCCGCTGAGCGAGACGTTCCACCAAAAGAACAGTGGGTATTACGCTGCCGTTAATGCAGCAGGTAGCAGAGCTGGCATCGGATACGCAATGTCGATATCATGGGCCATTCCAGCTACGTGGTTAAACAACGGATCAGGTACGCTAGTTAACTTGATTCCGATCAAAGAAAGCACATATCGATACCACGCGTATCCAGACGCTACGTGGGACACCACAGGTGGTGGCATGTCACAAGCGTATGGTTCAGCCGGCACTGCTACGTCGCTAACGACTGATGAGTATTCAGGTGACATCCACATGACTGGTCATGGCACCTGGTCGTACAACAGTGGTGGCGACTTCTACATTTTACCGTACGTTGCGGGCACCCCGTACGAGACGTTTGGCGGTTCTGTAACCGTGTCGAACACAAGCTCGGCTTCGCTGCCTGATGGCTCACCTTGGTCCAAGAGTATAACTCCTAGTGCAACACTAATCATTGGCAACCAGATCAGCTTCATTGGTGGTAGTACACGCTACGGTAGCAGCTTGATTTACGCGAATTTTTCAACAACCCAGTTTGGATCAGTTGCTGCCACAAACGACACGCTCAAACTCGATAGCACAACTGCGTACGTTGGTGCAGATGCTACTATGCCTACTATCATCCATGCTACTCAAGGACCTGGAAACTTCAGCACAACTGTGATAGCTGGTGTTCCGATTTACTACTGGATATCTCCAGGACAACCTATCTACACAGCTACTGCAGTTGGCGTCTCCAGAACTTGGACAGCAACATCTGTAGTAGCACCAACTCCTCCAACAACGATTGGTGGAATTAACAATCTCAGTAACTTCCAAAACATGGTGTGGAATGGTAGTGCATCCGCCCCTGTCATTCACGCATTCGTTGGCAATGGGTTGTCGGTATACGTTGCAAAATTCTCAGGTGGTAGTTGGACACTAAGTGCGGCGATTTTACAACCTCAGTTAGACGCTGGCGCTGGGAACCGCGGAGATGGTCAACACACTAGCTATGCCAATATCACTACTAGCATGTTGACAGAAAAGGGCAGATTTATATTCGGAATTGGAGTACCTTATGTTGGCGGTGAAGCATTCTACACGGCCACATACGATACTACAACCGAAACGCTTGCAGAAGTTGATGGCACTCCAGGGCCGTTCGCATCAAAATACGGATCCAGCAGTGGACTATACACTGCAGTTAGTCCGTACTCAGGTAGCGCTTTTGGATACAATCAATATCTCGGTTACTATGCGATTGGCACTGCTAGCGATTCCAGCAGCATCCGGATTGTGTGTTCAAACGATATTACCAACGTTGGTGTACCACTAACGGAAGATCAATGGTACACCAACTCTGCTACTCGTTACGAGATGGCAGTATCGACAGAGAGTGCTACCGGATTAGTAGCATATTTGGCCGCGTATCCGATTTTCTTAGGCGGGTACTATACCTCAACGCCAACACAATCTGTAAGTCTCGTAGCAAATTCGATTAATTACATATTTGCCACTAAATCTGCAGCGAATAGAGTAGACGTCACGATCACGACTAGCACCATTCAACTACCAAATTCATTCTCTCGGGTATGTATTGCTGCGGTAACTACTAATGCGACAAGTGTCGTATCATCTGCAACCTATGCTCACCAAGGTACTGGCTTGCCAGTACAAATCGGTAATGCTAATATGATACTTGCGACAGACGGTAAGTATCCATATTGGAAAGACATCAGCTCAGTTACAGCTTCCCTCACATCGTTCGTAAGCAAGACAGGTGATACAATGACTGGGGACTTAACAATCCACGGTACACTAAGTGCAACGACAAAAAACTTCTTGATCGATCACCCAACTAAGCCTGGTCAACAGCTGCGTTACGGTTCACTCGAAGGCCCTGAAAATGGTGTATATGTACGGGGTAAGACAACCAGCAGTGTGATTGAGTTGCCGGAATACTGGAGTAAGTTAGTGAATGCAGACAGTATTACTGTAAGTCTTACCGCAATCGGGCGCAAACAATCGTTGCTCGTTGCAGGTGTGAGTAACAATAAGGTGTACATCATTAACGAGGAAGATGATGGAGCAATCGATTGTTTCTATCACATCTTCGCCGAACGCTGCGACGTAGACAAGCTTCAAGTTGAAGTGTAACAAAAGGAATTATAATGGCTGGTCAAATACAAATTACTCCAAACACTGGTTCAACTACCACTGATCCAACAATTGTGTATCAAGGTGTTGGTAGCACCTCCACGATTACCCAACGTGTTACATCTCTCGGTACTCTAACATTCGAGGGGTCAGTAGGCGGAATGTTAGCTACGTTTGCTAATACTGCTGACGCAACTGTCAGTAAACTGCAAGTGAATGGGTTGATTCAAGCAACTGGTATTATAATGCCTACCGTGTTGGGCACAACCGTTAGTCAAATTCTATATGCTGGAATGGCCTCTAACGACTACTTCAGCATTTCAGTAGGTGGCACTGCTGTTGATAGCGGTTATGTTGAAATCGCAACTGGAGATAACGGCACAGAACCAATCTATGTCCGGCAGTACAATGCTGGGACTGTCACTCGGTCGATCTCACTACTGGATGGGTTGGGTAACACCACATTCCCAGGGACGGTACAAGCGTCGACGTTCATCGGTAATGCGTCAACTGCCACCAAACTTGCTACCACCGCCAATATCAACGGCGTTCCTTTCGATGGAAGCGTAGATGTCACAATTGGTACCCCAAGTCCGTATTACGATATCCACAACTTCATTAACGGCAAGCCATTAGTCAATGAAATTCTAATGCGAGCAATTGCAGTCCGTGCGTTCAATCTAGCGGCAAACTGTGCTGGCAGCTATGCGTATTGCACCACTCCAGCAACCGCTTTGTTTCAGCTGTCGCTGCTAAAGAATGGTGCAGAGTTTGGAACTATTACGTTCAACATTGCTGCGACTACTGGGGTGTTTAGTTCTCCAGCTGCAACATTCAACGTGTCCGATCAGTTTGCTATCCGCTGCAAGACTGGTGCTCAAGACTCGTCTCTCAGCGATATAGCAATTTCATTGCTTGGCACCGCGTAATATATACCTAACAGCATTAAGACCAGACATGGGAATTTACAAAACACTAACTCGAAATCGTTCCGTACCAGGCTCTCTGTCACAGGGAGCTCTTGGCGTTGTAGAACGGTCTGTTGGATACTTGCAGGGTGGATATGCAGGTGGTGCACCACAATCACAGGTTCAGTCATTCAATACTGTGACCCAAGTCGGAACAGTCGTGTACGATACTGGGTACCATAGATATTACCGTCCAGGCATTTCCGGCAATCTCGCTGGATATTTTTCAATCGATGACACTACTGCATACAACAAATTCTCATTCATCTCCGCCTCCGCATCTGCTTCATTCACAACATCCCTGTACCCAAGCACATCTGCTGTGGATTTAGCATACACAGCTTCTTGGTTGCTTTGCTCAACGGCTGCATCGTGGACTGGTGGGGTAGACGACTGGATTAAAATCAATCTTACAACAGATACCCCATCCTCACAAGGTAACCTATCCGCTACGCCAAATGGAACTACTCGACAGGCGTTGAACACATCTGTAGCTGGGTTTTTCGGTAACTACTCTACCCAAACGGTCACGTCACTTAATTTCAGTAACAATTCCGTATCCACCCAATCAGTACCGCTATTGACTAACGGCATTCAGATTTTTTCTGGATTATCCGTTGGGGAGGCGCATGGGTATATCATTGGGTTTGCGGGAGCAAACGTGCGGTTAGACGTAAGTGGCACCACGATCCAATCTTATTCAACGGGTCCAGCCTTTACGTATAACTTCGGCGAGAGTCATGCACTTGCATCCGCTACTCACGGATATATGATGGCCGGGTACAATGATACCACTGGACGGTACGGAGGCGCGCAACACGGACTATGTCAATCGATGTCGATTGCGACGGAGGCTATTACCACTCAAGCAGATTTAGCAATTGCTCAGTCGTCCGGCCAAATGATGCAGGGATTTTAACACATGGCATTTTACATAATCAAAAACAGAACGGGGACGTTCGTCCCTGGGACTCAGCCTGATGGCTTTAAAGCAATACTAGGTATAGAGAATAGATTATTCATTGCAGAATGTTCGTCTGCACCAACTGGTGAATTTGTAGTAATTTTTCCACCTGAGCAGTATGCACTATTGGTATTCTACCATTACGCTGGTAACAAAAAACTACCATTTGACCCGTTCAACGGTGAAGTGCAATTCGACGACGTCATCGATAAGAAAGGACGGCGTAGAATAATGTACACAGATGCGCAACTTGCTGATCGGCTCGATATGTTCAAGTGGATGATGCTCAATGTGTACCTGCCGGACAAAGCACGAATTACTCAGATGACACAAGCGGACGTTGATCGAGTTACTGTTGAGATTAACGCCTTACCTGACGATACCGCTGCCCAACAATACCTTATCACAAATTTGTACTACGATCTGTAACCATACATACCTCTGCATTTGGGGGTTAAAATGGAATTTTTAAGCTATTTCGAGGACGAGATTTATCTATTTGTCCTAATTTCAATTATGGTTGTCAGCGGGATCGCTAAAGAACATGGAGTGTTTGCTGGGACGTACGGGTTCCTGAAGAGTAACCTCAAAAGTAATCGCCTCGTTATTATGTTACTCAGCTTTGTCAGCGGCGTTCTGCCAATCGAAGGACGCGCTACAGTTAGCGCCGGGATCCTTGATACAGCCACTGGCCACCGCAACTGCGTTGGACACGAAAATGAAAATAGCGATGGACGCAAGAAACTTGGCATCATCGACTTCTTAACGACCCATCACTTTTACATGTGGTCGCCTATTGAAAAGCCGGTATTATTGCCAATGGCTGCATTCGGTCTTGGTTACGTTATGTGGCTGAAATTATTATGGCCACTGATTGCCATTAGCGCATTGTTCATTATACTGTACTGCTGGCTCGGCGTTAGAGAGGACGAGGTTGAAATCGTTCCGCAAGCTAGCCTCGGCTTCGGTAACTTCACGAAGACGACGCTCCCGTTTCTTGCAGCTATATTTGGCTACATGGCGCTGGGTGGAGAAGGGCCAGAACTAGTGTTCCCAATTTTTGGTACATTGCTTGCGTACTACGTGATTCTAACAAAGTCATACGACGTCAGAAAGCTAAACTCATACATCAACTGGACTACAGTTGCAATTGTTGCTGTAGTGTTTGCTAGTTCGGGATTTATGCAAGAACACAGAGCTTGGTTTGAAGATGTAGTGAAAAGCATCGGTTTAGACATGCACACCTTCAAGGGTGTGTTCTACATCAGCCTGCTGACATTTTTAGCAAGCTTTTCAATGGGTTCAGATGGCAAGTTTGCTGCATTGACAGTACTGATGGCAAGTGCGTTTGGTAAAGAATATTTACTGTGGTTTTTTGCGCTTGATTACTGTGGATATTTGCTCACGCCAATGCACGAGTGTGTAATGATTGGTAAGCGGTATTTTGGTACCAGCCTAACAACCTATTACACAGCTCTAATTGGATGGGCGCTGTTGTTATTAACAACAGCCGGAGTGTTTACGTTCGCGTAGCAAACTTGATCACGCTGTCCCGACGGAATGAACGGATGGCGTTTTTATCAAGGTCAACAACGACCTGAACATCCGGATTAGGAGCCTTTGTCCGCTCGGTCGTTTCGCGCAGGGGGAAGGCTCCTGGCTGTGAAGTACAGTACATTGTACGGAGGCTGCCATCACTCTTCTTGAATGTTACTTCAAGTTTTTCGTGCTTCAAGCGTTCGCCGAGACCTTCCAATACAAACCAGCAGTACACAGTCATTGCGTCCGCTGCACTTTGCATTGTTGGGTAAATTACCTCGCCTGGATGACCCGTTTCATCAGTGAATACAAATCCACCAGTAGGAAGTTCCCACACGTGGGAGATAGGGGTTGACTTCCAAGTTGGATAAATGTCAAGTGATGCTGGATATTGAATAGCCTCTGTACTGCCGAGTTCTCGTTCTGCTGTCATATAGAATGTCTCCATTGATAAATGAGGGTGGTGCGCTATGTGGAAATCGAATCCACGACCCTGGGTGTTAGAAGCCCGTACTCTACCATTGAGCTAATAGCGCATCTTTGAAACTTTATTATGTTACATTTCTGTATTGGTCTCAACACGGTGTTCGAGAATATACAACTGTGACGCTTTAACCTTTGACTGTTGGCGAAGTTCAAGTCCAGTATTGGCGAGGTGCCGTTGGGAAAACAACGCACGTGCTGCATCTTCTACTTTACGTAAGTCAGCGTACTTCTGCTCGCTAAATGAATAAGTCCGGTGCGATTGGCGCATTGCCTGCTTAGTGATACGGATATCCGCTGAAAGCTGTTTGTACTGTTCTTTCCACTCTGTTCTCCAGTTCTTGTATTCTTCGATAGATTGAAAAGCGATTGGGGCGAAAGTTAGTGTGGTCATAGTGGGGATCTCCAAAGTTTATATTGCCGAAACTCGGCACGGTGCTCTTCTGTCACAGGAATAGTGGCAAAAGCGGTAAACGAAGGCTCGTAACCGAGCCCCGAATCGGGTTCGTGAAACAGTGCGCATTTTGTGCCAGTAGACGTAACACGTTCATGGGCTTGCAGCAGCTTGGTTTCGTTCGAAATCTGTAATAAAACTATTGAAGGGGTCTCTGTATAACTACGACCGGATTGCCCGGCTAGAAGACCTGCGTGGAGAACCGAATGTGCGGCCTGCACTATTTGTTGCGCTAATGGAATATCCGTCCGGATAAACACGTAGCAATAAGTTTTGTGGTGTATCTACAACATGGTTTTGTTCCTTCGTTGAATGTATATATGCTTGACTTTAGCCACCCCAAGGTAAGTGGGCAACTTTTAATCGAATTGGTTGTGCACGAAGCGTTCTAGACGATCGCACTTTCTCCATAATGTCGTCTACTTTGTCTGCAGGCATTGCATGCTCATCCTCGACGTATACGCTAAATCCAAAAGCAGCAAGTGCCCTTCGAATGATTTCGGCTTCGACAGAAATGGTGCCACCAGGGCCACGTACAGTAACTTCGATCATTTTGATTTCCTTTCTTCGCCTAGTGCTCCCCAAATTGCTCCCCACCACTGTGCATGCACTTGCAGGTAGGGGTCAATATGCTTATCGAGGCTATCGTCTATTCCAGCAAGACTTTGACCGAGCTTCTTGCGAACTTCATCAATCCCCTTACCATATCGATTAGTCTCCGGATTGTAAAAACACTTTTCGACTATTCCGCAGGTATCCCAGGCAACAGCCTGTGGTTCCCACGGAAAGCACTTTTTATCAAATTGGTCAACTGCCACAGCATCTGGCGAGTAGTGCTCGCACAGTTGCTCATATAATTCAATTAACTGACTTGAAGTTTTCATTTATTTGCGCTTATTTGCTTTTGCTTCGTGGAGTGCTTCTGCTTGCTGACGTTTGATTTCTGCAAGTTCTTTTTCCTGGGAAGTAAGCGGACGTGCCTTTGTATCATACCCGAAGTAAGTGGCTGGTTGAAAGAAGGCAGACATATAGGTAGCCATAGAGATAAGCGTCATGGTGTGTGTACTCGTGATGGATGTCAAATCGACATCCATGCGTATTTACCACCACTCGATAGCGCCAATTGGACTACATCTGAACTTTATTGCGGAGGATGAGTTCTAATAGCTCCTCGTGATCCAGATTCATCTCAATGTACGCTGCGGGTAGCACATATGCTTGGTCTTTTATCTCTTCCCAATTTGGGATTTCAAGTAGTTCGAATATTTCACGCTTAGATGATGTACTACCGCGTAAGTGGTTTACCCAAATTATCGTCATAAATGAGCACAAGAACACGATCTTTTTGTTATTGATGCCTTTTCCCTCTAACCACTCTACTGTCGATTTGAGATAATAATTGATATCTTCCAGTTTAAGGTATTGATCGTGTATCCACAGTTTAGTATCTTCTCGTGTCCAGTTTGTTGTCATTTATGCCCCTGACTAGTTACGAACACTAATATTTATCGTTCCCAATCACCTCGAGTGTCTTTCGCTGTACCTGCAAGTGTTTTGCGAAGCTGGGTTAGACAAGACTTGACCACTATAGATTGTTTTGCGGACATGTCCTTGTAACAACGGTCGATTTTGACCATTGCATATTTGTCAATTTCAGTTTTCATAGTGCCGTCTTTGTCCTGAAAGTGTGATTCACAATGGAGCGTGGTGGCGTCGATTTCATAATCTAGTTTTACAGCAAACAATCGATATACCTTTTCCTTTGTGTATTCAAACGTGCCGCAGTTGATGTACAACTGCGTGTCCGGTAAGTCCAAGCCTGTTTCTTCTCGAAGCTCACGACGAGCTGCAGCAAGCTCGTCGACATCGGTGTCGTCTTTGATTCCCTTAGGAAATCCCCATCCAAATTTATACGGACCACCTGTTGGGTGACAGATCAGTACCTTGCCAGAGGGAGTAATGCACGCTAATGCACACGTACATTTTTTACCTGCTCTCCAGTTGACCGGCTCTTTAACTTTAGGAGGTTTCGTACCCCGAGCTGACTTCACTACTGGTTTTAGAAATTCATGCTCGATCCCAGAGATCGATGGGGGGAAGTATGGTTTTGTCATGTTGTTTGTAATAGGCTGTTAGTATGTAGAAGTAATTAAAAAGGCCCCGTAACGGAGCCTTTTATTTTGGTGGGACGGGGGAGATTTGAACTCCCAATGGACTCTCGTCGCTGGATTATGAGTCCAGTGCCTGCAACCAATACGGCGTACGTCCCATTTTATACTTACAGGTCGTATCTAGGCACCATTACAGCTTTTAACATAAGTGCCTCCGGCGTAAATTCGTCCGGATTGGCGCCAAGGATGGTCGCAACCAGCGATGGACTAAATCCGGATACCAATGCAACACCAGACGCATCAGCCTTGGCTGGGGCAGTTCCGTTATGCTTTAGGTTCCAAAATACCACGCTCGGGCAGTTGTATCCAGCAGCAGCGTACTGTGCTTGCACAGACTCCATTGCAGAACGGTCAAATCCACTCGTGCACTCATTGAAATTCATGTCACTGAAGATGCAGATGGTCGCAGGCATTTCTGCTTGTGGCACATTACCAGCCACTGCAACTTCCAAAATCTTGGCAAACGCCTTGACAATGTTAGTACTCATATCCCAGGTGCTGCGATCCATTGCGTCCAATCGATCCATAATGTCACCGGTTAGGTGCAACAATTCTGGGTTCGAAGAGAACGTCAAGAACATATCCTTGAACTTGCCCTTGTTCTTTTCAGACAGGTACAAACCAAGCGATAGCGCAACATCGTGGCAGGTCACCGAAGTGTCACCACCAGCTGGGCAGCTCATAGAACCAGATACGTCCACTAGTGGCAGGATGCTTGCGTCACCTACGTAGTTTGGTAGCGCAGCCCACTGCGCATTCACGTGCGCACGGATTGTTGCATCACTGCGGTTACCCTGCCAACCTTTGATCACTTCATAAGGGAAGATCGAACCTGCGTTCACCTTCACAGAAGGATCGCCCTTGGTCAGCTTTTCGACATACTCGGTGAACGCTGCAGTAGCATTGCGCTTGAACGCCTTCTTGTAGCGAGATGCAGCAACAGAAGGAACGTGCGAGAAGTTGATGTTATCCCAATCCTTTGCACACATTTGGCTTTCGACAACTGTGGTGTTAGCCGAAGCCAACTTGCGGTACTGACGAGGGGTCAACCCAAAGAACGAACGGAGTTCTGCAGCGAGCTTCTTCTGAGCACTCTTTTCGCGTGGCAACCACTTGTAGAACAAGCCATTGCCTTGGCGAAGTTGGTCCCCATACACAGTGAACGCGTGAGCACGAGCTTCCTGGTTCTTGAAGACGAACAGGTCATCAGCTCGGCCGATCTCAGGGATCTTGTTGATCAGCGCCATCACCACATCAATGGTCTTGTTGGTTTCTAGCCAACCCAAGATGTCTTTAAAGATTTGGCGTTCACCAGCGCCGCCACGTACGTCACGTACCCACATAGCGATGCGGAGAGCGACTTCGGCATTTTCAACGAAAGCAGCCTTGAACAGCGGCAGGACGTCCTTACCACGCATGGCGCCGATAGCGTAGAATAAATTCACACAAGCGTCGCCAGTGCCGGCGTGCGCCTTCATACCATTTTCAGTTCGAACGGATTGGGTTTTAACTGCGTTTGCGAAAGTTGCTGTTGTCATGGCTATGTTCTCCTTAAATTTAGCCGGGGTACTATTTTGTTTCATGCCGAAATAATTGCTGGTAGTAACCCTACATTAGAGCGGGAAACCTTTTACGTTTTCAATTAAAAGTTGAGTGTATTGGGTTGCTGCAAGTTTCCCTAAAATAACAAACGGGGTGGTGCGATCGATGCGGACTGGGTATCGTGAGAATCCAATCTGTTACTTCTTTCGAAGTGCTTAGCTTTTTCATGCAGAGCCTATCATTCTCTGCCATATCATCGTCATATCTGGACGGGAACATAGAACGCGTCACCATCTCGCTTTTCACGGTAGCGCCAAACCCTTTCGGTACTTGGTGCAGATGCTTAGGCCACTATTTCAGGCTGCGTCGTCGGTCAAACATTTTAGTGTTTGTTTGGGTTGCTGGATCCACCCCTGGATCTGGTTGCATTAGACCGGCTTTTGCTCAGTCTTCTCTTTCTTGAATACCACTGCGGCACACAATTGTGCATCGATCATCGCTCGTTTGAAGTCACCACGATCTGTGGCGCCAGTAATGGTCGCCATAATGCGCTTGGTGGTCTTGCTGAGCTTGAAAGTCTTCGTCGGTTGCATGGTTTACCTTTTAGGTGAGTGATTAAGATTCTACTTTACAAGTTTATGAGATTGTGCTCAAGTAAATTTGAGATCCTACGGCAGAATCGAACTGCTGTAACCCAATCGTTATTGTCTAGTGTATCCGACTTTGTGCTAAACAGCGCTTTTCCAAAATCCGAGAATATGCGTTAACACAAGAATGTTCAACGTGACGGCCAAGATTGCGCACCCAGTACGGATTATCTCCATAGTGTATTTAAATCGCGTAATCTTTACATTATTCGCTTTGTGGGTTGCTTTTTTTGCCGCTCGCTCAGTTTGTTGTGCTTGTGTTAAATCCTTGGTCATTAGTCTACATCGTTTATTCTATATAGGCGTTCCACCTAATTAGGAGGGTGGAGTTCAGGATGAGGGCCGGGCTGTTCATAAGTTAATCTTCGTTGGTTCCGTAAGTGGGTTCAACGATTTCGTAAGGAGTCGGAATTGGGTGCAGGAAGGAACACATAAATAGAGGTGTAGTTCACGGGACGGCAATCCCCAACTACTCTAACGCTTTGAAGGAGCATCAGCATGAAACACTACGTATACGCATATTTACGCAAAGACGGAACTCCATATTACATAGGCAAAGGGTCTGGTAATCGAGCATATGTAAAACATCATGGTAACATCCACCTTCCGCCAAAAAATCGAATTATAATATTGGAACACAACCTATCCGAAATCGGAGCGCTTGCTATCGAACGGCGAATGATACGATGGTGGGGTAGGAAAGACGTTGGCACAGGTGTGCTTATTAATCGAACCGATGGCGGGGAAGGTACTGTTGGTAGAATTTTTTCAGAAGAACACCGGCGTAAAATATCATTAAAAAATAAGGAGAGAGGGTGCCCGTTTAATGTTGGCAGAAAACATAGCGTAGAGACTAATCACAAAAAATCCGTTGCACTGAAGGGTCGACCCTCTCCTCACAGGGGAGTCGAACACGAGCAGTGGAAAATCGACAAGGCTGTGGCGGGCAAGGCAAAGGGTTATGAGCTGACTTTGCCTACTGGCGAGAGCATAATTGTTCACAATCTAGTTGCCTATTGTGCTGCGCATAGTTTGCAACGTGGAAATTTATCAACGCTAATGCGAACAGGAGCGTATTACAAAGGATACGGCATCAAATGTCTTGGGAAGAGTGGTCGGCCGGAGTTGTATCTTCAAGCTGCAGCAACTGCTGGAATAGTCCCCGCTCCTGAATGGTTCGTTCCTTCCAAAAGCGCCTAGGGTTACCGCACATCACACAATTACTGTTGCCACAAGTTGCAGCAGACACTTTGTGATACACGTGAGCAGCTTTCGGTGGCTCACCGTGCAAATGCTTGGCTATTTTTACTTGGCGCTTGGTATACGTCTCCTTGTTGTGGATTCGTTTGCTGTGGTGTAGCTTATCCTGCTCTGTGCTCATCTTGTAGTCCTTTTCTGACTTTCATTAACAATTTACCAAGGTTGTTTTCTCCAACTCCATTACACACTCCCCAAACTTGGTCATCCCAATAGTTTGTCTCCTCGATGTGCGCGTCCCCAGTGGCTAGCAGCTTGGTCTGGTACGGCTCTTGTATAAATTTTTGAATCAGAAATTCTCGCATGAAATCGAACTTCA
>Ga0214165_1000155_pt1 | contig 54749 bp, 59 predicted proteins | sample TroBogypolimnion_34_FD_153004 | JGI IMG/M metagenome (GOLD analysis project Ga0214165, IMG submission 153004) | Freshwater microbial communities from Trout Bog Lake, WI - Practice 03JUN2009 hypolimnion v3 | ecosystem: Environmental > Aquatic > Freshwater > Lake > Hypolimnion/Profundal zone ... | reverse complement strand
TTTGTTTGCTACCATCTACGGCCACCATCGAGTCGGCAAACAAATTCATCTGACGGCACAGTTCAATAAACTGGGCGCACACCTTGCGGATGGCTTTGCCGTTCTCTTTACGGAAGTTCGCAATGGTTTTAAAGTCAGGAGCTAAGCGGGTAATGAGCCACATGAGTTCAACATTACGTAGCGCTTCAGTTTCAAGGCGACGGGTAGATTGGATGCGGTTAAGGTATCCATAGACATACAGCTTCAAAAGTACTGCAGGATGATAAGAGGGTCTGCCAGTATCGGCAGGAACCACTCCTTCAAAACCTAAGCTTGCTAAATCAAGCTGGTCGACAAATAGGTCAATGACGCGTACGGGGTTTTCTTTGGTGATGTATTCATCAAGTAACTCTGGTAACAGCGTACTTTGGGTTCGATCTTGGCCGGTAATGAATCGTTTCATCTTCATGAATATCCGTTAATTAGTGATACTGAATTAACGTTTGAGGCCCATGCGGTGTTTACAAAAAACAGGGAGATTATTGGGGGTTTTTACACAGCCTCGACCCAAAGGAGACATTAATGCTATTGAATTTTTTCCAATGCAGTCTTTGCAAAAAGAGCATCTTTAAATCGGGTATTTTTACCTTTTGACTGAAGAAACACCATAGCAATATTTCTATCCTTGATTTTTGCCTCCATAACTAGGCATCGTCCAGCTGCTGCAATATAACCAGTCTTTTGCACCAAGACATCCATGATTTCATTACGGACAATCGGATTGGTATTTACGAATGGTTGCGACGCATGGATGCCATCAACAACATTAAATTTTTCTGTTGTTGAGAATTCTTGAATCAAGGGGTGACGCATAGATTCCTGCAATAGGAGGACTAAATCCTGTGCAGTAGAAACATTCTGCGGGGAGAGCCCAGTGGGCTCAATAAAGTGAGTGTGCGCCATTCCAAGCTCTTTTGCCTTTAGGTTCATGGCGGCAACAAAAGCCTCCATTCCCCCTATATATGATCTTGCCAGGGCATTGATCGCTCTATTTTCTGATGACATTAAGCCAACTCTTAAGACCCTCTTTCGACTCATTTCCGTTCCCACCTTGAGTTTCCATTTTGCACTGGATTGCCAGGCAATATCTTCACGCTCAATTCTGAGTGGCTCCGCTAGACCTTGACCGGACTCCAAAACAACTATGGAAGCCATTAACTTAGATATTGAGGCAATTGGCGAAATAGCTGAGGAATTTCTATCAACCAATACCTCTCCACTATCTACATCAACGACATAGGCAATATTAGAGTGAAAATCCTCTGCTTGACTGCTTCTTGCAAATACAGGGAAATCAGTTAATGCTATTACTAGGACGCAGCTTATAAAAAATTTATTCATATCTCTACTTATTTCACCAATACTTAAATGGACGCTCGGCTTTAGTGTTCGTACCAATCGCCTTCATCTTCTGCTTGCAGTGCGGGCATGTGAGCCCATCCCAGACAGTCAGATACTCAGCATAGCCGCAGGTTTTGCAAACTGCTGAGCCCACAGGTAGATCAACCATAGACCCTGGGTTTGGCATCGCAAATGTATCAACCTCTTTACAGTGATTACATACCATAGCAGCCTTGTAAAAATGAGGGCCTCTCTCAACCCCTATACCGCTAACGCACTCATATTTACAGGATCCACAAACAAATTGGTATTCCGCCCCCATCATCTTATGAGCCTCCTTTTTCTGTTTTCAGAATCTGTGCCCATCTGTCTTTTGCATATTGAATGCGCATTGACCTCTCTTGATTGGCAACCCCGATAGTGATTCGCTTATCAATCAAGTCTTTGTATACAGCATCAATATTGGTATAGAAATTGGTATACACAGCCACCAAGGCCGGGGAAGGCAGTTCGTTTGCAATGGCTCGGCACTTTAAGGTGGACTCTTTAAATCTTTCTAAGACGGCCGCTTGATCAGAGGCAATTTTGTCACTTGAATTAAACAACTCCTTTGCGTTCGGGCTCTTCTCCGTAAGTACCAGGATGTGCTCATCAACATACTTTGCATCATCCGACTGATTTACCTCAGCTACACACGAGGCAATCTTTTTCTGTACTTCATTCACTTTTACAATCGAGACGTCATTACCAGGTTTGGTAATTGGCGCTACATTTGTGGCGCATCCTGATAACACAATTCCAAGTAGTGCAATACCGCGATAGATATTTCTCATACGAACCTCACTAATTAAATAAGCTCATTGGGAATAAAAAAGCCTCCCCACACAAAATCAAAGCGGGAAGGTAAAAGGGACTAGTGATAAACGATGTCAGCACGACGGTTCTCCTTAAAAGCAGCCTCCGTTTGCGCTGGATTCATAGGTTTTTCCTTGCCAAAACTGACCGCCTCTACTTGAGACTCACTAACCCCCTGGGCAAGCAGAGCTCTTTTGACAGACTCCGATCTCTTTTGACCTAGGGCCAGGTTGTATTCAGCTGTACCGCGATCATCTGTATTGCCCTGAATAATGATGTCGGCCTTTTGTGCATGAAAGGTCTTCAAGTAGGTCGCATGGGCTGAAATGGTAGGGGCGTACTTTGGATCAATCGTATAGCCATCAAACTCAAAGAAAATTGAACGCTTGCCATACACGCTTGTCTTAGGATCACCAATAGGATCGTAAGACATCGATCCTCCCGCATTGATAGATGCTACGTTATTTGCATCATCCAATTTAACCCCACTGCTACATGCAGAAATGAGTAACACTGTGCATGCCAATGGCAGCAATTTTTTAAGCGCGTACATAACGGTAATTCCCCATAAAGGCTAAATAAATTTAGCCAAAATAACAAAGTGGCCAGCCAATCAAGGCTGACATCAAACCTAAGAAATTAGGTGGTTACTTTTGGGGGTTTAAAAGCAGAATCAGGAAAATTCTGCGTAAAAAGGATGTCGCTAAAGAAATTAAAAGTAATGACTTCCGTAGCGCGAAATGGAACAATGATGCTGGCGTCACTTACGTTAGCAGTGACATGACTCATCAGAAATAGCGTGTGGGTTTGCTGCTGGCCATCGGTAGTTTCTTTATTGGCATGACTTTGATCAGAATCAAAACCAGCAAATGAAGCTTGAAGCATCTGCGTTCGCTCTATAGCAGCATCAATAAATACGCTACCCGCTGCCACCTTGAATGAAATCAAGAAGAGGCATATCAGAATCACTAGAGAACAATTACGGGATCGCATGGCCTGATTCTATACCTAAATACCTAAAATCACTCTAATCAGTAGCTACGCTGATCCCGCAAACTTAGGATTTTCCTTTCGGCTGCTATTGGCCGGACTCTGCCGGTCGGAGCCCTAAAAATCTCTGCTTTGAATGGCTGCTATGAGCCTGGAAGCGGCCTGTGTCTCACTGAGACCACCAACTATATGGCAGGCAGATCTCGGCTCAAGCAGCTATTAAGAGCACTCATCTGCACCCTATTCGTTGCCAGTTGTTTTGCAGCATTAATGGACGCTTACTTCATTTTTATTTTTTTCTCGACGATCCTCTATAAGAGTCCTCATTTCCCGATGTGAACGACAGGATGACTTACTCGGATCCGCGCCAAGCTCAACTCTATATGCGTGCTCTATTTGCTCATCGGTGCCAAGAGGTAATAATTTATTAGTCCCCCATTCCAAAAGATACTTTTGATCCGAACTGAAAAATGCTCCTGGAGAAAGTACATACTTTTCATCCGTCCTCGATACCGTAACAAATGTTGCATACCGCTTAGCGCCAGCTAGCATCTGCTCTGGGCTATTTCCGGTGCTAGCGGCTTCGTTCCAAGCTATCTTTATAGAGTCCTCTGTAACACCCTGTCGCCTTGGAAATATTCTTACCGCCTCTAAAAAAACTCTTTCGCTTATTTCTTTTTGTTTATGGTTATTTGTTATTGGTTGATGGTTATTGGTTAATAGTTCTTGGTTATTAGTTAAGGTTATGTCTGGGTTATGTCTGGGTTCATCTGGATAACCTACTGGGTTATTCTGGGTTTGTTTGATTTCAAGTGGCTCAGGCGCCTTCGGCCGTCCTCCTTTTTTTCCATTTGATCTGCTCGTATCAGCTTTATCTTGGTATTCGCGTATTAACTCGACTGAAGACGGATGAGACCAGTCGCCATTTTCATTCCTCACAAAGAACTCCTCCAGGATTGTTGTGGCCAGTTCCGCTAAATCTGTTAGACGCAATTTTCTGAAGACTTGAGTCGTATTGGCTGGAATTGGGATTTCATTGCTGATAAAGTAATTTACCAACCTTAGAAGTATCCCCTCTTCATCAACCTTTAAATGCCCAGTTTCAAGACCCCAATTACCAATATTTAGCTTGTAATAGTGCATAAATTTCCTTATTTGGGTCCGCTAGCCACATCCAGCCGCAACTTAATCAAATTAATGAACCGTCTCTTGCCAACCTTGTAGACTGGTAACTGGCGCCTATCCAACTGACCACGTACAACCCCTATAGGCAAACCCACAAGTTCTGCATACTTTTCAGCTGTGACAATAAATAGGTTCTCTAATTCGTTATTTTTCATATATAGAAAAATACTGTATAAAAGCACAATAGTCAATTGTTTTCTTTTTATTTATTATTTTCTAAATTAGAAAATTATGAGACAATAAAAAATCATTAAATTTAAGAAAAATTATGGCAATCGAAGAGCGGTTATTTAAGGCATTGAAGGAAGAAATTAAATCAAAATCGACTATCTTCTTTTCGGAGCTAGAAAAAACTAGTGGCATTAAGGCCAGCTCTTGGAAGCACGTCTATTACGGCCATCAAAGAGCAACATCCGAAATGATTGAATTTACCTGCAGGCTCATTCCTAGTTATGCCTATTGGATCGCCACTGGGGCAACGCCTGACGAAACTATGGCCCATTTAGCGGCAACCGAAGAATTTCAAACGACCGATGTACTGGAGGAAATAGTATGCAAAGAACCTGTTGACTGGACTAGCGCAGAAGTTGAAATTGTTGCCCGCAACCTCTTTGGCGGTGCAAATTTAAATCCAGCTCTATTTCGCCTCATGTCGGACGGCATGAACGCCCGTGAGAGTAAAAAATTACTCAACCTAAAAGGCCTTGTACTGAGCAATATCCTTAAAAAAGAACCAAATTTCTGGTCAACATCTGAAATTAACTATCTATTATTCAAAAGATATCTTGATCCAAAGGATAAAAGTTCCTATGAAGATTTCGTTAGAGCTAATCTAGATCCCAAAGACAATGTCAATTTTGAGTTAATTGCCCGCCAAGAAGAAAAAATTGCTTTTGTAGTTGAAGGTGCTGCCTTCATGAATGATTAAGAAATCTGAGGGCGGGTGGCAAGTAGACATACAGCCTGATGGCCGAGGTGGAAAACGCTTTAGGAAGCTTTTCGTCAATTTAGCTGAAGCTAAAAACTGGGAAGCATTCACAAGAAATTCGGTTAATAAAAATAAAGAGTGGACACCAGAAAAAAGGGACCTTAGGAAGCTATCAGAGATCATCAAAATTTGGTACGACGCTCACGGCAAAATCCTGAGCAATGCAAAAGACACCTATGCCAGACTAAAAAATATGGTCACGGCTTTAAAAGATCCCATCGCAGATCAATTAACACCCCAGATGTTTACCAAGTATCGGAGTGAGCGCATCGAGGGTGGGCTCAGCCTGAATTCATTTAACCGAGAACACTCTTACTTGCGCGCCGTTTTTAACGAACTTATTCGCCTTAACTTATGGAAGAAGGCCAATCCAGTAAGCGCAATCAGGCAATTCAAAATTGCCGATAAAGAACTTGGGTATCTCGAGGCCAATGAAATCAGAAAGCTGCTTTCAGAGCTTCAGGCCGCGGAAAGGAATAGCGATGTCCATTTAATTACAATAATTTGCCTGTCTACTGGATCTAGATGGTCTGAAGCAGAGAACTTACAGCCCTCAAATATTAAAAAGGGGGTGATTGAATTTATCAATACGAAGAATAAAAAAATGAGGGCCATCCCCATTTCCGGCGAATTACAAGCAGAGATTCAAAGTCATCGCGTTAAAGAAAATGGTCGATATTTTGGATCCTCAATGGGAGCTTTTAAATCTGGAACCGAAAGAGCCAAGATAGCATTGCCAGACGGTCAATTAACCCACGTCCTGCGTCATACCTTTGCTAGCAGCTTCATGCAGGGAGGCGGAAATATCTTAACTTTGCAAAAGATACTTGGTCATCAAAGCCTTCAAATGACAATGCGCTATGCTCATCTGGCCCCAACACACCTTGAGGCAGTGAAATTGCTGAACCCCTTAGTTAACTTATGAGTTTGTGTTGACACTTTGTTGACAACCAATGAAAAAGGCTCACTAGCAGTTAAGCAGTGAGCCTTATGTTTATTGGTGCCCCTTGTCCGACTCGAACAGACCACCTACTGATTACAAATCAGTTGCTCTACCAGATGAGCTAAAGGGGCAACGGTTAATATTTTAGCCTATTTCACAATCGTCAATGAAGGTCTTGAAGTTTTTGGCTTTTCAGAAGGTGCATCCGTGTTGTCGGCAATATGAAAATCTTTTACCTGCGCAGGATCAAACGGGAATGACATGCCTTGACCATTCTCTTTGGCGTAAATTGCGAGCACATGCGTGACAGGAACCATGATCTTTCTTGGAACCCCACCAAACCTGGCTTGAAAACTAATCCAATCATTCTCCAGGGCAAGTTGATGACAAGCCTCAAGAGAGAGATTGAGGACGATCTCATTATTCTTCACAAACTCCATAGGAACCTCTACCCTAGAGTCTACAAATACCGCCATGAAAGGCGTAAAACCAAAGTCCGTACACCACTGATGTAGTGCACGGATTAGGTAGGGTTTATTGCTTGGTACGTCAGACATGCTTTTCAAAACTCATCAATCAGTAGTGAACCGCTTAGCGGCGCATTACCTTTTCTGAAGGTGTCAGAGCTTCAATATATGCAGGTCTGCTGAAAATACGCTCAGCGTACTTCAAGAGGGGGGCTGCATTGCGTGATAAATCAATGCCGTAGTGCTCAAGGCGCCATAACAATGGAGCGATTGCAACATCAAGCATAGAGAACTCATCGCCCAACATGTACTTATTTTTAACAAAAATAGGTGCCAGTTGAGTTAAGCGGTCACGAATGGCTAAACGCGCTTTTTCATGAGCTTTCTCAGCAGGTTTCCCTTTTTCATTCTCCAAAGCAGCTACGTGTACAAACAACTCTTTTTCAAAATTGAAAAGAAAGAGGCGTGCGCGAGCGCGTGCAACTGGATCAGGTGGCATTAACTGTGGATGAGGAAAACGCTCATCAATATATTCATTGATGATGTTGGACTCATACAAAATTAAGTCGCGCTCGACCAAGATTGGTACTTGGCCATAGGGGTTCATCACCGAAATGTCTTCAGGCTTGTTAAACAAGTCCACATCACGGATCTCAAAGTCCATGCCTTTTTCAAAAAGCACTAGACGGCAGCGTTGCGAGAATGGGCAATTTGTGCCCGAGTACAACACCATCATAAGTTTATTTCCTTAAATATTGCTACATCAATACAACAAACGACTACTTTAAATTCTGATCACTCTTAGTGAATATCTTTCCAGTAGGACTTATTCAAACGCCAGGCCAACAATGTAAAGATCGCCAAGAACAAGAGCACGATCACTCCAAGACGCTTGCGCTCTAGTTGCACAGGCTCAGCCATCCAAGACAAGAAAGCTACTAAGTCGGCAATATTATCGTCGTACTCTTGTGGCTTCATGGTACCCGGCGTTAACTGCTCAAAGCCTACAAATACTTTTTCTACTCTAGCTTCATCATGCGGGTCTTTGCGTTCTTCAAACTTTGCAACACGCTCACCCTGCAATTGCCACAATACATGGGGCATGCCTACGTTTGGATATACCAAATTATTCCAACCCGTTTGGGTAGCGTCATCTTTATAGAAGGTGCGGAAATAGGTATAAATCCAGTCTGGGCTACGAGCACGAGCTTCAACAGATAGGTCTGGTGGGTTCTTGCCAAAGAACGCCTTGCCTTCTTTAGGCGTCATGGAAATAGTCATCAGATCGCCAACTTTGGCGTTATTCAGAATCAAGTTGTCTTTAATCTGCTGATCAGTCAAACCAATGTCACGCAAACGGTTATAACGCATGCTTACCGCTGCATGGCAGTTCAAGCAATAGTTCACAAAAATCTTGGCGCCATTTTGTAAAGAGGCATTATTACTCACGCGGTTAGGCACCTTATCCAAGGGGAAGCCACCTTCATTGGCGCTGGCGTTAAAACCGAAACTCAGAGCAGCGACCAATACGGTTACCTGGCAGATGCCCATCAAAGTGTGAAGAATTCGTTTCATACTAGTTCCTAATTTCTCTTTGGCAATAGTTCAGGCGTGAATTAATGGGACTTAAAAGTAACGCGCGTTGGGACTGGCTTGAATTTACCAAGCCTGCTCCAGAACGGCATTGCCAAGAAGAAGCCCAAATAATAAATGGTACAAATCTGAGAAATCTTTTCAAAGGTTGGCGATGGTGGTTGAATACCCAAGTAACCCAAAACCACAAAAGCCACCACGAACACGCCGTAGATATACTTATGAAATTGTGGGCGATAGCGGATAGATTTCACAGGTGAGTGATCCAGCCAAGGCAAGAAGAACATGATCACCACTGAGCCGCCCATGATTAGAACGCCCCAAAACTTCGCATCAAACATATAAAAGCCACCAGCCAAAATAGCGGCAATAGCTACGCAGGCACCCTTGACCTTAATATCCTTGCTCATCTTGGCAAACATTCCCAAAATCACAGCCAAGAAAATCCATAAAGGTAGCAGGAAGCTGCTGGTAGTCGCGCGCAACATAGAGTAAAACGGCGTGAAATACCAGACAGGTGCAATGTGCAAAGGCGTCTGAAATGGGTTTGCAGGGATAAAGTTATTCGCTTCAATAAAGTAACCGCCCATTTCTGGAGCAAAGAACACGATACAAGCAAAAATCATTAAAAACCCACCCAAATACATCACATCATGAACGCTGTAAAAAGGGTGAAACGGAATGCCGTCCACTGGATGCCCTTGAGCATCTAAGTTGTCTTTTATTTCTATCCCATCAGGATTATTTGAGCCCACTTCATGCAATGCCAGGATATGCGCTACTACCAAGCCAATTAATACCAATGGAATGGCTATCACATGGAATGCAAAGAAACGGTTTAAGGTCGCATCACCAACTACATAGTCACCACGCAACCATAAAGAAAGGTCTGGTCCAATCAATGGGATAGCAGAAAACAAGTTCACGATGACCTGAGCGCCCCAATAAGACATTTGGCCCCATGGGAGTAAGTAACCAAAGAAGGCCTCACCCATCAAGCACAAAAAGATCGCGCAACCAAAGATCCAAATCAGCTCACGAGGCTTGCGATAAGATCCGTAGATCAAGCCACGGAACATATGCATGTACACAACCACAAAGAACATAGAAGCGCCAGTAGAGTGCATATAGCGAATTAACCAGCCCCACGGCACCTCGCGCATGATGTATTCAACAGAATCAAAAGCTTTAGCAGCATCAGGCTTGTAATTCATTGTCAAGAAAATACCAGTAACGATCTGCATGGCCAGCACCACAATAGCCAAAGCACCAAAAATATAGAAGAAATTTAAATTCTTAGGAGCGTAATACTCACTCATATGCCTCTTAAAGGCATCTGTCACAGGCAACCGTGAATCAACCCAAGCTAAAAGCTTTTGAGCTATAGAGGCGTCTGCTGGAACTTCTTTTTCGTGAAATGCCATTTATCTCTCCCTAAACCTTCTTGTCATCGCCAATCAGAATCTTGGTATCGCTCAAATAGTAATGTGGCGGCACTTCAAGGTTATCTGGAGCTGGTTTGTTCTTAAATACACGGCCTGCCATGTCAAATGTAGAACCATGGCATGGGCAGAGAAAACCACCCGGCCAAGTATTAGGTAAAGAAGGCTGAGGCCCTGCCTCAAATTTAGCGGATGGTGAGCAACCTAAATGCGTGCAAATACCCACTACGACGAGGTATTCGGGTTTAATAGATCGCCATTGATTCTGGGCATAAGGAGGGGTAAATTGGTCTGGATTCCTTAAAGAATCAGGATCAGCTAACTCCGAGTCAATCTTGGAGAGCTCTGCAACTTGCTCAGGGGTGCGTCGTACCACCCAAACAGGCTTGCCACGCCACTCCACCATTCTCATCTCATCTGGCTGCATGCCAGTAATATCAATTTCAACCGCAGCTCCAGCGGCCTTAGCGCGCTCGGAGGGTTCGAAGCTATCTATAAAAGGGTAAAGGGCTGCGGCAGCACCAACGCCACCAACCGCTGAAGTAGCGATCAGCCAATTGCGGCGATCCTTGTCCATACAGGGTTTGTCACTCATTTACAGAATTCCTCGAAATAACATTTATAGGTAGAAATTGCTTAAAGTTAGGATTTTAAAGTAAAAAGATGGGTAAGCAAGAAAGTTATAGGGTTAATCACCAGTTAATCTATATTTGAGGCAAAAGGAGGCTATTGATGAGTGTTTTAAAAGAATTTAGGGACTTCGCCGTTAAGGGCAACGTCATTGATTTAGCGGTGGGCGTAATTATTGGGGGCGCTTTTGGGAAAATTGTCGATTCCCTTGTAAATGACATCGTGATGCCCGTGATTTCGACCCTTTTAGGGGGACATATCGACTTTACTAACCTTTTTATTGTCCTCGGAAACATTCCTGAAAATGTTCCACGCACCTTTGATGCTTTAAAGAAGGCCGGGGTTCCTATTTTTGCCTATGGCAATTTCATCACCATTTCCATTAACTTTATTTTATTAGCCTTTGTAATCTTTCAAATGGTCAAAGTGGTGAACAAGATTCGCCTCATGGACGCTCCCTCGGCACCAATCACACCACCAACTCCAGAAGACGTAGTGCTACTGCGTGAGATTAGAGATAGTTTAAAAAAATAATTAAGGCGCACTAAAACCATGCTTAATCGTCTCTGGCTCACTTTTGCACAAGCTGTCACTATTTTATTGGCCGCCTGGCTTATTGTGGCAACTCTTAAACCCCAATGGATTGGTAGCGTGCAAATAAGCTCTTTAATTGAGAATGCCTCCTTAAAAGAGGCTGCCTACGATGGCCAACTCAGCCCTGGGTCGTACCATGAGGCCGTGAAGCGATCGATGCCCGCAGTAGTGAATATTTTTACCAGCACTGTGGCAAACAAGACTAAACCGCATAAAGGTAACGTCTCTAATTCAGGGGATCCTTTCTTCAAATTCTTTTTTGGAGATCAGGCTCCTGAAGAAAATCCAAGCTCAAGCTTAGGATCAGGTGTTTTAGTAAGTCCTGAAGGAATCATTTTGACTAATTACCACGTCATTAGTGAAGCGGATGAAATTGAGGTGGCTTTAGCAGATGGAAGAAAATTCAAAGCAAAAATGATCGGGGGCGATCCAGAAACCGATATTGCGGTTTTAAAAATTGATGCCAACCAACTACCTCCAGCTATTACGTTTGGCGCAATGGAATCAGTTCATGTAGGGGATGTAGTACTTGCTATCGGCAATCCATTTGGGGTTGGACAGACTGTCACCTCGGGAATTGTTTCTGCAATGGGACGAGACCATCTTGGCATTAATACTTTTGAGAACTTTATACAAACAGACGCAGCTATTAATCCCGGTAACTCTGGTGGCGCATTAATTGATACTCGCGGAAATCTAATTGGCATTAACACGGCGATCTACTCAAATAACGGGGGCTCAATGGGCATTGGATTTGCGATACCCGCCAATCTAGTCAGGCAAGTCATGGAATCCATTCTCAAAAATGGGGCCATGACTCGTGGCTGGATCGGTGTGGAACCTCTCAATCTTTCGAAGGAGCTTGCTGAGTCCTTAAAATTACCGTCCAAGACTGGTGGAGTATTGCTTTCTGGAGTGCTGGAAGGTGGGCCAGCAGATCGCGCTGGAGTAAAACCAGGAGATGTACTTATCGCTATTAATAATCAACCAATTCAAGATGTCCGTAGTCTACTTAATCAAGTAGCGCAATTTAGACCTGGGAGTGATGTCAATGCGACAGTGCTACGCAAAGGTAAGGAGCTTGATCTAAAAATCGAAATCGGAATGCGTCCAAAACAAAAAAGGATGCATTAATTAGTGGGCAAGAATTTTCGAGAGAAAATCTTTTGCCCTTGGGGATCGAGCATCAGGGTTTCCAAAAAAATCTTCGTTACTACAGTCTTCGACAATTTTTCCGTGATCCATAAAAATTACACGATTGCTGACCTTGCGTGCAAACCCCATCTCATGAGTAACGCAACACATTGTCATGCCTTCATTAGCAAGCTTCACCATAACATCCAAGACTTCACCGACCATTTCGGGATCGAGTGCAGAGGTAGGCTCATCAAACAGCATGACGATCGGGTTCATGCTCAAAGCACGTGCAATGGCAACTCGTTGCTGCTGGCCGCCTGAGAGTTGGCCGGGAAATTTATCTTTTTGTTCAATTAAGCCAACGCGCTCTAAGTACTTGAGGCCATGAGACATTGCTTCATCGCTGGAACGGCCCAATACTTTTATTTGCGCAAGCGTGAGATTTTCAGTAACACTTAAATGGGGAAAAAGTTCAAAGTGTTGGAATACCATTCCCACCCTAGCTCTCAGCTTTGATAAGTTTGTTTTTGGATCGTGAAGTCGAACGCCATCAACCACAATCTCTCCAGCTTGAAATGGCTCCAAAGCATTGATAGTTTTAATCAAAGTGGATTTTCCAGATCCAGATGGACCGCAAATAACAACCACTTCTCCTTTTTTGATCGAGGTAGTGCAATCAGTTAAAACCTGAAAGGAGTCGTACCATTTCGAAACATTATTAAGTTCAATCATGATGGTCTATATATATTTATAGCAATTAAATTAACGAATAATCGCAACTTTCATCTGGATCTTTCGAACCACTTTAGAGAGCGAGAAGCAAATAACCCAATACGTAGCAGCAGCCAATACATAAGTTTCAATCGGGCGACCGTAATTCTTTCCCGCAATCTCAAAACCTTTTAATAGATCGTAAGCTCCAATGGCATAAACCAAAGAAGTGTCTTGGAATAAGATGATTGTCTGAGTCATAAATACGGGAATCATATTTCTAAAGGCTTGGGGTAAAACCACTAAGCGCATATTCTGACCATAAGTCATCCCTAGAGCTTGTGCCGCATAGGCTTGTCCTCTAGGAACAGATTGGATTCCAGCCCTCACAATTTCTGAGAAAAATGCTGCTTCAAATGCGATGAAGGTAATAGTGGCTGAAAGATCTGCCCCAATCGGCCTACCAATCAAAAGCGGCATTAATAGAAAAAACCAAAGAATGACCATGACTAATGGAATTGAGCGCATGGTATTAATATAAAACGTAGCTGGATACACTAAGGCAGGCTTCCCAGATAAGCGCATGAGCGCTAAAAAGGTGCCGAACACAATACCGCCGACTGTAGCGATTACCGTTAACTGGATGCTAAATAACAAACCCTTGAGGATGTAATTGGTAAATAGTTCCCAGTTATAGAAACTTAAATCAATGCTCATCATATCAATGCCATTTAGTGAGCCCCTGCATCATTGGTTGAAGCGATGAAACCTGGAATGCGACTTCTCTTTTCAATCGCGGCCATGACTCGATTTACTGCAAAGGCAGTCAGTGCATATAAAGCAGTCACAGCTAAATAGATTTCAACACCATGTGAAGTCTCTTCTTGAGCCTGCATGGCAAACAGGGTGAGCTCTGGAACTGAAACGGCAAATGCCACTGAAGAATTCTTAATCAAATTCATGCTCTCAGATGTCAGCGGTGGAATAATAATCCGCAATGCCATCGGGAGAATGACATAGCGATAGCTTTGAGCAGTAGTAAGACCAAGAGCGATAGCCGCCGCATTCTGACCAGTAGGTAAGGACTGAATACCTGCTCTCACCTGCTCTGCAATACGGGCTGAGGTAAAGAAGCCAAGAGCGATACTGACCAGCCAATAAGATGGAAGTGCTTTTAAGGGCAATACAAATGCTGGAATAACGTGATACCAAAGAAATACCTGCACGAGTATGGGAATATTTCTAAATAATTCAACCCAAGCAGTCGAGAGGCGAATAAGCACCCTGCTAGATCTCCCAGCATTCGGAAGCGTGCGCAAAGTACCCATTACCGCACCCAAGACTAAGGCAATTGCTAGACCTAGCCCAGCGACAGCCAAAGTCCAGCCCCAGGCTTTCATAAGCCAATCTAAGTAACTAGGGTCAGCATTTTGACCGAGGCCAAATAAAGCGGAAAAGCAGTGATCTACCGCATCGCCATCCAAGGTGCTTTTACAAAAAACACCCATATCTAGAGCCATTCTCTTACTCGCCTTTGCGAAAGATGATGTTGCCGTTTAGCGAGTGGTGTTTTGACACTTTATTTCTTCTGTTGATAGTCTTCTGCAGGCCTGTTGTTGGGATTTGCCCAAGCATTTTTTGTAGCAGGAGAGAGCTCTAAACCAACAATAATACCCTTAGGAGGAATTGGCTTTAAAAACCATTTATCCCATAGTTTAGGCATATTTCCATTGGCAACTATTTTCGCAATCGCTGCATTTACTGCTGCCTGAAACTCTGGATCATCTTTGCGGACCATAATTGCAATTGGTTCAGTACTCAAAACCTCTCCAACAATTTTGTATTCTTTAGGATTTTTGGAGTTAGCGATATTGCCAGCCAAAATTGAGCCGTCCATGACAAATGCATCAGCGCGACCAGACTCAAGCAATAAGAAACTATCAGCATGATCTTTACCATATACTTCATCGAAACTGACACCATTTGCTTTTTCGTGTTTGCGCAATAGTTGAACCGAGGTTGTTCCGGTAGTGGTAGCCACTTTCTTGCCATTGAGCTGAGATATAGAAGTAATTCCTGAGTTAGCTTTAACGGCAATGCGCACTTCTTCTACATATAAAGTGTTTGCAAAACTTACATCTTTTGCACGCGCTGTATTGTTGGTAGTTGTTCCGCACTCAATATCTACTGTACCGTTTTGCACCAATGGCACTCGGTTTTGCGATGTAACAGGCTGGTAATTAATTCTCAAAGTACTGAGGCCTAATTTGTCTTTTATGTCACCTAAAATCATTCGGCAAATTTCCACATGATAGCCATCAAAACGGCTATCACCAGTGGTGTAGGACATGGGAATTGATGATTCACGTACACCCATTGTTACTGAGCCACTTGATTTAATTTTGTCCATGGTTGGGCTTGCTGCAAGCACGCCAACTGAAAAAAGAGAGGGGGCTGCAGAAAAAATAAGCACTGAGATTACTGAAATTACTGAAATACCAATTGAACGTGTCTTTTTCATATTAATCGATCTCTTTTAAACATCATAGTCTAGGTTATGTAATGCCTTATATGCTCACTTTTAGCAGAATTTTGATCTTTTATCTAGCATTTAGGTGGAGTTACAAAAGAAAAGGGTGGCTAAGCATTGTTATTAGGTGCTTTTGCTACCGATTGTCTAAGATATGACGCAACCTCTCATTGACTTAATTCGATCGCCAGAATTTACTTGGTCATAAGTCTTATGGTTACGGGTATAAATGGTTATTTTTTACGGGGAAGTGAGCATAAGCCTACCCAATTTTTAATCCACCCCCAGGAAAAAAATGCATTGAATTAACCGCAACATAATTCATAGCGCAAACATTACCAGAAAACAAAAGTCTTCAACACAAACTCGCATACCAACACCTCAAAAACAAGCAAAGCACTGTCAGCAAATAATTAAACAAGAATGCTTGTAACAGAAGCAACTGAAGTTAAATCAGCAAAAGTTGATAAGAACAGCCTAAAGTACAGAAAAAAACCCACTGTGTTTCCACAGCGGGTTAATTTAATTCCAAACTAATCTTCAACTAGCCTAAGCTAGCATTCAATTAGAAAGTGTGACGTACGCCTAAGGCATAGCCATTAGTATTCAAGCTATTTGTACCAGTAGCAGTACCAGAAGCGCTAACAGTTGAATAATTGCTTGTGTTCTCAGCGCCAACGATTGCATACAAGTTTGTGCGCTTGCTTAACCAGTAGTTAGCACCTAACTGCCATGCATTGAAGTTTGCTGTTGGTTGGCCTGTGCCGTACGCTGTGTAGCGACCCAAACCAGCAGATGCCCAACCTTCGATCGTTGGTGTAATAAAGCTACGAACACCAATCTGTTCAGCTTGACGCTTAACATAGTAGCCACTATTTTCTGAGTAAGTAACCTTACGTGTTACCCATTGCGCATATGCCTTCAAGATACCGAAGTCATAAGTTGCAGCAACGTAACCCTGGTTATCATGAACGTTTGTTCCTAAGGCACTAGCACCGCCAACACCGAAAACAGTTGGTGAACCAACAGCAGCAACCGCTGCTGAAGTAGCAGTTTGAGCTACAGCTGGTGCGTATGGGTTTGTAGCTGACAAAGACTGGTAGTTAGCTGTTGCAAACAACTTATTCCATGTGTAATCTGCGCCTAAGCCCCAACCATTTTGGTTATTAGTACCACCAGTTACTGTAGTTGAGTTAGTTACCGTTTGATTGGTATTTGAGTTGTTAGCAACAACAAGGCCATGAGCCTGGAAGCCAGCAAAGTTAGCTGAGTTTACTGTCAATGAGTTATTTACACGAACTGTGTAAGAAGCATTGTTGTCTTGACCAGTTGCGCCAACTGTGGCAGCAGCTGCAGCAGCACCAGGAAGCTTGCTATTAACTGGGTAGATAACATCACCAACCATATTATTTGCTTGACCAGCATCAGTTGCGTTTACAGCGTTGTGAATTGGTGTGTACTGTGTACCAACTGCGAAATCACCAATACCGTTTTTCTTCAAACCAACAAAAGTTTGACGGTTGGCTGTTGCGCCAGATGAAAATGCAGAAGATGAGTTTGGTGTAATAGCTTGCTCAACAGTAAAAAATGCAGACAAACCGCCGCCCAAATCTTCAGTGCCTTTGAAACCAAGACGGGATGTTGACTCTGCACTATCAGAAAATGCATTTCCTGTTGTTTTAGTTGCTGTGCTGTTTACTACAGCTGAAGAATTGCCACCAATGTAACCAACGTCCAAAATACCGTAAACAGTCACGCTTGACTGAGCTGAAGCAGCGCCAGCAAATGCTGTCAAAGCTGCTAATGCGAATAGCGATTTTTTCATTCTTTAAATCTCCATAAATTGAAAGTAATGCCCAAATAAAAATGGGACTAATGAATTTTGCTTGTTTTGCCTCGCTAGACTAGAGGTGAGGGTATGTAGGAACTATTTTTGCTTGTCAAAAGGTAGTTTTTTGGCTTTCTTCGTTGTATCTCGACAACAATACCTTTGATTTCTGTCTTTTAAGGCTTTTAAATGACAGAATTGTCATATGGCAAGCCGTGAATTCTTAAAAATGCTGGGTTACGCACGATTAGGTGATGTATCTGCGCAACAAAAACTCGCTTCCGCCTACCTGACTGGAGCCTTTAAAACCCCCATCCAACCCTCTAACGCTCTGCTCTGGTTAGAAAAATCTTATTTTTCTATTGAAAATCAGATACTTAGGAAATTAGACTTTGATGGGTCTGATTATTTCTCACAAGGACTGCAATCGTCTGAATTTTTAGCGGTTCTTGAGCAAATATCGACTGTTCCCCTAGCCTCCACTTTTAATTCACCCGCCTTTTCTTTTGGATGGGACTCATTCTGGAAGATTGCCAATGCTAATACTGATGCAAGTGCCGCGGCGCAATGGCAATTAGCGGAGCTTTTACTCCATCCAGATAAAAAGGATCTACAAATAGAACTAACTCGGTGGCTTGCAAAAAAGCATAGTGAAACCGAATTTACCTCGCTAAAAAAAATTGCCATGCAGTTCTTATTGGAGCTAGCTAATTCTGAGAACGCTTTTTATATTCAAGCAAAAGAGTTGCTAGTTCAGCTACAACCGAAAAATGAAACACTCTCCTCGCTTTGGCAAGATTGGCTTTCTGAAAAAAATGAACGTGCTCTTTTGCAGGCCGCCGAATTAGGTCTTACGGTTGCTAAGTTGACACTTGGCTTGAGGCTTGCACAACTTGAAGGGGAAGTTTCTACCAAGAAGAAGGGTGCCCCCAACAATTCGAATGCCTCCCTTAAAAAAGCAGCACATTGGCTGGAGCTTGCCGCTAAAGATGGCGATCGAGATGCCTGGTTTGCTCTAGGGGAAATTTATCGCAAGCCCCAATTTTCGGGATATAACGCCGCCGAGAGTAATCGCTGTTTTGATAACGCCGCCGATCTTGGTCATGCGCAAGCGCAATTTCGCAAGGGGGCTAATCTGTGGCGTAAGCGCGAAAAGATTGAAGAGACAGTTCGCGGCCTTCAAGCTTCTTACTGGGTTTGGCAAGCGCATCAGCAAGGAGTGCCTGAAGCAAAAGATCTACTGGTTAAAATTTTGGAGAATGTTTCCAATCCTAAGGGCAATGAATGGTTCAAGCTCGCAACCTTTGCTGATCTTGCTTTAAACCATGCGGAACATAAGTTAGATGAGGAATGGATCTTGATGTGCCATCGCCTCATTATTGCCAACCAATTTAATCTGAGTAAAGCTGAACTACTCCTTTGTGAAGTAGGCCAGCTCCAGCATGAGCATTGTGTGGTGGTCGACATCCGCTGGGAACTACCAAAGATATTACCCAGACTGATCCAGATAGACACCACCCAACAACGCCGCTCCTTATTAGCAGCAGGAAAAGTATTTGCAGGCATTGGGTCAGGAGTGGAAGGTAATCTTCGACAAAGACGCTATCGTTTTGACCGCGTGAATAAGTGGCTGAATGCCACCTTTTCTAAAACCTCAGCAGAAGCTACAACAGCCTAGTTTGTTTTTGACTCAGTAGCCGCAGTAGCATCCGCTTCATCGTTTGAGGGTTTTGGCACGTAAAAGCGCGCTACCAATAAGCCCAACTCGTACAGCAAGGTCATGGGCACTGCCAAGAGCAGTTGCGACAATATATCCGGGGGCGTTACTACCGCGGCAACAATAAAAGCCCCTACGATGACATAAGGACGGATTTCTTTTAGCTTAGCCAAGGGAACTAGACCCATTCGCACCAGCACCACCACTACTACAGGCACTTCAAAGGTAATACCAAAGGCCAAGAAGGTAGTCATCGCAAAACTAAGGTAGTTATCAATGTCAGTAGACATTTCCGCGCCCAGCGGTGCGTTGTAACTGGCCATAAATTTAAATACCGTCGGAAACACTAAAAAATAGGCAAATGCCATACCGACAATAAATAAGGTGTAGCTACTGACCACCAAAGGCAAAATTAACTTGCGCTCATGAAGATAAAGGCCGGGGGCAATAAATGCCCACAACTGATACATCACTACTGGTAATGCGATGACGAAAGCCACCAGCATCGTCACCTTCATTGGCACGAAAAATGACCCCGTGACATCAGTCACGATCATCTTGCCCCCTACTGGCAGAGCTTCTAATAATGGCTGCGCAAATAAATGAAAAATATCAGGCGCCCAATACACTAGGCCGATAAAAACAATAATGATCGCTAAGCCAGCCTTAATGACGCGGTCACGCAACTCATATAAATGCGATAAGAAAGATTCCTGGATACCGGAATCTTCGGTGGAGTAATTTTGCGTCATTAGTTAGGAGCTTCGGGGCTTTTATCTATTACTCAGTTTATGGGTTGGAGCTGTGATGAAACCGTTTCATCCTAGCCGCACCAGACTGTACTCGCGTACGCATTCCAGTAGAGCGCTTAAACCAAATAGGCCTGGCTGCCCGCTTAATGCCCCAGCTGTTTCGTCCTTGGCGTTTTGATTTTTGCAGAACTTCTTTTTCATTCAGTACAGGCTTGGTGAAATTGTGCTCAAAAATATCTGCCTGATCGCTTAGATGGGCGTTTGCCTCTTGAACAGTGGACTGAAGGCTGCTCTCCACCTCCCTCAAGGCCGCCGCGCCCTCTTCGCGCAGTTGCTTAAATTCTTCAACTTCCATCTGACGACTGACTTCAGATTTGACCTCCGCCATATAACGCTGCGCACGGCCAAATAAATTGCCAGCCATACGAGCCACTTTCGGCAAGCGCTCTGGACCAACCACCACTAAAGCGACTACTGCAATAAGAGCAAGCTTTGAAACGCCAAGATCAATCATTTAAGAGACCACATGATCTCTTCACGCGCCTCTTTAATCACTTGCTAATGTCTTTAGCCTGCACGTCCACAGTCTTATCTGCAGGAACAGCGGTGTTTTGCACAATTTGATCTTTGGGTGCTTCTGGCGTCTCCGCTGTTTTCATGCCGTCTTTGAAGCCCTTTACGGCGCCACCCAAATCTTGACCAATATTACGTAATTTTTTGGTACCAAATACCAGCATTACGATGACCAACACAATTAACCAATGCCAAATGCTAAATGAACCCATTTTCAAATCTCCTCGGATTATTTTTTCCAGGGGCGGGGACCGCCCATCACATGTAAATGCAAGTGATAAACCTCCTGCCCACCATCTACACCATTGTTCACCATTACCCTAAAGCCACCATCTTTTCCGGGACGGGAGCCCTGCTCTTTGGCAAGACGCGGTGCTAATTCCATCATTCTACCCAGCAATGGTGCATCCATGGGTTCTGCAGATTCCAGCATCGGAATATGTTTCTTGGGAATGATTAAGAAATGCACTGGCGCAGCTGGGTGAATATCTTTAAAGGCGAAGATTTCCTCATCTTCATACACCTTCTGGGAAGGAATAAGCCCTTGAGTAATCTTACAAAATAAGCAATTAGGATCGTATGGCATGGTTTATTTTGTATTTACTCTTTAACGGCAGCTTTTCTAGCGGCCTTTTCTTCGATTCCTGAGGTACCCAAGCGGCGATCCAGCTCAGCAATCACGTCTTCTGGGCGCAAATGAAATTGAGAAAGTGCAACCAGGCAATGAAACCAAAGGTCAGCCATTTCACCAACCAAGAACTTTTGTTGCTCTGGGGCTAAATTTGAGTGACGGGTATCCTTGGCAGCCATTACTGTCTCGGTCGCCTCCTCGCCAATCTTTTTCAAAATCCCATCATCGCCCTTGGAAAAGAGCAAGGCGGTGTAAGAAGTCTTAGGATCAAGCTGGCCCGCTTTAAAAGCATCCCGGCGTTGATCCACGACATCCGCCAAATGGGCAAAAGCAGAGTCTAAATGTGTTGGTGTATTCGCAGAACTAGTCATAGGGTGATTTTAGGTCTTTTTCATGACGAAACAATACATCCGCCCTGGGTGCCTCTTTTTAAGTTTGACTTACTTTTTTAGACTGAGACTCATCCACCCAGGCAGATTGGGCAGAATCCCACGCCCTGAAAAAGCAACTGTGCTCCCCCGTGTGGCAAGCAATACCGTCTTTTTGTTCCACTAAAAGCAAGATAGTGTCGCCATCGCAGTCGAGATGAATTTCTTTGATCTTTTGAGTATGGCCTGATTCTTCACCCTTATGCCACAGCTTTTGTCGTGAACGGGTCCAGTAAACAGCCTCGCCTAAACGCAGAGTTTCTAATAAGGCATCCCGATTCATCCAAGCCATCATCAAGATGTCTTTGCTGCCAACCTCTTGAGCAATCACAGGTACCAGACCTTGATCATTCCAAGTCACGGCATCTAGCCAAGGCCCTGACATCAAAGAATCAATAGGGGTAAATGTACTCTTGGGTGGGATCTTCGGTGCGCTCATGTTTGAACTTTACAACTAATCCAAACTGACTACTTAAATTCGAACCGGAATTCCTTGGCTTGCCATATATTCCTTAGCTTGTTGCACGGTGTATTCGCCATAGTGAAAGATGCTAGCGGCGAGGACAGCATCCGCATGCCCTTTAGTAATACCGTCTACTAAATGCTGCAAATTACCCACTCCGCCAGAAGCAATCACCGGAATACTGACAGCGTCACTCACAGCAGCGGTTAATTCGAGATCAAACCCATCTTTGCTACCGTCTCGGTTCATGCTGGTTAAGAGAATCTCACCAGCGCCTCGCTGAGCCACTTCCATTGCCCATGTCACTACATCCATGCCGGTAGCAGTTCTGCCACCATGGGTGAATACTTCCCAGTTGCCCGCGGCTGTTTTTTTGGCATCGATGGCAACCACAATGCATTGAGAACCATAATATGCCGCCGCATCAGAAACCAAATCGGGCTTGGCGACTGCTGAGGAATTCATGCTGACCTTATCAGCGCCAGCATTCAGCAAGCGTCGTACATCAGCAACCGCACGTACGCCACCACCAACCGTTAATGGAATAAATACCTGAGATGCGACATCCTCAATGATGTGCAAAATTAAATCCCGTCCATCCGAGGTGGCAGTAATGTCTAAAAAAGTAAGCTCATCAGCACCCTGCAAGTCATAACGACGGGCAATTTCTACTGGATCGCCAGCATCGCGCAAACCCACAAAGTTCACACCCTTAACTACGCGCCCTGCAGTGACATCCAGGCAAGGAATGATTCTTTTCGTTAACACCTTAGATAATTTTCTTGGCGAACTTAAGCGTCAGCTCATCGGCATATTTTTGCGCCATGGTCAGATCAAGGTCGCCTGCATAGATAGATCGGCCTGCAATCACACCCATAATGCCTTCGGCTTCAGCAGCGCAGAGCGCTTCAATATCATGATTGTTCGATAGGCCGCCACTAGCAATCACAGGAATCCGAATCGCTTGAGCCAATTTAATGGTGGCTTCCATGTTGACCCCCTTGAGCATACCATCTCGCCCAATGTCGGTATAGATAATGGCTTCAACACCCCAGTCTTCAAATTTTTTGGCCAAGTCAATCACTTCATGGCCAGTAATCTTGCTCCAACCATCTGTTGCCACCTTGCCATCGCGAGCATCTAGGCCCACCATGATGTGCCCTGGAAATGCCGTACAGGCATCTTGAACAAACCCAGGGTTCTTGACTGCAGCAGTACCAATAATGACCGTGCTAATACCATCATCTAGTAAGCGCTCAATGGTATCCAAATCTCGGATACCGCCACCCAATTGCACTGGAATCTCATCTCCCACGGCTTTAAGGATCGATTTAATCGCAGCTTCATTTTTCAGCTTGCCAGCAAACGCGCCATTGAGATCAACTAGGTGCAAACGTCGTGCGCCTTTGCTAATCCAATGCGCGGCCATGGCACCAGGGTCTTCTGAAAAGACCGTGGCTCTATCCATATCACCTTGTTCCAGTCGAACACAGTGGCCATCTTTTAGATCAATTGCGGGAATCAGCAGCATGTCAAAGAATAATTAAGGTTGCCAAGAAACAAAATTTTTATAAAGCTGTAAACCATATTCTGCACTTTTTTCTGGATGAAACTGGGTTGCAAAAATATTATCCTTTGCAACCGCAGAAGTAAACCAATCGCCATACTCCGTTGAGCCCACAATATCTTCACTACGCTGGGCCACCACGTAGTAGCTATGCACAAAGTAAAAACTCGTTAAATCTGGAATACCTTCCCAAATGGGGTGCTGGCGATCTTGGCGCACTTGATTCCAGCCCATATGAGGGACTTTATAAGCAGAGCCATCTGGCTGTAGTTGTCCTGCTAACTCAAAACGGCGGACTTCACCTGGGATTAAACCTAAACAAGGGGTCCAGCTTGAATGGGCCCCAGAGCGCACTTCGGCGCTCTGATCAAAAAGCATTTGCTCCCCTACGCAAACCCCCAATAGCGGTTTATTTTGCGCGGCATCTAAAAGGGCTTCGAGCAAACCAGACTCTTCTAAGTGCTTCATACAATCGGGCATAGCGCCTTGGCCTGGAAGAACTACACGCTCTGCCAATCTAATTTCTTCAGGGGTACGGGCAATCAAGATATTGGCATCTGGCGCTACATGATGAAAGGCCTGATATACGGAACGTAGGTTACCCATTCCGTAATCTACGATCGCAATTGTTTGCACCAACTTTTAACCTGTGTTCTGCTGTTTTCTACTGGGCACTAGAAAAGCTCTAGATTAAAGACTGCCCTTAGTAGAAGGAACGGCACCAGATGCACGCGGATCAATTTCCAAGGCCATGCGCAAAGCGCGACCAAAGGCTTTAAATACGGTTTCAATCTGATGATGGGCATTAATGCCACGTAAATTATCAATATGCAAGGTCACGCCGGCATGGTTTACAAAACCGCGGAAAAACTCAATACTTAGATCCACATCAAAGTCACCTACCCGCGCGCGGGTGAAGGGAACGTTAAATTCTAGGCCTGGACGGCCAGAAAAATCGATCACTACACGGGACAAAGTTTCATCCAAGGGCACATAAGAGTGACCATAGCGAGTAATGCCCGCTTTATCGCCGACCGCCTTAGCAAACGCTTGACCCAAAGTAATGCCAACATCCTCAACCGTATGATGATCATCGATATGGGTATCTCCATTCGCGACGACTTTTAAGTCAATCATGCCGTGACGGGCAATTTGATCGAGCATGTGATCCAAAAAAGGGACGCCTGAGGCAAGCTCAGCCTTACCTGAACCATCTAGATTAATGGTGATGTGGATTTTGGTTTCCGAAGTGTTTCGGGTGACGTCGGCTTGCCGCATGCTTCATTGCGCCGCGAGGCGAAGTATTGATGGAAGCTTCATAATATCATTCCTAATAGAGACATAAATACTGAGTTTGCTTTACTACGTTGATTTTATTTTTTGCTGATTTTTAACCAAAGTCCCTCATGAGCCGTTTTTGGAGCCCCGTTGTTCAGACCCTTACCCCTTATGTTCCAGGGGAACAGCCAAAAATGGCGAGGTTGGTCAAACTCAACACCAACGAAAGTCCTTATGGGCCATCACCCAAGGCACTAGCAGCTATCCACGAGCAAACCAACGATGATTTACGCCTGTACCCAGATCCCGAAGGACTGGCGCTCAAGCAAGCCATTGCTGATTTACATGGTTTAGATCCAAAGCAGGTATTTTTAGGAAATGGCTCAGATGAAGTTCTGGCCCACGTCTTTTTAGGACTTTTAAAACAAAACTTGCCAGTCCAATTTCCGGATATTACCTATAGTTTTTACCCGGTCTACTGCAAGCTCTTCGACATTCATTATCAAACCATCCCCTTGGGGGATGGTTTTGGTATCCAAACCGCCGACTACCAATCCCCCAATGGCGGAATTATTTTTCCCAATCCCAATGCCCCAACGGGTAGAGCGATTGCGCGCCGTGAAATTGAAGACCTGCTCGCCAGAAATACAGACTCAGTAGTGGTGATCGATGAGGCGTATGTTGATTACGGCACGCAGTCTTGTATTGAGCTCCTGCGTGGCCCTTCCTGCCCAGAAAATCTCTTAGTGGTTCACACTCTCTCAAAATCTCGCGCATTGGCTGGTCTGAGAGTTGGCTTCGCGGTGGGTCATCCCGCCTTAATTGAAGGTCTTGAGCGCGTTAAGAATAGTTTTAACTCCTACCCTTTGGGACGCTTAGCGCAAGCTGGCGCTATTGCCGCCATTCAAGATCAAGCCCACTTGGAATACACCAGCAACAAAGTCATTCAAACGCGTGAGCACTTGGTAGCAGAGTTGGCAACGTTAGGGTTTGATACCTTACCTTCTACAGCAAATTTTATTTTTACTCGTCACCCCCGGCATGCTGGCGCAGTGCTATACCAAGCTCTCCGTGATCGAGGCATCATTGTTCGCCATTTCAAATCAGCACGTATTGAGAATTTTCTGCGAATTACGATTGGTACAAATGCCCAAAATGATGAATTCGTTGCTGCTTTGAAAGAGATTTTGTCTACTTCTTAAGTCGCATCTCAGCAGCACGCGCGTGAGCCTGCAAACCTTCACCATGAGCTAATGTACTAGCTACAGCACCAAGCGTTTGCGCACCAGCCTCACTAACCTCAATCATGCTTGAGCGTTTAATAAAGTCATATACGCCCAATGGAGAGGAGAAACGCGCTGTGCGCGCAGTTGGTAAAACGTGATTTGGACCAGCACAATAATCTCCAAGAGATTCACTGGTGTAGTTGCCCATAAAGATCGCACCTGCGTGACGAATTTGCTCTGCCCACTGACGAGGCTCTACAGCACAAATCTCTAAATGCTCAGCCGCAATTGCATTAGCAATTTCGCAGGCCTCACCCATATCTTTTACTTGAATCAATAGAGCGCGATTAGTTAAGGATGCTTCAATCACTTTGCGTCTAGGCATCTCTGGCAATAGTGCATTAATACTTGCTTGAACCTGCTCAATAAATTGCGCATCAGGACAAAGCAAAATCGATTGCGCTTGCTCATCGTGCTCTGCCTGGGAAAATAAGTCCATGGCAATCCAATCGGGATTGCTGGAGCCATCACACAACACTAAGATTTCTGAAGGGCCAGCAATCATATCGATACCGACAGTTCCAAATACTCTGCGCTTAGCAGCCGCTACATAAGCGTTACCAGGGCCCACGATCTTATCAACTGATGGAATGGTTTTTGTGCCGTAAGCCAAAGCCCCAACTGCTTGTGCTCCACCAATCGTAAAGACGCGATCAACTCCTGAAAGCCATGCTGCAGCTAAAACCAAAGGGTTTCTTGCACCATCAGGGGTAGGCACCACCATGATGACTTCATTCACACCAGCAACCTTTGCGGGAATGGCATTCATCAAAACTGAAGAGGGATAAGCCGCCTTACCGCCTGGAACATAAATACCAACACGATCAAGCGGGGTGACTTTTTGACCTAAGCGAGTACCGTCAGCTTCTTCGTATTCCCAAGAGTGGCAGCCGACTTCAATTTTTTGCCTCTCGTGATAAATACGTACGCGCTTAGCGGCCACATCTAAGGCATTTTTTTGCTCGGCAGATAAACCCAGATAAGCGAGCTCTAACTCTTTACGAGAAATTTCCAATTCGGAAACGTTAGCCACATTTAAGCGGTCAAACTGCTTGGTAAAACTGAGTACGGCTTCATCACCCGTCAATTTGACTTGCGCCAAAATATGGGCCACAGCTTTATCAATCGCCTCGTCATCTGCCATCGGCAGCGATAAGCTAGCCAACAAGGTCTCTTTAAACCCAGCTTCTTTACTCTGAAGACGTTTGATATTGATGTGTGGGGCAGACATGATTTTTTACTTTAATAACTCAAAGAACGGTTGAAGCTGAGCACGCTTTCGCTTATATGAAGCTTGATTTACCACTAGGCGTGCACTGATATCGGCAATCGGCTCTACTTCAATTAAGCCATTCGCACGCAGGGTATTGCCAGTAGAAACCAAATCGACGATCGCATCTGCCAGACCCACCAATGGAGCAAGCTCCATTGATCCGTACAAATGAATCGTATCGATATGAACCCCTTTATTGGCAAAGTGCTCACGGGCACAATTGACGTACTTGGTTGCGACTTTTAGGCGGGAACCTTGCTTGACTGCGGAGGCGTAATCAAAGCCTTCTTTGACAGCAACGGACATGCGGCACTTAGCAATATGCAGATCAAATGGAACATAGAGGCCATCGGTTCCATTTTCCATGAGCACATCTAAACCAGCGACCCCAAAATCAGCCCCACCAAATTGCACATAAGTAGGCACATCAGAGGCTCGCACAATAATCAGACGAACCTCTGGATTGGAGGTCTCAATAATCAGTTTGCGTGATTTTTCTGGATCTTCTAATGGCCGAATACCAATCTTAGATAAGATTTCAGCGGTTTCTTCGAAGATGCGCCCCTTCGAGAGGGCTAGAGTTAACTTCATGAACTAATTATCCCTTAGGCTTACTTCACGCGCTCAATGTTGGCCCCTAATAAGGTCAACTTTTGCTCCATACGATCGTAACCACGGTCTAGATGATAGATTCGGTCAACTTGGGTCTCCCCTTGAGCAGCTAAACCAGCAATCACCAAACTGGCTGAAGCGCGCAGATCAGTAGCCATCACAATGGCCCCAGAAAGCTTTTCCACACCTTGGGCAATTGCGGTATTGCCCTCAATTGCAATATCAGCGCCCAAACGATTTAATTCTTGAACGTGCATAAAGCGATTCTCAAAGATAGTCTCGGTAATAGTGGAGTTACCGATAGCTACTGCATTGACAGCCATTAATTGAGCCTGCATATCGGTTGGAAAGGCGGGGTATTCAGAGGTGCGAAAGCTCACCGCCTTGGGTCGACCCCGCATAGACGCCTTAATCCAATCAGGGCCCACTTCCATTTCTAGGCCCACTTCTTTTAGTTTGACGATGACGGCATCGAGCGTATCCGGACGACAGTCTTTCACCAAAATATCACCGCCCACCGCAGCGACAGCGCACAAGAAAGTTCCCGCTTCAATCCGATCAGCAATCACCGCATGTTCAGCGCTATGCAGTTTTTCTACGCCCTCAATGACTAAACGATCACTGCCAATTCCCGTAATTTTCGCGCCCATCTTCACCAGTAGTTCAGCTAAATCGCCCACCTCTGGCTCGCGCGCAGCATTTTCCAAAATAGTCGTGCCAGAAGCCAACGTGGCTGCCATTAACAAATTTTCTGTGCCTGTTACTGTAATCATGTCAGTCAAAATCGAGGCACCCTGCAAGCGACCCACTGACGCTGTGGTTTGCGCTTCAATGTAACCACTCTTAATGTGAATGGTGGCGCCCATCGCTTTTAAGCCTTTAATGTGCTGATCTACTGGACGAGCACCAATGGCGCATCCGCCTGGCAAAGATACTTTGGCGCTGTGCATTCTAGCTAGTAGGGGGCCCAGAACCAAAATAGAGGCGCGCATGGTTTTAACCATCTCATAGGTGGCTTCAGAACTTTTGATGTTAGCCGCATTGAGCACTAAATGATGATGATCGGTTGCATCAGGAAAGCTGACTTGAACACCCATCTCCTGCAAGATCTTGATCATTGTCCTCACATCTTGCAAATCAGGAACATTACGCAACGTGATGGGTTGATCGGTTAGTAAGCAGGCACATAAGATGGGTAACGCAGCGTTCTTTGCCCCTGCGATCCTGACTTCGCCCACAAGCGGGACTCCGCCAATCATTCGTAATTTATCCATGAAACTATTCCAGTAAAAATCTAATCTAATATTTTAGGAAGCTGAATTCTGAGCAAACTCTTCAGGAGTAAACGCTTTAATCGATAAGGCATGAACTTCGGCCTTCATACGATCACCCATGGCAGCATAGACCAATTGATGACGTTGGATGAGGCGCTTACTCTCAAACTCTGGACTCACAATGGTGGCAAAAAAATGTTGGCCATCACCCTCAACCTGAATGTGGGTGCAGACGATACCTTGCTTAATATAGTCTTCAATTTGCTCGGGGGTTGGCAACATCATGATCTCCTGATAAATCTCAATTTAGCTAATACGTTATTTTGGTGAAGCACTACTTAATTCCTTAACTTATAGCCTTTTTGTAATAATCGCAAAGCGACTGCCGAGACCAGCACAAAAAAGCACATGACGATCCCCAGGCTATTCCAAGGAGAAACATCTGAAACTCCAAAAAACCCATAACGAAATCCATCAATCATATAAAAGAAGGGATTGAAATTCGAAACGGCTTGCCATGCTGGCGGCAGAGAGTGAATTGAATAGAACACGCCAGATAACATCGTGGCAGGCATGATGAGGAAATTCTGAAATCCAGCCAATTGATCATACTTATCCGCCCAGATACCAGCAATAAGTCCCATACTTCCCAAAATAGCGGCGCCTAAAAAGGCAAAGGTCAAAATCCAAATAGGATACTCAAATGTTGGAGGGGCATACCAAGCCGTAATTACCAAAACTCCCAAGCCGACCATCACCCCACGAAATACTGCTGCTAAAACATAGGCAGCGTAAAACTCAAAATGACTAAAGGGGGCAAGTAAGACAAATACCAGATTACCGGTGATTTTTGACTGAATTAAGGAAGAGGAGGTATTCGCAAAAGCATTTTGCAAAACACTCATCATGACTAAGCCGGGAATCAAGAATGCGGCATAACTGAGATGTCCATACATTTGCTTGCCTTCAAGTACATGCCCAAAAATCATGAGGTACAAGATCGCGGTGAGGACTGGCGCTGCAACTGTTTGAAAGGCTACCTTATAAAAACGCTTTACTTCTTTGCGCAGCAAGGTTGGAAAACCACTTCCATATACGAGCATGGGTGGAGATTGATTGGCGGGCTGTTTCATAGTGCGCCCCCTGACATGATGTTGACAAACACATCCTCTAGGTCCACTTTACCTTCACCATCTTTTTTAATCGAGCCGTACTGACTTAATAAATTTTCAGTAGTATCCAGGGCTACAATTTTTCCTTGCTTTAGCATCGCAATGCGTTGACACAATGCTTCCGCTTCCTCGAGATAATGGGTGGTAAGGACGATCGTGTGACCATCTTGATTAAGGCGACTAATAAACTGCCAAAGTGATTGACGCAACTCCACATCGACTCCTGCTGTGGGCTCATCCAAAATAATGACTGGCGGTCTATGTACCAGTGCTTGAGCAACCAAAACCCGTCGCTTCATGCCGCCAGACAAAGAACGCATATTGCTATCTGCTTTACTTGTGAGATCTAGGTGCGCAATGATTTCATCCACCCAAGCATCGTTGTTACGAATACCAAAGTAGCCCGACTGAAATTGCAAAGTTTCACGCACAGTAAAAAAGGGGTCAAATACCAATTCTTGTGGGACAACCCCCAACATACGTCGCGCTTCACGAAAAGCACTTTGCACATCAGCCCCCATAATTGAGGCATGGCCACGATCTGCCTTTACCAATCCAGCTAAGATGGAGATCAAAGTGGTCTTGCCGGCTCCATTCGGACCAAGCAAGCCAAAGAACTCACCTGGCTCAATCGATAGGGAAACATCATCCAAGGCCTGAAGTGCTCCATAACTTTTGGATATGTTTTTAATGGATATGGCAGCGCGCATACTATGACAAACCAAGCAGCGTAGAAACACCATAAACACTGGCCAATACTTTTAATTTCTCAGGGGCATGGACAATCTTCAACTGCTGACCATCTGCCTGTAATTTCTTTTGCCAGGCGAGCATCACTGTAATTACAGTGGAATCAAAATCACTGAGCGCTGAACAATCTACGGTTTTAACAGTCGTTAAATTCAATAAGCCCTCTTTCTCCAGCCGCAAAACATTTTCTTGCGTTACAGAAGCCGGCAATAAGAAGGTCATGATTTCGGCGATCTTTAGTTAACGGGTTTAGCTGATGCCAGTTGTTTATTGCGCTCTTGCAAAAACTTGACTAAGCCATCAACACCGTTTTGACTAATTTGATTAGCAAATTGATTGCGGTAAGCCTCTACCAACCAAACACCCATGATGTTCATGTCATAGACTTTCCAGCCAGTAGCCGTTTTTTCTAGGCGGTAATCTAGCGGCACTGGATCACCATGACCGAGGACAACCGTTTTAACGACCACCTGGTTGTCATCAGGTGCAGCCCTTAATGGTTTGAATTGCACCGTTTGGTCGCGTAACTGACTCAGGGCACCAGAGTATGTGCGGATCAATAGCGTCTTAAATTCTGCCACCAACTGAGTCTGCTGCTCTGGAGAGGCCTTTTTCCAATTAGGCCCCATAGCCATTTCAGTCGTGCGACGCATATCGGTATGCGGAACAATTTTCTTATCAACCAAATCCACAATGCGGGGAATGTTCCCTTTTTGAATTTCGGGATCCGATTTCACTGAAGCCATTACATCCGAAACCACTGCCTTAATTAAGCCATCCGGAGTTGATTGATCTGGAGCCTGAGCATACGCAGTACCAACTATCAAAAATAAGCTGGAAGCTACTCCCAAAAGTGTTAAAGCCAAACCTTTTTGCATCGTTTTAAAACTTTTCATATATTCCTAAGCAACCAACCGTAATGAGGCCTGATTTTATTCCTTTAAGGCTAACTTAACTTACTCATAGCCATTCTCATAAGGCGGCATGAGGGGTTCTTCATCTTCACGCCCCTCATTAATTTGATATTCACGCCTCTGTATATAGGCATCCCGCAAAAAACTGTACTTATCAATCGCCGCGCCATTTAGTAAATCACCGGCCTCGTAATAGGTATTTCGGGCATTCACAACCCGCAAACCAGTTACGCTATTGCGCAATCCCACATCTGGAATATATTTAAAAAAGTAGTCCGTCTCTAAGTCAGCAGCCGTACCAAAGGTATCGCGAACAGAGCTTGGTCCGAAAAATGGCAAAACAACATACGGCCCAGAAGGAACACCCCAAACACCAAATGTTTGACCCCAATCTTCTTTGTGTTTTTCTAGGCCACCTGGGGTAGCCATATCAATAAAACCACCCAGACCAAACGTCGTATTGACCACGACCCGCATGAGATCGCTAAAGGCGTCGCTAGGCTTACCTTGCAAGAGATTATTCAGGGCAGTGTAAATATCGTTGTAATTACTAAAAAAGTTATAAATACCGTCGCGCACAAACTCAGGCAAAACAAAACGGTAGCCAGTAACTACTGGCTTTAAGAAATACGCATCCAAGTTTTCGTTAAATTCAAAAACCGAACGATTGAATGGTTCCCAAGGATCATTCGGGGACGGCTCAACGCCAGCAGGGATAGATGCGCAACCTACTAATACCGTGGCAATGCCCATAACGAGGAAATTTTTGAGCTTCGCCGCATCTAAAATCACTTTGCCGCGCCTTTGTCTTGGCCACTATCAGCCGCCTTGTTGTAGAGGAACTGGCTAATCAGGTTTTCTAAGACGATGGCTGATTGGGTTTGCGTGATTTTTTCACCAGCTATCAACATATCATCAGAACCACCGGCCTCTAAGCCAATGTACTGCTCGCCCAATAGACCTGAAGTCAAAATCTTAGCCGAAGAATCTTTAGGAAATTTATACAGCTCATCAATCGTCATGACTACAGTGGCTTGATACGTTTTATCGTCGAATGAAATATTGGCGATACGCCCGACCACCACTCCCGCACTTTTAACGGGTGCGCGAGGCTTTAATCCGCCAATATTATCAAAACGGGCTGAAATTTTGTAGGTAGGTGTAAAGGAAACCGCATTCATGTTGCCCACTTTGAGTGCCAAAAACAATGCCGCCAACAAACCAATGGCTACAAAAATTCCGACCCAAATATCAATTGCGCTTTTTCTCATAAGAGTCCCAGTTTATGCTTTCTAATTCGAGAACATCATTGCGGTTAGCAGAAAATCCAATGCTAAAACCGATAAAGAAGAGATCACTACCGTACGGGTAGTTGCTTTGGATACACCCTCTGGCGTGGGGTTAGCTTCATACCCTTGATAAAGGGCAATAAATGTAACCGCTACACCAAACACAGCACTTTTAATTAAGCCGTTGCCAATATCAGAGAAGAGGTCTACTCCGCCCTGCATCTGTGACCAGAAAGCTCCTGAATCAACCCCAATCAAGGGAACGCCTACAAAGTAGCCGCCCATCACACCAACAGCAGTAAAGATTGTAGCCAAAATAGGCATTGCAATAATGCCAGCCCACAGTCGCGGTGCAATCACACGACTTAGTGGATCAACCGCCATCATCTCCATGGCGCTGAGTTGTTCACCCGCTTTCATTAATCCGATCTCAGCAGTCAGTGAAGTTCCTGCGCGACCAGCAAATAATAAGGCAGTGATCACGGGACCTAACTCACGTGTTAAGGAAAGGGCGACCAATAAACCCAATGCCTGCTCTGAGCCATAGCGGTTCAAAGTGTAATAGCCTTGCAAACCCAATACAAAGCCGACAAATAAGCCAGATACGGCGATGATCACAAACGAGTGGTTGCCCACAAACAGTATTTGATCGGAAACTAAACGAGGTCTCTTTAATAGAAAACCCGAACGCCAAACGACTGCGACAAACATGCGCGCTGCAAGCCCAAGACTAGTTAGGTTACGACGAACAAAAAATCCGAGATCCCCAAATAGATCGAGGGCTTTATAAAAGATGCTCATAAAGCGCTCACCCCAAAGTCTTCTTCCAAAGTTTGACCGGGATAGTGAAATGGCACAGGGCCATCAGGCGCTGCATCCAAAAATTGACGGACAAAAGGATCCACGGAACGACTCAACTCCTCCGGTGTACCCTCTGCACCAATGCGGCCGTTGGCAATGAAATACACATAGTCTGCAATTTCAAACGTCTCTTCAACATCATGCGTGACTACTAGACTGGTTGCTCCCAAAGCATTGTTTAAATCTCGAATCAAGCGAGCGGTGATCCCTAAGGAGATGGGATCTAAACCAGCAAAAGGCTCGTCGTACATGATCAAAGGTGGATCCAAGGCAATTGCACGAGCGAGTGCAACACGCCTAGACATACCGCCAGAGATTTGCGCTGGCATTAGGTCGCGCGCACCTCTGAGGCCAACTGCATTTAGCTTCATCAGCACCAATGAGCGCAAAAGTTCTTCGCTCAAATTGGTATGCTCGCGCAAAGGAAAGGCAACATTCTCAAACACCGTTAAATCGGTAAAAAGAGCGCCAAACTGAAAAAGCATTCCCATCCGACGGCGGGCAGTCATGAGCTCGGCATTATTCATTTTGCCAATATCGCGACCTTCAAAAAGAATCTCGCCTGACTGTGCAGTAAATTGACCGCCAATGAGTCTGAGAATCGTAGTCTTACCGCAACCCGATCCACCCATCACGGCAACTACTTGTCCGCGGCGAAACTCCATATTGAGCCCCAACAAAACCTGTCTTTCACCGGGAGCATAAGAAAAGTTAACGTCCTTAACCGAAACGACAACTTCACCTATAGCTTGTTTGCTTGTGTTCAAAGGGTTTGCGTGGCTTTCATTCATGACCTCGATATTATCGTGGCAGAACCGAAGACCCCATTAAATACTCATCGACTGCCTGCGCGCACTGACGGCCCTCTCGGATTGCCCAAACCACTAAAGATTGACCACGGCGCATATCACCTGCAGCAAATACTTTAGAAATATTGGTTTGATAGGCTTTTTGCCCCTCCACAGTAGCTTTTGCATTACCGCGGGCATCTTTTTCAACCCCAAAGGCATTGAGCACTTGTTGTGCTGGGGATACAAATCCCATAGCCAACAGCACTAAATCTGCCTTAATTTCGAATTCAGAGTTTGGCATTTCTGACATTTTTCCGTCTTTCCACTCCAAGCGAACACCGATCAATTTTTCTACTTTGCCGTTTTTACCTTCAAAACGCTTAGTCCCTACTGACCAATCCCGCTCACAACCTTCAGCATGGGATGAGGAAGTGCGCAACTTAGTTGGCCAATAAGGCCATACCAAAGGCTTATTTTCTACTTCTGGAGGCTGTGGCAACAACTCAAATTGAGTAACTTGGGTGGCGCCATGACGGTTTGATGTACCCACACAATCAGAACCCGTATCGCCGCCGCCGATAACGACGACATGCTTGCCTGTTGCGCGAATTTCATTTTTGAAATCGCCTGCATTTTCTTTATTCTGGGGAATCAAAAACTCCAAAGCGTAATGCACGCCCGCTAGCTCACGGCCAGGTACTGGCAAATCACGAGGCTGCTCTGCACCACCAGTAATCACGACTGCATCAAAGTCTTTCATCAGCTGATCAGGTGAAACGGTTTTTGTTGAATAGTTCTTTACTTCAGCACCAAGGGCTTCTTTACCAATAAAAACGCCCGTTTCAAATTTCACACCTTCAGCCTGCATCTGCTCAACGCGACGATCAATCAGCCATTTTTCCATTTTGAAATCTGGAATGCCATAACGGAGTAATCCACCGATGCGATCATTCTTTTCAAATACAGTGACATCATGACCCACGCGCGCAAGTTGCTGAGCTGCGGCCATGCCAGCAGGACCACCACCAACAATTGCCACCCTTTTACCGGTTTTGCTTTTTGGTAGCTGCGGAGTAACCCAACCATTTTCCCAGCCCTTATCAATAATGGCATGCTCAATGGATTTAATTCCTACTGCATCACTATTAATCGCTAAAGTACATGCAGCCTCACAAGGCGCAGGGCAAATCCGGCCAGTAAACTCGGGGAAGTTATTGGTTGATTGCAAAACATTTAATGCATTCTTCCAATCATCATGAAATACAAGGTCGTTAAAGTCGGGAATAATATTGTTGACTGGGCAACCGTCGTTACAGAACGGAATGCCGCAATCCATACAGCGTGCGCCCTGCACTTTTGCTTCCGCATCAGTGAGAGCGAGAACAAACTCTTTGTAGTGATGGAGTCGTTTAATTGGCGCTTCGTATGTCTCATTGACGCGCTCGAACTCCATAAATCCAGTGACTTTACCCATATCGAATCCTTAGTATCTTTTCTTAATGTCTCTATTAATTAAGCAGCAACTGTTTTACTTTGGGCTTTTTCCCACAATTCACCTAGGGCCCGTTTGTACTCAGTTGGCAGAACCTTCACAAAGCGTGTGCGGGCATTTTCCCAATCCGCCAAAAGTACTTTTGCGCGCTCTGAACCAGTGTGATGGAAATGGCGCTCAATTAAGCCCTTCAAAATTTGCTCATCAGTAAAGCGCTCACCGCCATCTTTAACATCGATAGGCGCGTGCCATTCAGATTGCGGTACCTTGGCAATTTGCTCGGCTGTAGACAAGACCTTTTCTAAGCTAGCCATACTGGTATTGCAGCGCTTATCAAATAAACCATCTTCGTCATAGACATAAGCAATGCCACCGCTCATACCCGCAGCGAAATTGCGACCGGTTGCACCCAACACCACGACAGTCCCACCAGTCATATATTCACAACCATGATCACCGGTACCCTCAACAACCGTAGTGGCTCCAGAGTTGCGAACCGCGAAACGTTCGCCAGCGACACCATTAAAGAAAGCCTCACCACCAATGGCGCCGTACAGAACCGTATTGCCTACGATGATGTTTTTGGCGGTATCGCCACGGAACTCATGAGGCGCACGAACAATCACCCGCCCACCTGATAAACCTTTACCCACGTAGTCATTGCCATCGCCGACCAAATCTAAGGTGACGCCTCGCGCCAAGAAAGCCGCAAAACTTTGACCAGCAGTACCGTTTAGTTGAATATGAATTGTGTCATCAGGCAACCCCGCATGACCATAGCGTTGAGCAAGCTCCCCAGAAAGCATAGCGCCAACAGTGCGGTTCACATTCTTAACTGGAACGATGAAGGACACTTTTTCTCCGCGCTCTAAGGCTGGCTCACTCTTTTCAATCAAGATGTTATCTAAGGCGCTAGCTAAGCCATGATCTTGAGTCAGAATTTGATAACGAGGAACGTCTGCAGCAACTTGAGGGGCAGCGAAAATCTTGCTGAAATCTAAGCCATGTACTTTCCAGTTATCGATTCCTTTGCGAGTATCCAAAAGATCAACGCGACCGATTAATTCATCAAACCGACGAATACCGAGTTGCGCCATGATTTCGCGTACTTCCTCTGCGATAAAGAAAAAGAAGTTCACAACATGCTCTGGTTTTCCAGAGAACTTCTTACGTAATTCTGGATCTTGGGTAGCAACCCCTACTGGGCAAGTATTCAAATGGCATTTGCGCATCATGATGCAACCTTCGACCACCAATGGCGCTGTGGCAAAACCAAACTCATCTGCGCCTAATAATGCGCCAATAACCACATCGCGCCCGGTCTTCATTTGACCGTCAGCCTGCACACGAATGCGACTACGTAAACCATTGAGCACCAAAGTTTGCTGAGTCTCAGCTAAGCCCAATTCCCATGGGGAGCCCGCATGCTTAATGGAAGAGAGTGGAGAAGCGCCAGTACCACCATCATGTCCAGCGATCACTACGTGATCCGCTTTGGCTTTAGCCACGCCGGCGGCGATCGTTCCTACACCCACTTCAGAAACCAACTTTACTGATACATCTGCAGCAGGATTCACATTCTTCAAGTCATGAATCAACTGAGCGATATCCTCAATAGAATAAATATCGTGGTGTGGAGGTGGAGAAATCAGCCCAACACCAGGCACCGAGAAGCGTAATTTGCCAATGTAATCAGAAACCTTGCCACCAGGCAATTGGCCACCCTCACCTGGTTTTGCGCCTTGGGCCATCTTGATCTGGATCTGATCGGCGGAGCGTAAGTATTCCGTAGTAACGCCAAAACGTCCAGAGGCAACTTGTTTAATTTTGGAGCGCAGGGAGTCACCGTCAAGCAATGGAATATGCGCTTCCACGACATCATCCCCCAAAATACTTGCCAAGGTTTCACCCTTCTTAATAGGGATACCTTTTAGCTCATTCACATAGCGATTGGGATCTTCGCCGCCTTCACCCGTATTCGATTTACCGCCAATACGATTCATCGCAATTGCTAAAGTTGCATGGGCTTCTGTTGAGATGGAGCCCAATGACATCGCGCCCGTTGCAAAACGTTTAACGATTTCTTTGGCGGATTCCACCTCATCTAACGCAATAGCTTTGACCGGATCAATTTTAAATTCAAACAATCCACGCAAAGTCATCTGACGCTTAGTTTGGTCATTAATGATATTGGCGTACTCTTTATAAGTCTGATAACCCTTCTCAGAACCAACCCGAGTGGCATGTTGCAATTTGGCAATAGTCTCAGGGGTCCACATATGATTTTCACCGCGAATACGGAAAGCATATTCACCGCCAGCCTCCAACATGTTGCTCAGAACAGGATCTGCTCCGAAGGCTGCAGAGTGCATGCGTAATGCTTCTTCAGCCACTTCAAATACACCAATACCACCAACATTCGATGGAGTACCTTTGAAGTAATGCTCAATCACATCATGATTCAAGCCAATGGCTTCAAAAATCTGTGACCCGGTGTAAGACATATATGTAGAAATGCCCATCTTTGACATCACTTTTTGCAAGCCCTTGCCGACTGCTTTTACAAAGTTCTTGACTGCCTTTTCGGCGGATAAGTCGCCAGATAAACCTTTAGCCATGTCAGCCAAAGTTTCCATTGCCAAGTAGGGATGGACTGCTTCAGCCCCATAACCAGCTAAGAGTGCAAAGTGATGCGTCTCGCGAGCACTGCCAGTCTCGACGACTAGTCCAACGCTAGTACGTAAGCCTTTTTCCACCAGATGCTGATGGATTGCAGAAGTAGCCAATAGCGCTGGAATGGCAACGTGTGCCTGATCAACCTGGCGATCGCTCACGATCAAAATGTTGTAACCAGAACGTACTGCATCAGCCGCTTCTGCACATAACGATGCTAAGCGCGCCTCAATTCCTGCTTTACCCCAAACGGCTGGGTAACAAATATCAAGTTCATACGAACGGAATTTGCCGTTGGTGTAATGCCCGATATGACGAATTTTAGTAATGTCAGAAAAATCCAAAATAGGCTGACTTACTTCTAAGCGCATTGGCGGATTAATATTGTTGGTATCCAATAAATTGGGTTTTGGTCCGATAAAAGAAACCAAAGACATCACCAGGTTTTCGCGGATAGAGTCAATCGGTGGATTGGTTACCTGCGCAAATAATTGCTTGAAGTAGTTATAGAGTGGCTTGTTCTTATTTGAGAGTACTGCTAAAGGACTGTCGTTGCCCATCGAGCCAATAGCCTCTTCACCATTCAATGCCATTGGTGCCATGAGGAACTTAATATCTTCTTGGGTATAACCAAAGGCCTGTTGACGATCTAATAAATTAGCCGCCGGACGAATGGTATTTTCTTCATCTGCCAGATCCCGCTTACTAACATCAACCTCATCTAGCTTTACACGTACCGCATCAATCCAGCTCTTATAGGGTTTAGCTTTGGATACCGCATCCTTTAACTCTATATCATCAATAATGCGGCCCTGCTCCATATCAATCATGAACATCTTGCCAGGTTGCAAGCGCCATTTTTGAATGATCTTACTTTCTGGGATGGGCAATACGCCGGCTTCAGAGGCCATGATGACTAAGTCATCATCAGTCACGTAATAACGCGCTGGACGCAAACCATTGCGATCTAATGTCGCGCCAATTTGGCGACCATCAGTAAAGGCCATTGCAGCTGGGCCATCCCAAGGCTCCATCATTGAAGCGTGATACTCATAAAATGCGCGACGGTTATCGTCCATCAAGGCATGCTGCTCCCATGCTTCTGGAATCATCATCATCATTGCTTGCGCCAATGGATAGCCTGCCATTACTAGTAACTCTAAACAGTTATCAAAACATGCTGTATCAGATTGGCCTGGGTAAATTAATGGCCAAAGTTTTTTAAGGTCATCACCGAGCACTGGGGAGCTAATTGCTCCCTCGCGGGCATTCACCCAATTGACATTTCCTTTAACCGTATTGATCTCGCCATTATGAGCAATCATGCGGTATGGATGCGCCAGCTCCCATGCTGGGAAGGTATTGGTGGAGAAGCGTTGATGCACTAAAGCTAACGCTGAAATAGTACGAGAATCTTGTAAGTCTTCGTAATACGCGCCTACCTGGTTTGCCAAGAGCAAGCCTTTATAAACAATCGTGCGAGCAGACATGGAGGTCACAAAATACTCTTTACCATGTTTTAAATGCAAATCTTGTATAGCGTGACTGGCTGTTTTACGAATGACGTACAACTTACGCTCCAGAGCATCAGTGGTCATGATGTCTCGTCCACGGCCAATAAAAATCTGACGAATAAACGGCTCTGTCATTCGAACCGTTGGAGACATCGGTAACTTCACATCTACCGGCACATCTCTCCAGCCCAATACAACCTGTCCCTCTAGGCGGACAGTACGCTCCAATTCCTGCTCACAAGCCAAACGGGAAGCTTGCTCTTTTGGTAAAAAGATCATGCCAACGCCATACTCACCTAGCGGCGGTAAGATGACGTCTTGTTTGGCCATTTCTTCGCGATACAAAGTATCGGGAATCTGAATCAAAATACCAGCACCATCGCCCATCAAGGGGTCTGCACCAACTGCACCACGGTGATCTAAGTTCTCAAGAATTTTCAAACCTTGAGCAACTATCTCGTGGGATTTTTTACCCTTAATGTGAGCTATAAATCCAACGCCACAAGCATCATGCTCATTTTGCGGGTCATATAGGCCTTGCGCGCCCGGACGAAGATCAGAATTTATTGGTGTATTCATAGTATTTCCGTATGCCATTCATGGCCTGATAACTTTTGGAAGATCAAATATAGGTGAATACCCATGCTGATGCAACAGAAATAAATTGAGTCTGTCCCATTTAATAATAGGGGGCTCTAAAATGGATTCTAAAAAAGGGGACAGACTAACATCCTTAACCCCATCCCTCACTCCCCTAAATGGATAAAACCATATCTAAGCTATTGTATTTATTGAGTTTATTTTCTTTGGTCGCCCGCGATATCGAATTAATATCTGTTCCGGCTTATCTTTAAAGAGCTTTTGAGCAAAAATATCACTTACCCACGGCTTAGACCGAAGCAATGCTTCTGTAATTTGACGGTCTTCCCAGTAGGGGGCCCCTTCCCTCACAAATGCAGACCAGGCCATCTGCCTTTCAAAAGGCGTATTACCCAGTTTCCAAAAATACTGATGGTCTACCAACCAAGGCTCTGTATTTCCACCGATATGGGAAGCAAAACTAGTCCACGACGAATCTTGAGGGGTGGATTCAAATCCCGCCCTCACTGGATTTAACTCAATATATCGCTGGCACCGCAAAAAATAATCAGGGTCTATTAAAGAGGAGCGGTATCGCCCTTCCCAAATCGTGCCTGAGCGATGCTGCTGTTGATTGAAATATTGAGCGTAACGCCTACCCAAAGATTGCATAGTTTTGGCAAGCGAATCTGCATTTTGGGGGGTAATTAAGAGGTGGACATGGTTGGGCATTAAAGCAAAGGCATGCACCACACTACCAAATTGTCGAGCTGCTTCACGTAGCCAATCTAAATAGATACGGCGATCCGCATCGCTAAAAAAAAGTACTTCGCGATTATTGCCACGCACCATGACATGCATGGCTTGGCCAGGAATAATCGTACGCGCTTGCCGTGCCATTACTAAAACGAACTACTGCAGTTCGCGTACGCCGCCATTGGTTGAAAAATCGGGGATAAACCAATCACCATCAAATTGAGTAACTCCAGAAGGCACCTCGCGCCCTTGTTGTGGCTCATCTCGAAGGGCTATTTGCATATAGGAAATCCACATGGGCAAAGCGAGACCGCCACCAGTCTCACGATCACCTAGGCTAGCTGGCTTATCAAAGCCAATCCATGAAACTGCTACTACTTTAGGGTTATAGCCAGCGAACCAAGCATCGTGGGAGTCGTTAGTTGTACCCGTTTTACCAGCAATATCAGTGCGACCCAATTTACCTCTAGCACTTGCAGCTGTTCCTGTCTTGGTAACCTCTTGCAACATGCTATCCATGACAAAAGCAGTGCGGGCATCTAACACTCGGGTTGCATCTTCACGGGCATGGGTTGGTTTTGCCTCAAATAAAACAGCTCCTTTTGAGTCAATCATCTTGTCTATTAGGTAGGGATCAACACGATAACCGCCATTTGCAAAGACACTATAAGCGGCAGCCATTTGTAGTGGTGTTACAGAACCAGCACCTAATGCCATCGTTAAATAAGGTGGGTGTTTTTCTGGCTCAAAACCAAAACGCTGAATATATTCTTGCGCATAGGATGGACCAATGGCACGCAGGATTCGTACAGAAACTACGTTTTTGGACTTTGCCAAAGCATTGCGTAAACGCATCATTCCATCGTACTTACCGTCATAGTTTTTTGGCTCCCATGCCTGACTACCAGTCTCCATGCTGCCAATAGACAAAGGAGCATCATTGACAATAGTGCTCGGTGAAAAACCTTTTTCAATGGCTGCGGCATAGATAAAGGGTTTAAATGAGGAGCCAGGCTGACGCAATGCTTGTGTAACGTGATTAAATTGATTGCGACGGAAATCAAAACCCCCGACCAAAGAGCGAATCGCTCCAGTCTCTGCATTCAGAGAGACAAAAGCTGCCTCTACTTGAGGGAGTTGCGCCAACTTCCAAACACCACCATCTAAGAGCAATCGCACAACTGCGCCAGGACGTAAATGTTTTTTAGGTTGGCTACTGTCCGTGATTGAGGCGGCTGCTAGCTTCAATCCATCAGCCTTAATGGTAATAGTGTCCCCAGTAGCAATCATGACTTGCATCTCTTTTGGCTTTACCTCCAGAACCACGCCTGACTGTAAATCATCTAACTGTGGGTAAGCCAGCAAAGCCTCGTCAATTGCACGTTGGCGTTTGATCAAATCCCCTGGAAGATCAATAAATCCCTCGGGGCCACGATAGGCATGACGAAGGTCATATTCAAAAATACCACGGCGTACTGCTTTATAAGCGGCATCTTGGTCTGCTTTTAAGATGGTCGTGTAAACCTCAACACCTTGCGAATAGATCGCCTCGCCATATTGGGTAAATAGTAATTGGCGCACCATTTCTGCAGGGAAATCAGCGCGGACGCTAAATTCATTACCAAGCCCACGAATATGAAGCTCTTCGGCCATCGCCTTTTGATATTCGTCAGTGGTGATGTAACCCAAATCCCTCATCCGCTGCAAGATATATTCTTGGCGAATCTTTGCACGTCGAAAATTGGTTACTGGGTTATAGGCTGATGGCGCCTTAGGCAAACCAGCCAGCATTGCAGACTGGGCAATCGTTATATCTTTGAGCTCAATTCCAAAATAAATTTGTGCCGCACTCGAAAATCCAAATGCTCTTTGACCTAAAAATATCTGGTTCATGTAAATCTCTAAAATCTTGTCTTTACTTAATTGAGATTCAATTTCCCAAGCTAACAAGACTTCGTAAATCTTCCGACTAAAGGTTTTTTCGTTACTAAGAAAGAAATTCCGGGCCACCTGCATGGTGATTGTCGAGGCGCCCTGAGATAAATGCCCTCGCAAATTGGTTAATGTCGCCCTTAAGATCCCCACATAATCAACGCCACCATGAGAATAAAAGCGATCGTCCTCAATCGCCAAGACTGCATTACGCATGCTTAATGGTATTTCGCTTAATGGAGTTACCTTGCGGCGCTCTTCCCCAAACTCGCCAATCAGTACCTTATCCGCCGTATAGATTCGTAATGGCGTTTTCGGGTTGTAATCCAGTAAAGCTGAAATTTTGGGTAGATTGGGTTTGGCTATCAAAAAGGCATAGCCCAGCAATAAAGTAAACATCACAGCAAAAGCTAGGCAAATAATGAGCAAAGCCTTTATGAGGGGACTGCTTCCAGATTTTCCATGCGAAGAAGGTACCGCCCTTTGCTGACTTAAACGTCTATCAGTTTGTCGGCTAAACCGCTGATTAAGCGGTGGCTTGTCTTTTGGGGGTATAGCCATAGGTTCAAATTATAGGTTGATTAGGTAATTCCATAAAAATGTCATCCACAACGCAACTTGAGACTCGACCGCTCAGTGCTATATGGCTCTGCGGGTTATCCTGAAATTTACTTTTACAAAAAAGGTATATTTCTATTTTTTTAAAATCATCTCCGTAATTAAGTAAAATCCAACAGCATTCATTGCGAGACTTCCTTTAAGTAACTGTTTTAATTGAATTTTATGGTCTCGACTTCAATTGCTGACTACCCTCCAATTGCAACGTCCCTTAGGGCCTTGTTAATGTAATAGTAGCCCCGCCCTCGTTTTTCTCTCTCCAAAAATTTCGCCTCGACTAGAGCATTGAGGTAACTGGTAGCCGTAAGGCGGGAGACCTTTAGGGCCTGTTCAATTAACTCAATCTTGGTGTAAGGCTGCCTGAACAGAGCGTCAATCAAGTCTTGGCTATAGAACTTAAATTCTTCTCGAATGCGCGCCTTATAGTCCCGCATCGCTTCTTTTATTTTTTGCACCATCACGATCGCATCAATTGAGCTTTTCTCAACCGCATCGAGCATATAGAGAACCCAATCCTCCCACGCATCAGCTTCTCTGGCTGACTGTAAAAGTTCATAGTAGGTAGATTTATTTCGGACGATATAACCACTAAGGTAAACGACTGGGTTATCCAATAACCCTTCCATTACCAAATACAGAATATTAATAATTCGGCCAGTTCGCCCGTTACCATCATAGAAGGGGTGAATACTCTCGAACTGATGATGAATTAGCGCCATCTTAATCAATGGATCTACTTCAAATAAGCTGGGATCATTTATAAATTGCTCCAAGGAGCTCATCAGCGAAATGACCTCACGTGGATCTTGTGGCGGCGTGTAAATAATGCGACCGGCCCCATCCTTGAGTGCTGTTCCGGGCAGAACTCGAAATCCTGCATTGTTCTGCTCTAGGGCTGATTGAATTGCAATAATGTGATTGTTAGTAATGAATCCCGAACTCTGAACTAGATCCAGACCAAGATGCAGTGCCTTGCTATATCGGAGGACTTCTTTTGTTGCTGCATTGATTGAGGCTTCAGGGGAAATTTCTCCGCTAAAAAGCTCATCGTTCGTCGTGACAATATTTTCAATTTCAGAACTAAACTTTGCCTCCTGCAATCCTATAATTCCTACTAATAAACCTTGATTTGGGATGGCTTTAACCAGACCCTTGAGTTCGGCAAGCGCCCGACTTGCTGACGCCAGCTTTTTGAGAACATCAGCTCGATCAAAACGTGCTGGATTGAGTGCTTGTAGATTGGTTAAGAAGGTCATTTTAGTGATATATATAGAAAATCGTAAAAACTATACATATAATACATTATATGTATAAAAAACAATGAAATTTATATATATCGCATTCATTATTAAAGAACTCTTTAATTTAATCACCTATTTATAGGCATCTTATGTTGGTTTGTACAGTATGCAGAATATCGAGGGCTACATACAGATCGGTAGATGGAATGCCATAGCGTAGATTTGCAGACTCCAAGAATTTAGCGCTACCAATTATTAAAACAGAAACATCTCAACTTGCTTTGCTGATTTGGTTGGGCCCATCTTTACGACTTATTAATACTCTCACCATTAATAATCAGATTATCCAAGCAAATTGATAAAATCATAAGGTGAACTCTTTATCAAACAATATCTTTCTGATTGGCCTCATGGGCGCTGGAAAGTCGACCGTCGGTAAATTGCTAGCAAAAAAATTAGGGCGGCGCTTTCAGGATGCGGACCAAGTTATTGAAGACCGCTGTGGGGTCAAAATTCCAGTTATCTTTGAAATGGAAGGCGAAGATGGCTTTAGAAAGCGCGAGTCTCAAGCCATTCAAGAACTTACCTCCGAAAACGATCTTGTCTTAGCCACTGGTGGTGGCGCCATACTTCTTCCTGAGAATCGCCAAGCCCTTAGTAAGCGAGGAACAGTTATTTATTTGCATGCTAACCCCATGGAGCTCTTTCATCGCACTAGAGGTGGTGAAGGTAGGCCACTGCTTCGCAATGGTGATGCGAAGAAAATCCTAGAAAACTTATATACCCTTCGCGACCCACTTTACCGAGAAATCGCAGACCATGTTATCGAGACTGGCAAGCCCAGCGTTAACCAATTGGTCAATACTTTAATCATGCAACTTGAACTCTCAACCTGAAATTTATGAAAACTCTTGAAGTTGATCTCGGCAGTCGTAGCTACCCTATTCACATTGGTACAGACCTGATTGATCAGCCTGAGTTGTTTGACGCCTGCAAACAAGCAACTTCGATTTACATTGTTACCAATACCACTGTTGCGCCTTTATATGCAGAACGCTTGACTCAGACCCTAGCAAAACTCGGTAAACCGGTAAGAACCATCACCCTACCAGATGGCGAATCTTATAAAGACTGGCAAAATCTCCAACTCATATTTGATGAACTCTTAAAACATGGAGCTGATCGCCAAACGATGTTGGTTGCCTTGGGTGGCGGAGTCATTGGAGATATGACTGGATTTGCCGCTGCGAGTTTTATGCGTGGTATTCGTTTCATTCAAGTTCCAACTACATTGCTGGCTCAAGTCGACTCTTCAGTTGGCGGGAAGACAGGCATTAACCACCCACTTGGAAAAAACATGATTGGGGCATTTCATCAGCCAGTCGCGGTGATCGCTGATCTCAATACCTTAAAAACATTGCCTCCGCGAGAACTTTCTGCAGGCTTGGCTGAGGTTATAAAGCATGGCGCAATTGCTGATGCCCAATTCCTAAACTGGATAGAAGCTAACGCAAAATCACTTTTAGCTTGTGATACCGAGGCGATGGCACATGCAGTCTTACGGTCTTGCGAAATTAAATCTGCTGTTGTTTCTGCAGATGAAAGAGAAGGTGGCATTCGTGCCACACTAAACTTTGGCCATACTTTTGGTCACGCTATTGAAGCTGGCATGGGTTATGGTAAATGGCTTCATGGTGAGGCCGTCGGTTGTGGCATGGTGATGGCGGCCAATTTATCCTGCCGCTTAAATCAGCTCAGTCAAGCTGAAGTAGATCGTTTAACCAACATTATTAAATCAGTTAATCTGCCTACTCAGCCCCCCAAATTTGGGGCAGAGCGTTATTTGGAGTTGATGCAGGTGGATAAAAAAACTGAGGGCGGTCAAATTCGTTATGTAGTTTTAGAGCATATCGGTAACGCTCAAATCAAAAACGTATCTGACGCCTTGGTCATTGAAACTTTGATTGCGACTGGCGCCATTTAATTTAAATAACCCAGCCTCAAATTAGGCAAGTTAAATATGAATCTGCTGACCCGCTTGTGCACTAGCAAATTCGGATAAATCACTGAGTAACTCGTGCCCCGTCTTGGTATCCAACCAAAGGGGTTTAGCTAAAGTTCCAGCCCATCGATAGTGATAACCGCCCGATTTAGCGGCCACCCAGATTTCATGCAGAGGAGGTTGGGTATTGACCACGATCACACTACGATCTCTAAATCGAATATTAATGACATTGCCACCTTGCCGTTCAATATCTAAATCAAGGTCCAAAGCCTCATCTGCAGTTTCTAGCGCAGCTTCTATTGACTCTAGTAAACGACCTCCCAATTGATGAAATTGTTTGTCATCAATACTTTCTACGTCCGAATCGTTTGGCTTCATATTAGAGTCCTGCATGCTATATTCAATCATTCGTTTTAGAGACATTCATGATAGCGATTCTTAGAAGAACTCTTCCTATTGCAGTCCTAATAGCCCTTGCTGGATGTGGGGTTAGAGGGCCCCTATATTTGCCAAATGTGCCGGTAGCTCCACTTCCGCCTAGTGATCCGGAGCCTAAAGGCAAGCTCTATCCCCCACAAAGCCCTACTGAAACCAAATCCTCATCGGCCACGAAATGACCCGTACTGCAATTCCACTCCCCCACCTTATTGGCTTTACTGATCGTGGAGGCAATTGGTACGCTGAAGAAGTTCCTTTGGCACAGCTTGCTAAAGAGTTTGGCACCCCTCTTTATGTTTATAGCAAAAAAGCACTTACTGAAGCTTACCAAGCATATGACCGCGCGTGCATTGATGCCACCGGCAAGCGACGTGCCCGCATCCATTACGCCATGAAGGCAAACAGTAATTTAGCGGTAATTGATTGCCTTCGCCAATTAGGCTCTGGCTTTGATTTAGTCAGCGGCGGTGAATTGGCTCGTGCATTAGCAGTCGGAGCTGATCCGCAGAGCCTCGTATTTGCAGGCGTTGGTAAATCTGCCGATGAAATTGCGCAAGCTTTAAAAGCAGGTGTTAAGTGCATTAATGTTGAGTCGATTTCCGAGCTTCACAAAATTAATCGGGTTGCAAAAGAGCTCCATTGCCGAGCGCCGATTTCCTTGCGCGTGAATCCTGATGTGGATGCACAAACCCATCCTTATATTTCTACTGGATTAAAGGGTAATAAATTTGGCATTGCATATCACGAGGTATTAAAGACCTATCGCGAAGCAGCTTTGCTCTCACAAATTGACGTGGTCGGAATTGATTGTCATATTGGCTCCCAGATCACCACCACCTCTCCTTATTTGGATGCTGTAGATAAGGTGCTTGACTTAGTGGCCCAGTTGAAAAAAGAAGGTATTGAAATACATCATCTAGATTTAGGTGGCGGCCTTGGAATTTCTTATGGCGCAGAGTGTCCACCTGACATCACTGAATTTACTAATGCCCTACTCAATCGTGTAGCTGAGCGTGGCTTTGGGTATCTTGACCTTGTTCTAGAGCCGGGCAGATCCTTGGTGGGTAATGCGGGTGTACTGCTCACTCAAGTTGAATATCTCAAGCCCGGTGTCGAAAAAAACTTTTGCATTGTCGATGCGGCCATGACTGAATTAATGCGCCCCGCTCTTTATGAGGCTTATCACGGGATCGTGCCAGTCCAAACTAAAGCAGTGGAGAATGTCACTTACGATATTGTTGGCCCTGTTTGTGAATCCGGCGATTGGCTTGGAAAAGACCGCTCTTTAGCGGTTGAAGAGGGCGATCTATTGGCAATTCTATCCGCAGGTGCCTATGGTTTTGTTATGGCATCTAACTACAACACCCGGCCAAAGCCCGCAGAAATCATGGTGGATGGCAATAAAGCCTTTCTCATTCGCGCTAGGGAAAAGATGGTCGATCTTTTTGCCAATGAAACTGTTTTGCCAAAATAAGCAGGCAATAAAAAACCCCACTAAATAGAGTGGGGTTTTGTTTTTGATTCTAGTGTTGATTAATGCAAGCCTGCCATGTAGTCGGCAACTGCTTTCATCTCTTGATCTGAAAGCTTGGTGGCAATAATGGTCATCTGAGCACTATTCTTTCGTACCCCTTCACGAAATGCCATTAATTGGGCAGTGGAATACTCGGCCCATTGACCGCTTAAACGGGGGTACTGGGCTGGAATACCAGCCCCAGTTGGACTATGACATGCAGCGCATGCTGGCACACCTTTGGCAGCGATGCCACCACGGTAAATGCTTTGGCCAAGCTCAATAGTCTCTTTATTTTGAGCAATCCCTAAGGATGGCTCTTGCTTTGCCATGTAAGCTGCAATATTCACCATGTCTTGTTCTGTCAAAGCGGCCGCCATGCCCATCATGACCGGGTTAGCACGAGTGCCCTCTTTAAAGTTCTTTAGTTGCTTAGCGGTGTAAGCAGCATGCTGGGCCGCTAGCTTAGGCCAAGTGCCTGAGGCACTCTTACCGTTTGCGCCATGGCAGCTTACGCAAGCCACCACACCACGACTAACATCGCCATTGGAATAGAGGGCTTCGCCAGCTGCCGGGTCTGATTTGGGCTTACCTGGAACTTCTGGCTTGACGGCTTCCGCTGCTGGTGCAGCGGGCATTGCATCATTAGCCAGAGCAGAGGCTGAAAAAGATGCGCAAAAAACAGTTAAGCTAAGAGCAAGGAAACCAGCACTTAAGCTAGTTAATTTGGAGATTTGGGAGGTTTGACGCATTATGTTTACCTTGGCAAAAATTCCTAAAAGTGTTTAGGCCCTACTTTTACAACCTTTTACCCAACACCATGAGATATTTCATGATTTTGCGTGATTTTACAATAGCTTCTGGACATGTCTAAACTCTTTCAAGCCCGATTTGCCACAACAGTCAATGATACCCATTGCCTACCGGCCACCCCTTTGCGTGAAGTTGCCTTTGCAGGCCGCTCAAACGCAGGTAAATCGAGTGCTATTAATGTGCTTTGCAATCAAAAAAGACTGGCTTTTTCCAGTAAAACACCTGGTCGCACTCAACATATCAATTATTTTGGCATTTTTGCAAAAGATGATCTTTTGGCCTATTTGGTAGATTTACCAGGCTACGGCTATGCAGCGGTCAATCGGGAGACCAAATACCATTGGAATGATCTCCTTAGCGATTATCTCCAGGAACGTGAGCAGTTGGTCGGGATGGTTCTGATTGTGGATTCTAGGCGTGGCATTACTGATCTGGATGAGCAAATGATTAAATGGTTTGTTCCTACTGGTAAGCCTATTCATATTCTGCTCAGTAAATGTGACAAGCTCAATAAAAGTGAATGTAAGCATTCTCTTGACGCAGTCAGAAAGCAGCTGCAGCAATATGACCCTGTCCTTCCTGGTGGCACGGGCGACTCAAAGAAACTAACGGCACAGCTATTCTCTAGCACTAAACGCATTGGTCTTGAAGAGGCTGACAATATTGTTATTAAATGGTTATTCGACGCGAAAGCCCCTGAAGATGAAATCACAAGCTAATCCCTTACTCAGTTTTCCCATTCACCGTCCACGTCGTATGCGTCGGGATGATTGGTCTCGGCGCCTGATGCAAGAGCACTCTCTTAGCGCTAGTGATTTAATTTATCCCGTCTTTTTGTTAGAGGGTAATCAGAAATCTGAGCCAATTGCATCCATGCCAGGCATTCATCGTGTTTCATTGGATTTACTTTTTGAGGTGGCACAAGAGTGTGTTGACCTAGGTATCCCAGTAATGGCACTTTTCCCTGTGATTGAGTCCCCCTTAAAAACACCCGATGGAAAAGAAGCGAGCAATCCTGATGGATTGATTCCGAGAGCCGTTCGCGAACTTAAAAAACGCTTTCCCAATCTGGGCATCATGACTGACGTTGCTTTGGATCCCTACACAAGTCATGGTCAAGATGGTGTTTTGGATTCTGAAAACCGAATTCTCAATGACGAGACGACTGCCATCTTGGTTCAGCAAGCACTAACGCAGGCACAAGCAGGTGTTGATATTGTTGCTCCATCAGACATGATGGATGGCCGCATTAGAAAAATTCGTGAAGTACTCGAACAAAATAATCTCATTCATACCCGCATCATGGCTTACTCTGCTAAATATGCATCTGCTTTTTACGGCCCCTTCCGCGATGCGGTTGGTTCTGCACAAAATTTAGGTAAGGCCGATAAAAAAACGTATCAAATGGATTTCGCTAATGGTGATGAGGCTTTGCGGGAGGTGGCCTTAGACATTAGCGAGGGAGCTGACATGGTGATGGTTAAGCCTGGCATGCCATATTTGGATATCGTGCGCCGCGTAAAAGAAACGTTTCATTACCCCACTTACGCTTACCAAGTGAGCGGTGAATATGCGATGCTCAAAGCTGCCGCGCAAAATGGTTGGCTAGATCACGATGCTGTCATGATCGAGTCTTTGCTTGCATTTAAGCGTGCTGGTGCCAATGGTGTTTTAACTTATTTTGCGCTGGAAGCTGCACGTCTTTTAAAAGCAAATCAATAATTAATCTTTAATCACGACTTTCTTCAGACGCTCCAGAAAACGTTGTGGTGGCATGTATCCAATGATCCGCTGGCTTTTGAGTTCAGATGACTCTTGATCAAAAATCAAAATACCGGGTGGGCCAAATAAACCAAAGCGTTTTAGTAAAGCTTGGTTATCAATGCTATTTTTTGTCACATCTGCCTGAAGCAAAATAAATGGTTGTAACTGCTTGCTAACATCAGAATTAGAGAATGTATTTAATTCCATCTCCTTGCAGCTGATGCACCAGTCAGCATAAAAATCCAAGAGAACTAATTTTTTGCCTTCTTTTGCTTGTGCTAAGTATTGATCTAATTCCGAATTGGATTGAATGACATTAAATGAAAGATTTCCCACTTGATGTTGAAGCTGACCATTCAATGATTTACCATCTTTTGCACTGATATTTTTCTGAAGCAAAGGAGATGCAATCCACAATGCAGTCGCCACCAATAGAAGCCCTAAAAAACGTTGCAACCAAACCATCCACATTCCAGTTGAGGGGATAAATGCCCGCGCTTCAATAGCTATAAAAAGTAATGGCAGGCCCATTCCCAATGCCATTACAAAGAGCAATCCAGCACCCAGACTCATAGAACCCGTTTGCGCTATAAAAGTGAGGACACCAGCTAAAGGAGCAGTGATGCAGGGGCTTGCAACTAGAGTTGAAATTCCACCTAGGGCGAGAGCGCCGATCACACTACCCCCTTTTTGCCGCCCAGCCAAACGATCAATTTGATGGTGCCAAGAATGGGGGAGACGCAAATGATAAAACCCAAACAGGCTTCCTGATAAAAGTAGCAATAGCAAAGCAAACCCGCCTAAGGCTATGGGACTTTGTAGAGCTCGTTGAACACTAGCGCCTAGAGCGGCCATCAACACTCCAGCCAAAGCATAGACAGACGCCATACCAAGTACATAAGCCACCGCCAACAGACTTGCACGGCGCTTTGAAATAGGTTTCTTACCTTGAGTACCGAATACTACGCTTGACATGATTGGCAGCATAGGTAGTACGCATGGTGTAAAGGCTAAAGCTAAACCCAAGATAAAGAATGCTAAAAATAAATATGCGGGAGTAGTATTTTCTAAAAAACGATTAATCGCATTAATGTCATCGCGTTCGTGCCAAAGATCAAATAAGCTTGAAGGACTATTATTCGTCTCTAAATGTAGTTTGGCACCTTCAGATTCTTCAGGGATCGGCGCCACCTTTACGCCAGGCCCAGCTAGCATTAATTTTGCTGTCATTGGTGGGTAACAAATACCCGCCTCTGCACACCCTTGTAGCTCCACCTCAACATAAATTGGCTTACCTGCTTGAGGCTTTGCCTCTAATAAAATAATTATTGCTTGCTTATAAACCTGAAGCTTTTTTTGAAAGGTTTCATCAAACTTATCAATGCCTCGTGGCAAAGCTGGCTTTACCGTAATAAGCTTATTTTCCAAAACACCTACCTGAAATTTCAGGGAATTTTGATAAATGTAATAGCCTTTTGCAGGTAGAAGCTCCACCTCAATTTGGGTCGAGTCTTGTAACCATGTCGCCTCTACTTGAAAGGCCTTTTCTGGCGGTAGAAAATCTTGTGCAGCAATGACATTTCCCACCAGCAAGACTAGGGAGGCCAAAAGGACGGATGCTTGTTTAATCAATTTCATCAATCTGAATTTACCACTGCCTCTACCCATTCGCCATATTGTTGATCATATTGAGCAGGGGCCAATGCAAGTACCTCTGGAACATCATAAGGATGATGTGTTTTGATATAGCTACATATCTCATTCCATTTACTGGCAACTGTTTTGGCGGAGAGAATGACCTCCCTATCTTCGCGAACAACCCCTTTCCAACTATAAATAGAGAGTACACCCTCTTGTATTTGTATGCATGCAGCCAAACGCTTTCCAATCAAATCACGCGCCATCTCTTGGGCATGCGATAAATGAGAAAAGCTAGTAAGAACAATTAACATTTCAGTGGATTTAATTAGCGACATTTTCTATTTATAAACTTATAAATGAAAAAAGCCAGACCGAAGCCTGGCTTTTTTGAATCACGAGGTAATTAAACCTCTTGTGCCACTAATGTTTCGTCAACTTCTGGACGATCCAACAATTCAACCAAAGCCATTGGAGCATTATCACCATGACGGAAGCCAAACTTCAAAATACGAAGATAGCCACCTGGACGTGTTGCATAACGTGGTCCAAGCTCTGTAAAGAGTTTGGTCACGATATCGCGATCACGTGTGCGATTGAATGCGAGGCGACGATTTGCTAAGTTATCTTTTTTACCTAGAGTAATTAAGGGCTCAACAACCATGCGCAATTCTTTTGCTTTTGGCAAAGTGGTTTTAATCACTTCGTGCTCCAAAAGTGAATTGGACATGTTGCGCAGCATCGCCAAGCGATGTGATGAAGTTCTGTTAAGTTTGCGTAAGCCGTTTCCGTGACGCATGATGCTTCCTTTCTAATTATTTCTCGAGGTTAGCTGGAGGCCAGCTTTCGAGTTTCATGCCAAGACTTAA
>Ga0214165_1000144_pt1 | contig 56613 bp, 95 predicted proteins | sample TroBogypolimnion_34_FD_153004 | JGI IMG/M metagenome (GOLD analysis project Ga0214165, IMG submission 153004) | Freshwater microbial communities from Trout Bog Lake, WI - Practice 03JUN2009 hypolimnion v3 | ecosystem: Environmental > Aquatic > Freshwater > Lake > Hypolimnion/Profundal zone ... | reverse complement strand
ACCCTTACCATTCAAGCCGCTAACCCCGGCGCATGGGGAAATACCCTTTCTGTAACGATTACTAACTCTGTTACAACAGGGTATGTAAACCTTACAGTTGCTCAAACAATCGGAACAGCCGTAACAGTTCTTGAGTATTACACAGATTTAAGCATGGATTCAACCGATAATCGTTACATTATTCAAGTTATTAATTCTCAATCTAACTATATTGTTGCTATTGATAATGGTTCCTCTGCACCATTGTCACCTACTAACCTTCGTAACCCTGTTACAGCCAGCAATATCTTCTTGGCTGGAGGCTTGGATTACAACACAGGTGGAGCAATGCCTACAGCATCTGATATTACAAATGCTTTGTCTAAGTTGGATATTATTAACAGCTCTTTGGTTCTTAACATTCCGGGCGTAACTGATTATGTAGATGTCAACTCTGCTCTTAGTTATGCTTCAAATCGAGGAGATGTGTTTGTCGTTATTGATGGAATCAACGACACACCTGCAAATCAAATAGCACTTGCTCAGCAATACACAGCAACTAATTACGGTGCTGTTTATTACCCACCCCTTTACATTAAGGATCCAACAACTTCAGTTGCTGGAGCGACCCTAACTGTAGGTAATGGTGCTGCTGTTGCTGGTCTTTATATGAATACGGATGCTTCACGTGGCGTGTTCAAGGCTCCTGCGGGTCTTCAGGCTCGAATTGCTGGAACAATTGGTGTAGCCCCAATCAAGAACGCTGACCTAGATTCCTTGAACTCAGCGGCCGTACCTGTTAACGCAATTCGTTATATTCCAGGTTCTGGTGTAGTTGTAATGGGCGCTCGCACATTGCTTCCAGGAACAGTTGCTAAGTATGTACCTGTTCGTCGCACACTTATCTACTTGGAAAAAGCACTTAAGGATCTTACTCAGTTTGCCATCTTTGAGCCTAACGACGCAAAGTTGTGGCGTAAAGTTGAAGCAACAGTAGCAAGTTTCTTAACAGACTTCTGGCGTCAAGGTGGTCTTAATGGATCAACTCCATCAACGGCGTTCTTTGTAAAGTGCGACGCAGAACTTAACCCAATCTCTTTGGTTGATGCTGGTCAGCTTAATATTGAAATTGGCGTGGCACTACAGCGTCCTGCTGAATTCGTAATCATCAAAATCGGTCAGTTCGACGGTGGCGCCACCGTTACTGTCTCCTAAGGAAGGAAATAAATAATGGCAACAGATAGCGTAATTAATCGCTTCTCGTCCGCAGCTACAGATCCGCTACGCTCGTTTAGGTTCTATGTAGAGTTCTTCAACAATGCCAGCGGCGGCGGAAAAGCGGATTCAAAGATCGCTGACTTCAGCGGAGGCTTTGTGAACGTTAGCGGTTTGGGAATCAACACCCAGGCAATCGCTTACCGTGAAGGTGGCTACAACACCACTATCCATCAGATCCCTGGCATGACAACCTTTAACCCAATTACTTTGGGTCGTGGAGTTGTCTACAAGAATGATCAAGCAATCCGCTGGATGAAGTACCTCTTCGCAGCGGCTGCAGGAGATGGTCTAAACTTGGATACTACAACCAATACGGACTTCCGTTGCGACCTTAAGATCTACGTTTTGGATCACCCAAACGCAGCAGGATCTACTGCAAATACCGAAGTCGCGGGAGCAACATCTTCTGATGGTAATAAGCCAATGATGGGCTTCTACGTACACAACGCGTGGATCTCAACATTGAACTACTCAGATCTTGACGCAGGTGGCAATAGCATCATGGTAGAAACCATGGGCTTAGTTCACGAGGGCTTGTCCGTATTCTATACAACCTCAGATTACAAGCCAATCGCACTAGCGTAACCAACACAAACAAGGAGCATAAAACGTGGCAGAAGAATTAAACTCAAGCGCCGCCGCTATTAACGCAGCGGTAAAGGCTTTAGAGTCCGAAGAAATCGTAGTTCAATCCGTAATAACTGAAACGCCTTCTGATACTGAAGTTGCCCTACCCGGTGGTTTTATTAACCGGGAGGGTGCTTTAGTCAAGTATGCAGAAGTTCGAGAATTAAACGGTGCAGACGAAGAGACTATTGCACGAGCAGGAACTACTGGACGCGCCTTATCGGTGATGCTTCAGCGAGGACTTATCGCGCTTGGTCAAGAACCAACTACAAAGGAAGACTTAGATACGTTGCTTGCGGGAGACCGTGATGCAATCCTCCTAGGTATTCGACGCGCTACTTTTGGTAAGGATATTACGTTTGAGGTCACTTGCCCACATTGCAGTATCCGTCAACCAGTAGAAGTGGATATCAGCAAGGACATCCCAGTTAAAGAACTTAAAGATCCTATTGAAGATCGTTCTTGGATTCATGAATCCTCAAAGTGGGGACCTGTTCGCGTTAGCCTTCCTAATGGAGTCACACAACGTAAGTTGTTAGAGAATTCCGAGAAAACTGCAGCGGAACTTAATACAATTTTACTAGCGGGATGTATTACATCAGTTGGAACTACCCCTTCGATGGGCGCTTCAACTGTGCTAAAGCTTGGCTGGAAAGATCGAGAAATGATCGTAGATCAAATCTTAGAACGCAACCCAGGTCCACGACTTGGGGAGGTGAAAAAGGGCTGTGAGTCATGCGGCGAGGATATTACTTTGTCGTTGACCCTAGCCGCAATGTTTCGCGTATAGCGAAGCAGATTACGTAAACCTATTGGACCAATTTGAAGCACTAACACGGAGCTATACAGGATGGACATTGACGGATATCCGATCATTGTCAAGTAGAGAACGTAAAAACTGGATTCAACGAACGGGACGTAGGTGATTTTAAATGGCTGGTGACGTTGGCTCAGCAATGGGTATCGGTGGCTCGGGCGGCTTATTTAGCCGTAAGACCGAGCTTGTTGCCGACCTCACTTCTGCCTTTAAAACACTAAACGCAGAACTTACAAAGACTCGTGATCTTTCTGCTCAAATAGCAAAGAACATGAAGGGTTCATTTCCCGGTGGCGGTGGAGATGGTGGAAACCTTCTTGAAAATTCCCTGCAACAATCTACGGGAACTCAAACTCCTGAGGGTGATACCAATAATGGTAGTTCCAACATTCTTGGAAAATTGGGCGCGGTTGCCAAAATTATTGGCGGCATTGGAAAGATCGCTGGCGGTCTTACCATGGGTGCTATGGGAGTTCTCCCAAGCGTCAATGACACACTTGATGCCCAGACTTTAACTGGTCAAGTAGGCGCTGCTATGGGTGGCGGTTACGGTGGTGCGCGTAGTCGAATCATGCAAATGATGGGTCAAGGAACCTACATGAACATGAACGACGCTGCTCAAGCTGCTATGTCTGGTGGAGCATACGGTCAAAGTATGGCGTATGGAAATGCTGCTAAAAGTTATAACGCATTATCTTTATTTAGCCCCGGCATGTCTGGTGGGCAGATGGCGTCTACTGTAACGGGAATGAATCAAGGCGCCAACGTTAACATGGCGCGCATTATTGGAATTAACATCCGTGATAAAAAGGGCATGATGCGCCCAATCCCAGACATTGTTAATGATCTGTGGAAGTACTTAGAGGCAAATAAAAGATCTGCTGGAGCAATCACCCCGTTTGATTTAGATGAGTCTCTTCAACCGGGTGGAGCACTTGACTCTATCCTTAATACTTATTTTAGCGGAACAGACGCTAACACCAGAACAGCCATTGTTAACATGTTACGTGCCAAGGCTATGGGTGCGCCACTAACTAAGGCTGGCGCTATGAAATCTGGTATTAACAACGCTAATCTTGAATCTGGCGCTGCTCGAGAAGCTTCTAAATATGGATCCGGTTCTGGTGGCGCTGGATCAGATATTTTGTCTGGATATCGTAAAGCAAATACTGCTATTTCTGATATCAATAATGCCTTTGAAAAACTTTCTAAAAATCCTCTTGTAAAGATGCTTCTTGAAGGCAAGGGCTTTATGGATACCATGGGAGCCAACGGTGGTGGCGGACTTATTGCTGCTGGTGGCGCTGCATTAGCGCTCGGTGCCGGGGGAATCTTTAAAGCGGGTAAAGGAATTGTTAACTGGTTTAAAGATCGTGGAAAAAGCGCGGAAAAACTTGTTGAAAAAGAAGGCAAACAAATTGGCAAAGAAGCCAAGAATATTGGTAAAGAAGTTGCCAAATATGGTGAAGAGGGAGTTAGCGCTACGGAAGAAGCGCTTCCAGCAATTGAAGAAGGCGTTGCTATTGCTGGTGAAGAGACCGTAGGAGCCGTTGCTGATACGGTTACGTTTGGTGGAGGAACCGTTGCTGCTACCGCACTTGCTGCTGGTACTGCAGCGTGGTTTGCAAAACAACAGTTAGACAAGAAGCATAAAAAGGATCTTGAGAAAAAAGCTGCTGAGGCTAAAAACCCAGTAAAGCCACACATCACCCCTCCAGCAACTCCAAAGGTAACACCTCCTCCTCCACATGTTGTACCTGTGCCAGCAAACCATCCTGCAGCCACAGCACATATTGCGCCAGCGGTTGCTTCACACGTTGAAAAGGCTACGCCTCAAGCACACGCGGCCGCAACTACCCCAGCACCACATGCTGGAAAGTCAACACCAGCCCCAACAAAATCTACGGCTGGAAGTGTTGTTAATAACTATGGTGGTGTAACAATCAATATTAATGGAACAGGGAAAGTTGATCCTAAGCAACTTGCTGCGGATATTAAAACAATTCTTGATGCAGACAACATTAGAGCAAAGGCAATGGGTAATTAATGGTTAGCAAAATTACTTTAACAACAAGTTCAACAGCGGGAGCTGCAAACCTTAAAAAAACAAAAGTTGCATCAAACTCTTCTGCGCTATCCTTGGCTGCAAAAAAGCAAGCGTCGTTAAAAGCGGCTGCAGCTGTAACCTCAAAGAGCGTGGTTGCAAATGCGGGAACTGGTAAGGTGACTCCTCCGTCTGCCCCAGATGTTAACTATAAGTGGAACCTTCCGCCCCATCAGTGGAGTCTTCCTGTCACACCCGCTTATATAAATAACTTTGCTGAGGATAACTCTGGAAGTAATACCCCGGGAGTCTCTAACCCAACTGCTAAGCCGGGAGGAAACGACGATAAGTATCGACGTGGTCGAATCTGGTGGTGGTACAGTGAAAGTGACCCATATGTGACTTCTCATGGTGCCAGTGCCTCTGAGCAACTTAATGACAGAAAGTATGGCTTTCAGTTTTTATGGAACCCAGAGACATGGTCTAACAGTGTTAGCCTAAATACTTCGGTAACTCCTACCCCCATGGATCAATGGGCAGGTGCTGTTGGAGCATACCCAGCAAATCAATCAGTATCTTTAAGCCTTCGCCTTGATCGAACAAACGATTTTGCTTGCATGCGGTCTTTGTACACAGCCGATTATTCAACTGGAAATTTAACAGGTACAGCAAAACAAGAACTTTCAAAAATGGCTTCCTATTACAATGGGGGCTTTCAGGCTAGCGCTGAAGACGTTCAAAATCAGTTGTTAGACTTGATGAAACGTGGAACCATGGCTGACATCGAGTACCTATACCGTGTAGTTAATGGTGGTGGGTGGTTTAACGTTGCTGGAGTTGAAACGTCAGATATTGGATATCTACCTGCAACCTTAATTCGTTTTGACCTAGGGCCAGCAAGTTATGTTGGTTACATTAACTCTCTAGCCGTAAATCACTCTGCGTTTAGTCAAGACATGACGCCTATTAGAACTGACATTGATCTTGGTATCAATATTATGGCTTCTGCTTCCGTTGCTAACGGAAATACCTCTAACGTTATTCCAACAAAATAAGGAGTTACGATGACTATTTATCAAGGATCTAGATATGAGTACTCCACAGTAGACTTCTTTTCTGTTACTGAAGGCGGAAACGAGAACCCAGTTGTTTTCTATGAGTTTCAACCAATTGGAAAGATTTCATATCGAGAATATACATGGGTTTTTGGAGATCGAATTGATCTTGTATCCCACCAGTTTTACCATCGACCGGACCTTTGGTGGTACATCATGGAAGCAAACCCTGAGGTAAAAGACCCAAGCAACATACCTGCTGGAACGGTACTGAGGATTCCAAGTGTCAGCAGCTAATTATTTTACCGTTAACTTTCCTTCTTCGGATATGCCAGCCTCCCGTGTAGCCGAAGTTGATCTTTTTCAAGAGCGCTTTAAGCATGACTATGCGCGTGTTCGTTTTCGTGACTGGAACACCGCCTATGACAGCATTCGACCGGGCTCACCTATGAAATTAGTTTTTAAAGACCGTACATCTTCTAAGGAATTTGTAGGTTATGTTCACCATATAGAGCACAACTTTGCACCGGGTTTAAACTACACCGATGTATTTTTTATTAGTGCTTCTTATGCGTTAAAACAGCCTTCACAAAAAGTTTACAAAAATGGTACCGCGGATCAAATTGTACAGAGCATTGCTAAGGATTTTAACTTTGCTTGGAACACAGTACCTCATCCTCGGGTGTTCCCTCAGATTGCTCACGCTGGAGTTAGTGCATGGGACTTTTTAAAAAAGTTGGCTCATCATACGGGCTATTCACTCCGTGTAGAAAATACAACTATTCATTTTCAACCTGTAACTACACAGTTTAATCAAAATAAAATAACAGCCCCAACGTTTAATATGCGCTCTCAGTCTAACCCTGCAGGATCTACCCTTTACTCTTTTAAACTTATTGCTGGTGAATCCCTAGATCAAGCGGGGGAAATGAAAGCAGCGACTGCTGTAAGCGGTGTAGATAGAAACACAGCAAAGGTTATTCAAGTAACCAACCAAGCTAGAAAGACACCGCTTCGTCCCCGGTTTCAACCAGAATTTTTTGATGCTTTTGCTCATAACACCGTCGCGTCTGATATTGCTATGGCAAAGTCTGAGGCTGAGGCTGTAGATGAAAGAACTAGGTTTGCCTACCGTGCAGAAGCCGAAGTTATTGGAACCCCAAACCTTTCTCCCGATCAACCTGTCTACATGGATGGTGTTGGAAAAGATTACTCGGGCTATTGGGTTGTCCTAGGCGTTCAACACAAACTTATTTCTACAGCCTACAACGTTCAGCAATACACAACTATTTTGCAACTGGGATCAGATTCATTAGGAAAAACCGCAAACCAAGGTGGCGTTTTTACAAATATGGTTGCTAGGAACATTGTTCCTGGGGTTCGTCAAACTTCTATTAAACCAGTTAACCAGCTTAAGCAAGGAATTCCTAGCCCCTCTAAAAATTCTTCAGTTGGTTTTGGTAAAGTTATGAATAGAAACGCTGGGTCTGCTGTTAATGCAAGTCAGGCTGTAGTGGCAAGCAAATGGACTAATCCGTCTGGAAGTTTAAACACTACAACGGTTGTAAATTCTAGGCCCGCGTCGGTAGTTAGGAGACTAAAAGCCAATGGATACATCTAAACTTTTTTATGGTATCTACCGCGGGATTTGTCAAGAAAATAATGATCCTTTACTTAAAAATAGAATTAAGTTACAAGTACCTCAAGTTTTGGGACAGGCCGTTACTGATTGGGCTTACCCATGTCTTCCAGTAACTAACAACTCTAATCACCCTGACCATGTAGCACACTTAGCCTCTGACGTAGCGGCGTTGCTTACAACATCAGTTTCTAATACAGGCTCTGGTGGAAGCCCGTCTCATACGCATTCAATTCCCGCATTAACGGTAGTTGCAAAAGCTGGGGCAGGAACTCTTAAGCATCCACATCAAACTACGGCAACCCCGTCTAAAAAATGGAACTCTGCGTCAGGGCAAGCGTACAACGATGCGGCTAATACATACGAGCACACACCACATAGAACTGTTCCGGATCTCAAACAAGGAGTTTGGGTTATGTTTGAAGGCGGAGATCCAAATCATCCCGTCTGGTTAGGGGTTTTCTAATGGGTGTTGCATTCTCTTTACCGTTTGCAGTTAACTCTGGTGGCGGAACAAACGTCACTGACAATGAACGAAAGCAAGTTATGGATCGAGTCATTGCTACCTTAATGACTCCTGTAGGAACACGCGTCCAGCGCCCAACGTTTGGGACAGAGATTCCAAATCTTGTATTTGATAACGAGAGCGATGCCTTAATCAGGGCAACCGAAGCGGTGACCGCAGCTTTCGCTACATTTTTAACTGACCTTACTTTGATCCATGTAGATACAAAAATGGATACTGTGAATACAGACGATATGGTTCTTATAATAACGGTAGACTATAAACTTCCAACAAAAGTAAATGACCAAGTAACGCTTAAAGTTGGATCGTTTACTCGATCTGGCACGCTGATTCAGGAGATCCAGTAATGGCTAATTACATCCCGCAAGTAGACTTTACCTCGCGCGATTACCCAGCAATTCGCGATGATCTCTACGCGTTGATCCCTATCTTTGCCCCAAATCTAACAACCAGAGACCCAGCAGATTTGGCTATTGCCATCCTTGAGGTTTTTGCTCATATGGGCGACGTATTAAACTTTTATATTGACCGTGCAGCAAACGAGGCGTTTATTAGCACGGCAAGCCAAAGAACTAGCGTACTTGCCATTGCCAAAATGCTTGGGTATACGCCAACAAATACGAACCCAGCGTCTACCACTTTGTATTTTACAAATAGTACCTTTTCTGCCGTTGATATCCCGTTGGGAACTCAAATATCTAGTACAGCAATTGTTAATGGTTCTAACACGGAAGTAGTTTTTGAGACCTCTTCTGATGTGGTTATTCCAGCAGCGACATATGCTGGCGATGGTGTGACCATTGTTTCTGGATCAGCCTCAGTTACCGCGGTGCAGGGTCAAACTGCATACAACGAATCTATCGGGCCATCTGACGGAACCGCTGATCAAACGTACTCTTTACTGAATCAACCAGTTATTGAAGGAAGTATTAACGTAAATGTTAGTGGGACGCAGTATAACTACGTTCAATACCTCCTTGAATCGGCGGGAACAGACCCCGCGTTTACAACTACAGTAGATGCTAATGGTGTAACAAGCGTTGTATTTGGTGATGGCGTAAGCGGTAGAGTCCCTCCAGCAAACTCAAGTATCCTTGTTACCTACCGTTATGGCGGTGGTTCTTTTGGTAACGTAAATGCTGCAACAATTACAAACTTTATTTCACCAATTTCTGGTGTGACAGTAACTAACCCAGCAGCGGCAACAGGTGGCGCAGATGCCGAGTCCACAGACTCTATTCGAGTTAACGCTCCCCTTGCAACAAGCGCAGTTAACCGGGCTGTGACACTCAACGATTATGCAGCTCTTGCTGTTCAGGTATCAGGTGTTGCAAAGGCTAGTGCCTCGGGATCGGTTTATTCAAGTATCAACCTTTTTATTGCGCCAAATGGTGACACTGGTTTAGACGCTTATGGAAACGTGAGTACCGCGTTTACAAACCTAGGAACTAAATTAAATACATTCTTTACAGGAAAAACTCCTCCAAATGTGTCTATTACTTTACAGCCACCTACGTTTGTTGGCGTAAATATTACTGTAATCGTACAGGCGCTCCCACAATACAGAAACTCATCTATTGTTACTAGTGTTACGGCAGCGCTTCAAAGCCTTCTTGCTTTTGATAATGTGACGTTTAATGACAAGATCACAGTTCATGATATTTATGCGGTCTTATCAGCAGTAGACGGTGTGTATTCTTCAAATATTGGGCTACTTGTACGCGCGGACGCCTCCCTGCAAAGTGGTGTTGGCGACCTAAGTTTTGCTGTAAATGAAATTCCACAAACTGGAACCTTAAATATCGTCTCTACTGGCGGAATCAACTCGTAAAGGATAAATAAATGACAGCCACATACCCAGGATCCGTATTTCCGTTTACTACCAAGGTAGACAACACTGAAACCATTTACGCTGCCGATATTAATAACATTCAAAATGAAGTTATGGCAATTGAAAGCGTTGTTGGCTTAACCCCAGGAACATCTGTTACCACATATGCAAATCCAACAGGATCTAACCCAGTTTATAACCCAACAGCGTTTACTTACCCATCATTAACTGCTCGCTTAGCAAATATTGAGCAGGGTATTGTTCAAGACGTTCACACGCAGTACGTGCACCGAACTGGTGGAGACGTTATTACTAATTCATCGGCTTCAAATGTCGGTTTAACTGTTACTGGTGCGTCTGGTCAGACTGCAAACCTGCAAAACTGGACAAATAGTTCTGGAACAGTAGTTGCTTCCATTTCAGCTAATGGATCTTTATATGCGTCTGCAATTACTTCCAATGATATTAACAATGCCCTAGTTCTTGGAATTTTTGGATAACAAATGGCAATTTATGGCGTTTCCTATTATGGAACAGGAGTTTACGGTACTAGCAACTTTAGCGTTGCCTACAGTGCTGAGCCTTTTACCTCTGCTTCTATTGGTTATAACACTATTAACCTTAGTTGGAACGTCCCAACAAGTAGCACTGCTGCGGATTGGTCTCTTTTAAAGTTAGTAAGAAACAAATATGGTTTTCCACTGTCTATTGAAGACGGTGATGTGATTCTTACTGCCACTAAATCAGGAACTCCAAATACGTATACTGATAAAGGTCAGGTGCCAAATAATGTTGGTTTACAGTCTGGCGCTGCGTATTACTATAGTATTTTTGTTTATTCGACTACCCTAAAGCAGTGGCAATTATCCGGTCAAGTTTCTGGTGTTTCGGTAAAACAGTATAACGGTCAATCAAGTTATGACATGTTGCCAAATATTTACAAAACAACAGATCTGACGTCTGGATTAGGCGGGGTAGATAATACAGACTTGCAAAGTTACTTAAATATCTTTGATTTTTATTTAGACTTTTTACACACGCATGCTGATTTTGCATGGAATACGTATGATATTAATAGTACATATTACCCGTTGCTTCCAGTGATGTTTCAACAATTTGGTTTAAAGTTTGAACCTGAATTAGGTTACCAGCGTTCCCGTGCAGAACTAGCAAACGTGGCGTTGATTAACCAACTTAAAGGATCAACAAACGGCATTAGCAATTACATTAAAACTTTTAGTGCTTATGAACCAATTATTAATGTTAACAACAATCTGATGCTTAGTTATGACGACTCCTCGTTTGAAAGTGGCGTCGGACATTGGAACGCTTTTGATACGAGTATTACTGGCCCTAGTTTAAATCAGTGGCCAATAACAAACGAAACTCCTTCGGTACCACCTTTCCAAGAAGGAACGCTAGTTGCTGTTGGTAGCCCTAACTCTAATTTGGGTGTTCTACAAGTAGAACTTAATTACCCTGAAGACGCAGAATTTGCATGTGGCTACACAGATCCAAAAAATCAAGGGATCCCAATTACTGCTGGTAGCACCTACACGTTCTCTATGTATACCTTTGCTGGGTCAACCCCAAGAAGCATTGGAACAAAGCTCTATTGGTTTGATCAAAACGGTGTTTCATTGGGCGCTAGTTCCGAAGTAAAAGTCAATAACACCACAGGTTATTGGGGAACTCGTCTAAGCGTGACAGGCGTTGCTCCGGGATTCAAGGGTAGCGTTATTTCAGCTGCCGTTACCCTAACTAATGTTGCTACGCTTACGCTTTCAGCAAACCATAATTTAACTGTAGGCTCTATTGTAAAAGTAAGTGCTATAGGTGCACCATTTGATGGATCCCAAACAATTACTGCTGTAACAAGTAATACTATTTCATATGCAGTTACTAGCACAGTAAGTACTGCTCAAACGGTTAATGGAGTAATTATCTCTGCTACTACTAGTCCTGCATACTACGCCGTACCTTCTATAAAGATCTACGGCGGCGTCGGAAGTGAATACCATTACTTTGACGCGGGTCAATTTGAACTTGGGTCATCCGCAACGTCATTTAAAGATGCTCGAGGTTTATTGATCACACTAAAAGCAAACCGAGTTAATGAAATAACTAATCCTAGTTTTGTATCAGGAATTGCTCCTTGGACAGTAACTAACGGCACTGCGCTTGTTGATTTAACAAACTTTGAGTCTGACACTAGCGCAAGCTATCAATCAGCAAAACTTACTGCTACTAGTACTTCTCCCCTTACTTTTAAATATGATAATTACATCCCTATTCTTGGTGGGTTGTACTACACACTAAGTGCCTATGTACAAACAAACTACACAGGAATTTATACCTCTGACAAACTTGGGTATATGTCTATATCTTGGTATGACTCGTCTAATGCGCTTATTAATACAGTAAATGATACTGTTCATCCTTGGTCGGAATACTACACGCCTACTACTTATAGTATTAGTGGTGGATTGATGACTATATACTTTGAAAATGATCTAGCAGCTGGGATGTCAGTTAGCCTTATTAATTTTGTTAGTGGTATTAATGGAAATTACTCCATTGTTTCTACAACCGTTGACTACATAACAGTGTACGTATCTCACGCAGATCTACCTTTAACAACAGGAACGAACGGAGAATTAATCCAAAATAAAACTGGTGATTTTTCTCGGTTCTCTTACTCCCAGCAAGCTCCGAATAATGCGGCATATGCAAAAGCTGCGCTTGTGTGGTCTAACCCAACAACAGGAACTTCGCCAGCAAATAACCTTTGGGTTGACTCAGTACTGTTTGAACAAGCGTCTGTAATGTCTGACTATTTTGACGGTTCAGGCGGATTTAGTTCTCCGTCGGATCTATTTTGGGAGGGAACAGTGGCGGCCAGCCGAAGCCACTATTACAGGAACTATACGTCCTCCTACGGACGCCTTAAGTTGGATTTGCCAAATTATGTTATGAATGGCACTACTTTCCGCCTTTTGATAGCACAGCCGGGAGTCCTAGGCTAAGAATTAGACGCAATGGGCTGACCTATGTATGCTGACCACCTCTCAGAGGAGGAAGCATGGCAAAAGAGAAGTTCATCATTGTTGCTGGTTATGGGGAAACAACCAGAACTAACGTAGAAGCCTTATTAGAAGACTATTTCATGGCGTACAAACGTTCGCACGTTTTAGTGTTGCCATTTGAGGATCGACCAAGCCAAGGTCAGATATATGCCCACCAGATTGCTACTGGGCTTAACATCCCAACCGTGGTGCTCTCAAAACCAAATACCAACTTGACTCAGATCGGCGGGGCGACCCTGTCGGAAACGTCTGACCCATACCAAGCCATTGTGGACGACTTTTCTGGGGAGGAAGCTGAGGCGTTTATTCTGTGGTCGGAAAGTGACCCACATTGCTTAGCCACCCTTTCCGCGTGCCAAGAGGCTGGGATCCCTTCATTAGACCTTTGCCTAGGTTTGGCTGAAATTAGCCCTGTAGAGGGCGTTAAAGCCTTTGAGAAGCCTGTTGAGGATCCAACCCTAGATGAGGAGCCTGAAGCGCTCACAAAGCCAGAGGTGCTAGATTTCGCCCTGCCAGAGACCACCCCAGAAGTTGCTATGGACTACATCAGCGAGCGCCTGAAGGTCATCAAGAAAGCTATTAAGGAAATCGAAGAGGCCCTGTGAGCAGACTTACCGTAGAGGAGCATGGACTTCTCCATCTCCTATGGGCGGATAAGCCCACGGTGATCAACGAGTTTTCTGTTAGCAAGGAGTATGAGCTTTCTACCTACAAGGCGAGGAAGCTGCTTAAGGGGATCCGAGAAAAGGGTTACATTAAACTTTTGACCAATAAAGTCAATGATGGGTTTATCCGGCAAAACATTTTTACTCAAGCCACGGAGATTTTGTTTGGAACGGCCGAGGTGATCTTTCAACCTGTGGAAGTTTCCGAACTTGTTGCAAATGTTCAAAACCAACCGATAGGTTCAATGGGGTCTATAGAACTTTATAGTTCTTATGAATCTATAAAGAAAAAGCACGCGAACGAAGTTCGCGATGAGGAAAACGACGAATTCGAGGTGCGATTCATGCCTGATCCATTATTAAGTTCCGCCCGCGCCAAATCCGACTGGCAACTTGAGCAGGAGGATTCTTTTAAAAAGTCGGCTTTGCAACGTGAAAAGGAGAAAGCGGATGCATGGCGGTATAAGCAAGAGCGACAGCACGAAAGCGCAAAAGACACGCGTTATAAGAAACCACGAAACACTTGGGGAACCCAGGATATTTTCTACCACTTCATGGATGAATGTCGAAACCATTTCAACATTAGCATCACTGAAGTTAACAAAACTGGCTTTGTTTCAGCGCTACGCCTAGCCCGTACTAAGTACAGCACTAACGGAGAAATCGAATGCAGAATGCTGGAAATTCTGTTTACCCAAATCGAGATCGATCAATTTAAGACCGCGGATGCTGTTTGGAAGTTTTTCATTTATCAGTTCAGCCAACTAGCGTCTATGGCTAAAGACGAGTACATTTCCCCTGATCAACAGGTTGAGTATGATCGCTTGCGCGAGATTCAATCTAAGAAGTTGAAGGCAGAACTAGCGAAGGCACGGGGAGAAAATGTATAACCTTGACGATCTAAAGTTTCGTAGACAATCATGGGTACAGTCTTCTCAGATTCCTCCAAAGTACATTGGCAGAGAACTAAGCGACTGCACCGAGATTTCTCCCAACGACATGGATGACATTTTGACATGGATGGATCTTGTTAAGTCAGGGAAAGTTATTGATGTTATGGGCACCGATCTTGCGGGTAAAGGGCTTGCGCTTTTTGGAGCGCCCGGTCAAGGAAAGACGACCGTAGCGGCCGCCCTTGTTCAAGATCTTATGCGTACCGTTAGCCTTGATGTATTCCCGTTTAATGCTACCCAACCAGTGTTTTTTACTACTTACGTTAAGTTAGTAAACCTTCGCGGGTATTTGATGAGCGACTACGTTGAGGGTACTAAAGAAGCCCTATGGGAAAGCATTATGGGTGAGTCAAAAACAGAGTCTAGAAACATTAAAGTTCTTGTTATTGATGACCTCGGAAAAGAATTTCAATCTGCATCTGGGTGGCAACGTTCCATCATAGATGAGGTTCTTCGTTCTAGATACTCAAACTGTCTTCCAACAATTATTACTTCAAATCTTCCAACGGCTGAGTGGGTGAAATATAATTCAGCACTGGCTAGCTTTGCACAAGAAGCGTTTGTCAATATTCAGGTAAAATCTACGCAAGGAGATCTACGAGCGCGATGAGGGGAGTACCTGTGGAAGAGGGCATACGCCTGTTACAGATCTTTTTAAGTCCAACAGGTAATCCTGGCCCTGGAATCTTTGAGGTTTGTATTAAACCCGGCGGTGCTTTAACCTGTACATGCTCAGGTTACAACGGTAGAAAGACATGTAAGCACACCCGTTTTGTTCAGAGTAGGATAGATTCACACGGAGGAACTTATCCTCACGAGATTTCTACGCGCACAACTCCAGAAGATGCACAAAAAGCAGAGGACTCTGACGAAGCGTTTAGGGACTTCATTATTAAATTTGGAAAAATAGAGGTGTTCTAATGTACAAGGGGGATATAAGCAATGAAATCCCCATGCGTGTACTAGTAACAACCGATCTATTTATTGACACGCAGATTTCAGACGTAAAAGAAAAAAAACTTTTTAAAACAAAGATCACACGCAAAACCCATGCTCAAGTACGAGCCGACCTTCTAAGCCGTTTATGGCTTTATAACGATCGCACACCTTACACGCTCGAGTGCGTCTCCTACACGTTTGACGCCGAGCAGATGATAAAACTAGAAGAACAACTCGATGTTGCAGGAACCAATCCTTTCAGGTACTTTACGTCCTACAGTTCAATGGATCAGTTAATCAAGACCCTCCCATATAGACCAGAAGTTTTGGGGGTGATAGATAAACCTGATAGATTGCTCAGATACGGACACTGGGGAATGGATATGACACGTTTATGAATATTGAAAGCAGATTACTCAGTAAAGCGATTATTGATCGCGACCTAACAACGCTGTTTGAACGCGGTGTAGGAACTAGTTGGTTTAACGATGAGACCGACAAGAAGATTTGGATTTTTGTTAAGCAACACTTTTCTACATATGGTGAATCACCAAGCCTCGAAGTAATTAATACTAACTTTCCTACTTATACCCCCGTACCGGGCGAAGACTCCATTCACTATCTTTTGGACACCCTATTACAACGTCGACGCGAAAACGTCATTGCTTCAGCCGCTGGAGAGATCGTTAGCAGTATTGAAGGTAAAGATTATGCAAACGCCCTTAACGCAATGCAGAATTCCCTTATCAAGTTGGAACTTGATGGACTAAGTAAAACCGATGACGTAGATATTACAAAGACTGGCGAGGCTCGTTGGCAACGTTACTTAGATCGAAAGAAGAATCCCGGCGGGCTTCTAGGTCTTCCAACAGGTTTTCCTACAATTGATAAGGCGACTCTTGGTCTACAACCCGGTCAGTTGATTGTTATTACTGCTACACCTAAAACAGGTAAGTCAACCTTGGCTATGCAGATGGCATATAACATCCATAGAACTACTGAAATGGTTCCTATGTTTTATTCTTTTGAAATGAATAACAACGAGCAGGCCGATCGATATGACGCTATTGCAGCTCGTGTTTCTCAATCTCGTTTACTTACGGGTGATCTTAACGCTCCTGACGAAGCGCGATTAAAGCGAACCTATGACACAGCGTCTCGCTTTCACAACGGGTTCTGGTTGGTGGGTTCTGCTTCTGGCACAACCTTGTCCGGGGTAGTTGCAAAGATGCAAATCCACCGACCAGACATTGTTGTCATTGACGGTGTTTACTTGATGACAGACGAAATAAGCGGAGAACGTGACACTCCACGTGCATTAACTGCCTTGACTCGTGGGTTTAAATTGCTTGCTCAAAAGTATAAAGTTCCGATTATTTTGACTACTCAGGCGCTAGAGAAGAAGAAAGAGAACGGTCGCGTTACCGCTAACTCAATTGGTTACTCTTCATCGTTTTTCCAAGACGCCGACGTTGTCTTTGCCCTTGAAGTAGACGATACATGGGCAGATACCACCCGCAAACTTTCTATTGTGGCAAGCCGTAACTCAGGACCTGGGGAGGTTGACCTCCGTTGGGACTGGGCGAACGCAACGTTCCGTGAGTTGGTTATTGAAGAGGACGACATTTGACCACCGACGAACTAATCCGCATCCTTGACACCCTTAATATTGAAACTACCAATACCAGAGGGTCTGAGGTCAATGGCTATTGCCCCGGTCACTTGGGTCGTACAGGTCATATAGATCGTAATCCCTCATGGTGGATCAACGCCGATACTGGAGCACATATTTGTTTTTCATGTGGCTTTAAAGGCGGACTTAACTTTCTAATCGCTTACCTCAATGGAACACCGATAGAGCAATCAGACGATTGGGTGACATCCACATTAGGCAAGCGATTAGAAGCAGCGTTAAAACCTAAGCCAAAGCCCAAAGAAGAATATTTTTCTTTGACTGAGGCAAACCTTGCAGCATTTGTTGACGTACCCCTAGAACTTCGGAAGTCACGAGGCTTAACTGCCTCCGCAACAACTTTTTACGAGATCCTTTACGACAATCAGAAAGAGTCATGGATCCTTCCTATACGCGACCCGCATACTAATAAGTTGTGGGGTTGGCAAGAGAAGGGGGTCTTTAATCGTTACTTTAAAAATTTTCCCGCAGGTATCCATAAAAGCAAAGCTCTTTTTGGTTACAAGAACGTTCAACAGTTTGATCAGATGGTAGTTGTCGAGTCCCCACTCGATGCGGCCAGGTTGATGTCCGTAGGTGTGCACGGGGGCGTGTCCACCTACGGCTCAATTATTTCTATTGATCAATTAAACCTTATTCGTGGGGCAGGCAAGATTATTTTTGCTTTAGACAACGACGACGCTGGTAAAGCCTCGTCTGAGGAAATGCTGAAGAAGTCTAAAGAGTTTAATTTTGAATGTTGGTTTTTTAACTACCGCCACACTGATCAGAAAGACGTAGGTGGTATGAGCAAGGAAGAGATTGAGATAGGTTTAGCAAACGCTAAGCATTCACTACACGGGAGAAGAGCACTATTATGATTATTGGATTATCTGGTTATGCACGTTCCGGAAAAGATACAGTAGCAAATATCCTTGTAGAAGATTATGCGTTTGAACGCATAGCGTTTGCTGATCCTATTAGAGAATTACTTTTACAAATCAATCCTTTTGTTATTGATAATACTCGTATTTACGACTACGTTGAAGAAAACGGTTGGGAGTTAGCAAAGGCGCACCCAGAAGTTCGACGCTTACTTCAGTCCCTTGGAGTTTCCATGCGAGAGGTTGTTGATTCCGAGATTTGGATTGAAACGGCTTTACGCAAAATGGAATACGGAAAGAATTACGTTATTAGTGATGTCCGGTTCCTTAACGAAGCAAACATGATTGATCAATTTGAGGGTCAACTTTGGAGAGTAGAACGCCCCGAAGTTATTGCTACCAACAGTCACATATCAGAATCGGCTTTGGATAATCATGGGTTTAGCCAGATTATTGTTAACGATGGTTCCATTGAAGACCTCAAAGAAAAAATTACGTCTTTTACTTTGGCGGCGCAAAACTAATGTGGTCATGGGTACTTGCTATTGTAGGAACCACAGGCATCTTTGTCGTAGGTAGCAAGACTATTTGGGGTTGGTTTTTGTTACTGTTTAATGAGTGCCTTTGGTCTATCTATGCTGTTACTTCCCACCAGTACGGCTTCATATTTGCCTCCCTAGCCTATAGTGCTGTATACATACGCTCCTATCTGCATTGGAGAAAAGGAAATGACATTTAAAGGCTCCCTGCTTCCTTACCAACCCTACGCAGTTGACAAGATGATTGCTCGTAATAAGATTCTTGTTGCTTACGATTTAGGGCTAGGAAAGACAGTAATTACTATTGCTGCGCTTGAGAAGCTGATGGACAGAGGATCTATCCGGGAGCCGGGAATGGTTATCTGTCTTTCCAGCCTTAAATATCAATGGGCTAACCAGATTGATAAGTTTACTGAGGGATCCTCTAAAACTATAGTTATTGATGGAACCCCTAAGCAACGCGCCGCTCAATACGAGGAGGCGTACAACTGGAAAGAATCACACGTTGATTACGTGATTATGAACTACGAGCAGGTAGTAAACGACTGGGAGAGCGTTAAAAGACTTCCACGGGGGTTTGTAGTACTTGACGAAGCCACCGCTATCAAATCCTTTAGATCTAAACGTTCAAAGGCTGTAAAGCGACTCAGCAACGTTCAATACAAGTTTGCCCTTACAGGAACCCCAATTGAGAACGGTAAACCAGAAGAACTCTTCAGCATCATGCAATTTGTAGATGACTCAGTTCTTGGTCGTTTTGATATCTTTGATAAGGCTTTTATTGTTAGAAATAACTTTGGTGGTGTTTCCCGCTATCGTAATTTACCTGTTCTTCACGAGCGGTTAGCGGAAGCCTGCGTACGCAAAGCCCAAAAAGACCCAGATGTGGCTCCCTTTTTGCCAGACTCTCTTCATGCGGAACCTCTATATGTAACTTTAGACAAGAAGACCGCAAAGTTATACGAGCACATTAAAGATGATTTGATTCGAGAACTTGACGAAGCACAAAACCTATTTGGATCAAACTTTAATGTCTTTACTCACTATGGTTTAGATAAAGGCGATAATAACTACTTAGAAAACGAATGGCGTGGAAAAATCATGTCACGAGTTGGCGCTTTAAAGATGCTTTCCTCGCACCCAGACTTGCTAATTAGCAGTGCTAAAAAGTACATAGCTGGGGATACGGGAGAAGGTTCCTCTTATGCAGCTGGTTTGCAGGAGCAAGGTCTTCTCGATAACTTGCCAGAGGGTATTAAATTAAAGGTGCTTGACGAGTACGTTAAGGATTTCCTTGACACGGATCCAGAAAATAAAGTTGTAATTTTTGCAACATACATTGAGATGGTAGATAAGATCTCAGAAGCACTGAAATCGTATGGGTGTCGGACGTACACTGGTCGTCTTAACGCTAGGACGAAAGAAGATAATAAAATTGCTTTCAATACCGAACCTGATGTACGCGTTCTTGTTAGTTCTGATGCCGGTGGCTATGGTGTTGATTTGCCAGCGGCTAATCTTCTTATTAATTATGACCTACCTTGGTCGTCGGGAGGCGCGGTTCAACGAAACGGTCGAATCAAACGAGCCTCGTCCAAATGGCCATCAATAGTTATTCAAGATATTTTAATTGCTGGCTCAATTGAACAACGTCAACACGAGATGCTTCAGCAAAAGAACTCAGTAGCTGCCGCTATCGTGGACGGTGAGGGTATTGATAAAGAGGGAGAACTTAACCTGACTTTGGGAAGCCTTCGTCAGTTTATGGTTAATACTTACGTTTGATCACTGGTAAACAAGGCGGTAAGCCAAGTCGCCCGGCGTAACCGAAATTGGGCTACCAAAGTCAATACCAGCAGCTCCGTAACATTCCGCTACTAATTCAGAGCAAATAACTCCATAGCGCTTACTTGCAGTTTTAAATATTTTTGTATTAGCAATAACTTTTAAACCAAGAATACGAAATGCTAGATTAGCAATATCAACAAAACCATAAGACACACCAACCATAGATTTAGCGTGAGCAACAATTTGCATCCGCTGTTCTTCGTTTAGTTTTTCGTGCTGGTTCCACGCTACATAATAGGCTGGGTACTTATCAACTGGGCTAATAGCAACGCCAGACGGGTTTGCTTCAACGATCTGTCCGTTACCGATGTAAACAAAAGCATGGTTCCAACGACTCAATGTTCCAAGTCTAATTAACTTGCCAAAGAATCCATTTGTGTGTACGACGCCATAATCGCCGGGTGCAGGTGTATAAGCCATTAGCACAGTATTACAAACACAGTAACTACATATGTGCTGAACTTTTTGCCTTTTTGTTGTATCTTGAAAATATAGGGGGTAATAATGGCAACAGGTTTAGATATAGTAAATATTGCCGCCAAAGAAATTGGCTATGTAGAGGGTCCAAACAACGAGACAAAGTACGGGCAGTGGTATGGTCTAGATAACGATCCTTACTGTGCGATGTTTGTTAGCTGGGTATTTGACCAAGCTGGGGCGTCAAGTTTAGTAGCGGCGTCTACCGCTAAAGGTTTTAGTTACTGCCCAGAAGGCCTTCGCTGGTTTCAGAAAAAGGGCGCTGTTGTAGACAAGTACAAAGGTATGCCCGGCGACATCGTGTTCTTTTGCTGGGACGGTACAGGCGTTCCCCAACACGTGGGTATTATTGAGGGCGCTTCCGCAGACGGCATAACAACTATTGAGGCAAACACAAGCGCCGATCATGCTGTTGGATCACAGGCAGATGGTATTGGCGTATTCCGTAGACATCGCCCTTACCTAGGCGTTATGGCTATCGTTCGTCCAGCCTATGCCGCAGTTCACGCACCCGCCGTCAGCAAACTTGCTACTAAGCCAGTTGCTGTTGGAACCGCCGCTGTAACTGCTTTAGGTGGAGGCGGGGCAGCTTTAGCAACTCACACGTCTTCTACAACACCTCCTGCAACAAAAACAACCGTGATTGTTGCTCCACCTTTTCCAGGATCTTCGGCTTTTAAAGTTGGCGCAAAGGGAACAGCAGAACTCATTGTTGCTAGAGCACTGGCTAATGCAGGACTACTCCCAGCAAATCTTGTATCTAATGTTTTAACAGCAGAAGAGATTGCTCTCATACCTGTGTATCAAAAACAATACCCAGGATTAAAAGCCTCTATAGGAAAAGGCATTGACGTTTGGACATACACATCTATGACAGCTAAGGCGGGTTCATGACAAAGTATAGAAAGAAAAAAGGAATTGCTGTTAAGTTTCAGGCTGTTTCGGACTGGGCATCAACGGCTTTTGCTTCTTACTGGTTTATGCTTTTTCACGCTGTTTGGTGGGGATCTTGGGTAGCGTTTAGGTTTGAAGCGTTTCCTTATGGGCTTTTAACACTTATTGTTTCTTTAGAATCTATTTTGCTTTCTGGGTTAATTCTTAATGCAACCAATAGATCTGGAAATGAAGACCGACGCATTATTGAAAAAGATCTTAAACTGGATCAAGCGTCTCATGACCATCTTGAGGAGATTCGTCGCAATGTAAAGGAGATTATGAATGTCCTTCAAATTCCCGATCAAAGATCCTAAATCAGTTATCTTGTCTTCCTTGGCTGGACTAGCCGCTTGGAAATCAAGTAACTTTGCTACCGATCCAATGCACATAGGCATGGCGGTAACGGCAGCAACGGCTGGGTTGGCTATGCCATCAAATTCACAGAACAAGCCAAATGTAGCCCCAGATTCTCACATACAAACACCCTACGTTTCGAACCTAGAAGAGCGCCCAAACGGGTAGACTTATCTAATGCCTAACGCACCTAAGACGCCTACGCGCACAATCCGGGTCTCCGATGACCTCTGGCTTGCTGTGCAGAAGAAAGCTGCTGCTGAAAAGGTTACCGTCACAAGCGTGATTATCAAGGCGCTTGAGCACTACATTAAAGTTGACAAGACCCACAACTAAGCCCTAAGTTACTCCCAAAAGGGAGGCTTACATGGCACTTCAAGACTATGTAGAAGACGCTCGACAGTACCGAGCCATTAAAGATCAAGAAAAATTACTTGCTGATCGCAAGAAACTTTTGCGCGACAAATTAGTCGCTGTGTTGCAAGCTGAAGGCACAGAGGACGATAGCGGTCACCTCCGCTTAGAACTTAACGACGATCTTAAACTCACATACCAGCGTAAAGAAAGTAAATCCATTAAGCTCGAAGAAGCTGAGGAAATGCTTAAGGCTAAGGGTATCTGGGAAGACTGCGTTGAATACGTACCTGTTATTAAAGACGACGCCATTATGGCGGCCCATTACAAGGGTCAGATCACTGAAGAAGAGATCGATTCGCTTGTTGATACTAAGGTAACGTACGCTTTCATACTATGACCTCAGATTTTATTGAAGACTCCTTTGGAGACCTTTTTTATCCGGGAAGCAAAAAAAAGATCAAAACTCCCCCAGTAAAAGAAACTCCAGAAAAAGTTGCTTGGGATAAGCACCCCAAGATGCGGACCCTGCCCAACGGCAAGGACATAGAAATGTTCACAATTGGGGCGCTCGCGTCGGCTTTGAATCGGCCGATCATTACGATACGATTGTGGATGAAGGAAGGCTACATTCCTCTGTCGCCTTACCGCTTGCCAGCCAAACCTGACAAGAACGGTGAGATGAGAGAAGGTCGGCGTTTATATACACGGGCCATGATTGAGGCGGCGATTAATATCTTTGCCAAGGCTGGTGTTTTACACGCTAACCGTATAGAGTGGGCTAAGCACAGGGGTATAACATCAAAACTCACGGAAACGTGGGAAGAGATAAGACAGCACGAACAAAACTAAATAACCATAAATAACCATAAATAAACTAAGGATAAAAATAAATGGGAATCAACCAAAATCTAGATGCAACAAGCTTCGTAACAGAAGACGACGAGTTCTCAGTAGATGCTCGTCCAGCAACAACAGTAGATGCTTCTTCAATTGGCATCACATCAGGCTGGCAAACAGAAGAGCGCTCAGGAGGAGAATATCCAGATGACTTCAAATACTCAGAAACTCGTACGCTTGTCCGTTTTATCGACGACGCACCAGTCGTTAACTATAAAGAGCACTGGATCAACGAAATCACTGAGGGTCGTCGAACATTCGTCTGTCTCGGCAGTAATTGCCCACTCTGTCTTGATGTTGTTCATAAGCCAGTCTCAAAGCATAAGTTCAACGTTATCAACCTCGGAGTTAAGCCTTTCCTCCATCAAGTAATGACCGTATCGTCTGTTCGTTTTTACGAAACTTTGCAACAGCACGCATCAGGCAGCTTTGGTCCATTGAGCGCCGGATACTGGACACTTTCCCGTACAGGCGTTAAGCAGAATACAAGCTATCAAATGATTCCAGTGAAGGCGCGCGACCTTCAGGAAGACTTTGGTGTCAACGAAGCAGACGTTCAGGCGTTTGCAAAGACCATCACCCCATACAGTTCAGAGCGTTTGATTTCACGTTCTAGCTTAAAGGATCTTCAAGAGTTGGCTGACAAGCTTAAGTAATCAAATTGGACGTGGGGGCGCTAGTACTTATAGGCTAGCGCCTCTACTCATTGGGGGATAAGTTGATACACGAAGTAAAAGCAATTACAACTAAAGAAGCGCTTGATGAGATGATCGCTTATTACATGAAGCAAGATGCCTTTGCTTATGACGTAGAAACCGTTGGCGATCGACGCGGAGACACGCCTGTTAATGAGGTGCTTTGGATTAGTTTTTCTACTTGGGGGCGTTCGGATGTTATTCCTATGGGTCATCCAAACGGTGATTTAAAAGAGGTTGTGAAGCCCTTAACTGGGCAAGGACAGAAGCGTGCGGACTCTGGGTTGACCATTAGAGATGCTGATTATTCACGCTCATCCAAATTAGCAACTAAGGTTTTTACTGATCCACCAAAGCAATTATACCCCGCAGAAGTATTTGCAGCGTTAGAGCCTTTGATGTTTAACGAAAATATTTTAAAAGTAGGTCACAACCTTATTTTTGATTTAACCTCCGTTGCTAAGTACTACGGTGGTCGCGTACCAGCTGAGCCTTATTTTGACACCATGATTGCTTCTTTTATATCCGACAACCGTAACAAGAATCGTTGTGGTTTAGCGGATTGCTTAAAGCGAGAAATGGGTTTTGAGATGGAAAAGGGTGTGGGAGCAGAAGTAGAGAAGTACTCTTTTCAAGAGGTAGCCCTATATGCCAAACTTGATGCCAAGTACACATGGGAATTGTGGAAGATTATTAGTAAGAAGGTCATTGAGGCTGATGTTCAAGCCACAATGAACCTTGAGATGAAGGTGCTCCGAGTACTTTGTGACATGAAACTTACAGGTGCACCCTTGGATCTAGAAGCGCTTTTTGAATTAGACAAGCGTTTAGACGCGGATATTGAAGAAGCAAAGGCAAATATTTTTCGGATTGCTGGTCGTCAATTTAATTTAAACTCAAACCCCGAGAAGCAAGAGCTTTTATACGGGTCAGTAAAAGACGGAAACCGGGGACTTAAGCCAAAGTTATTGACGGGTAAGGGTAAAGGAAAATTGGCAAAGGAACGTAGTATTAGTGACTACTCTGTATCAGCCGAAGCATTAGAAGAGTTTAGAGAAGAAGATCCTTTAGTAAATGCCCTACTTAATTACTCTGATTTAAATAAATTGCGTAGCACGTATGTTATTCCATACTTGGGTGGTGAGGTAGTTCGTACCACAGGCGGCAAAGCTAAATTAGAAACCAAAGACAGCATGCTTATCAATGGTCGATTGCACTGTGACTTTATTCAGCACGGGGCCGAGACAGGTCGTTTTTCCAGCCGTAACCCAAACCTTCAAAATGTTCCAGCACCGCATACCCCTAACGGCAAGGCGATTAGAAACCTATTTATTGCTCCCGAAGGTTACAAATTAATTGTAGCGGACTACAGTCAAATTGAACCTAGAGTTATTGCTTCTTTGGCTAAAGAAGAAACCATGATACTTTCGTATAAAGAGAAGCGTGATTTGTACACCACCGTAGGCGATAGAGTTGGCGTGGATCGCAAGGCGGGAAAAGAATTAGTGTTATCAATTGCTTATGGTGTTGGAGCCGAAAAGATTGCTAAGAAGATTAATAAGACGGTTCCCGAGGCTCGGCAACTACTAGAAGACTTTGGTAAAGAGTTCCCCGCCATCTTGTCGTATAAGAAAACCGTTATTCAATACGCCCGGCAAAAGGAGCCTATCCCGTACATCAAGACCCGCCTAGGACGTAAACGGTTTTTGCCAGAATTAAACTCCTCGGATAAAGGAGAGCGGGCTGGGGCGGAGCGTCAAGCCTTTAATACACGTATTCAAGGAACTGCGGCCGACATTATTAAGTGGGCTATGGTTCGCGCTTATGAGTTTTTGCCTAAAGAGGCTAAACTAATCCTCACAGTTCACGATGAATTGGTTACCCTAGCCCCAGACAATCTGGTGGAGGAAACTGTATCCGCTATTAGAAGAGCCATGGAAGATATTGATCTTTTAGAGGTTCCTTTAATTGCAGATATTAAAGTTGTAGAGCGGTGGGGAGAGGCTAAAGATCAATGAGTTGGAAATTTTGGCAACCTAAATTTGAACCTCAAATTATTGAGGTGTCTGTTGCCACCTTACTTCGCTGGTATTTTTATGACGCTTCTATAGAAGATCCAAACTATGTTGCCAAAGCCGTAGGAATGCTTCCGGTTAGTGAAGAGGGTAAGCAAACCGAACTACAGGGTAGCGAAGATCGACTATCGGAGATCATGGGGTTACTTCCCTTTATCGAGGCAATGGCCGATATTAATTCTCAAGCTATGGCCGCCGTTCAATTTGAAAGAATGCGTGAGGCAGGAATAGATTTAGATTCTGAAGACCTTCACTCTGAATACCATAAGATAGAAGATATTTACAAGATGATTTCTATGTCTGGGATTATTTCTACCCTGTCCTCAGGAGTAGAATTGGGCTTAATAGATATAAACGCTATAGGAGGAATAATAAGAGATGAGTAACTTCTGGTCTAAACATGCGGGTGGTAATGCTACGCCCACAACACGGTCATCCGATCTGCCGTTGGCTCCCTCGCAACGACCTATGGATACATATCAACAACCACAACAACAACCTACTGGTCGTCCAATGGGAAGTGTTTCTAGTTCAGGCGCTTGCCCAGAATGCCGTAGTGGAAATTACATGAAAGTGGGTTCAATTGCCACGCAGAACGGTCCACAAGATGCATGGCGGTGCTATGACTGTGGGTACCCTAAAGTTCAATCAGGTAGTGGTGCAGGTGGAGTAAATATCCCATCCGCAGGTCCTACACAGAAAGCCTTTCAAGTGCCAACTGGCGGTTGGAATCCTACGACGATTATTGGTAAACTCGAATAATGACAACAGCGGAGAAGAACAAAGAACTTTTAAAAACCATCGCATTAGTTAATAAGAAGAATCCAGGGGCTATTGTCCTAGGATCAGAGATTAGAGAAGATCTAATTTCTCACATGACAACAGGTTCATTATCACTTGATGTAATTTTGGGTGGCGGATGGCCGACCAACCAATGGGCAGAGTTAGTAGGAGAAGCCAGTAATGGTAAAACCGCTATTGCCCTAAAAACTATTGCAGCCAATCAAGAAAAAGATCCAGATTTTACAGCAGTTTGGGTAGCTGCAGAACAATGGGTTCCTTCTTATGCAGAATTATGCGGAGTGGATCTATCACGCGTTTACGTAGTATCCACGAATATTATGGAGGAAGCATTTGAAACAGTTATCAAAATTGCTGAAAGTAAGTCTATCGATTGTATTGTTGTTGATTCCTTGCCTGCTCTGGTTCCAGGTGCAGAAGATGAGAAAGACATGGATGAGTTCACCGTCGGAAAGGGAGCGCTCCTAACTAATAAGTTTTTCCGTAAGGTAGGTCCCGCTAGCAAGCGTTCACTTACTGAACAGGAACGACCTTTTATTGGTTTGATCATCAATCAGTGGCGCTCAAAGATCGGCGTCATGTACGGAGATCCACGAACCACCCCCGGCGGATTAGGCAAAGACTATGCCTTCTTTACTCGTCTTGAGATCAAGCGTGATGAGTGGTTAGAGGTTGGTTCAGGAGATAGCAAGCGCCGTATCGGTCAGACTATCAAGGTTCGTACCCTCAAGAACAAGGTTGCCCCACCATCGCAAGTGGCATACCTAGACTTTTATTTTGCTGACGGGGGATCAGTTCCTCCCGGTGAATACGACTTTGCTAAGCAGATTGCTTCACTTGGGGTCCTTAACAAGGTTATTACTCGTGCTGGTGCCTTCTATAGTTACGGCGATAGAAAATGGCAAGGAGGAGATGCTATGGTTAGCTCTATCAAGGAGGAGATCGACCTCCGAGAGCGTCTGGAGAAGGACGTCCTAGAAACCATCAAGGCTGGCTCAAAGTACATTGTTGAAGCCACCACCGATGAGGAGTAAAGGACAGCAAGAGTCAAGGAAGCATGAGGATAGGCTTGCAAAAGCTATCGGTGGTCAGCGTAACGCGGCTAGCGGTGCTTTTTGGAGCCGTAAAGGCGACGTCAGAAGTAGCGATTTACTTGTAGAACACAAGTGGACTGGCAAGCAATCCGTATCCGTAAAGGCTGCGGTTCTAGAGAAGATTGTTACTGAAGCGATTCTTGACAATCGTATGCCTGTCCTCGGTTTCCACCTTAACGGTGAGAATTACATAATGTTAACGGAGGATGACTTTCTGGAGCTGCGCCACAGACTCCAGGAGTGTTCTTGTACGAAGACGAAGGAATAGAAGGTTGGCGCCACAAAGCCAAGTGTCGATCTATGGACACAGAACTTTGGTTTCCCCCACGCGATAAAGCCAAATACAAACTGATTGCCGACAAGGCTAAAGCGATTTGCTTTGGCAAAGACGGTAAGGCAGAATGTCCCGTACGAATTGAGTGCATGTTGTACGCCGAAGGCAACAACGAGCAACACGGTATCTGGGGAGGACTCAGCCATCGTGAACGCAATGCTCTTAAGCGTAAAGCCAAGAAGAACGATAAGACATTGGAAGAGTGGGTTAGGAAAAGATGAAGCCAACTGGTGCACTGAAAGCGTTTTTAAATGTTGACAAAAGCACCAGAGTAATTGGCCCAGTTGAACGATGGCTTATTGCTAAAGAAAAAGATACCTCACGTCGTCAAGACGTCATTCACCCCTCAGCAATGGCAAGCAACAAGTGGTGCCATAGAGAACAATACTTTTTATTACAAGGTGCTCCTAAAGCCCCGGAAGTAACTAGCCTACAACGAGAAATTGTGTTTGCTACTGGACACATGATTCATGATCGCTGGCAAAACTGGTTTAAAGATATGAACAAGTTGTACGGCAAATACTATTGCGACGATTGCCGGGAGACTTTCACAGGTTTACCCAGTGACCATAAGGTAGATCCACGACACCTTCATTACAATGAAATCCCATTAAGCCATGAACCACTCCGCATTAGCGGAAGTGCAGATGGGCTATTGCTTGGCTTCGGTGATCCCCTACTACTAGAGATCAAATCAGTGGGGGTAGGAACCCTAGGTTGGTATGATCGGGGTCGTTTGATCGAACATAACAATAATTTTGATAAAGCCTTTGATTCTTTAGAGCACCCATTTTCTGATCACATCAACCAAGCTCAGATTTATATGAAACTTATGGAACTTATGGGTATGAAAAATGCACCACAGGAAGCCCTACTGCTTTACGAGGCAAAGGGTAGCCATGCTCTTAAAGAATTTGTTGTTAAGAAAAATGATTTTTCAGTGCTTGATAAGTTTGCTCAAGCCCAGTCAATCCTTGACGCGATTTCGCAAAACACGCCCCCTCTGTGTAATATTAACGGTACCGCAGGTTGCACGAAGTGCAGATCCTATACAGAGGAGCAGGTAAATGAGCGAACTTCAGATTAAACAAGGCGCAAGCCAACCATTAATTCAATCAGTAAGTTTGCAAGGATTTTTATTTCAAACCTCTAAAGAGTTAGACATTCCAGAGATACCTGAGGATGTAACAGAATTAGATGACAATGGTTTAATGCATTTATTTGCAAAGTTAACCGCTTACAGCAACTTCCTTAGCGCCCAACTTGCTTGCGCTTTTATTGATGAGCGCAACGCGGAAAACAGCCTTGAGTTTGAAGAAAGCCTAAGTTACATTGACTCAAGTTCTGCGGGTAAAAAAGAAACTGTAGCCCTTATTAAAGCACGCATTAAAACAGATCCTAAAGTAATGAGGTTGCAAGCGGAGTTTAGTGAGAAGTATGCCTACCGCAAGATCATTGAAGTAATGACCAACAATGTAGAAAAGGATACCGCCTTGATTAGCCGAGAGTTAAGTCGAAGAATTGGTGGACAAAGCGCTACTACTCGTGGAAACAATCGGTTATTTGCATGACCGCACGTGTTAAATTAGTTGGAGGAGAACTTACTTCAACTAACGTATACCTTGGTATAGATCAATCTTACACAGGCTTTGGTATGACTTTCCTAGGGGAAGATGGTTCCTACCAAACTAGCGTTGCTAAGTTTGATTCTATGGGGGTTACCCGGTTATTAAACATTCAAAATTATATTATTGAAAACATCATGGTCAAGCGCTCAACGGGTCATGTTATTCAAGCCACTGCGATCGAAGGGTACGCTTACGGTTCGCAGATGGCTAATATGTTAGGAGAATTGGGTGGCACTGTTAAGTTGTCATTAGTTAAAGCGCGTGCATATATGGCAGAAAATGCGTGCTACCCATACATAGTTAGCCCAAGCATGCTTAAGAAGTACGCCACAGGCAAGGGAAACGTTCAAAAGAATCAGATGCTCTTGCAGGTATACAAGAAGTGGGGCGTGGAATTTAAAGACGACAACGCAGCTGACTCCTTTGCGCTTGCTCAGTTGATATCTGGAAACGCAAGCCTTGAGTACGAAAAGGAAGTTTACGATAAACTTCAGTCCCCTGAATATAGAGAGATTGACGTTTATGCCTAGTTATGACTTTGCCTGTGTAGCATGCGACACTCAAATCGAACGGTACTTTACTTTTGAAGAAAATCACCGTGTTGAATGCGAGCATTGCGGTAACCAGATGATTAAGGTATTTCAAGCCAACCCAGCACATTTTAAAGGGGGTGGTTGGGGTGGCCAAGGATAAGTTTACAAAACGGGATAACCGCAATCTTGGGTACATGACAGCGGAGGAATTTGTTGACACGTTTACCCCTGGATTAAAAGAATACCTTGGGCATAACTGGGGTAAAGATAAGCAACAACTGTTGCACCCAATGGATCTTATGATGAATACTCAAACGTATTTTGAAATTGGTGGTCACGTTCTATCAGATTTTATGGAAAAATGCCGAGATCAATACGAGAACTGAAACCTGATTACACAGGTACTTTAGATTACGCGGATCAGGTCTGCCAAGAGTGCCCACACTGCGAATCAAACTTGTGGAATTTAAAGGTGTCCTTTGCAGACTACGAAATCGCCCAATACTTATTGGAGATGGAGTGCGCTATTTGTGGCACTTTTGCCATTGCTCCTACCCCATTAGATCGGCTAGTTTAGCCTTACACCCAACTTTTAGACCCGCATACTTTACGTAGGGAGATCCCAACACACGTAACCCGAGGTCTAAAATATGTCAGAAAAAGAAGAAGGAATCCTGCGCGTCGGCGCTGGATCCAACCCACAATCCGTAGCATCCGCAATTGCCCACAGCATGTACGAAACACGCTCAGCAAAATTGCGTGCGGTGGGTGCTGGAGCTGTAAATCAGGCTGTAAAAGCCATCACTATTGCCCGCGGTTATACCGCTCCACGAGGTATCGACCTTGTTTTTGTTACTGGGTTTACTAACATTGAAAGCCATGATGGTCAGATTTCTGCCATCGTTTTTGATGTTAAGGCACTGTAACGCTTGATTACACAGTATCCTGTAATTCACCTTCGGCCAAAGGATTTAAATATGTCAGAACCAAAGAGCAAGTTCCCTACAATGGGAAAGAACGCCGCACACCCAAAGGTTGCAGGCGTTGAAAAAGGAACATTAGTAAAGAAGAAGAACACCGCTTCAGGTGGAGCTACAGGCTCAACCGAGCATCGTTCAAACGTTACTGAAAAGGCTGGCGCCTCCTACGGCGTTAAGGTCAAGTTCCAAAAGCAAATAGCCCCAGAAGCTGGCGCCACACAGAGCAACGGTAAGATCGTCCCTGCATCTGTTAATCGTACCCGCCCTAACTTCAAGGCTGGCGTAAGCGACCTATCTCGCTAACTTTTACCAAAACGGAAGCCTCCCAAGCACGCGCTGGGAGGTTTTCCTTTTTGCACTATTTGGTCATATGTGGTTGAATAACACCATGGTAATTCCAGAAGACAAACCTTATAACAAACGGGGCACCTGTTTTGTAGGATGGTGGCTTAAGTCCAAGGACGACAAGTTTGTACAAGAGTTTTTAGAATTACTTGCGGATGAAAAAGTTTCCACGTTAAGGCTGTACGAATTCATAGATCAAAGTTATCCTGACGTCGAGTTCGGGTTAACTACATTCCGAATGCACAGATTAGGAAGATGTTCATGTCCATAAAAGACGATTTTAATTCTTTTATTAAAACAAATCGTGGATCAGATGATGTTACAAAAGATATTCCAGATACATGGCGCCCCCGATCAGAGGTTGGCACCGACGGCGGTTTTGTTATCACAACCCCACGCAAGGACGGTAACTTACCGGGCGCTCGCGAAGCAATTGAAGAGGCGGGATTAAACGCAGATGAGTGGGAAGTCCTATCCATTCGTCGAGGTCGTTGGCAAAAGTTTGACGGTGAATGGTTAGAGTCCCTTCGTGTTAACTTACAGCCCGCAGCTGGGAACGCAACACGTGATTATGATTTAGATTCCCTTAAGAAGTCCATGGAAAAGTGGAAGCCGGGCAAGGTTAAAGAGACTGCAGGAAACCTAACCGCTGTTTACAGTGTAGGTGATACTCAATATGGTAAAGACGATACCCCAGCAATTGTAGATCGTATGCATCGCGCACTTGAAGAAGTTATTGCTCATTATGAACGCATGTCAAAGCGGTATGACATTGCACAGATTGCGTTACCTCAACTTGGCGATTGCATTGAAGGAATGACCAGCCAAAAGGGAAAGGTAATGGGTCGCCATGATATTGGCGTTTCAGAGCAAGTACAGGTCGGTCGCCGTATGCTACTTACGTGGATCAAAGAGTTGGCTCCGCTTACCTCTAAGTTAATTATTCCAGTTGTTCCCGGTAACCATGACGAGGTTCAACGTTTTCTAGTAAGTCGTCCTGAAGATTCATGGCAGATTGACATCGTTCGTCAAGCAGAGGACGCAGTACTGCTTAATGATTTTCTCAAAGATCGTGTTGAGTTTCGCTACCCAGCAGCAGATGACAGCACCTTGGCTGTTGAATTAAGCGGTGTTTTGTACGGAATGGCTCACGGACATCAGGCGCCTAACATGATTAAGTGGTGGAACGGTCAAGTAATGGGTCGTTGTTCAGTCGCTAACGCAGATATCCTTAACGTTGGTCACCTACACCATTACCACACTCAAAATGTAGGTCGTCGTTTATTTGTACAAAACCCAGCAATGGACAACGGTTCTAGTTGGTGGCGCGACAAAGCGGGCTTAGAAAGCGATCCAGGTATTGTTTCTATGTTAATTGGTCAAGGTTTTGACCCTCGTAGAGAGTTAACTGTGCTAGCAGGTACTCGCTAGCCTACAATGTAGGTATGCCAGGTCCACATCAAAACGTCCAGTCGCTCGGTGCGAATGGTATGTATGGAACCTACGCCGCTTATGGCGCAGGTGGTCAACCTACCGCACGTTCCGAGCTCGATTTCCTACGCATGGGCGTTGGTCGGGAACCTAGCGCAGAATATCCGGATGGTTATTTAGGAACCATTCGTACACGTCGTGATGATCGCGGTCGTCCAAACGGTACATCGGAAAAAGTATTAGACAGCATGAAGTCACGTGTAGGACAGCGTTCCTACCAACGTGGTGTTCACCGCGGCGAGCGCATTGATCCAAGTGATTACTACTATCCTTCAGGGTTTGAAGCCGACCGCGGTATCAAGCGTCAGATGAAAGGCGTTCAAGTGGGTAGCACTATTGTTACTCGACGCAACGCAGATAAGTCAAAGTTTGCACCAGCACCTCACCTTCCTAATGATGGTAAGGCTGGTCCAAACGTACGAAGCGATTCACCAATGTTGATCAACGGTCGTCGCGTCAGTCAGATGCAACGCATGAAACCAGGATGGCAGTAATATGGATAAAAATAAAGATCAATTTGCTCCTGTAAAAACGGTATCTAAATACCCTATTCCATTAAGCCCACATTCTTGTGAGCGTTGTGGGGCGGGGGATCACCCGACAGAGGATTGCCAGTAATGCCCGGTAAATTTGCAGACGGCGTTTACTCACGTAAGCCTTGGCAAGCAGCTCCACAAGCCGCTTATCCACCACAGGCATACATTGGACCCTTCCAAAGTAATCAAGAGCGCTTGCTCAGTCAATCACTGGCTGTTCATACTATGACAGGTGCTGAGATCCAACAACACGTTCGCCCACCTATGCCTCAGGTAAAGAACCTATTCCCTTCACGATTTGGGTACGTAAAAGAACAATATGGAATTAAAGATATCGTTGAAATGAAGGGTCGCCCAGCCCAGCGCAACGAAGCCGACTACTCACAGACTCCTAATACACAGGAATCATCGAGCCGAAACACGTTAGGAACCACAATCTAATGGCATATGACCCAGGATTATTAACAGATGCAACAGGAGACGGCATGTCCGGCGCCACAGATGTATCGCTAGAAACACAACAAAAGTTGAAGAAAACGTATTACAATGGGTCTAAGCCTTGCGTCGATTGTGGACTCACCATGAACCCCGCTGAGGCTCTGTTTTCTAACGGTTACTGCCCCAACTGTACCCGTCGCAAGCAGACCAACATTGTGAAGGGTGGGATGGCATAATGGCTAAAGAAGATCGCGCAAACAAGCGTGCGCTTAAAGCTTCAAAGGCTAAGTCAAAGTACAAAGCATCCGACAGCAATGTTCAGGAGCGTGAGCAAACTGTAAAGGTAGCGTCTGAGATTAAAGGTTACCTCCCTAATATGTCACGCAAAGAAGTATTTCACCATGCCGCTAAGAGCGTTGAGGGTGAAACGGGTATATCTTCAGATTCCAACAACGTCAAGGTGGTAAACAAATGACAGTTCGTAAAGTTCGCTCAAACGTAGAGTCACTCGAAAAGGGTGCAACAGACGGCAAGTACCGTCGTTCACGCCCTAACACAGAGGTTGCTCCCGGCATGGGAGATCAGTTAGTTAAGAAGAATCGCGCTGGACTACATCCATACATGAACTACGGCTTTATCAATTCTGAAGAGGCTGATCAAGTTAACCCAGCAGGTAACTAACATGGGGGTTCGCCGCAGAGAAAAAGACCCAAAGCGCGTACCTTCTTTAGGTATTAGCGAGCCAATCAGCCACGTTAACAAAGTGCGCCAAACGACTGTTATGGGTACAACTATGCAAACTGGCGGCAAAGACTCATCAGGAATAGCGGACATCAGCAACACGTATGTTCATAGAGGTAACGGATTTACAGCCGTTGCAAAAGTTCCAGATAAAAATAATAAAATTGATAACCGAGGTGTTGCAGGACACGGTACTCATGTCGCTATTGGTAAAGGTAAAACTTATAAAGAAGCATTTAATAACGCTTCAACTAAGCGAACTGAAGGATTAAAAAGCGGTGAGTTTGGCAAAGGTAACCCTGCAGATAACGAGTGGATAAAGACTTCTCGTGAGGAAGCCTTAAAAGGTAATCCTAATTACAAGCCTGTCCAAGTTATTAAAATTGATTCAAGCAAACCAGGAGGACGCGCATAATGGCATCAGGAAATCCAGATCGCTCAACCAATCCAAAACGTCAGCCTAAAATGAATTGGGATAAGGTTCCTACATGGAACGGTCCCGGCAGTTGGGAAGCTTCACAGCCTTTGTCCGAGTCTTACAAGCAGGCTTTAGCCGATAAAAAAGATTCAGGAATTAATACCACTAACGCCGCAGGGGACTAATCCCGATTTTGTGACCTACCTCACATAGGGTAGGATCTGGGCATGGCTATCGATCCCTATAAAGCGTTTGACCTGTCCCAATTAGCAACTAAAAAGGACGAACATAAGGTCCTTATTTTGGCATGTAAAACTTGCCGTTCATTTGAAGAGATCCCAGTTGATGAACGTTGGCCAATCAATCATCAAGAACAAAACCTTTTCCTTAAGCGCGCACTTGAAGCACACCAACGTCCGCAACCTCACATGGGTTTGCTTGTAGACGTTGACTTTGCCGTATGGAACAGCGACAGTGGTAAGAGGAGGATGTCCGCAGAATTGTTCACACAATCAGAGGGTCTTGGTCCAGAAGTTTACGCCGCTAAAGATAACTACTCTGCCGATGCTATGAAGTGTTTCCAAACACACTTACGTCCAGAAGGCGCTTGCCCAGACTATAAGTCAGGTCCAAAGTTAATCAAGATTGAAGTGATGAAAGAAGAACGTCGAGAGGCTGGATTATCAACCTCAGAACTACCTTCATTTTATTTGTGCGATTTCTGCCCAGTAAAGAGCTTTAACATGATGAAATCAAACCAAGCGAAAAAACTTTACACATGACAGATCGTGCGGATGCTCAGACCGCTTTTATTATGGTTAAAGAATGGGATGGTACTTGGCGTGCCGTTGTTGAACTAGACAAAGTATTTACTGTCGATCGTTTAGCCTCCCGTACTGACATTCGTACTGGTACCAAAGAAATGACAGATTTTCTGGCTGAAGATGACCTATCAAACCTCATTGTTTCCAAGTTATCTGAAAGTCGCAAGACGGATAGCGAGCGCACCGCCGAGGCAGTAAGGCATGCTTTGCAAGAGAGAAAAGCCCCCGTAACTACAGAGGATTAAAATGACCACAATCGTAGCAGTGCAATACGAAGATCATTGCGTAATTGGGGCAGATAACCAAGTTACCAGCGAGACTGGTCGCATCTATCGTCACAAGGATATGGCAAAAATAAGTGAACGCGGTGCATTTTTAATTGCGGGCAGTGGAGAGGTTCAACCATGCGATCTTGCTCAGCACACGTGGATCCCGCCACGTGTTACCGCCAAAGATAAATTAGACATTCATCATTTTATGATTACTAAAGCCATGCCGTCACTTCGTGAGTGTTTAAAAGCAGGAGGATATAATTTTGATGAAAAGCAAGAGTCGGATTCAGGTCAGCGTTTTAACTTTATTATTGCTGTAAATGGTCAATTATTTGACGTAGGAGATGACCTTTCAGTTTGTCGAACAGATTCAGGATTTTACGGGGTTGGAAATGGTGCGGCGTATGCACTTGGTGCCCTTCATGCAGGAGCAAAAATAAACAAAGCTTTGGACATTGCTTCTAAACTTGATGTTTATACCTCAGGTCCTTTCATTACGCTAGAACAGTACGCCGAATAAGTAATACAATAGGTGTATGGATCTATACGACGCCCTTGCCTCTAAGGCTCAACCTGTCGGTATAAGTCCTTCATCCACCTCATATTTTAGTAAGCCTCAGGTAATACTTGACCCCCGCTTATTTCGCAATCAAAAGTTAATTCCCTCAGTTCGCGAGGGAATACTTGCAACCCTGTTTAACTTTTTAGAAGAGCACTTTACGTCACCCGCTGACTGGTCTTACGTTTGGCTAGCAGGTTCTGGAGTTTCACACCAATGGGCCGCCGATCGCACACCGGGAGATCTAGACTGCCTAGTAGGTATTCAATATCCAAAGTTTAGAATGGCTAACGAACTTTACAAAGGTTTGAGCGATAAAGAAATTTCCAGCATGTTCAACCAGTTATTCCGTTTGTCATTATGGCCACAAACGGCTGACTACATGGGCGCCTTCGAACTTACATTTTATGTGAATGTCCAAACAGACATCAGAAAGATCAAGCCTTATGCTGCGTATTCATTAATCAGCGATGATTGGTCGGTGGCGCCTACTATGGATGAAGCACTCCCTAATCCAGAGTTCGATAAAAAGATTGACCGCGATAAAACTATGGCGGCTGAAATTATAGTTCGCTACGGCGTAGCTCTTGATCAGATCCATAACGCTACTAATCCAGCAGCAAGAGTTAATGCGGAACGCGCATTAAAACTTGCAATCAGTCAAGGCGTAGCACTATATAACGATATCCATGGAAGTAGAAGTTACGCGTTTAGTGAATCTGGCGAGGGTTACTTAGATTACGCAAACTACCGTTGGCAAGAGGGCAAAGCCTCAGGTGTGGTTCAAGCGCTCGCCAAGTTAAAGGAGCTGGAGGACGCCGCTCAAAAGGATTTTGCGTCAGCCACATATGGTATAGAGTTACCGGACGTATCCACCTTAATCAGAAGAGCAGCAACTAGAGACTTTTAATCTTAGAGATACTGGAGAATTAAATCGTGGCAATTGTTTTATACATGGATGGCGTATTGAGAAATCAAAAGCGCGTCGCAATTCCTTCTGGGTTAAAGTTGTTCCGTGTACTACAGCAAGTTCAAAGCGTTGTTATTATTGGTGAAGACAAAGCCTTAACCGATCAGTGGTTGCGTGAAAATAAACTTGGCAAGATTGACAACATTGTAGACAAAAATGTCCCAGCCCCCGCAGCTGATTGGGAATTTCGTGCGGCGGATTACATTCGTTCGCAAGGTCCCGTTGACTATGTAATCACAGCAGACTTAGATCTATCCACCCGGTTACTCAATGCTGGTTTCAGGGTTTTAATGTTTTTGGAGCCAACCTATTTGGATCACAAGTTTCGTCCTGATAGTCGAGAGGGCAAAAAAAGTTGGGCGGATATCAAGGCAGAACTTGATCGCCAAGATGATCTACTGTTAGAAGACAAGCGCGTTCAATAAATGGAATTTATTTACTTGGGTGCTGAGGTACCCTCTAATCGCCTACTTCTAGGATCAGCCAATGTCCAATATATGGGATTGAGTTATTGGCGTTTAGTGAAGCGTGGTTTACCAAAAACCAAGGCATACTTAATTGAAAACTATTTTGAGCCAGAGGTAAAGGTCTTTGTACACCCTGGAATTCCTCGCAAGCAACTACTTGGTAAGGATGAATTGGAAGAATTTGCCGCCAATTACGAAGAGTTTGTGGTTGAGAATATCGACGCCATTTATCGTTACACCGAGGTTGATCACTCACAGATAAGCAAAGACTTTGTCCAGAACCAACGAGACACAGTTTGGGCAGAACTCCCCCCGTCAAAGTTCCTTCCCGTTTGGCGCCCAGAAACTGGGCAACGAGGTCTTGCTGATCTTACATCCAAGTACCTAGACATTGGCATCTCAGGAGACTCCCTAGAGAGCGCTACATGGCTTGCTGGAGCCACTCAGACGCACGCTAGAGTCGACGGGACGCGTTTTCATGGGTTGGGTATAGCCCGCCCAGATAACACCCGTCAGGTGCCCCTACAGAGCGCTACAACCCTGTCATGGCTATCGCCTATGATGAACGGGGAAACTATTCTTTGGGATAACAACCGCCTTGTACGGTACCCAAAAGACATGAAAGAGCAAGCCCGATCTAGACATAAAAATACAATTGAAAAAGCGGGTTTAAATTTTGATTTGATTATGGAAGACGACGCCCAAGAGGTTTGTCGTTTGGCACTATGGTCATTTGACCAATTAGAACAAAGGATGACCATGGATAAGAACTCCTATCATGATAGTTTTGATGATCCACTAGGTGAGGATTATGTGGAAACTACCCCTCAAATACATGATAGGAAAGGGGTAGAGATGCGGAAACTTTTGGCTCGTGAAGAGGCTGAAATGGGCAACTTACCAGTATTCGGTTACGAAGTAAAAACTGAAATTGATGAAGACGGAACCATCAAAGATGTACAGACCGTACACTCACAGCAGGTCAGTTTGCGTGTATGCGATACATGTTTTGTTGCAGCTAATTGCCCCGCTTTTAAACCTCAATCTGTGTGCTCATTTAAATTACCAGTTGCGGTAAAGACTAAAGATCAACTTAAGAGTTTAATCAATGCAATGGTTGAAATGCAAGCCCAGCGCGTTGCTTTTATGCGGTTTGCGGAAGAACTGAACGGCGGCTACGCTGATCCAAACCTTTCCCAAGAGGTTGATCGCCTCTTTAAGTTACTCAAAATTGTTAAGGAATTGGACGATTCAAGAGAGTTTATTAGGATGACTGTTGAACGTCAGGGAAGTGCTGGCGTACTGTCACAGATCTTTGGAGAGAAGGCTAAAAATCTAAACGAAATACCTAATGGAGGACTAACAGAAGAGCAAACTACCCAGATAATTAAAGGAGTTATAGAAGAGTAGTTATATATTATAGAAGTGGTAAAACCCACTTGGATTGACTTCCCCCAGCAGACTACGTTTCAGTAAACTAATCGTCCTCCCGCCAAAGCGGGAATTTTAATTTAGGAGCACACATGAACCTCAGCTTTCGTTTGGCAGAAGAATTTGTTTCAGGTTACAAGTCAAAGAAAGTACCTTGGGGTTATCAAGACGCCGCTGGTAATTCAGTCGGCGAGATTACATTTTTAAGAACCTATTCCCGGCTCAAGCAGGACGGAACCAAGGAGACTTGGGTAGACGTTTGCGAGCGAGTGATCAACGGCATGTACTCCCTGCAGAAGGATCACTGTAAATCTAACCGCCTACCTTGGAATGACTCGAAGGCTCAAGCCTCAGCCAAGGAAGCATTCGATCGCCTGTTCCACCTGAAGTGGTCACCTCCCGGTCGTGGGCTTTGGGTCATGGGTACCCAGATTGTTAATGAGCAAAAGAACTCAGCGGCGCTTCAGAACTGTGCGTTCGTATCGACTGGTTCGATGACTAAGAACGATCCAGCCAAGCCATTTGAATTCCTCATGGAAGCCTCCATGTTGGGCGTCGGCGTCGGGTTCGACGATAAGGGCGCAGACAAAGACTTCACTATTTACGAACCTACAGAAGGAGAAACATATGTCATCCCCGACACCAGAGAAGGATGGGTTGATTCCGTCGGAGCTCTCATCAATGCTCACCTCAAGCCAGATACGAAGGCTCCAGTCTATAGTTACAGCGAAATTAGGCCAGCAGGCACCCCAATCAAAACCTTCGGCGGAACAGCCGCAGGACACGAACCCCTCTTAAAACTTCATAACCATATACGCAAGATGTTCAAGGGTCGCGCTGGTACAACACTGACTCGAGTAGACATCGCTGATATTGGAAACATGATCGGTGTCTGCGTGGTTTCAGGTAACGTGCGCCGTTCGGCTGAACTGTTGCTTGGTCGTTTAGACGACGAGAACTTCCTCAACCTCAAGAACGCCAAGGTGTTCCCAGAGCGCAACTCATACAGTAAGAAGGAGCCGGGTTGGGCATGGATGTCCAATAACTCTGTTATTGCTAACGTGGGCGATGACCTATCCAAGATCGTTGACAACATCTCGATCAACGGTGAGCCGGGTGTGGTTTGGATGGACGTTACTCGTGCCTATGGTCGCCTCAAGGATCCAGTCAATAACAAGGACTGGCGTGTATCGGGATACAACCCTTGCGCTGAGCAGTCACTAGAGTCCTACGAAATGTGTACGCTCGTTGAGACATACCTCAATCGTCACGAAAGCATTGAAGACTACAAGCGCACATTGAAATTTGCTTATCTATACGCAAAGACTGTCACCTTGCTTCCTACTCACTGGGAAGAAACCAACGCGATCATGCAACGAAACCGTCGTATTGGAACTTCGATGTCTGGAGTTGCTAACTTCTCAGATATCCATGGTTTGCCAGTACTTCGTAAGTGGATGGATGACGGTTACAAGGTTATTAAGAATTACGATCAGGGTTACTCAGAGTGGCTTGGAATTCGTGAATCAATTAAAACCACAACCATCAAGCCTTCAGGAACAGTATCGATCCTTGCAGGTGAAAGTCCAGGGGTTCATTGGACACCGGGTGGAGAGTACTTCGATCGTGCAATTCGTTTTGGAAACGACGATCCTATGCTTCCGCTATTTAAGATGGCTAACTATCGTGTAGAGCCAGCTGCAGAATCACCAGAGACAACCTCTGTCGTGTTCTTCCCGATCAAGTCGATGGCTAAGCGCTCAGAGAAAGACGTTTCCATTTATGAAAAGGTTAATCTTGCGGCGACCGCTCAGTACGAATGGTCAGACAACTCGGTTTCTGTAACTGTATCCTTTAACGCAAAGACGGAAAAAAACGCAGTTGGAAAAACCTTACATATGTTTGACGGGAAGCTCAAAACCGTTTCCTTCCTACCGATGGGGAACGAGACCTACCTGCAAATGCCATATACGCAGATCACCGCAGAAGAATATGAAGACGCTACTATGAAGTTATTCCCAATCGATTTCGCTGGAGTGTACGCAGGAATGGCATCCGATGCTATCGGAGAGGCATACTGCACAACCGATGCTTGTGAAATCAAACTAATCAAGAACGCATAGTAATCATCGAATACAGTTATCAACAATGGGTTGACCCCGTCTCAAATTGGGATGGGGTCAATCGTGTTGTTACCGTAGATAACGTTGTACCACCAGAACTGTGCGAGCTATTCGTTCGTTGGTTCAAGCATGGTCAAGCAGAAGAACTATTTGATTTCAAAACTAAAGACGGGTTGAGGTTTATTTATAACTCCCCTAAAAGCCTACTATTTTCTGACGCCATAGACGACGTAGTAAAACTGGTTGCCCCCTATACAACTGGACTGTACCTTCATGAGATCTATGCGACCCACTCCCTTACCGGGTCGGATCTAGAAGCACATTCAGACATAGTCACCGCTAACCATGTTTCAGATGAGTTGGTAATTGTCGCCTACTTCAACGACGACTTTGAGGGCGGAGAGATTTACTTTCCAGAGTTGGGGCTAGAGCAAAAGAACAAGCGCGGATCCATAGTGATGTTTCCACCCAAGAACTACGCGTATAACCATGGCGCTCGCAAAGTTACTAAGGGCGAAAAGTTTTTACTTAATCTATGCTTTACTACTGATAAGTCTCGGGACTACTATTCAAGGAGCGCAAAATGACAACACACTGCTTTATTTGTAAAGATGCTATTGAGGTTGAGGCTGAGTATGAGTCTAACCAGAACTTTTGTTTCATCTGTCGTGGTGAAGTTTCGCAGGTAGACAACGATCAATAATAAATGCTAGATATCCCATCGATATGACGGGAATTGAAACCGTACAATGGCATCAAATGATTGACGGCGTAACTGTTGTTGTACAAAATAATGGAACCAGTAGACTTTATATGATCCACATTGTTGTCCATAAAATTAATAAATACTTGATTGCTAAACGGGCTATACAAATATATATGCTTTGGGTAATTGCCACGCAATTTAAATGTGCTCGCATCTTCACGAAGTAACTCAGCATACGGAGCATTATCCACGCAATTGCTGAGAATATTAATATCATGTTCCACACCAACAATCGCAGCATAACGACCATCCTCTTGTGCTAGCGCTAAAGGCAACCCAAGTCCGCAACCAATATCAATAAACGTATGAGCCACACGCATAGACCATGCTTCATCGATCAGGCGTTGAGCATCAGCTATGTGTGAGGCAAGATACCCAACCTCATTCTTGTTTACTGAATTAGACCAACCACCAGTTTTAATACCAAGTTCCTCAGCTTCACGTTCATACTCGGCAAGGAACACATCAGATACATAATCCAAATCCATTGGTACGATTTCGCTTTCGCTTTGCAACACTCGTCCATGGCATTCAAGTAACTCATGTTTCATGCAGCCGACTTGAAGTAACCAGCCCCGCTCTGCACCATAAGATGCCCACTTACGTGATCCACGAATAGCTGTATACGTAGAATCACTTGGATCCAGGGTGTAAAAAGAATTAGCACCGGGGTCTTCGACTAATCTAATCCCCATATTACAGAGACTGTAATCGACCTCGGTGCTAATAAACTTTCTTTTGGTTCCATAAAGAAACCAATCTTGCATGTTCATTAAGTACTAGAAAGAACCCTCAGCGGTGAACTTCTCGCCCTCAGTTACTTCTACCCAACGAACGAATTTTTTACCAACAGCGGCCGCCGCGTGCTTCTTAGCCTTTGGTGCAGACTTCCATGCTGTTGTGTTTTCTACGCCATCCACATGGATATGAAGCATGAAGCCTCCACCATCAAGTGGGTTCTTATCGAGTTTGAATGTGTATATTTTCTTAGCCATTATTCCTCCACTATTTCTGCGTCTTCGATTACATTTTCTTGGTACGCAGTTCCTTCTGATTCTGGGATTGATACGTTTTCCATAAGTGGGGCATGCTCGTAGTCAAGTTCTACGCTAGCGGTGGCGAACTTACCGTCGTCGCTGGATACCCAGTCGATTTTACGTCCTACAATATTCTCACACCAACGCTTTGCTGGAGCTGCGTTAGACCATGAAGATGCACCAATAGTTTCAGGACGATTGTCAACGTCAGCAGCGATAACAGCAGCGAGCCATTTACCATTGCGCTCATCGTTGCGGATCACGTTAAAGGTAAAGAGGCGACGGTTGTCGTTATCCTCACGTGCTGGCAACTTGAATGTGATGTTTAGATGATTAGTATTTAGATTAGCCATGGTCGGAGTTTATCAGACTGTCACTAGTGCTAGCGACTTGCTCAATAGTTCGAGCACTCGTGCGTGTCCAAGTTCGGCATCATGCATACTCTTGTAGCGCTTGCTATGGGTGATCCGAAGGTCAGCATTCCACGCGTAAGTTACATAGATCATGGGGATCTCAGGTACCCGGCTGGTCTTAGTCATGCGCTCATTGTTTGGATCATAATCTGGGGCATCCACACCTGTCCATATAGTGAGAACGCGATTAGGTCCCACGTAGTTTTCCTTGCTCCATGGGTTTTTGGTAAGTTTGACCCATTCAGCAATAGTGATCGGTTTACCCAATAGATCATGAACTGCGTAATCGTATTTAGAAGAAGAGATCATGTAGCACCGCCTGTACTGGTTGAGGGAATAACTTGGTAATACCAGTTAATCGCAAGATTATGTAAATTCCAATTGCAAAGATGTAGTACGTTCCCAACAGGATCGTCCAGTAAATAAATGTTGCTAGTGTCATCTGTTATTGACCTCCACTAACCGATTAATGATCCACTCAACAACAGGCACAGCAACAGCATTACCCATTTGCTTGTAACGTTGAGAATCGGATCCGATTTCTGTCCAGTTATCTGGGAATCCTTGAAGGCGTTCGCACTCCATAGGAGTTAGGCGGCGAACCATTGACGGCACATCTTCATATACCATCGTGTCCTTTGCCCGCCGGGCGTTGAGGCTTGGTGATACTTCTTCCTTTGGAAAGTCGTAAAGCTCAAAGTTACCAACCATTGCCACAGCATTACCTCCAACAGTATCCATAGTGAACATGGGATCTTGAACATCCCCATAACCTTTTCCATTAGGGCCAGCCGTATCACTACGACCAACCATCGTTCCTTGGATTGGATACGCTACCGCTTGCCCACCAGTTGTATCAACTGTGTAAGCAGGTGCAGAATCTTCTCCTAAACCAAGACCGTTTTGTTTCTTCTCCATCTCGCGACCATCCTGAATCGGATAGACAGCCATCGGTGTGTTATTACCGCCTGTACCCATTTTTGCTGGCAACGTATTAATCACCTTTCCCTGAATTCTTACTTCACCAAACGTACCGCTGTAAAACACAAGAACTGTTGCTCGTGTGTCTCCGTTATTCTCGAATGCATTCAATGTCGGCACTACTCCTTCCGCTACCCATGTCTCAAAGTCGTGAACGCTTTGCGCTCTCCGACTTTTAACCCACCACGAGGTGACCATTATTAATATCCTGATTGACGATCGTTGATCGGTGATACAACTCAGCCGAGATCGTGTTCGCTACATCTCTGCCCTCGCCTGAAGTGCTGAGTGGAGTTGCGAAGGTAGAGTTTTTCCGCGATTTGTCGCTCTTCTCAGAATGCCCTCGCATGCCTTCGATGAGAGCAAGTACTTCTGCAGGTGATCGCCCGTCGTCTCCAAGACATCCAACAATGAAGACTCGACGGCGACGCTGGGGGACTCCGAAGAACTGAGCGTCAAGAATCCTGTAGGCGACCCCATACCCGAGCTCAACCAACGCTTGGATAACGGTTCCCATGTCTGCTCCGTTGTTGGATGACAACAATCCAGGGACATTTTCGAGGACGAACCACTTCGTTTGCGTTTCTTCGAGGATACGGCAGATTTCCCAGAAGAGTCCAGATCGAGCTCCAGCAAGTCCGGCTCTCTTTCCTGCAACGGACAAATCTTGGCATGGAAATCCTCCGACAATAATTCCGTTAGAACCTTCGAATCCGAGTTCTCTAAGTTGATCACCTGTCACATCCTTTACATCGTTGATTAGTGGAACGTTTGGGAATTGCTTTTCTAATACAGCGCGTGCATGCTTATCAATTTCGCATGACGCAACAACTTCAACACCTGCTCGGTGCAGCGCAAGATCAAACCCACCTACACCAGCAAATAATGAAACGGCTTTCATCGACCCTCACTCTCTACTCTCTCCCAGTTGAATGTGCACTGCACACACTCGTACGGTGGAAAACCTTCCTTTGGTTTAAGCACAATGTGTACCGTACGATCATTGCACTTTAGGCAATCCGCGTACAAGAACCCATCGTTTTCCGTCCATCCGTTCTGTGTCATATCCTATCTCTCTTTTCTAGTTCCAGCTACCAGCGGTGCCCTTGGCGTGCTTGGGTGTCCAAGCAACGGTATCGAATTTCATGTAACAGGTAAAGCATTTGCCCTCGGCAAAGTATTCGTAGATCTCGGCTTTGAAACTGACGCGCCGGGCTTCGGCCCCGCACATAATGCATGGATCTGGTTTCATTTTAGTATTGTCGTTCAAGTGGGTCATTTGACTCCTCCTCCTCCTCTTCGTATTCATATTCAATTCCAGGGTCGATGCTTTCCTCAATCCCCTTTTTAGATCCAAAAACCTTCTTCAATACGTAATTGAATAACTCTGGATCTTCATCAGAGTTGAGCCACGCCCAACGTTCTGATTCTTTTATGTATCGAAATTCGATACACAAAGAGTATTTACGCCACATTACGTTAATTGAGGGTTCATAAATGTTTTCTTTATGAAGCTCGTACCCAAATGGGGTATGCATTCGCCATTTTTCAAAGTTTAACCCAATCAGGCTGTCTGATCGATCAGATTCAGTGCTAACACGAATTCCTACAGGTAACCAGCGCTTCATACTTCTATCTCCTTTGGCTTGGGGTAAACGTCACTAGCGGGGAAGTAAAGATCTATATCCAAGGCTCGTGATAAGACTCGAATAGCCTCCCAAGCCTCCTCAAACCCGCGGTTTGTGTTGGCAAGATCTATGGCGTCAGTGATCTCTTCCATTTGATCTACGGTCAATCCATTGTTCTCTGTGTTAAGGAATGCAATCTCTAGGTCACTCATCAGTCTCTCTCCTTTACTGTGACGTCAAGTTTCTCTGCGTCAATCTTATTTCCATATTCGTTGTACATGGTTGTACCTCTGGCTAGGAACACCATCGCCCAAACCTCTGCCCACTTCCAGCACTCTCCAATTGCTTGGGTAGTGATCCCATGTTCAGTAATGATCTCGACGGCAGTCTCTGCCTCTTGCAAGACTTGGTAGTACTTCATCTCATTAGAGATAAAAGTCTGCTCAACATCCAAACACCGGACTAGTTCGCTGTCTACAATCTGGGATGGGTAATAGATCTCTTCACCGTTGTAGGTGAACTCGTAATATGTTGTAATGCTCATGCTTTTCTCCTCTCAGCTGCAATCTCGCAATTCGGCGGGCACATGTGATAGTCACACTTGTCACACACGTGATGAACGAACCACTTGCCCGCCCGGTTTTGGATCCGAACGTCTCTTGCCTCATGAATAATGCACTGCTTCATGCCATCTCCTTATTGTTATTAATGTAAGCGCACTCATCGCACTCATGAGTGACGCCATTCTCGATAGGTTTCTCCCATCGAGTTCCACAATCCGCACAGGCATACTGATACGGATAACAGACTAAACAACTCTCTGCCCCACATCCGTAAGTCATGCGGTCAACACTCCTCCGCGATACATGAAGGACTCGCGAGCCTCTTCAAGCGTCTGGCAATAAGTCCCTGAGTAAACGTACAACCCCTCGGGACGATCAGCAACCAACCAAACGGCGAACGGGTGAATAGTTCTCTCCCTTACCGCAAGCACCAGCCATGAGTCATATGAACCCTCTCCCTTTTTTAAGGTTTCATTGAACGCCAACACTTTCGGCGCGGTGGCTACTGGTAACTCCAGCCCGATGTACATCTTCTTATTCATTGATCTCCTCCTTGTAATCGATTCTCTTCTCTCCGTCTTCGGCGGTTATGAATACAGTGCCGTCATAGCGCTTCCAGAGGAATAGATCCTCGTCGCACTTGAAACAATTAAGTGAGTAGTAATTGAGCGTCTCCATGTTGAAGCGGTCATTGATTACGTGGTTGCACATCAGGCAGGTAATGCTTTCTATATCGGCGGTGTCGTATGTGTACATTTCCGCAGCTTTTGTCTCATTATCCATTTGTAATATCTCCTTCAATCTGACTTGTTGAATATTCTGCACTTTCGTAAAATCCGTCCTCGGTTTGGACATACGGTTCTTCCAATTGGAGCATGATCGTGTCCATAAGATCCTTCTTCTCTGAGGATGTGAGTCCCCGATCAGCGAAGAACGAGAGTGTGATTGTGTATTTAGCGGGCATTATGTGTCTCCAATTCATTGATCCGATTCTTCAATTGCGCCCAGAACTCCTGAGCGATTTCTCCAGCAGTTTCTAGATTCGGAATGTCTCCGACGAAATCGTTATGTACACCGTTGTAGGTGTATCCGATATCAGTCTCTTGGTCGACTCCGAAACCAATCCATTTCTCATCTTCGGCATAACCGAAAGACTCTGGAAACTTGTAATAGATATCCAGATGTGATGTCCATCCATAGGCAACCCCTTCGCATTCGGCGGGCGATGAGGCACGTAGGGCAAGCAAGATCTCAGTAAGAGAGACATGATTCTTGCCCTTCTTGTCAAACCACTCGTAGTGATTCTCTGGCTTTGCATCCGTCTCGTTACAGGTTGGGCAGATGTTCTGAATTCCGTCCCAGATAACTTCTGATAGGCACTTCTTGCATTGGATCACTTGGTGACCTCCAAACGGTAGAGATTAGACTTGAAGACTTCAACAATTTCGGCAACTTGCTCAGGTGTGAGGTCGCCACCATCCCAGTCAGTCGAGGCAAGAAGTGTTTCTTGATCTTCGCCACCCTCCTGCCAGTCAGATTCGAATACAACGCACTCAGCGTTCGCACCAATTGCGCGAGTCTTATCTTCTGAGACGACATATACCACCATGCAGAAACCGCCAGTCTGGGCGACATGGCACTCAATACCCTCCTTAGCGAGAGCGACTGCAATTGAGTTAGTTTCGCCCAATGCGGATGAAGAAGATCGGCAGGTATAGCAACCCTGACCGTCTACGATGTGGGGATGTTCAACGAAATTCAAGCAAGGTGCAGAAGTAACGTGATACTCCACTCCTTGCACTTCTACGACGTCTTTTGTAGGGGAAACTGCGCCCGATAGATTCGTCATTTAATGCCTCCTACTAGAGAGGGATAGAGGATTCCCTAGTGAGGCAAGCCTAATTTATGTATAGGTGAATAGATACCATTTAGAGCGTGATATAGGTCACATACCCCCATTTAGCCATGTGATCTGCATCACAGCTGAACTCTCTCATCATGATAGGAGATCGCCGAAGGCGTCTCTCATCTGGTTACGCGACTGCTCTCTCTCTTCTCTCTCTCCATAGTAGCCTTATCGCTTTGTCGACATTTCCAGGGGCATTGATTTTGTAGATTTGTCGACAATTTGTTTCACGTGAAACAGTGTGACCTGGATCACACCGGCCGCAGTGTGACGAATCTCACATGCAGCTCCGGGCGTGTCGAGTTGACAAGTCTCTCCACCCTATCCCGAAGGGATAAGGGGAGGGTGGGTCAACACAAACATTTTTCGAACACGTGTTCGAATAAAAAACCCCCAGCGGATCGGCGCTGAGGGTTCTCGTTTTCCGAGCGGGGGCAAGGAAATCTATTCTTTGGGAGGATCCTCGTCGAATCCTACTGGGATGATCGTCAACCTATCAATTCTCTTCAAGCCTTCGATCAGTACGTTATTCATAGCCTCTTCAAATTCATTCTTAGGCTTGGTCATTCTTCATCCTCCCCATCTAGAAAAGCTTCTAACCGGAACGCGTCGATTACGAATCGAGCGGGAACCTTCTTCTCCCCACGCCATTCCACGCCGTCGGGAAGATCAATCTCCTTCTCCCAATCATCTTCGATTAAGATCGAATTTAGCGCTTCGATCGCGACGGGAACCATGTAAGAAGGAGGAGGAGGGTAGAGATTACCCGCCATATGAATGGCAACCCCTCTTTCTAAGGTAATGCCACCAATACCGCTTGCCAATTCTTCTGCAAAAATACGTCCCATGATCTTCTCCTTATTTCTTAGTAATTGAAAATAGAATATTAGTCTTACCTTTAATACATAACCCGCACGCGACGCACGCGCCGTTTAGATCTATCTGACCACGCTGTTCAGGACACATCGCGCCACGCTCACCAATCGACGCTAGGCGCTCGCGTCCTGCTTCGAAAGTCTCATCTAACATCGCCAATCGTGCGCCATTCTTAAGCGCAATCTTAGCGAGCGCGAAATTATCCTTATCAGTGGAGAAATAGAGCGCGAGATTATCAATCCCCTTAAGTAATACCGTCGCGCGAATCACGCGGGTATACACCCAAAAGCGGACGTCGGGATGACTTTCAATAACATGACGCCATGCGCCAATATAGGTGTCTGAGAAGAAATCGCCGTCCCAATGGATACGGAATAACTTAGCCGAACCCTTTCGCTCGCATTCAGTAATGAAATCAATAATCATGCTGTTAAGTAGATTAGTGACGTGATCCATATCGGCGTCCTTAACCAAATCCCAATTATGCGTGAGATTAATCTTGACCCCTTTATATATCTTCTCCAACTTGCCCGCGTAGCAGACTTTCGAGCATACACTTGTGGCGCTAGGGCATGAATAATTTAATCCTGCAGGTAATCCGAAAGAGTTCGCAATGCGTACCCCTCCCGACGGTGTGAGTGAGTTAGCAACTTTCCTGTCCTTACTAGGCTTCAGTGCCATGTCCATATCTTGCCCCCATATCTAATAACTAGGAGAGTACCTAGTAAGAGAAGTCTCTCACTCTCTCTCTCCAATTCATACCATTCTGCACGTGATACTAGTCACACTCTCTCCCGAGCTGGTGTGACCTGGATCTCATGTGACGCAGCTCACTGTGACCGGCCTCACAATGTGAGATAAATCACATGTGATCTCTCTCACACCCTATCCCGAAGGGATGAGGGGTGGGAGGGTCAACACAAACATTCTGGCTTTGGGTAATGGCATTCCCCTTATAAAAAAATAACCGCCCGCGTGATGTATCTCACACGAGCGGTTACTTGACAATCTTTAGGCGTGGCTTTCGTCTGTCTCATGCGGTAAAAGCTCTAGGTACTCTTTGCCCTCAGCTCGCGCCTTTTCGTACTCCTCGTATTCGTTCATGCGTCTACCTCAGCCCGGTCGAACAGGTTCTCCCCTTGTGGGACAATGGAGTAGAAGTCTGCTTCATTACCCCCACCAATTGCGTTGCCCACTCCTTGAATGAATCTCAAGCTGCAGGAGTTGTCCCACCAATCCATGACCGTGGCGTACATCTCTTGTGGATCCAGGTCGGTGTGAATTGGATCATACTCATACTCCCTCATCTTCTCGACCTGCTCGTCAGTCATGAGGACATAAATCTTATGGCAGGTGTCCCATGCAATCCCCTTGGCGCTCGCAAGCATTTCTCTCAACACGTTGTCATTAGTCATTGCATTCTCCCTAGTAGTTGTTCTTGTAGAAATCGAGCGCCCATGAATACAGTGCGCCTTCGGTTAGTTCAATTTCTTCAGTGTCGGTGAAGAATTTGACGGCTATCTCGCGTTCTTCTATATCTTCTTGAATCTGCACGCCGTCCGTATCGGTGAAGAATAGGGACATGAGTGCGAATCGGTTCGGTCCCTGCTCAGCGTACAGAATCGGGTTCGAGTCGTCCCCCTTCTCCCGGTTTTCGTCCGTAATGGCGAGCACTTGTGCGTTGCGTTCTTCTATGAGTCCCTGGATCTCAGACATTCTTCTCTCCCTTGGCGAATGCTATGGCGTAGGTCAGGCGATAGATTTCTCCATACGCTTCAATCACGCCTTCCCAATACTTGCGCTCCATGGAATCCATGGCTTCTCCCGACTTGTCTTCGTCCGCTTGCGCGAGGTCGAGTTGTTTCTCTGCTTCGAGCATGAGTGTCTTCAGGTGACCGTGCAGGATATCCGCGCCGTCCATTCCCAATTCGACCATTCTCTGAAGATAAGGGTCGAGTATCAGATTGTCGCTAAGCATTCTTTTCTCCTTTGATTAGTTGTAATACTTGGTAGAGCGCCTTGGCGCGTCCCTGAAGTTCGAAGCGATCCAGGGTGTCCTCGTACTCCTCGAATTGAAGCGAGGAGTCGAGGTTGCGAAGTCGGACATTAGTTTCCACTAGCAGGAGCGTCACGCGCTCCTGCAGTGAATCGGTTCGCGTTACTAGCATTAGTTGTCAGTCCACTTGAGAAGGTGCTTGATTTCAGCCTTGATACGTGCTGGCGCTTCAGGGTCGACCGAATTGCGCTTGGTGAATGCGCTTAGGTCGCCGAGAAGATACGAGAGCACACTCACGGCAGAATCCGCATAGAAGTTGTCGCGGATAGACTCAAGGGTCTTGAGAGCGTCAATATTCATGCGAGCATTCATTGAAGTGACACTTACACCCTTTGGGAAAGTGTAATCGCGGTCATACTGCTGGCGTTGCGCCGTGGTTGCTAAGCCTTTCCAATTGGCTTCAATTTCGTACGCAATCGCGTACAGTGGACGGGTGGTTACTACGTCTTCCATTTACTGCCCCCTCTTTCGTTTAGTTCATCCCGTTTGGGACATGTCCAAACTTACACTCTCTCTCCGACATTTCGAGCATTTCAGCGTGTGTCTTTGGTCACATTGACCGGCCGTGACGCAGCTCACATTCTCTCTTTGTCAAGTACCCGGACGTGTGATGTCTATCACGTGACCTGGATCTCATGTGATCTCTCTCACAACAACTCCCAACGGGGTGGGTGGGCCAACACAAACAATTAGGCATCGGGAAATAATATTTGGCGCCCTTAAAAAATGTGCGCGGGCACACGAAAGCCCCAGACCGTAGAGACCCAGGGCTTCATGTTTTAGGAGGCAACCTAAAGTTCGAACTTCGCAATCAAGTGGTCGCGCCTCCGCATACTAGGCAGGTACTATCTTCGATAGGAGATTCACTCTCGCACGGCTCACACCATGACCACTTAATTTCAGGAAAGTTGCGCGATACGAAATCTAACACGGCGCTTTGCCCGCCTTGTTCATACTTCATAACGCATAGGTTGTAGATAACGCTAGTCATGGACCTCACGCTCCTTAAACTCTCCGTCGGTGAGTTCGATAACTGAGAGGGCGTTCTGTCGGATGAACTTCTCGAACTTGTCATCTCCCGGTTCGACCTCCTCAATTTCTAAAAGAGCCTTGATACCAGCGTTCTCGTCGTCGATAATGAAGATAGCGCTGTCGGATGAGAACTCCCACCAATCTCCGTTTTCGTTGCACATGTACAGAGTCATGCTTCAACCTCCACTTCTTCTCGGTCGGTTACAATTATGGACAGGTAATACTGAAAGTCCGCCAATATGTCCGCTTCTGATTTGTACTCATCGGACTCGAATTCATAAGTGAGTGATGCTCCGCTTCCCTCGTGGATAATCTCCACTTGGGCGGTGTGTACGGTTTTTGTCTTCTTCATTCTTCCATTCCTCCTAGCCAGTTTCCTTCCGAGCCTTTTTCGCCACAACTTGGGCAGGTGTACTCAATAGAGTCTGTTACGTGTTCGTATTCCGCGAGTGTTTCGATTTCTGTCTGGCACTCCTCATGCCAGACAGCAACCGTAAAATATTCCTTCATTAGAGCGTGAAGTTTTTCTTGTAGTCCCGGTACTGCTTGGCGGTGATGTAGAGGACGTTAGCCGACTCGACCCAACCGTCCTCAGTATCCCAGCCGACTCCCAACTTACTGGTGATGGCGTCCCGTCCTTGGTATCCCTCATCAATGAAGGAGAGCACGGCGCCGTTGAATCCGTACTGAATCCAGCCACGGCGGGGGTTTCCGTTCGTGTCGTTTCCAGCGTTAACGCGTAGGAGAAGGTTCATTTTTTCCCCCAGCCATAAGAACACGCCCAGCCTTCATCAGTCTGACCGCAATGTGTGATGTGTTGGTTACTATTGACCCACGAGCCGAGGGAATAGATACCAACGAGGAGAGCGAGGTAAGCGATAGCCACCACCACCCGCCCGCGTTGTGTGAGTTTCATAAGGTTTGCCTCCTTGTGTGAGGACGTTCGCCCCACTAAGAGCAACCTATACCTCCCGCCATGCGTGGTCAAGCACCAAACACGCTCAAGTGACGGACGTCACATGTCGCGTACGTCACACGAACAGGTGTTCGAGCTGTGAGCTACGCCACACTCCGGGAATCAACACCCCCCCACCCTTAAATGACCCACGCCACACAAACGGGGCCAGGTTTCAGTAATAGGTGTGATCTAGGAATCGAGATAGTAGCCTTTTGACTGTGAGGTTTTAGAATCGGCCTGATGAGGTTTGGCGCCCCGTGGTGAGGTTTGACTGTGAGGTTTTGGCGGAGGTAAGATCGTGGGATGCTGTACATCGATGAAATTGATCCGAATGATTTCGATCGGCAATGGCTGCTTGTTCAGAAGATTCTCAATCCTCCAACAAGAAACTATTGTCTAGCAGAGAATAGACGTGGTTACCCATGTGCTAGTGCACCACTACCGGGAGGTAGTTACTGTAAATCCCATGAAAGGACAATGTCATGACAAGAGAAATTATCAAGGTATCGACGGCAAGTGAGACTGTGTATCTACTCGACATGGATCGACAGGAATTCATTCGATGGGCATCGACGCACGCTTCTCAGTTGGAAAACGACGGGGGTTGGCATCCATACGACGCATTGGTCAATATCGCGGACGAAGAGGCTGGTCTACAGTTTTACTGGACAGATATCGACGGCAAGCAACACCTTAGGGTCAGCACTCCTATCGAAGCAGTTGAGACCATAAGAGTTTCTTAAAGAGTAAACTTATGGCATGACCCACAACCACGATAGCCATAAGCGAAGTTTGCTCAAGACCCTGAGCTGGTATGCCTGCCACCTGACCGTGGCTACGGGCGCGGCATGGGTAATAACTGGATCTGCCAAAATGGCAGGAACCATCGCGTCATTTGAGATTATCTGGGAAAGTGGACTATTCTATGGTCATGAACGTCTCTGGAGTAAAATTAGAAAGAAGTGACCCATGAGCCTACTAAGCGCCATGTTTGGCATGCTTAAGAAGCAGTACCCAGATCCAACCGAAGTTATCTTTGTTCCTTGCTCACACTGTGGGCATACGTACGAAACTAGCCGATCCAACCTACGAGCGCAGAACCACTGTCAGGAGTGTGCATGAAACTTCTTGGAATAGCCCTTCTCATCCTATCCGGTGTAATCATTACCTGCGTCGCGAACTACGTTATTAGATACGTGCGTGAAGGTCGCTACTGGTTGTACTTGCAAGACGAATTTGATGACTTTGACTTGGACATCGAAGTAGAAGATTTGTTTGATATCTAATGTGCCATATATGTGGGTCATCGGAAAAGACCGAACTCTACGGTGTAACGCACCTATACGTCTGTAAGGACTGTTGGATCAGGGGCCCGAAGGAAAAAGCATGAGGGCGACCAAACTTTACGAAGCGTTTTGCGTAAAGTGCAAAGATACAAAAACAATGGTCAACCCCTACGTGCGCCTCACCGATAGCGGCCGCGAGGTCATTAAGGGTGACTGCCCCGATTGTGGGACGGGAATGAACCGTATTGTCAAAAATGAAAACAATATAAAAGATCTTCCCAAATCTCCTTATCACACAATTTCACTCGCGCATTACGGAACTGCTAAGGGCGTGCTTCCGTTCACCTCATTAAACTGGTATTCGATACTTTCACAAGATACAAACGCGACTCCTTATGTCCCTGCTAAACTTTCATGGCGTCAGCGCTTCTGGCACTGGTTGCACAACTTATCCGCAGAGCATGTAGGGGGATGTGGTTACGAATGACATATGACTGGCATGCTGAAGAATGGTCAGGTAAATGTGGCGCCTGCGGCGTTGAGCTCTTTGCCCCTACCAAGGGCGAATATCTACTTCAATATTCTATCCATACCCATTCGGATAAGTGTCTAGGAGGCTGGTAATGACTCACGATGAATTGCTGGCAAGAATAGATGCTTGGAATGAAGATTATTACCAAGCACCGCCGCTTTATCATGCCCTCCGTGCAGTAGTGGAATTACATAGGCCAAGCGAAGGTCCAGATGAATACGAAAACATTGGGTGTGAAGCGTGTGGGCTTGATTCTGAGTATATGCAGTACAACCAAATCTATCCCTGCCCAACTATCCAAGCAATTGAGAAGGAGTTGGGATGAACCTAGACGAATTAATTTGGCAATGCGGAGATTGCGGTAATACCTACGAATACTCAGTTAAGTATTGTGTTAATAACTTGCTCGATAAATTAGCAG
>Ga0214165_1000141_pt1 | contig 58602 bp, 87 predicted proteins | sample TroBogypolimnion_34_FD_153004 | JGI IMG/M metagenome (GOLD analysis project Ga0214165, IMG submission 153004) | Freshwater microbial communities from Trout Bog Lake, WI - Practice 03JUN2009 hypolimnion v3 | ecosystem: Environmental > Aquatic > Freshwater > Lake > Hypolimnion/Profundal zone ... | reverse complement strand
CCACTCCAGGGGCCCAGAAGGGGTAACATAGGTTTCAACCCTAAAGAAGGACTGTTATCAGATAACTAATCTTCTATAGAAGATTGAATAATTTTAGTAACTGATTCTTCTTTGAGAGTTTCTGGAAGGTCTTTAAGTGCTTGGGCGCGGTCTCCAAAGATGGCAGATAGGACTCCACCAGAGGATTGACGCTGTGCTGTAATCTGAATAAACTCTTTATCAGAGTTCATGTCATTAATTTCTTTAACCATCTTTATTAGTCTGTCAACTTCTTGAGAAACGTTGGGGTCTGCGTATCCGCCGTTCATTTCTTCAGCAAAACGCATAAAAGCAACTCTTTGACCCTGCATTTCAATCATTGCAACCATCAAAGCCTTAAGTTGTTCTTTAGTCTTTACTTCAACTGGCAAGTTAAAGGCGCAAGTATTCTGCGGTTTAAAGGCTGGACAATTGGCTGCAACAAAGCAAGTATCGCATTGGCGTAAAGAACTTTGCTGGCTGTGGACAACTGGAACATCCTTTAGAACATCCCGTCCGTTCTCATCAGTATCGACAATTGTCTTCATTTTGTAACCGAAGACAGGAAGATTTTGAACCTCATCTGGGTCTCTTTGTACTATCTCAGGGGCAGATTTTTTCCGTGTCTCGACCTCACTGTTATCAGACGTGGCAAACTCAAATCCTCCGAGACCCGTCATCAATTCATCGCTGTTATCAGATAACTTCTCTTCTTTGCCACCCTCAATAATGTGAAAGTTGGGGCTTTTTTTATCCATGGATAACTCCAATTGCTTGTATGACCAGATGGCTACTCTAGTCGCTTCGAGGGTACTATCTTGCACAAAGTCAGAATAGTTCAGTCCAGCCTTCTCTACGATGGACTTGTAACGAGGTCTTGCTTGGGTCTTCATCTTCTTGGGGTAACGAGAAATCCTCTGCCCATCCCAAACGATTGTTTCTCCTCTTCTCATGGGAGACAGCCATGACAATGTGCTTGCTGTTGCAAATGGTACCTGTCTCAGGTTGTCTGGCTTGGCACATCCAAGGGCATGAAACCTAGTCCCATACTCCCTCTCATATACCCTTGTAACGGCTGCTAGGCTTGTTACAGCCTCTATCTCACCGTTGGGTATAGCGACGTTCTGGTAAGCCTCTGAGAGAGTTTTGAGGTAGGGCATACGGTATTCCTCATGCCAGACTACCCAGAGTTTAGGGTCGTTACTAAAAAAGGGGCGCTGATTTTCTACCCACTCCAGCCCTAGAACCTGAGAATCAAACTCTATAAATGCTGCGGCTCGGTCAGCGTTATCAACCAGAAACTCTTGATAATCGGCTGCTAAAGAAATTAACTCTTCTTTAGACAAGCCATCTCGTTCTGCCTGCTGTACTCCAGACTCAATGATGACCTGGGTATCTTCAGTAAAGTGTTCTGAAATAAGCCAAGTTTTTGTCTTGGGCAAACCTCTTTTCTTTAACGCATAAAAATTGAGTCCCATCGTATCAACTTTCATACCTTCTAAAAGAGTACGGTTACTTCCAACTTCTGCTCCTGAGAATATGAGCCTAGTCACTCCACTCGCCTATCTCTGGAGTATTTTTGGTGTACTCACGGGTTTTGGCAATATTGACTCGGTTAATAGCCTCTTCAATGTCGCTCCATTTGCGAACCTTACTTGGAGCATCTGGGCGGTTCTCTATCTTTGCGTGAAGAGGATTGCTAAATAAAAGAACAGGTACCTGTTGCTCTTCAAATACCCATGCACACATGGATGGGTCAGCATCAACGTACATTTCAATTGGGGCACGAGAACGAGAGGTAACAAACTGACGCTTCTTTAAGTCTTCGCCTTCTAAATGAAAGGAGATATCTACTAAATCGTCATACCCTACAATGCCGTGAGAAGCCAACCAGTGTTCAGCATCAGCCTTATTACGGCTAGTCATAAGGGCTACTCTGTGACCGTTATTAAGTGCATAGTAGAGAACGACTCCTGCTCGGATTGGTTCTCCTTGTTCCGAACTTAGTACGCCGTCTAGTGATAGAAGTATGTTGATAGTTTATCCTTTTGCTCGGTATGTAGCCGCTCTCCTAATTAGGGTCTGAGTATCTGGCAGTTCAACGCCATAGGTCTCATCTGCTTCTTGTGCTTTGTATGCTGACCAGAACTCAGACATCTTTCGCAAGGTTGGGACAGTTCCATACTTTTTCCCTGCTTGCCAACGGTAGTTATAGTAGTCGCTATAGCCCTTACCACCTTGGCTAAATGCGTACCTACGTGTGTGGTGAATATCATCAAATAAGGCTGATGCTTGCATCAAGGCAGATTGCAATTTGAATTCTGCGTTACGACGTGCGGCATCGTTAGTGGAGTGTTGGAATTTAGTAAGTGCATCCGTGTAACGAGTAACAATGTCATCTGCCATCTTAAAATCACGCTTTGCCAACTCTTCCCAAACAGGGTTGTGAGGTGCACCTTCTTTAGCAGGAAACACTGTCCACTCATTGTGAGTTAAATCATATGCAGCATATGGGTTGATAGTACGGATGTCTGTTGCACCTGGATTGACATAAAAGGTAACTTCATATCCGTTCCAGTCTTCTGTTTCTGGCTGTAGGTACTCACGAAAATCTTCATTTAGCATTTTGCTAATCTCAACATCCGATAACCCAGCATATTCTGGATGTGCTTTTCTAAATTGAATATAGTTAACACCGATAAGGACATCTAAGTCACCTGGTTGACGTGCTGCTGACCATTGGTATGAGACTCCTGAACCAGCAATCCATACGTGGCACCACAAATCAGGGTGGCGATAAACTTCGTTTAGAAAACCAAAAAGAAGATGTAGCAATCCATTACGCACCCAACCTTTAAGGGTTGTTCCTTCAAATAGGCTTGGGTCTAACTCTTGTTCAGGGGCAGAAAAATAGGAAGTAGGGGAACCCTGTAGCGCAATCGGCTGAGCCGTGCTTCCTAATGACCTAAACATAGTATTAGTTTAGAGGGATTTACGATTGTAGGGGGTCTATGCCTCTATCTCGTAGTGCATTTATTAAACCTTCTCTAAGTTCTTTGCCTTCATCTTTAGGGGCTAATTGAGCCGCTACAGCACGGGCTACTCGGTCAGCCAACAATTGATTCTCAATGTCAGCAATTAGTTCTTTGCTGGTTACATAAACGTCATAGCGGTTTGCAGTTCGCTCAATATCTTCCGCTGCTGGAATGAAATGCGTAGTAATGGTACCGTCTTTATGGACACCAATACTGTAGGCAAATAAAACGTCTTTAGAGTCACTCATGCTAAACCTAGTAACTTTTGTTTACGTTGTGCTACGCCAATTGCTACAGGGCAAAAATCACATAGGTAGGTCTTTGGACCTGCCTCATCTTGATAACGTCCCAATCCTTCGGCTTTACGCTCTTTAACAGTTTTAGGAACAAGCATTTTTTCTTTGCTATGCCAATCAGCACATCCATCTTTAGGTTTATTATGGCGCCCATAACACTCCATGGCACCTTCCATAAAGGTGGAACGAGAGTCATAGAAACTATCATCAATTTCTGCAAGGCCCTTAGAGCCTCCGCCTTTAATCTGGCGAATAATTTCTTTTTTAGATTCAGTTTTTGCCCATGCTTTTAATGGCAAAACAAATAACTTACCTTTGTGTGGCTCACCTGAAGGGAAGACATGTGGTTCACACGCAATAGTAAGTAGATGGTCTAACTCTGGGTCACCATCGTATGGTGGTAATTCTTCTAATGTTTGGCAGACAAAACAGAACAACAATCTAAACATAGGTTCATTGGCTGCTGGCTTTTTTTCGCCCAAAATAGGTACGTTACTCATTGTGCTCCTTGTAGTAGTCCGATTATCCTATCTTATAAAGAATTACTTTCCAAACTTTCCTGGTCTGCGGTTTAATTCTTCGTCTAATCTACTTATGTAATCTTTAGAAATACCAGAGTCCAAATCACGGTCGTAACTTAAATCACCACTACGGTAGTTATCGCCGTAATGAAATTTACGCTTTGGGCTGTTTCCACGGTCAGGAACACTTTTTCCAGAATAACGTGGGTTTTGATAGCGTGAAGTCGGGTCTCCTTCTTCACCTGATGCAGTTATTGGCATTATGAGTTCCAGAGTCCTTGCTCTTGTGAGTCTGAGGCTGCTTTCTGCTTTGCTGCACGCTTAGCGCTGCGGGCTTCCATCTTCTTGTCACGCTCACTCTTTACGCCAATTGCACGGCGAGTTACTGCCTGCTTCTGCGCTGTAGTTGCGCTGTGGTAAACATCTGGGTAGTGCCATCCACCTTCATGGTGAACTGCTAACGGCGTATCTGAACGTGGGTCATTAACTGTGTAGTCAGGATTTTTTAATCCCTTAAGTTGTTCTGCAAACTGTGTTCCATGTAACCACCCATGAGAACGAGGTCCTCCCTCGTGTCCTTCAAAGTTATTACCTTTAAACGGTTCACGTGCTGCAATAAGTGGACCAGCATTACGATTAGAGACTCTTTTAGCCATGATTACTTACCCATTACTTTCTTATGGTTTTTACGAGCACATTTACCACATACTGTTCCAGTAAGATGACCTAGCGGGTCTTCGTGACCACATGTTGCCATCATTTTATTTCCTGAAGCATATGTATTTGGATTAGCAACTACATATTTGTCATCGTTATTTGCCACAATTACTTACCTGGGTTAACCTTGTTTGGATATTCAGAAGTAATAAAACCATAACCCCAAAATGGGTTAAGTGATTGACGATTAGCCATGGTCTCTTCATTTCCTTGACCAGGAATAACTTCTGTATTTGGGCGTACCTTACGATACTTGCCGTCTGTTGCGCCCTCGGCTAACGATGCGTTCATTGAACGGGATGAGTTAACTGCCATTATTGTCCACCTTGTCCTTGTTGTGCTCTAGCAAGACGGTCTTCATGGGCCGCTTTACCAATAGCAAGTCTAGCCTGTATCGCCTTGTGAATTCCTGCTAAATGTTGCTGTAACTGAGGGGTTGGATGCAAAACTTGGTGGTATGCCTGTCCCAACGTGGCATGTAACTCTGGAGACATGGCGCGAATATTTTCGTGAATTCCTTCAAACGCCCCTCTGTGTGTGGTGTGTTCTTCAGAACCAGGAGCAGCACTCATCAACCCAGTCAGATGATGCATCGCTGCATCTACCGCTGCTTTAACTTTTGGATATCCAGCAGCAAATCCTTTTTTAACTGGGGCAACACCCATTCCTCTTTCTGCATTTCTAGGTTTTGGAGTTATTGCACCAATTGATTCTAATTTGGCTGGAGGCAACTCTGTACGAACCGCTGCAGAGCGTTCTTCTGGTGTAGTTGCAACTATCTTTCCACCCTCACCATGTTTAACAAGGGGAACAGCAATTTTGCCAGTTGCTTTATCTAACTTCTTACCAGTACGAGTTGCTTTTCTTGGACGTTTTGTTGCCATTATCTTGGGCGCTCCAACTTCATTCCCATAGGCAAATAAGGCTTTGGGTTACGTGGCTTTCCTTTAACAACAGAACTTCCACCAGCATCTGGACGCCAATTACCACCTTTTGGATAATGTACTCCACTGTGTTTATCGTGGCCTTTACGACGTTCATTAAATTGTCTTTGAATGTAATCGTGCCCTATTTGTTCAAAACCACTCATGCCATCTTACCTTTGGCTCTTGCTACTTTCATTTGTGAAATACAAGATAGGCAATGTCCACTGTTATACAGGGCTTCTACTGGGTTCATAATAACGCCGCATGTTGGGCAAGGATGAGAACCTTTATACTTCATTGCGTTTTCAGCAATTTGCTTGGCTTGCCATTCTAGTGGCTCTGCGCCATCACCATAATTACCTGACATTAGTTGCTCCCTAAATTGTTTCTATCAGAACCGCTAAATCCTGCAGGACTTCCTGAGTACCAAGATACTCGTGGTTCAATGTAGTTACGGTCTACGCTAACAATATCTTCAATACCTGGTTGAGTGCGTTCACCATATCCAAAACGCTCTGGAAACAAACGAATCTGCGGCATTGGTGGGCGCACCATATCTTGAATATCTTTTCCAGGAACATTCATAATCATTAGCGCTTGAGAAGTTAAGCGCTCCATATTTGATGACCAAGGGCCGTTATATGAATACCGTTTTGCTACTTGGTCTGGCTGTACTGGAGCACGCCATGATTTTGTGTAGTCATAATTACCATCAAACTTTTGCGCCATATTATCTCCAGGCTGGCTTTAAGTAAGCCAACATTGTTTGACGACGCTCATTAATCTGCCCTGGCTCACTTGCCATCATGTTTGACTTACCGTCGTTAACTAGATGTGGAGCAGGTGTAAGTTGAACTTGGGGCGCATTGCGTTCAGACATGTAAGTTGTAACACCGTTTACACGCATTTGTTGTGCTTTCATCTGGCGAGCAATACCCATGTCAGCGTTAAACTCTTGTGGCCAAAAATACATTGATGGCTCAATGCGTTCACCTTTATGGACTCCACGTTGATATGCTTTTTGATTTACGCGGTTTTTAATTGAATCTAAAAGTCTGTCATCACGACGTGAACGAATTGTTCCTAGATAACCGTCAGGATATTCTGCAGATGGAACACGACCTACACCAATACGGAGTTGGTCCATTGTGTCGCGGGCTACAGGTGTGCCAGCACCGCCCTGGTTGTTATAACCAGCAAAACCGTTACCACCTAGTGATTGCCAGTTTTGTGATGCGGAAAAATTATTAACTGCACCAGCCATTAGTTTTCCTTCTCTGGACGAGGTTCAGAGGTGTACTTATGTCGAATTTCTTCATTGCGAATATTTTTCATATTCTTCATATCCCAAATAGCATCTTCATTACGGTTTACCATCTTCTTTTCAGCAGATGCTTTTGTTTTATATGCTGTAGACAAATCTAGTTGAACACCTTTATGAGGTGCTTCTTCATCAACCCAACTTCCCATGGCTGCATTGCGACCAGAAGACTCAGATTTTAAACGATTAAAGTGAGATGCAAATTGTTTTGCACTTAAAGAAGGATGAGAACTTCCTGCACTTTCAAATGCTGTTGGGACTGCTTGACCTGTTCGCTTTGAAGGTTCTTTACCAACAATATATGCGCTATCTCCTGGCTGTGCAAGTTTGCCAGTTGCTAACGACATTGTGGCTCCGCCATGTTCGCGGGTGCTATTAATGAAATCTTGGGCGCCCTTTGGGTTACTAGCAAGGGTACGGACTTCTTCCTTGGTGTACTCTGGACGTGATTTCTTAACCCATGAGAGGCTTTCAGTCTTCTTTTGCATGTTTATATTTTCCCTTGTAGACTAATAACTGTCTGTATAAAGGAGCCTAATATGTCTGTAGATATTGTTGCGGTTGATTTTGAACCTATTACTTGGGCGGTTCGTTGTGACATTTGCGACCAAATTGTCACGGAACCAACTACTGATGGAACTTTAGTAGATAGCCAAGAGGCTGAGCATCGTCAACTTCATGGCCTTGCTGACGTAGACTAAACGTTTGCGCCTTTATCGGACTTAGGTGCTTCTATTGGGGACTCTGAATCCCATGAGTAAGCAGTGCCACGGTTTTGTTTGTTATATCCAGCAATGTGTCCTGGACGGTTTGCAATATCTTCACTTTTAAATACTGAGCCTGCAGCATTACTGCCACGTGTTTGACTACTTAAAGATAATGGTTTTTCGTAATCAGGGTGCTCAACAGTTGGTGATGAAACAGGGGTTTCTAATTCACCACCGAACTGATTAAGAGATAGAGTTCCGTAACCCATATTAATAGTTGCTGTGAACGCCGTCTTCAAAGTTTGGGCGGTTCTTACCTGCAACAGATGGAACAACGCGAGCGTTTGCCATTGTTGGGCCTGCTGCTGGTTCTGTTCCTGCTGGAAACTTTACTGATGTTGCGTAACGTGCACCCATGCGCTCTGATGCAACTGCACCACCTGCAGAAACATTTGAACGATTTGCTTTATCAGCAATTGTTGAATCTGCTGATTGAGTGTTTTTACGTGGCATTTGTGTTCCAGCAACTGGAGTACCACTTACATTGCTAAATTGTGTTTGGTCCATGCCAACATAACGGCGTGGGCTGTTTGCGTGTTCAGCAGAAGCAATAACTTCTTCTGGTGTTAAATGGTCTTTGCTCATGTTTTTTCCTGCCGCTTCTAGGTGTGATGAAGGTGCACCCATGCGACGACGCATTGCGTGACCTAGTGATGTCCATTTTGCCATAACTGACTCCTTAACTCTGGTACAAGGATACGGCTGATTTAGAACTTGTTAATGCTAAATACAATGGCTGAGATTTCGCCATCTCTGGATTCAATAGTTGTAAATCCAGGGACGTTGTAGAGACGCATACCCCTTGGGGCTACGTAACCACTGGCAATTGCCATTGCTTTGACTGCCTGATTAACGGCTCCAGCACCTACAGCGCGAAGTTTTACTTCACCTTTGTCATAGATTGCGTGGGCGATTGCGGAGGCAACGCTTTGAGGATTGGAACTTGCGCTTACACGCAAGAACGGCTCTTCTTGAGATAGTACTTCAGGTTTTTCCACGTGTGTTAGTCCTTTGGTTCGAATTAGTGTGCCGCTCCTCACCAAAGGGTAGGGCTAAAGTCGTGGTTGGTCTCTGTATTTAGGGTCTGACATTTGCTCAACAATTGACTTTTCAATTGTGCCAATTGCGTTACCTGACACTAGTCTGGCTAGGGCATAGGAGTCAGCAGCATTATCGTCGTTAAACTCAACTCCCCATCTCTTGTACATCTGTAACAACATTTCTTGTTTCTTGGCATTTCCTTTGCCTGCTGCATACTTCTTTAAGGTCATTGGTGGAACTTTTAGTATAAAACGGCGAGCATCGCCTTCTTCGAAGAAATCAAACACCGAAAGTTGAACAACGGCGGATAGTTCTCCAAGCACCAATGCTGATTGGCTGGCTAATACTGTTCCTTCCATGGCAATGTCTTTGACAGACCAATGTTCTTCTGCGTAATACAAGTTATCTGTTAACCATTGTCGTATATCTGACAGTCTCTCAATACCGAAATAAGGAGATTTATATATCCACGTCAAATATTCATCGGGCAATTTTACGCTCATAACTGTAAGGGCAAATCCTGTCAAAGATTGGTCAATACCAATGCTTACTAAAGAATCTTTCTTTATTGGTTTGCCTTCAAAAAGTTTAGTTGGCATGTAATGGGGCATCCATTCTTGTTTGAATTAGTAACTCTAACTTTTCTAATGTGCCCTCATTACGCAATACTCGGTCAAACTTGTAACCGTCCATCTCTAATTCAGAAACGTGATTATTAACTGCTTGAATTCCTGGACGTTGAATACGCCAAATTTCCCCACCTAGTTGTCTTACAATTACTGCTTCGTTTTCAAAACGTACATCTGTAATAACATAATTTTCTTTAAAGTTTTCCATCTTTCTTAAAGCAGCAACAACCCAAACATCATCACCCAAAACTTGACGAGCACCTACACCTAGTTCTTGTAAAAGACGACGAACTTCTTCTTTATTTTTGGCTAATGTCCATCCTTCTTCATTAATTATTGTTTTAAGATGATAACCGTTTGCAAGAATTGGATTTATCTCTAGTAACAACTCACGAATAGGGTCTGCAAAGGCTATACGTTTAAACCCGTATTTCTTAACTAGTATCTGTGCAACTTCATCTTTGCCAACTTTAGCGTACCCTGATAATCCAATAATCATTAGTAATTTCCAATTCTGTATTTAGTTAAATGAAAGAAAGTACACTCAGGACATTTATACACATACAAGTGCATGCCCATTGCCATTGCTCTAATGTTTCTAGCACGCTTTGCTTCTTTGCGATTAATATACCTAATCTTTTCAGAACATCTCATATTGAATACCTATCCTTTCTCATAGCACGAATATCGTTTGTTCTGCGAGTAATTTCTCGTGAGACTAAAGCAACATCTCGTTCAAAATTATTTGCAATAACTTCTACCATCTTACGATATGCATAATTTTTCATCAATTGTTCGTCTAGTTCAACAATCATTGGGTCCGCATTTACTTGTGCTTTAATAAGGGTTATTCGTTCTCCCTTTACTTTATCGCCATCTTTTGCTAACAATAACTTGGCTTCTAAAGTGTTTTTTCTTTTTTCTAAATACTTTTCGTCAACTTCTGCTGCGGCTAGTTGTCCTGCTACAAAGTTTGACCAAGCAGTTAACTTAGTAAATAATTCACTTAGGGCTTCACTATCAAGAACAGAAATATCTCCAGGCATTAAAGGTTGGCGAGATTGCTCAGGCCACATCTCAATGTTTTGTTCTTTTAGTTTCTTAACAGCGTCTTCTGATGCTGGTCCTAGGTTTAACATTTATGCTCCAATTAAATTACAGTATTTGCAACCATTAGGGTCAATATTACAGGCTGGCATAACTTCTGCTTCAATTGCTTTTATAACTTGTTCTGCTTGGTAGAAGACTCTAGCAACAATTTCATAGTCTGCTTTAACTGTAAATTCTTTGGTATCTTGGTCTGCTTTTAGTTCATAAAGAAAAACAATTTCATTAGGGGCTTCATCGCCGTACATTCTTTTGGCAAGTTCTAAATACATTTGCCCTTGGAGTAAGTGTGAACGGAAAGGTCTACGAATGTTTTTCCAGGCTTTAGTAAGGTCACCGCCTGCATCAAAAAGAAGGTCTGGAGCCTCAAATCGCAAAGTTCCTGCTCCAATTGACTTAATTTCAATAAGGCAATCTTCTTTTATACCTTTAATCCAACCATCTGTATGGCCAGCAATACGTAGTTTGTCATCTACAAGAGTAACTTCTTTATACTCCATAGCATCTGTACGACCACACGTAGGGCATTCAGGGGAAACTCCTGTTGTAGTTATTTCACAGGCTAGGCATTTAAATTTGCCGTATAGAACTCCCATTTCTTGAAATCTTTTTTGCCACTTTGCATGGATGTAGTGGCCTTCATCAAAGATGTTCTGCAAACGCAAATTAGGCTTATCAGTCTTTGGCTTACCACCTGTCATTAAATAATAAGAATACCTATGACAAAAGTCAGGTTTAATCATCTCTGACGGGTGCAGGACTGTTGTTGAACGGTCATCTAATGGTCGTTTCATAAGATGTCGTTCAATGTCGCCTAGTAGACGTGTTTCAGTCTTCTTAGCATCTAAGAACTTCTTTAACTCTTTTTCCATTTATTAGCCCCTACTGAAAATGTACTCTTCTAGTGTCATTGTTTTTTTGTGTACTTTTTTCCACTTACGAACTAGGGCATTTCTTTCTCTGTGAGAAAGTCCTCCCCAAATTCCATGAGGTTCTTCACGCTTTACTGCATCCCATAAACATTCTTTCTGTACTGGACACGCACGTTTAGTGCTGTCACCAAAACAAAAAGATTTTGCTTGATTTGCAATAATCTTGTACTGCTCTTTATCGCGTGGGGGATAGAAAAGGTCAGTGTCTTCTCCTCGACACCGCGCCTCATATCGCCAAGCGTACTCTGGTTCTTCCATGTGTTAGTCATCCTTAAGTCGGTCCCTCATTTCTAAGTAATCGTCTTCAAGGAGAATAACGTAATTCTCCCCGTCTAGATGAACGCCCAATACTGGAACACGTCCATCAAGGATGGCCTCTCTAACAATCTTTTTTAAGACGTCAGACTTTAAAGAAAAAGATTTCTTACCAGTCCACTTATGTTCAATCAGCAGGTCGTCTGAACGAACATCGCCTTTGCGAGACCAAAAGGCTCCTGAAGCAGCGTTGCGACTTCCACCAATTGCTTTGGCTAATCGCTTCTCATGCTTGAGGGATTGCTTTTGACCTTCACTCTTCATTAACACCAGCCATAGGGGTATCGCTGGAAGTAAGAACTAACCTTTGGATTTCTTCCTTAAGGTCAAGTTCTTCCTTAATACTTTGTATAACAGGTTCAATGCCCTGCCATTTACGTTCTCCGTAGTAATACCAACCGCCTTTGCGTTCGATAATTTCTTTAACTACAGCAAGAGATGCAATTTCTTTTGCAAAGTCAAAGTCTCCTGGTGCACAATCTCCACCTTTGGCAAAATAAAAATCAAAATAAGCAACACGTTGTGGTGGAGCAGTCTTGTTTTTCAATGTACGGACTTTAATTCTTTGTCCAATACGAACCTTATTATTTCCAGAACCAATCTCAATCCATTCATCGCGCCGTACTTCACAACGCGTAAAGAATGCGTAGTTCTTTCCTTCCCCACCTGGGGTTGTCCTTGGGTCGCCATGATTGACGCCAATCTTCATGCGGTATTGGTTAATGATAAGCCCCAAGACTGGGCGCTCATCTTCAACAAGGCTACGTTTCATCGCTGTACCGACTACACGGAAAAACTTATTGGTTAGTAAGGCTCCTCGTCCAACAGTCGCTTCTCCCATATCTTTTTCCATCTCTGGAGAAGGAGATAAAGCAGGGAGAGAATCAATAACGATAGCATCAACCGCTTTAGATTCCGCGAACGCAATAACTGCATCATATGCCTCTTCCATAATAGATGTTTCTACAACAATAACCCTGTCTGTATCTACGCCACACATTTCAGCATACTCTGGAACCCATTGTTCTGCTGCTACCCAAACCGTTGTGTGATTTGGATTTAATGCTTGATTGGCTGCAATTGTCTTTAGTGCAAGCGCTGTTTTTCCGTGCGATGGTTCTCCAATGAGTTCATTCCATTGATTACCAGGGAACCCGCCACCAAGAACGTAATCAAGAGTGGTAGAACCACTAGTAATACGAGGAATGATGTCGCTACGAATAGCACTCGCAAACACCACCACATTGTCGCCAAACTTTTTGTTAAGTAATGCAACAACTTTTTTAGCCTCATCTGTTATCACTAATTAATCCTTCCAATAATTCCTTGTGGGTTCCAATTACTTGTTGTGTCATTACCTAACGCTTGTTTAGCGCCGCCTTCAACTTTAGCACCTGTTAGTGCTCCGTAGCGAGAACCAGATTGTCCTATTGGATAACCACAGTCATAACAACGAGGTGCAGCATTTGCCACAGCCATATAGTTAATACTTCCACATTCAGGACATGTTTGAGTTTGATTTGCACTCATTGCTTTTGTCACTGATTGTTGCGGTTGCGGTGGAGTGTATGGAGTCATTGGTTGTTGCGATGGTGGCATTGGTACGTTTGCTTGACGTGGTTGAGCAGTAGGTGTCTGTCCACCTAATTGTTTAGACCACCAATCAGAATTACTCATTTGGCTTCTCCCCATTTGTTAACTATCTTTACGTCTGCAATCAATGGAACTGTAATTTCTTTCAAAATAATTCCTTCCATTGAATCGCGGATTGCTTCAGCAGTTTCTTCTGCTAAATCTTCACGAGCAACTGTAACCAATTCATCGTGCACAGTCAAAAGGACATTGACGTCTGGTTCATCGACAAAACAAGAGTGCGCCCTTACAATAGCCAATTTCATAATATCGGCTGCAGAACCTTGAATAACGGTGTTAAAAGCCTGTCTTTCAGCCCTAGCCTTCAATCCTTGTTCTTTGCTTTTAAGGTCTGGCAAATACCTTCTACGGCCAAAAATCGTCTCTACATAAGGAACGTCTAACTCTCTGGCTCGTCTAATAACTCTGGCTTTGTATTTATCAATGTCATGAAACTGTTCCATAAAGTCATTGAGAAGTTTTTTAGCATCTGGAACTTTAAGGCCCAAAGAAGATGCAATCTTGTCAGGTCCCACGCCATATGACATAGCCAGAACCAAGACCTTACCTGCTTTACGGTCCAGTCCTACGGTGTTTCCAATAGTGGTGTACACATCTCCACCAGTTAAGTAGTTGTCCATCAGAATTGGGTCATTAGAAAATGCCGCAATAATTCGTGGTTCAATTTGTGAGTAGTCTGCTACTACTAGTTTGTATCCCTTTGGGGCATAGAAAAGGTTACGAATTAATTTTCCATACTGTCCGCTACTAGGTATGTTTTGTAAGTTTGGGTCACTACTGGAAAAACGCCCAGTTTCTGCACCGTGGGATTTAAAGTTTGTGTGCACTTTTCCATTAATAAGAAGGCTCTTTTTATCGACAATGCGCGATTTCCCAGATGTAGTACGAGTAACTTCTCCACCTAAATACGGAATAACATATGTTGTTGCTAACTTGTTTAAATCTTGGTATTCCAAAATGGCATCAACTAGTTCATCCTTGGCTCTATAAAACTCTAAAGCATCTGACGATACCGAGTAGTTATAAATAGTCAACGGTTGATTTGCAAAAGCAAGATTTTGACCTTTGGCTGTTAATGCAACTTTAATACGAACGTTGGGCTTGATACCACGACCACCTTCTTCTTTAGGAGAAAAAAGCAATTCTTGTTTTTCTTTAACAGAGTTCATAGAAAATGCTTTACCAGCAAGTTTCCATGCCTTTGCCTTAGTAGCATCAATGTCTATCTCTAAACGCTTAGCAAGGTTCTCTAACTCTTTTACGTCAATACTTGCACCTTGTAATTCCATGTCACATAGGGCAGCAACAACGTCCATCTCAAGTGACCATACCCGTGCCAAACTTCCAGTTAATCTAGGCTCTAATTCTTTATACAACTTCCATGTTACTTCAGAGTCAAACCCAGAATAATGAGCAACATCTGAAAATGAGTGGGCTTCCACCTCTACTCCAATACCTTTTTCAACTTTAATCTTAAGAAACTTTTCAGCACAATCTTTTAATCCAAGTCCTCCGCGATTGCGGTTATCAATAACAAAAGCAGCCATTAACGTATCAAAAAAAGGTTTCTTTGGAACTACTCCACGGTAATACTTAGCAATTGATTTAAGGTCAAACTTAATGTTGTGCCCAACTTTTAATTGGTCACTAAAAAATAAAGGTTTTAATGCTTTAAATACTTCTCCAGGAAGTAATTGGTCTGGAGGTGTATCAAATACTGGTTTCCATTTTGCTTGGTTCTTAGAGTAATCAGTTTCTTTTAACTCTTTACCCGCATCAACTTTACGTTGTCCACTAAGAAGTAACTCTTTGTCCCAACGCAAGAATTCACCGTTAGGATGTCCCATTGGAATAACGTCAGTACGACCTTCAGTTGCTAAGGAAATCCAAAGTACATCGTTAACTACTGGTTGAACTCTATTTTCTCCAACAGTTTCAACGTCAAATGCAAAACCATCAACCTTGGAGTAATACTCAACAAGGTCATCTAATTGTTCTTTTGTTGTAATTATATTCATGTGTCCCCCTAGAAGTTAATGTACGGGAGCCTGCGAACGGAATAACACAGGCTCCCATACTTGTGGAAGTTACGCTAAAGAGCGAGCGATTTCAAGCAGTTCAGAACGGGGGGTTTCACGCACTACTTCATCGGCTGAGAATAACTCAGCGTTTGCTACTAACTCAGTTACGCGTTCTTGCGGTAACTTCCATTCCTCTGTCAGGTCACGCCCACGAACGAAGTCGAGGGTGTACTGCGTTGTTGGACCTGTTCCCAACCGAGAAACTTCCCAAAACTCGCGGTCAATAGGACCTTTACGCTCATCATCATGAGCCTTCTTTATTTGACGTGCGAGTGATGGTGGTGCAGTTAATACTTGTACTGTTGGTTCTGGGTCTGAAAGAACCAAAACATTGAATGCAAATTTTCCACGTGGCTTATCGCCAAGGATTTCGCAAAGTGGGCATCCAGCACCGATGCATACAAAAGACTTTTTGCCCTTTGGACGCTCAATCCAGTGCTGTTCGTATGTTGCAAATGGTCCAGTCTTATCAAGGAACTTCACAAGTTGTGGGTCCTCTGAAAAACGGAAGTCAGTTGGAAACTCAGTTGAGTCGTTGTTCATCAACGCATCAAGAGAATCCCAACCTTGTTGTACGGTTGTTCCAACTTTAGGTTGGACTTCTAAACTATCTTCATCAAGATAGTCTGCGGCTTCCACCGCTGGTTTTGTTATAGGCATTTTTTTCCTTTGGGTCATGAGGCACTTTGGCTCTCTTTGGCAGTGATGTCCTTCCAGCGCTTTACTAAAGCATCTGTCAGGTCTTCAAGTTGGCTCCACTCTACACGGTCGGAGCCGATTAAGCCACGTTTGGAAAACTCCTCTATCGTGACTTCAATAAGAGCGCGGGTATACACCCGATTCCCTCCCGTCTTACTGTTGTTTAAAGTCTTTGACCTTAAACGGTAAGGCGCTCGCGGAATGTATCCTTTGCGCTCCCATAGGCGAACTGTCACAATGTTTTTTTCTAATGCTTTTGCTAAAGCACTGATAGTAAACACTTCAACATCTTGTCCACCTAATGTTTTGCTGATTGGGTGTTCATCCCAACCATTTGTTTCTCCCACTTTTTTGCGGGAAACTTTTGGGTCTGCTTCACGGCGTTTACGTTTTGACCCAGGAACATATTCGAGGTCAGCAAAGGCTGCTGCTATCTCGTCTTCCCCACGTAAGCCAGGCATTAATTACTCTCTAACTGTTCTACATAACTACCAATATCTTCTGCATGGTCATCACAACACAAAGAATCGTCTATCCAAACACGCCACTTAACTGGATTTAAACATCCATCAACGTAACATTTCACAATTACTTCTTACTCAAAATCAATGCCCACGTAATTGTTTGTGGGTACATAATTTCAATCTCTTCTGCAGTAAGTTCATCACTGTACAAAGCAGCCATGAGAGCATCTTCATCAACAACGCGAATGGTTTTGTACAAAGTTTCTTCTAAACCTTTTTGAGCAATGATTTCTTCAGCAGCGGCTTCATCAATCTTGCGAAGTGTACGACGTTGTTTTGTTAGTGCAACGTAGCCGTCTACATCTTGTGGTAACTCTAAAACAATGTTGCCTTTAGAATCTGGCTCACCGTTTTCATCAAGAACCTCAAACAACTTAGCGCGAAGTTCTTTTTGTTGTTTTTCTAAATAATCAAGTTGTGATTTAAGAAAAGAATACTGTTTTGTTTGGCTAATTAAATCGTCTTGATTAGCAAACCTTGGTTCGGATTCTTTGACTCTTGCCATTTTTCCCCTCTTACTTTTTGTTTTCCTGTATGAACTTTAACAAACTACCTACCGTTAAATCAACTCCACCCCGAACGTTAATGCCTTCTCCGTCCATAACAGCGTCTGCTACAGCGTTCTTTTGATTGAGCATCTGGTATTGCCGCTCCTCTATAGAACCGTCTACAAGGAAGTCTTGGATTACGACGCTTTTCCACGTGCTAGAAGCGCGACGAATTCTTGAGTTCCTTTGTACTGCAGTTCCAGATGCCCAAGGTAAGTCATAGTTTACTAGTAAGTTAGCCTGGGGCAAATCGACACCGTAACCGCCTGCGTCTGTAGAAATAAGAACTCTAACTTCTTTAGACGTTTGAAATTCTGTCTTAGCCGTTTCTTTTTGGTTGGCATTCATCTGACCTGAGTAAGTTCTGCTTTCTATCTTCTTTTGAGTCAAAATGTCTTGAATTATTGGCAACATACCCAGGTAGCAAGTAAAGATAACTACCTTTGAATTTTCATCAATCTCTAGATGGTCCATTACATATTCAATGGTTGTATCTAATTTGGGCGATTTTTTGCTGAGGTCATCCAGAGCACCTGCATCTGACAATCCAGCCAAGTAAGCACTTCCACCTCGTGAGCCCTCAATATTGACTGAAGTGTCTTCATCCACAACTTGCCAGCCATTCTTAAACTTATCAACGCTGTTAACTAACAGTTGTGGGTGGTCTACAAGCATTCTAAGAGCGGTTATCTTAGACATGATACTTCCACGCAATTCATCTGCTGCGCTTCCTTGTTGGTATCCATGCCCATAGTGCGCTTCTAAAGAAAAAGAAGAACCCATAAGTGCTTGGGCTTCTGTTAATTCTGTAAATAAATCTGTTGAAATGCGGTCATATAATTCGGCTGATTTTTTATCTAAGTGCACAAATATTGGGTCGTAATGGATTGTTTCTGGAAGATAAGGAGCAACGTCTGCATCTTTTTGAGTTTTACGTACTGATGATGTTTTCATCTTTTCATGAAACAAGGGCAAATTTCTGTACCGTTGTACTCCTCCAAAATGATTACGAACAATAAACGTTTGGTCAAACAAATCAAACCTACCTAATACTTTTTCATCTACAAACTGCATAATGCTATATAACTCTTCAGGACGGCCGTTTTCAATTGGAGTACCTGTTAAAGCAAATCTAATAGGAACATCTTGGGATAACTTCTTTACAGCCTTAGAACGCTTAGACTTAAATCCTTTAATAGCAGTCGCTTCATCACAAATTATGGCTCCCCACTCGTAATCTTTAATCAATTCCCAATCAGCAACTATTGTTTCGTAATTGCAAATCTCATAATCGGTATGGTTTTCCCAATCCATATCCCTTGACCAACGAATGTGTCGAGTAGATTTTGACCCATCAATAACTGTTGCACCTGCATCAGAGAACTTGTGTATTTCCTTTTCCCATTGATACTTTAAACTTGCTAAAGCAATAACAAGAACTGGTTTTGTAATAGCGCCTTCTTCTTTAAGTTTTTCAATAGCAGCAATAGTCAAGACAGTCTTTCCAAGACCCATTTCATAGGCTACTAACATCTTCTTTCTAGCAACCATTTTGTCAACAGCCTCTGGTTGATAAGGTAACAATGTTCCTTTAAATGCCATGAAACTCAACTCCATCTACTGGGGTTGGTGCGGTTAATAAAGCCCCACAATCATCACACTCAGCGTCAGTAAACCACAAAGAAATATCTCCATCTTCAAACATTGCCTTTATACGAAAAATTAAATGACCACAATTTGGGCAAGCGTGTGTAGAAACTCCACGAGCATCTAAGACCATGCGTATGCTTTTTTTCCGTAAATAACGTCTCTTGCTGTTTCTATCCCACGATGAATTTCATCTACAGTCATATCTCCTGGGTCTTTAACATCAATGCCTGTGTAATTAAAGTAAGAAAGTTCTAAACCATATTTACGTGCATATCCACGCATTTGTTCGCATGCTTTTTTACCAGCCTCGTCTTTATCAAATGCTGCAATAACTTTCTCTGCACGTCTCATAATCTTGGCTTGTTCTTCACTTAAAATTGCTCCGTAAGTAGAGATAGCACCGCCAACTCCAGCAGATGCTAACCGTGCAACATCTAAAGGGGATTCGACAACGACAAGGATGTCTGTTGCCATGACCTCGACTCCGAATACAGTACGTGATTTTTTAACCCCTGCTGGTTGGTTTTTAAAAAAACGACCACTTGCTCCTTTCTCTTGCCATCCCCAGAGACTGTAATCGTTCGGGTCACGGATAGGGAGAATCCACGAGTTATGCTTGGTATCCCAGAGGATGCCGTGGTGTTTTGCTGAGTCTGCATTAATGAACCTCTTCCGTAGTTCGTTTTCTGGTGGGTCTGTAAATACTGCTAATCGTGCTTCAGACATTGTCAGTGGCTCTTCAGCGGGGATGTATTGTGGCAACTCACGGATACGCTTTAACAACACATCAATGTCTAATTCGGGACTTGCATTAACATAATCTTTTGCGTCAAAGTAATCCATACCTTTAATATCTGCAACAAGTGTGTAAATGTTTCCTTTATACCCACACGAAAAACAAATGTGAGCACCTGTCTCAGAATTAATCCACCAAGATGGGTTATGGTCTTCCTTACCTGTACGTGCTTTATGCATTGGGCACAACCCTTGAACTTCTTCACCACGTTGTGAGACAAGGCTTATATCAAGGGAAAGAAGAACCTTTTCAATGTCAATCATCGAGATGACCACTTAGCACAATGAACGCATTTAATCATCTGTGACTCATCATGGAAGCAGCCTGTCTCCCAACGCCAAGTCAGAGCAGTTTCTGCTGGACCACAGTTACGACTAGCAACAACTTTTAAATTACGAATTCCATCGTCTTCTTCAATTGGTTCCAAACCAAGAATGACATCTGAATCTTGGAAGAAGGAAGAAGAGTAACCAATAGAATCGGCAGTAACTTTTCCTGCACGCATTTTCCAAAGAAGTGTTTGAGTAGTGATAATAACTGGTTTATTAACGCGCTGTGCTAACCGCTTCATTGCGCGAGTAATGTTAGTAATGGCTTGAGGAGTATTCATCTCTCCTGTAATTTCATCTAACATCAAATACACACCATCTACAAAGACAATGTCTGGTTTAGTCTGTTCAATTTTTGCTGCAAGTGCTGAGACAGTAATCCCATGTACTGCATCTACAAGATGAAAAGAGTGTTCTTTTTCCATCTCATTCAAAGTGTCTATATATCTAGACTCTTCTTCTGGTAACAACTTTCCTCTACGCAACCTATTGTGGTCAACGTGGGCACGCATAGCATCGTGACGTTGTTGTTGCTCATGGTTATTCATCTCAAATGATTGAAACATAGGGGTATACCCTTGTTGGTGAACATTTATAGCCATTTGCAAAGCAATTTGTGATTTACCAGTTTTAGGAGGGGCAATAATCGTAATAAGTTGTCCGCCTTGCAGTCCTGCGGTTGCTTCATCAACTTTTGTAAACCCAGTTGGAATACCCAAGAAGTCATTGTTCTGTAAAGACTGATAACTCTTATAACGTTCCTCAGTGTTTTTACTAAGGTCAATCTCATGAGTGCCAGAGATGCCTTGCTCATTAACTCTTGTAATGGTTTGTTCCATCGAAAGCAAAGCGGCTTCGTGGTCTTGTGACTGAAGATTTTCAACTGCTGCTTCTAAACCTTGTCGAGTAAGCATACGACGGCGAAACTCCACCAACGTATCTAGCAAATATTCGGTTGTATCTTCAAAATCTAAAACAAGATAATTTGGGTAATGGTCGTTAACAACTACTTCTGAAGGAACTTCGCTGTATTCAGCGTAATGCTTTCTAACAAACGCCCATACTTTGCGGTCAGCATCGTCTAAGAACCAAGATTCATTAACGCCACGTTGTAGTACTGACGTTATCTCACGAGTCTTAATGATGCGACTAAGTAGCCGATGTTCGTTACTAAATTTTTCTGCTGCCACTGCTCCCCCTCTTACAAGTTGTCTAGTTCTACTCCTGCTGACCCATATCGCGCAACTCGGCCTGGTATGTCTATTACGCCCTTTAGATTAGGACGGTACGGTAGCATGCCTACCAATTCATCCACATCTTCGTAAAGTTGCCAATAGTTAAATGGATTAACTACACGGCGTTCAAGTTTTTCAAATGCTTTCTCAAGAAGTTGTTCTGTCCAACCTTCGCTTTCAAATCCAGCCAACTCTAGTGAGATACCATAATTGTTAGCAAGGTTCCACAACTTGTTTGCAGCAAGCAAATTGATTTGCCCTATTTTGCTCTCTACTTTTGTAGAAAGAAATTTCTTTGTCTCCTCTGTCAATAACTGACAGACCACATCAGTGGCGCAAATTACCTGTGGTGAGGAGACATTGGATATGTCTCCGTTTTTCATATTACCTCTACTGTAGCGTACTTAAGAATAAATTCACGAAACTTCTTAGGGTCTTCACTGGCAACCAAAGCAAGTTCTTCTGGGACTTCTCCTGGAATTGTAATTGAGTAATGACCATCGTTTAGTCTCATCTTTAAATTTACAAAAAGAATATGTTTGCAAGACCCGCGTTTAATATAGACAGGACAATTACAACGAGTCTCTTTTGTATCGGTATCAATCTCAACTTCAAAAACACCAGCACCTTGGGCAGAGAGGAACATTTGGACCGTTCTCCACGGTGTATCCATGCTCATACCTTTCATTGGGCGCCTCGTAGGTCAGCACCAACTATAGGCACTCTAATGAAGGCTTCGTGTGCGAAACTCGACATTGCTTCACGGTAATTTGCTTCCCAATCTTCAAGACGAACATTTGTTGTCACAATGGTTGGTAAGCCCTTGTCATAACGCAAACGAAGGATTTCATCAAAAGAAGAATCATCGTATTTAGAGCCATATTCTTTACCTAAATCGTCAATAACTAATACACGCACATTAAGCCAATCAAACTTACAACGCCCATGAAATCCGTCTAACTCATAAACCATGTTTCGCTTATCTTCAGGGTCTGCATCAAAAGTAGATTTCTTTCTTGATAAGAACTCTGGATAAGTCATGTAATAAATCGGACGTGCACTTAATCCGTAATCAGTTGGACTCATACCAAGAGCCTTGGCTGCTAGGGCATCTTCGTCTGGCAGGCGACGAATAACTTCCATAGCAGCCACGACCGCATGAGTGGTCTTGCCTATCCCAGGACCGCCATCAAACAACAGACCGACACCGTTGGTGCCGATGTTGCCAATCTGCTTGATAACCTGCCCACTAACAGTGTCATCAATCCAACTACCCACTTCTGGCGAGAAGTGACCAGTGTGATTGGCTATGTCTTCTGGCTCAAGACCTAAAAATCTACGAGGAATGTTTGATGTACGAAGTAACCAATGTTTCTTAAGTGGCGATAACGTGTTTATGTCATACATCGTTGTCTTCCCTCCATTTTAAATATTCTCTATGAAGTTTTTCCCAATCGTAGTCGTGACTGTCATCAGTTCTTGGAACGCTGTACGTAGTTTGGTATGGCAATGCACGCATTAAAAACCAATGAGCAATTTTTCCCATAAAGTTTCCATACCAGCGAAGAAATCTATTTGGATATTCTTGCTTCACCCAGTTGTCTTCGTTCCAATCAAAAGTCATGCGTCGACCTTGAACTCCAAACGACCTTCAAATGCTGTTGGTTTTTCAGCCTCGTTAAACTTTGTTGGATTCATTTTTACACTCTTGCGAGTTGTGTTTTGCAGAACCATCTCTTTAACCCAACGCTTTGCAGCAGAAGCATTTTTCCACGCTGTTTGTGCGCCTTTGCCTTCTTGGTCAGGAAGTGAATTTAATCCTGCGCTAGATGTTTCAAATGTTGTGAGATTGTAATAAGCCAACCATGCTCCAGCCTTTTCAGGATTGAGTGTGATTGAAGCAGTGAACACTGCTGATTTCTTTTTAGCCATTGCTTGCCTCCTTTAGGCGTGCTTCGTGTCGTTCTAGTTGTTTTCTACCAGATAGTGAATTCTGGAATACACGACCATCGCTGGCTACAAGGGTCGCTGCACTTTCTGTAGTCTCTACCTTGGAAGTTACTTTTGCAAGTCCAAGGTTCTCTCTTGCCTGGTTCATCTTCTTGCCAAAAGAAGAAAGATATAACTTATACAGGAATGGGGCTTCATCCCCGATGTTTTTAAAGTTGCTTTCATCTGCCATAAACAGGCGCAGAAGTTCTAACTCAATCAATGGGGTTGTTGCGTATTGCTTTCTAAACTTTGCAAGGGCGCCTGAGAGTTGCTTGACGCTAACGGTTCCTGGTAGGAGTGGGTACTTCTTGCCAACTCTGTAAGAGAACTCAGCAGCGACGTCCATTGGAGTCCACTCATGCTCTGGGCGCTTACCTCTCGTCTTAGGGTCGCTCTTCCTAATTTTTGGCTGTGGTGCATCCTTCGGTTCAACAAGACCATAGCCTGCCAAGTCTTCTCCATCATCTTCCCATTTTCTCATAGGAATCCTTATCTCCTTCTTGAAACTTTTAGTTTCAGAATCTTTTAATTTATAACTATCTTGGCTATTAGGTACTAATGGCTTATGACTATTAGTACCACCAGATACATAGTCAGGTGAGGTGCGGACATTTTGTCCATCATCTTCTTGGACATTTTTACTTTCATCGACTTGATTATGGACAAAATTGGGTTCAACTTTATTGCCCTTTACTACATTGCATATAGCGTGAGATGGTCTAACATTTTCTAAACTATCTAACCCACCTAAAGATAATGGAATAACGTGGTCAATGTGCAGTCCTAATTGCCATCCAGGTTCTTTAGTAGAACGAGGCGCAGTTAAGTCAATTTCAGTACTGCATAGGTGACACACAGTTCCATAAAGTTCTAGTACTTGCTTGTCTTTCCAAGTTCTGCTGGACAAAGGCGGTCTTTGAAACCATGGGATAGCATTTAAATTTGGAGTATCCCCCTTTAAAATCTCAATTATGTCAATTCCTCGGTATCCGTTTGCTCGTTTAGACGGCTTTCGCTTTATAAACCCTTTGTCTTCTAACGCCTTTAAAGCCCTTCTAACGGTCTTTTCATTTGCTTTGCCAGTCATACCTGCCAACTCTTCTACTGAGGCCTTAAAAGAGGTGCCAGAGCCCGCAAAATGGCAAATTACGTACAAGAGCCTAAACTCATAATTAGATAAAGACGCTTCCCAGGCCAACGTTGGAAAAATTGCCATATGGATTACTCATCATCCTTGAAAGGTGAAATATCCTTTTTGTTCTCAGAATCCCTCATGTGGTCATCAACGGCTTGGCTCAATGACTCCATAACCGTGGAGGCTACAAAGGCTGCTAAAGCCTCTATAAAAGTTCCTAGGCTTTGGTGCATAAGGTCATGCAGACCCTCAGTATCTATGTCCAATCCCATATCTTCGATGTCAATCTCAATCAAGCCATGTGAGATATCCCATGTATCAAGAGCCAAGTCTTCGACGGCATGGATAATCACATGTGACTGAGGACTGTCATCCCAAGCAATGGCTAAAGCATCTCCTGCTTTCAGTTGATTAACTACTTCCTTGACTGGGTTTCCTGAGACAACAATGTCATCTGCTTGTTTGAGTAAATGGTCTAAGCCCTCTGCTGATTCTATAAAGGCTGTTACTTTGACCTCTGCTTCAATACAAGTTCGCAATACGCTTTGTATAAAGTCTTGGTCATCTTCCGTTACTGGAATAAAAACAGTTAATTCTAAATCTGAATAAACATCAAATAAATCCTTAAGGCCTTCACTGACGTCTTCATTTTCAAATGCGATTACTCCGATATTCATTGTTCCCTATCTTCCAAGACGGTTGATTATTGTTGGTTTATTTAGGTATTTACTCAAGGCAATTGCAATAAACGTTGCGGAGGGAACAGCAATTATTAACCCGCGTGTAATATGCACTTGAGAATATAGGGCGCCAAAACTTAATGGCAAAGCCGCGTATTTGTTGAGTGTTGAAACTTCCAAGATACTAAAGGTAATTAGTTCTGCAAGTTCGATGAGATATGTGACTGAAAGTCCTGTTAGGACTGTAGCGATGAGAAGGTTAACCATGTCCGCATACTACACGGTTAGGTTGGTGTACTCCACTCCCGCATAGGTGCGGACTCGCCAGAAAGCATTGTTTGGAACCCAGTCGTTGATAGTTCTAGCCAACCTTGGTACTTTACTTGGCTTGCTAAAGTACACGTAACTGTAAGAGTCGTGAGCCGTTCCAGCCCAAACTGCTCCAAAGTCAGACGGCAAAGAACCGTCAAAGTATTCGGTGGCTACTGGAGATTGCTCTAGTTGAACGCAGTCAATGTAGGCAGTTGTAGCCGATGTTCCTGAAAAGATAGTTTCAATAGTTGTGGCAGTTGAAGAAACAGGGACAGGGAAAGTAACAATGTAACGCTCCCATGGATTTGTAAATGTTCCTGTTCCTGAAACATTGTCTGAGTTAGGAACTGATAACGTTGCTGCTGTTCCATTCAACCCTGTGATTACAGCGCCTGAACCAATACCTGTGCCATTTACAGATTGACCAATTGCAACATTAGTTGCATCCCCTACCGTAATTGTTGTCGCTCCAGAGGCTCCAGTAATAGTGGTTGTGACATCTCCTGGCACCGCAGCCGTATACGTATCGACAATTGTTCCACCGCTATCACGAGTATTCATAGTAATAAGCAATTGACTTGAAGATTTTGCAAAGGCTGATGTTGTGTAATACACGCCTGTTGTTACAGAGGAAGTATTTGATTTAAGTGACCACGCTCCTGATGCAACAACTTTTCCACTATAAGTGCCTGAATAAGCCAACGGTGTAACGTCAGTGCTTTGACTTAACGTTGGAGAACCAGTAGATGTCCAATCAGTAAAGTTAGTTTCAAAAGAAGGATTCTTAATAAGATTTGTTTTATTTGGATTTAAGAAAACATCAATTGCTCTTGCTTCATTGTAAGAAACACTAGACCCAGATTGCAAACACACCATATCTACGTAATACGTTCCAGCGGCTGACCAAGACAAAGTAATTCCTGCGTATGTTCCTCCAGAAGTGTATGGGTTAATTGTTGCAACAGGTACAGAGAATCCTGAACCACCGCTTCCAAGAACAGAAGATGATGCTGTAAGTACAGTTGTCGTATCTACACCAGCACCAGAATTAGTAATTGTAACGCTTGTAACAGCACCACCAGAAACAACAACTGTTGCAACTGGGGATATAGATGGGTTTGTTCCTGAGTTTGTAGTTAACGTTACACCTGTGTAAGTACCGTTGGTATAGCCAGTTCCACCAGTAATTGTTCCTAGCGTTGCCACAGATGACTGTGCCGCGGCAGGAGCAGCGTAAGTAACTGAAGCAACGCTCCAAGAGGTTGTTGCAGCATGCGCTGAGCCAGCATGTGCAGAGCCGATAATTGTTCCAGTTAAATCATAATAACTAATTGCTGGGGTAATACTTCCAGAACTTGGTGGGGACTTTACTTGAGTAGAAAGAGTATAAGTGGTTCCTGGAGTTACTGGTACCCCTTTAAGAATAGGGTTGTCTAATCCAAGCGTCATTGAGCCAGCATCTGTTGCAATAATTTTGCACGCATATTGAGTGTCAATAACTGGGTTAAAAGTCAATCCATTAATAGTTGTTGTTACTGAAGTACTTGGTACTTGGTCTGTAGCAGCGGCAAACGTAGTTGTATTTGTAGCCGTCCAATTTCCTACTGAGTTATAAAATGTTGAGTCTTGTACGTTAAGCAAAAGATTTTGCGAAGTAGTTAATGTTGCAGGATAACTTGTCATTGCCTCTACAAAAGTTTGTATTGCAGTACGCGTACCTTTTCTAAAATACATATACAAGGCTTCACGGATAAGTTTCTTTTGATTTTTAACAGGAAGACCAAGTTCTTGAGTAAGTCCTAACCCCACTGTTTGAAGTGGTATTAATTCTGTTGGTGTTTGTAAAGCGGAATGAGAAGGCAATAAAAGGTCAAGATAAGTAAGCAATTCATCATATGTAAATCCCATTCCGTTTAAAAATGAATACAGAGGAGATGTTGTGTCTACTTCACTTAAAGGACTTTGTTCTGCACTAGTAAACACACGAGGCAAAGCATTAACAAAATTTAATGAACTACTGTGGTTACTTGGGACAGTGTCTGAAATAGAGCCAGCAATTACCCAAACTTTTGCAGAAGTAAACAAAAACATACGATAATAAACTTGTCCACCTGGTGTAATTGCTTGAACAGTGGTTTTATTTTCTTCACCATCAAATAAATACGTTTTATTAATATTTGTTAAACTAGTTATGTTTTGAGCAATTTGTGAAGGTGTAAGAGTTTGCTCCCAAACAATTACTCCATCTTCAGCAGTTTCTGGAAACCCAACTTGGTTTCTTACTAATCTAATTTTGCTAAAAGTACCTGTAGGAGATTGCCAGTAAACGTATACTTCCGTAAAATTAATTGTCTCAATAGACATAGGTTCTACAGAATAAACAAGTCGCGGTGTTACACCGTACTTAGAACCACCATATACAACTGTGCCGTATTTTGCCACGAGTTACTGCCCCTTAACAACCACATAAAAGAAATGGACTAAATCCACTACCTGTACTTGTACCACCTGCTGTACCTGTATAAACAGCATATAGTCCATACTCAATGTTGGCAATACGGTCTTTTAAACTGTTCCAAGTTGAAGTAGTAGTATCAAATGTTCCAATCCAACCAGAACCTACAGTAATGCTAGTTCCAACGTTGGTTTCAATAGAGTTTACCTCATCTTGAAGGCTATTAACGTGGTCCGCATAAATAACGTCAGTAAAATCAACCTTAGTACTAAATGCTCTAATAGCACTTGGATATTGGGCTGTCATTTTCACTTCCTTTCTTTACATGTCCTATTTTCAGGCTTTTACTTGTAATTTACTGGCTGAACTATCATGGGTCTATATCTGGAGTTGTCTCTAAGGTATGAATACGACTTTCATGGTCTTTTAATACAGCCGCCATTGCAAGAAGTGTTGCAACTAAATCTACTGTTGTTGTTCCATCTTTTTCAGTAACTGTTTTGATGTACGGAGTAAGACCAGTAAGAGACGTAGAGTTTGAAAGAGTTTTTACGTATATTTTTTTGCTTTTATCTTGGTGCTTTCCAAATTCTCCCAACCATACGGGAAACTCTGGGTCTCCACCAATAAACATAACCCATACACCCTGCCCCTGTGTTGGAATTTCAGTAGTTAAACTAGACAGTTGAAATGGCCATGCCCAACCAGTAACTTCAGAATCAGTTACTTGAGGTACAGTTAATTTTAAACGTCGTTGATTATTAGGGTCTTTAGCATTACTAACAACTCCACGGTATAGCCCGTAGTATCTTTTAATATCATCCATTATGAAGAAGTAAGGCTAATGTTGGCTTGTTGTATGCGGAAGATTTGTCCAGCAGTTCCTGTTAGTGTATTTAATCCACTTCCTCCAAGAAGAAACAAAGCAGTAACTTTGGCTGTCTTAACACCTTGTGTTTGATTCAACACAAATTCAATATCTTGAGGATAAATAGTGTCTTGAAAATTCATGCCATTGTAACCAAATGCCGTCACCAAAGCGGTTGTTACGTTTAAGTCAGTCTGTGTTTGAGTATATTGAGGCAAACGAACATAAGTAACTGCTACAGCAATGTCTGTATAAGTTGGTGGTTGAATAGTGACAGTTGTTCCTAAAAGAATTTTGTCAGACAAAAATGTACTAACAGCAGAACTCATTGTTGTAAATTCTGTAGTAGGGTTATTAATGCTGTCTAGGCCAGGTTGAGTATCAGAATCGTTGGTGTTTCGAATTGGCGCTAAATAAAGCGTTACTGAAGTCCAATTAGATGCAATTGCATTTGCTTTACCAACATTGCTTACCGTCTTGGCTAAATCTGCATAATCTTTAAGGGTAACAGCACGATTGCCACTTCTAAGAACAGCAGGTGCTTCTACACGAATGTTGTCTGTACTTTCTGGGTCAGACCCGCCTAATCCTACAGTTGTATTTGATACAGTGTATGTGCTTCCGTAATTACTTAAATTAGATATTCCTGGAACATATGAAAAGGTATCAATAACCCCTGCAGCAATATTTCCTAATGCGCCTTGACCTACGCTGTATTGCGCCCTAATAACTGAATGAATAACAGGCATTGCTCCGTTAACTCCGTCACCAAAATTAATTGTTACACTGTTGTTTTCATCACTTGAGGCTGTATATACCAAATCACTTGGACCAAAATCTAACAAGTGTTGCACTTGAGTCCATTGAGTATAAGTTGTTCCATCTTGTACGTAAATAACGATTGAGTTGTCAATAACTGAGTTTTGACTTAAAACAAAAGATTGATAAGGTGTTTGTAACGAAACTCCAATTTGCTCCCCATATTGTGGGTAACTTGGGTCTAAGTCTGAAGAAATTAAACTAATAGAACGACCTTCATAAGCCAACACAGTGTAAGGTCCTGTAAGAGTAGTTGCAGTTCCTCCAACTGTTACTGGTGCACTAGTTGTAAAGTAAACAGTGTAAACAGCATCAACAATTGTTACGTTTCCTGTAACAACAGTTCCTGTAGGAATAGTAATATCTACGGAATCATTATTTGTAAAAGTAAGGGTTGTAAAAGCATTGCGGTAACCTGCTGGAATATACCCGTAGTTTTGAGCAATATTGAGAACACTGTTACGTTGAGTAGCAGTAGTAATTGACAATTCATTTGCAGTTCTGTCTACATAATACGCAATTAAATCTCCCATATAAGCAAACGCTTCAACCAACGCAACGCCAAAGTCTGCTGGGTCAGATGCTGTCCAGTTAGGGATGCGGTCCTGAATTCGAGCAATAAGGGCATCACGAAGCGAGTAAAAATCACGACCCGTATAATCTACGGAAATTGGAATATTAGATGCTGGTGTTATGCTCATGCGAACTCCTGATAAATTGGGTTATTACCGTCGACTAAAACGTATCCTATATTTGTATTTAATACTTTGTTATTTGGAATTGAGTACGTAAGAGCCAGTTCCAAAACATTAGTAAAAGAATCTACAGTTATGTTAACAGTTTGTAAAGTTAATAACGACAATTGATTTGCAAAAACTTTACGAGTTTCATCTTCAATCTCAGAACTTGCAGAATCATCTGTATCAAAAAGAAAAAAAGGAATTAACGTCCCAAATTTTGGGCGCATTATTCTTTCTCTAATTGCTGTTCCAACAACAGAGAGAACCCTATCTGCCCAAATTTGTTCTTGAGTAGTAGCAACAGCAACTTTTCCAAAACTATCAAGGTTAAATGGCAACATAATTGCCATCTCAGTATTTGCCATTACTGACCTACCCATCTGCTTGGTGTTACCGTATACCCTGTTGTGGACTGATTAATTGTTGGTGTAATAGAAGATATTGTAGAGGAGGTGGGGGTTACTGTGTTGGCTGTGGAGATAAGATTTTGGATGTTTATAGTAGGGTTTCCACTTGAAGTAGAAGGCCTAGTTGAACTTCCAATATTAAGGCTAACACCATCAGTCAAACAAGTGAATGACGTTTGATATTGTCCATCAACGCTAAATGTGTGAATCGCTGATTCTACAACCCAATACCCATCCGTAGTGTCAGAGGTTCCCTTAATTTCAATTGTTCTCCAAGGAGCAATTCTAGGGTCTCCCTGAGCCATACCTTTAGCGGGTATAGACAATCTTGATAAATGGGCTTTTGCATCAGACGTGGTTTGAGAAAAGGATTGACTATCTGAAACCGAGTAAGTCTCTATAGAAGAAAACAATGGGTCTTTTGTAGTTGCACGAATATTTTTTCCTACAGTTTTAGGAGATGATTTTGTTTTATAAACTTTTCCTGAAACTGGGTCAACTCCAGAAATATGTTTAGTTGTTCGAATGTTTGTAGCGTTTTCAAAAAAATCATCAAGTATTGGCTCAAAATAATCTAGTGTATGGTCATAAGCATTTGCGTTGTAACCCATGTATGTATCTTGAAAAGACAAAATAGGAACAGAGGTCATAAATGTATCAATCATTTTATCTACAGGATGAAAATGTAACTCTGTACCCTTTACTTGACAAGCATATCCAATTCTAGTTGCAAGTTCTTGAGTTTTTTCCCAATAAGAGTGCCCAGCCAAAGATTGTTGAGAAAACTTATACGGATGAGGTGTTACAACTGGTTTTAATTTATGTAAAGTTGCTATATCAGTAATTATTTGTGGGGCTGTTTTATCTGTCCAAATTTTTGCTGGACGGTCTTTTAGTACATACGAAGACCCAACGCATGTAATGGTAACGCCTTTATTAATTGCTTGTTTAACAGGGTATGAAATTCCTGTTGCATATCCAACAAATGTTTCTTTAACTTTATTGTTTGTAAATACAATTTTAACTGGAGCACCAGTTTTAACAGAAGCAACAATAGTAGGAGTGTATTGCCCGTAGTACATTGTTAGTACATCGTGTTTACCCATGTGTTGATGCAAAGTTATGGAACTAGGTTCATCCTTAAACGATGGAAGATTAGGAAAAGTAACTGTGTAAGAACTTTCGTACCTATGTTGTCTTTCTGGGTCAAGCATTTGGAATCCTTATTTGAGTTCCAGGAGCAATAGTATTTGGGTTTAAAATTTCAAGATTAATATCTGTAATAGTCCACCAAAGTTCAGAACTACCTAAAAACTTATGCGCTAGTAAATCAAAACGGTCGCCAACTGCCCAAGAATAATAAAAAAAGTTTTCTTTATAAGTTGGAAAATTTCTGTATACAGTTAAGTTATACTGAGATTTTCTAGCATCCCATGCTTTAAAAAGAGTACCAGTTGCATATCTACTATCTAAATAAATCATTAGTTATCCCTTCTCACGGTTGAAAACTTAATTGACCTTGTTGATTAACACCTGTTGCTGCAACTGAATCGTAATAACGCATACAAGTAATGTCAACTTCCGTCATGATAGGTACCATACGCTCATCAAACATTGTGTGGTTTAAACTTAAATCTACAATTCTTACTAAATAATGCAACCCTTTTCCTAAATATAGTTCAACAGGAAGAGGATTAAGCCAACCACTATCCGCTGTACTTAACCCAGTCAATGGAGATTTGTGTGTTGCTAATTTTCCACCAGTTAATTTAAATAAATATTCTAAATCATACATTGTTCCACGTTCGTATAACAATTTTAAATCATCAGCAGGAGGCGGAGTATTTGTTGGGTATGGATTTGTAACACTTGATTTTAAACCATTTGCATCTAGATAATTCATATCTAAAGTTCTGTTTAACAATAAACTGAAAGTTACAGAAGATTGTAAAGTACCCATAACAGATTGATTTTTTCCACTTGCTAAAAAGAATGGATTGATATCTGTTGCAACACCCCAACCCATACTAACTGTAGTAGGGTTATACAAAAATTTAAAACCATAATAAGTGTTATCAGGTACTTTTCCAGGTGTTAATTTTACTGATGAGTTTAGATTTGGGAATAAACTACTCATAAGCATACGACCTTTAGAAAGGTTGTTTTGTAAAGTATTGTTATTTTTTAAACTATTGCTTTGAGGAGATTGAATTACTTCTGTTGCACCATTGTAATAAGTATTGCCTTTTCCAGAAGTTAAATACGCTTCTTTAACCATAGGAATATTATAAATATATGGAACAGTTGCTGGAGGATTGCTTGACCCTGGAGCAGTAGTGGATGTTCCTCCTCCAGAAGAATTGCTTACTTTGCCACCACTCTTGACAAACACTGCTTTGTTGTAAGCAGCAATTGCTGAGGCTTGTGCAGCAACATCTGTAGATAATTTTTGAGTTAAAGTTGTAAGTTTTGTTTTTTCAGTGTTATAAGCATTATTTGCTGCTGTTAAATTTGCAATTAATGTAGGGTTAGTTTGGTTTGCGCTCCATGCAGTGTAAGCAATTTGTTGTAACAATTGTGCTTGTTGAAGAACTGCTTTTTGATTGTCAATTGCCGCTCTATCTTGTATTACAAGATTTGATGCGGTAACTGTAGTTGCTTGCAAAGCAGCAATTTGACGTGCACTATTAAATTGACTTAATTGTGCAGCCGTAGGAGGAGGCAAAAGATTGGTATTAGGTCTACTTCCCCATCCTGGAACTCGTATCGATGGCATTATCTACTCCCTACTGCAGTTATGTGGGCGTCTGTTTTCAATAGGTCTTTTACTCTATTAGCAAACATTTTTGCATCTGATTCTGAAACACCTGTTAAACTTACATTAATACTTACGTTGTTTACAACACTTCCTCCACCAGATTGTCCCCCTACAGAAGCGCCAAAACCTTGCGTTCCCCCACCATATCCTGGAATATGAGTTCCCCATGCAGATTGATTTACAGCGCTTAAAACACCGCTTAAATTATTGCCTTGCATTAATGCTGCTCTAATTGCAGCGTATCCCTTTTGATTTTCTTTTAACGTTGAGATATTTGATTGCAAACCTTGTTGGTATGAAGTATATGACTTAACTCCAACAGAGTTAATATCAGAAGCACCACTTGCTCCCAACGTAGTGTTTAAAGGGTTATAGTGAGCAGAGTTTTTCCATTGCCCACCTTCCCATCCCATCCACGTAGTCATGGCTTTTACATTTGTGCCAGTTAATGGAACACCTAATCCTTTAAGAAAATCTTTTGCCCAAGCCTGTTGGCTTCCAGTACCAAGAATGGTTCCTGCTGCTTGAGTTGTTTGTCCAGAAATAACTTGTGAAGATAATTGAGAATTGTTTAAGAAAGTAGATGGGTCTACAGGGTTATTAGCGCCTTTACGCACTTCAAAATGTAAATGTGGGCCAGTAACATTTCCTGATTGACCTGATTTACCAATAACTTGTCCAGCCCTAACGTGGTCTCCTACTTTTACAGACTTACTGCTCAAATGACCATAAAGAGTTTGGTATCCATTCATATGGTCAATTTGAATATATGTACCAAATTCAAATCCTGGAGCATCATCAAAGACAACTCCATCAGCCGCTGCTTGAACAGGTGTTCCTACTGGTACTGGATAATCTTGACCTGTGTGAGAATTTTTTGCGCCACTCCACATAGATGGGTCAGTAGCACCATATCCTGTTGTTGCTGAAACTCCTGGAATAGGAGATTGTGGTCCACTTCCTCCGCCTTTAGCGCCAAATGAGGCGCCAAATCCTTGTGTTCCCCCACCTGTTGCATACCCAATTCCTCCTGCAATAATCTCTGGAAGAATTGTTTCTCCCAAGCCAGGTATGGCTGCAACAATACCTGCAAATTTTGCAGCGTTTCCTGCGCGAGAACGCATGCTTCCTTTGTTTGAATTACCTTTTATTAAATTTCCAGCAAGAATTGAACCCCCAGCAATAGCAGAACTTTTTAATAACCCAGAAGCATTATTCATTAAAAATCCAGAAGCACCCTTCATGGCTAAAGAACCGCCACCTGCTTGTCCTAACAACTTAGATATGGCTAATGTTTCCGCAATATTGGCTCCAGCATTAAAGACGCTTGCTGCAGCCATACCTGCACCAGCACCAACATTTCCAGTACCTTGCAAGAATCCTTTGGCTGTTCCAAGAGTTGAGGCAAATGATGCAAGAGCGGGATTAACCGTACTAGTAATTAAATCTGCAGCCTTTTGAAATCCATCAAGCATTGGTTGTTCATACGTTTGCATTAATTTTGCATTAGATGCATTAATTTGCATTTGAGCATTTACTGGATTATTTGGATTTGCTGTTGCTTTAGATAAATCTCCGTTTTTACCTTGGGCAAATTGTCCAAACTGGTATTGGAACATAGCAATTTGGTCTGGTGAATAACCCATTTGTTGAAATTGTGATGCTAGTACTTGTTGAAAATTTTGATTAATACTTGATTGTGTTATTTTTTGGTTGTTAAGTATAGATACGCCGTTATTGTTTGGCATAAAACGGTTGTATAATTGACGAGCAATTTGTACTTGGCTTAGTGGATTACCATTAGCATCAAGATTTTGAATACCCATTCCAGCCATAGAAGCGCCCATTTGACCTGAATACAATCCACCAATAGCAGAAGCAGCAACAGCATTTGACATGTTCATTGTCAGTGCAGCGCCACCAACTTCAGCAAGAGACTGTTTAAACGCAGCAGTTCCAGGGGTGTAATACATTCCATTAACTAATACTGCAGCGGCTTGAGAGCCTCCCATGGCACTTGTCATACCCATGCCCATGCTTTGACGAGTCATACTTTCTAATGCGCTACGGTTTATGTTTCCATAAATAGAAGCGCCGTAATATCCAGCAGCATTAGATACAACATCCCCAAGACTTGGGGCCATTGCCATTACTCCACCAGCAACACCAGCAGCACCACTAAATGTTGCAAGTCCAAGACGCATTCCAGTCAAAGAACGAGGGGATGGCATTCCAAATGTAGCGTTATCAATGCCCATACCTTGGCCAGGACCACGACCAATATTATTTGTACCACCAGCAGGATTAGCAACTTTTTGAGCATCCCCCAATGCTTTGCTGGCGACTCCGCCCATCTTTTGTAACGATGGGCCAATAGAGTCAATTTCTTTTTTAAGGTCTTTTACGGCAGCCGTCAAGGAGAGTACTTGGTCAACTATTTTATTAGCCATTGCCAGTCCTTCCGTAACGTGCCTTTGCTAAGTTAATCCAGTTTTGTCTTTCCCTTTTTGACATTTCTTGAATCTCAGTCAGGGTCCAACCTTCATACATACTAGAGATGGCTGCCCATTCCGCAAACAACTCTAAATATCCTGTGATATTAAAATTGAAACAAGGCGCCTAAATTAATAGGAACCTGTACCTCACTTCCGCAATCAGGGCACTCAACGGTTGTATCTTCAAATTGAGGGCCAGGAACACGTTTGTTTAGTTCATCAGTAATCTTACGACGGTCTGTAATACCAAGTAGTTGTACTTGAGACTTGTTATAAACAGGAACATTATTTATTTTTGTAACAGTATTTTCTAAAAGAATAGTATTTAACTCTGCAGATGTTTTATCTGAGTTTAAAATCATTTCTTTTTGAGCAACACCATTTGGAAGTTGAACAGTAATTTCTCCTGCTTTTCCATTAACAATAAAAACTCTGTCTCCAATTGGGTCCGCAAGTACTTTAGACTTGATATCTTCGTCCATATTGATTGAGATAGTTTTAAAATCGCTGCAACCTTCACAGTAGGATGCAACTTCTGGAGTATTACCAAAGGTTACTTTTAGGATTCCAAGTAGTAATGCATCTCTATCTCCTGCCAATAATTGGTCAAGCAATTGGTCTGTTGCAGTTTCGTCACCAATTTTTACGGTTCCTCTTTGCAAAATTGTCAATACTGCTTTACCAAAATTATTGGTTTTAGAGATAGCCTCTTCGTCTTTTCCATTTAATTCACGAACTTCGGCTGTACGGATGACCTCCCCAGCGGCTGTAACATAACCGCCAGGAAGGAACACCGTAGTATCCGAAGGGGCCAAAATATCAGGAGCAACAAAAGGTTGTTCCTCTGGTTGTACTGCTTTAGTTAACAAGTCGTTTGCCAATGCGGGATTAGCCGCTGCACTGATTGTGTTCGTCATTTTATTCCTTTGTTAGATTATGCTGTAAATGCTGGTGCTGAGTTAGTTAGGTCTGCTGCCCATGTGACATCAAAACCTTCGTGAACAAGCGCCATTTGCTCAACAAACAAAGCGTCATCGCCAGCGTTGAGGTCAGAGTATGCCACAGAAGTAGGCCAGCAGTTATACACATTAAAGCGCATAGCAACATGGTCTGATGCTGAGGCTGTGTTTGCTGGGTTGTTTGTGTCTCCAGGAGCAACTGTACCTGATGGGATTGGGTGTGATAGAACTTGAATTTCTACATCACAACGGAAGTTTTCTGTTGTTTTGCGAGTTGTTCCTCCACCTTGAACTGTTGCGAACAAATTACGCATCCAGTCGTAGTTTTGGCTAGTTCCAAGAACAACACCACGTTGCAAAGTCAAAGGAGCAAAAGTTGTTTGTCCAGGAATCTGGTGCACGGTTGTGTTGTATCCACCTTCACGGTAAGGAATCGAGGCTGTTGTTACAGACAACCCAGACACTGAAGTGAAGCCAAAGGTGGTTGTTTGAAGAGCATTAAGCGCTGCACTTCCACCAGTTAGAGGTTTGAACGTAACAAGGAATCTAAAGTTACGTAATGGGTCAGTAACTAAACTTGACCGATTATTAATTATTGTTGGCATTATTTATCTCCTTCGGATTAACTCAAGGTTGTTTGAGTAAGGTCAATGACGATGAACTCTGCAGGGTATTGCAGTGCTACACCGACTTGAATGTGGACTTCACCGTTAGCAATTGTTGTAGCGGTGTTATTGGTTGCATCGCAACGGACAAAATATGCCTGTGCTGCTGTTGCTCCACGAAGACCGCCTTGGTTACGGTAGTCATTGAGGAATGAACCAATGGTTGTATTGAGGCGTGCCCATAGTTTTTCATCATTATTTTCAAAGAGAGCAAACTCTGTAAGGTTCTTGAGTTCACGCTCAATGTAGATGAGTGAGCGACGCATGTTGACATACTTGTTTGCTGTACCATCTTGAAGGAGAGTACGAGCGCCCATTACCGCAAACCCAGCACCAGGAATTTGGCGGATTGGGTTAACAGGGGCTGCACCAGTATTGAGAGTATCTAGGTCAGATGATGTTAGTGTTTTTTCAAGAGAAACAATTCCATTAATAGAAGTTGTAATACCAGCAGGTGCCTTGAAAGGACCAAATGCTGCATCTGTTGAAAGATACAAACCAGCAACTGAACCAGAAGGACCAATCAAACGAAGAGCACTGCTGCTACGTCCAACTGGGTCTGTAATATAAAGAAGTGGATAGTAAACAGCAGCATTGCTGTAACCATCAAGGCTTGCTCCAAATGACTGAGCCTGAGCAACAGTTTGACCTGCTGCTGTATGACAGATAACAAAGCCACCATTTGCAGATGCCCAAAAAATTGCTGCTTGGAATACATCTGTTTGTGCGATAACTGTGGTTCCATCGGTGTCAAGACCTGTTGCTAGTGACCAAACACCTGGCAAGAACAAGACAAGAGCACGGTTGGTTGCAGTCAAGTCATCAAATGGGCTGATATCGTCACCTTTATAGTTGATGTAATCGGCGCAAGTAACAGCAGTTCCATTGCTACCACTGCTTAGTGGATAGACAGTTGAAACAATTGTTCCTGATGGAGATGCACCAATTGTCAATGTAATAGTTGATGACAATGAGTTAACAACTGAAATTGCATAACTTGTTGATGTTGAGTCTGCAAATACAACGTTCTCATAGCGCTCAAGCAAAACATCGTTAGTAACATCGCTTGAAGTTCCTGCTACGCCTTCTTTGTAAACAGAAAGTGTGTAGGTATTTGCAACAGTTCCAGTTTCAACTGTAACACGAAGGTTGTTTCCATCTGAACCAGCATTGCGGGCAGTTGCAGTTGCAACTACGGCTGCAGTAGATGTAACTAGGTCAACGTGTGCTTTTGCTGCATCAGCGTGTAGAAGACGCTTTACATAAAGTTCGCGTCCTCCATTTTGGAAGAATTGGCCAATTTCAAAAGTGGCTGGGTAAGAGGCATTGTATCCACCAAAGTATTTTGTAAATTCATACCATGATTGGACAAGAGTTACTGATTCTGGGCCGCTTTCAAATGGGGCGACAACAGCACCAGCAGCGTTCGCTGTAATTCCTTGTGGAATTGCAGGAGGCAATAAGCGCTCACTAATGTAAACGCCAGGGCGTGCATATGACATTATTTCTCCTTAGTTTGTAGGTGGGGGCCGTATTATGAATGTATCGTGAACGAGATTGGCGTGAACGTTCCACGACCAATTACTGGGTTGTCAGTTGTGCCTGTGACATCAACTTGTAGTGCTTTGTATAGTTCGGTGTATGTTGCCGCAGCAATCTCACTTGAGACGCGAACGGTAAAGGCGTTTACGAATAAACGCTTTCCTGCCTCTGTGATATCTCTTTTAGAAACATCCAGAAGATTAAGTCGACGAACAGTGTTGTCGTCAGGTTGTAATACGCCAAATCTTAAAGGAAGTTTGGAGTAAAGCATTGTTGCTAAAATTTCTCTATCATGACGTGGTTGACGTGAGTACGTAGTAATTTGGTAATCAATGTTGACAGGAATTGGCCAATGAATTTCCCAACTATTTGTTGCTGGGTCATAAACAGAATCACTACCAGGCATAGTTGCTGGGTCTGGAAGATAAGAAGGTTTTGTTAATCCGCGATGCGCACGAGCAAAGTCTTCATTGATATCAATCATATCGATTGTAATGTAAGGGTATTTTTGCTCTGTCATTTCTTGGTCAGGTTGTCCAAACCAAACACCAACGTTACGAGTGGCAGTTCCAGAGGCATCTGATTTTTGGTCTGTAACAGTCATGCCAAGTAGTAGGTCGCGAATAGCCTTATCTTCAGATAATAGAAATGTCATAGGTCACCGATATGTGTAGATAGACGACCTAGCAAAAATTCTTCGGCACCATTTTTTTGATTAGAGGTACGTCGAATAGCAGCGGTTGGTTGACGGCCAGGAGTGCCATATTCATAGTTGAGTGCTGTGGCGTGATGCTCTTCAGCAACTCTGTAATTAAATTCACCGCTGTCGTGCGTAACATGGAGACTATCTACAACCTCATCAGGCCAGCCAGAAGCACGGGCTTCAGACTGCACTTGGGCAGTCATGTAGTGAGTAGTTTCTTGTGTAGCCTTGTTTAGGGCTTTATGAATATTGTGGAGTTGCTTCACTTACGCTTCGCCTTCGTCGCAACTTTACCCGCAATATAACCTGCGATAACTGCTGTGACGAGAGCGGTTTTTTCTTTAGGACGGAATCCAAAAACACCGCGCATAAAATCTTCGCGTTCGTGTTCGGTATCCAGTTCGGCAATTTTCACATACCAAGGTACATGCGCCATTAAAGTCCCCTTTTCATCGCAAGCAGTGGGTCTGCACAGGTATCGCACGATATCCCGATATGGCAATGATAAAGAAAAAGCGCCCACTTGGGGCGCTTAATCCTTACTTCTTTTTCTTGTCTTTAATCTTTTTGGCTAGAGCCTTGTCCATTTTTGCATCGGCTTTAGCAGATGGCTTCTTAGAATCCATCTTCTTATCGGCCTTTTCAAAGGCTGCCTTTTGCTTAGGAGACATGCCCTTCATAACTTTGGCATCTTGCTTCTTATCTGACTTTTTGTCCATTACTTTTTCTTACCCATCTTCTTCATAGCAGACATTGGCTTAGCAACAGTCTTCTTTGCAGACTTCTTACCTTTACCATATCCAGCAGCAGACTTATCTTTGAGGCCACAGCCACAGGTTGCACACATCTTATTTTCCTTTCGATTGTTTTGCTGCCCATATATTATCGACAGCGTTTGGGTATGGACGACCCGCTTTTTCAGCGCGAGCCTTAGCCGACGCCTTCTGTCCAGCAGACAGAGGAGTGGACTTCTTCTTTGGGTTCTTTTTTTCCCATATTGGTTTACTAGCCATTTTTCTTATGCCAATTTTTTGTGGCTTTAACGCCTGCTTTGATAGTTTTAGCGCCAGCCTTTTTGGTTAAGTTTATTTTGTCGTACTTGCCCTTATTGCCAGCGTGGTCAACAATAACATCGCCCTTTTTGTTCTTCTTAATTGTGTGGCCTTCACCTTTAATCTTAATTGTTTTTGCCATTTTATTTTTCCTTTTTTTCTGTAGTGACTTTTTCAGGTAACTTACCTTTAGGAGTAATCTTCTCCCAACGAGCAGCAATCTTTGGGTGTCTTATCCACATAAATTTTCTTTGGGCTTCAGATAAAAATGGCATTTATTCATCCACTTCAATATCTTCTAAATCATCAAGAGCATGGTCATCGTAATCGATGTCTTCTAACTCAGAATCATCTGGTTCAAAGTCTTCATCAAAAAGGTCTGGACTAATCTCCTCTTCGAAGGTCATGCTATCTCCTTAGTTAGCGTATTGCTGAAATTGTACATCGTTTACCAATTCCTCGGCATTAACCATGTAGCAATCCATGGAGACTACAGAATAGCGGTCTGCATAACGTCCCATAGGCAAAACACGACCAGGATAGAAAACTGTATTCTGGAAGACAACGCGGTCTTTGATATGAATCTCAGGGTTGGTCATCATGGCTGGCAAAAGACGATTGAGGTCTGCTACAGCCACGGTAAGTGTCAAAGTATCTGTAACGTAGTAACCACGCTCGTTAGGAGAAGATGAGCCACGAGTCTGGCGAGCCATAATGACAGGAAGTTCAAAAGGTGATTTCCAACGGCGACCAAGACCGTAGCCTTGGTTTGAGACATCGTAGATGTCATCAATGACTTCGGTGGGATTGGTAGAGTAGAACTCTGCATCCCAAATCCACCAAGAGACATTGGTACCAACAGGGGTACGTAAGTCTTCTACGATTCCCTCATCCATAGACTTGGTTTCGTACTCTATTTTAAAACGCCCTTGAAGTTGGTTTCCACGCATAAGGGTATTGTCCCTTATCATTGCTGAGAATAAAGGTTAATTACTTTGGGCGTTCCACCATAGGCCGTAGTATTTTTCGTCCAAATTAAAGCGTTTCATATGTTGAGCAATTGCCCCAGTATGAGCATAGACAGGAATACCAGCAGCCTTTAACTTGCGGAAGAAAACAACGTCCTCACTAACGTACTTATCTCCTGGGGCTTCTTTCTCAGCAAACATAGACTCACCAGGAAATGCCTCACGTAATTTAGGAACAATAGAACGATGCATAAGAACAAGACCCATACCAGCACAGTCAATCTGTACCACTTCGTTCTCTGGTAGAGGGTGGATGTGGCGGATTGTGAACTCATCCACATCGTTAAAGATTTGAGGAAGTGGGGCAGTCAGTGTGCCTTCATCCTGTTTAGAGATAAAGTAGATACCAGAAACAACTGGCTTGATGACCTTGTTGGCTGTCTCCCATAACTTTTTGAGTATGTCAACTGTCAAGACAATGTCAGAGTCAACCCATAGCAGCCAGTCAACATCTGACTTATCAGCCCATGCATCAAGGAGCACTTGACGTTGACGACCAATCTGATTGCCGTGGACACGAGCAGACTGGGTTATGTTTATGCCAATCTTCTTAGCCTCAAGGATTGTGTACACGAGGCCCTGAGTAAACTTGCCATCTGTAAGCCCGCTATCACACCAACCAATAGCCAGTGTATCTTTGCTTGATGCCATTACTTGTATTCCTTGGGCGCTCTAAATTTATTTTTATAGGAGTCAAAGAAAGAAGTACGAAGGTGCATGGTGGTCTTTTGTTGCTTTATATAATCCTCTTGCTTACCTATATCCATCTGCCAAGATTCACGCTTAAATGGTATTACTTGGGCCATAGGTGTTCCTGCAGGAATCATGCCTTCATAATTCCAATCATTTAATACAAAAGGAAAATTAACTGGCGCATTGTAAGAGTCAGTGTCTACAATGCCATCCATAATAGTAAAGACTGACTCACGGTGCATTGGCTGAGTAAAAATAACTGAGTAACCTTTAGGCGTTTGAATAGACCAAGGATTAATCCATTTAGGATAAGACATAGAGTCTCCCAAGTCACCACGTTGTGGATGAGTAGGTGCTTGACTTACTGGATGAAACTGAATGGGACCATAGGAAGGCCACTCATAGAAGGGCGCAGTTTTCTTAAGACCTTTTTCTTCACGTTCTTCATTAGTAAATTGGCGGTCTTCACCTGTCTCGTCTTTATGCTTGCCATCCATATATGTAATGTCTTTTTGAGAAACGTACACGTCTACGTAGGTATAAAGAATGTAACCGCCAGTAATAGCATCAAATACAGGCATGCAGCGTTTAATACTTGCTGGTGTGCCTCCATTACCATCAGGTTTTTTCTGCCCAGATAAGTACGACTCTAAGTTCTTATACCAGTCAGGAACTGAAGCAGTTGCGGGTTTAGGTGCATACTGTTCGGGTACACCCATCGTATCTGTAAAGGTTATCTTCACTTATACTCTTTCTTATTCCACCAAAACTTTTTATAGCGGTCAAAAAATACACGATTAAATTTAGCAACATCTGCTGCATGCTTTTTGCGTTCCTTTTCTCCACCAACAGATGATGTCCAAGCCTCACGCTTGAAAGGAATAATCTGTAGGAAGGGAGTACCAGCAGGAATCATCCCTTCAAAATTAGGGTCACGAAGTTTAAGGAACATATTAAATGGGATTGAAAAATCATCAGAGTCAACAATTCCAGAGGCGCAAGTAATAGGTGCAGGCTCATGGTGCTGTGGCTCCATCACCATTATTGACCAACCCTTAGGAGTTTTGATTGACCAAGGAATAATAATTCTTACGGCATAATTAATATCTCGTGAATACGGATGATTTTGAAACTGGTCCATAGACTGAAATGCAATTGCTTCATTTGCGCCCCATTGAAAGTATGGGCCTTCAGGAGTCTGACGAATATAAATGTCGTAAGGAGTTTCCATAATATAACCAGCAGTCATCATGTCCCATAGAGGCATGCAGCGTTTAATAGTAGCCATAGGAGAGCCATCTAACGTTGGTTCTTTTTTTCCACTAGGACTTGTATAGGCTTTGGCATCTTTATACCATTGAGGAATATATTCAGTTGCTGGCTTAGGTTTTTCTAACACACCCTCTGGATTGTGGATGTCTGTAAATATAATCTCCATGTAATACTCCTTAAATAGGCTTGAAGCCTACCACAATATTTAAGAGTAAACTAAAGTCCAAACTTTATTTTCTTCATCCCACCAGTACTGTTTATTGTCTTTAGGAAGTGGTTTTGGCGCTTCCCAAATTCCAGTTACAGAATTCCAAGTCCACGAATCATATGGTTGTTTTGGCTTTATAAACCCTCCCACATAGTCATCACCAATACCGCCAATGCCCTTTAACATAGGGATAATCAAATCTACACCCATGTCTTTTGAAAAATTTAATAAAAATTCTTCTGTTGGGTTGTCAAATAGTAAAACATCAACTACTTTATTGTCTTTAATAACTGCGTAATTAGACATAAATTACCTCACTTAACGTAGACGTATACTACGCCATTTGAGCCAGCACCGTGGAAAGATGCGTTATTAGTTCCACCGTTTGTCCATCCTCTACCGCCATTACCTCCGCCGCCACCGCCAGAGTTAGAAGAAGAGTTTCCAGCATTTCCATCAGGTCCTTGGTTACTTCCTGAGGGTGCATTTGCATTACCGCCATTGCCTGCCCCATTGGAACCGCTTCCACCGTTGTAAGTTGCGGTATTTCCGTTTGCAGCGCCGCTTCCTCCTGCGCCGCCACCACCACCAATTAAATATGAAGTAATATTTGCGTCGTTACTTGTTAGATACCCGCCACCAGCGCCACCACCACCAGTTCCACCGCCATAAGTTCCAGCATAACCACCATTACTGCCGCTGATACCTGCCATTAAAGTTCCAGTATTGTAAGAGTAGTTTCCACCAGGTCCACCACCGCCATTGTTGGCGGTTACGTTTGAATAGCCTCCAGTTCTTCCATAACTACCGCCATTTACTGTGATTATATTTCCAAAAGTGGTGTTTCCACCAGCATATCCGCAGTTATAACCACCACATCCACCAGAACCTATGCCTACGTTATAAGTAGCACCTGGTGTTACAGAGATATTAGTAACCAATACAGCGCCTCCACCTCCACCACCTCCACCACCTACAGTTGGGTTACCGTTTGTGCCTCCCCTAGTGTCACTTCCTCCACTGCCACCACCAGCAACTGCAACAACAGCCATTGTAGTAACACCATTAGGGACTGTATATGTTCCGCCCCCATTAAACGTTTGTGACAAAGAGTAAACAGGAAGATAAGGTGTTATTGAATTAGAGGCAGCACTTGCAGTAGATGAACCATTAGCATTTACTGCAGTTAAATAAAATGTATACGCCTGATTGACAGAAAATACTCCTGACACAGATACTGGACTTGATGTTCCAGTAGTTGTTAGAGAAATTGAAGGACTAGAGGTAACTGTATAAGAGGTAATAGCAGAACCACCAGTAGCACCAGCAGTAAAGGCCAAAGAGACAGTTGATGTATTAGTTACTGTAGCAGTCGGTGTACCAGGGACTTGAGGAACTGTTGTTGCTGTAATACCTGTTGTGCTAGTTGAGGCAGATGTACCAGTAGCATTAGTTGCTGTTATTCCAAATGTATAGGCGGTTGCACTCTGTAGACCTGTCACTGTTAATGGCGAAGTTGCTCCAGTGGCAGTAAATGAACCAGGGGTAGATGTGACTGTGTAAGAGTTAGGAGTACCACCCGTTGCAGGGGCGGAAAAACTTACAGTAGCAGCGCCATTGTTATAGGCACGAGAGGTACCTACATCGCTGGCTGAAGGAGATGTAGGGCTATCTGGGACATCGCCAATAGCGACATAGATACCATCTACATCTTCTTCACTACTGTGTCTTACTGACATTTTACTCCTACTTACTTAGGGCGGAAATTTCCTCATCTGAAAGACCAAGGGCCTTTAGTTTAGCATTAGCACTTGCTTTGGCTGCTGCAACTGCTTCTGCCTCTGCCTCTGCTGCTGCTTTACGGTCTGCTTCTGCTTCAGCCGCTGCTGTATTTGCAGCAATTTCTGCTGCGGTTAGTGCACGAGTAGTAGTCTGCTCATGGCCTGCTGCTTCGCAGTTGCCACAGCAACATATCTCTACTGCTGTTGGTATATCTGACATTGTTTCTCCTTAGTTATGAGTTTTTAATACCGTAAAGGTAAAAAGATGAGTATTGAGCAAAACCACTTCCATAATTAGAAAATGTAATGCTTGTAATTGCAGAAGTGCTAGACCATAAATTAGCAAGCAAAGTAGCAATAGCAGCAGTTCCATTATTTTCAGTTACCGAATCTACCGAACTTGATTTGTAATTTGATGAAGTATAATTTGGAATATAAACTTCGCTATTAGCAAAAATATTTGAAGTAGCAGTATTTCCTGTAATCCAATAAGAATTGTATGTATTTCCAAGAGTTGAAGTAGCAGTTCCGCTACCAGTTCCATCAAATAATATGCCAGCATAATTTGCACCAGTATCTCCGTTAAAATTGTAGTTAATTCTATTCCACGGAGAACCATCATTGGTTAAACTTCTCATACTAGTTTTTACAATTAAATCTGTATAAGTTGCAGGAATAGATGAAAAGGTAACATTTGTTGCGCTACCTGAACTTAAAACATTAGAAGCGATAAGAGTCATTGTTGGATTAGCCATTATGCACTCGCAATTCCGTAGAGGGAGAAGGTTGTGCCAGATACAACAGAACCGTTAATTGTAATTGAAGTAATTACTGCGGTGTTGCGCCAAGTACCAACAAAAGCATCTACACAATTTCCTGGTGTTCCAAGAGCCATTGAACGAACAAGAGCAGTTTTATATGTAGTTGGGTTTGAATAATTCATAATGTTTGCAATCATAGTTGAAGGATTAGTTGTAGAATTAAGGTTGTACGACCAACCCGCAAATTGAATGTTAGTGGTATTTGTTTGTCTATTACCTGTAGCACTTGTTCCACTACCATCAAGAACAGTATAAGAATAATTTGTTCCAGTATCGCCATTAAATGTAAAATTAATAGAAACAGAACCATTACCTAAAACATTGCCAACAATTATTAAATCTGTATAGGTAGATGGAATACTTGAAAAAGTAACAGACGATACAGTAGACCCAACGGTCTGTGTTTGAATCGGCGTATATGTTGAACCAGCCATTATTTCACCCCGTAAAGTGCAAAAGAAGAATATTGAGCAAAAGGATTTGAATTTGCATTTACGGTAATACTTGTAATTGCTGTAGGAGTTGACGGTAACCACATTGCTGAACGAATACCAACAATCCCACCAGTATTCCAATCACTGCCCCATAATGAGCGTATTACTTTATTTTTATTTGTTGAAGTGTAATCTAAAATATCAGTAATACCTGTTGCTGGATAATTTGCATTACCATAATAACCAGCCATTTTATTTTTTGTTGAAGTATCTGCGTTTGCATAAGCCGTAGTAGCATAGGTATACATTTGATGATATTGGATATAATTATTTCCAGTATCGCCATTAAATGTAATAGTTGAATCTTGTTCTGTGCCAGCCGAATAAGTAGCAGAAACTCTAATTTGTAAATGTGTATAAGTGCTAGGAATAGAACTAAATGTAATGCTGCTTGCTCCACCTGAGCCAACGGTTTGTGTAGCAATAGAGACAAAGTTACTTGGGAACACCACTGTTCCACTTACGCTACCAGATGCAGCAGAGTCTCCATTGGCATTTGTTGCCTTTAAAGTAAAGTTATATGTTCCTGGTGTTAGACCACTTAAAGAGAGTGGGCTAGTTGTTGCAGATACAGTGGTGTAGGTAGAGCCATCAGTTGAGACCTTATATCCAGTAATAGATTTTCCGCCTGTAGCACCCGCTGTAAATGAAAGTGTTCCTCCAGTACCTGTTCCATCATCAGTAAAGGTACCAATAGTTGGGGCTTGAGGAACAGTGGTTGCTGTAATGGCAGATGTAGTAGCACTAGTAGCAACAGAATTGCCCGAAGAGTTTGTTGCTTGTGCGGTAAAGGTATAAGAAGTTGCGCTCTGTAGACCAGTTACTGTTACTGGAGAGGTACCAGAACCAGTAAATGCTCCTGGGCTAGATGTAACTGTGTAACCCGTTGTTGGGCCGCCTGTTACTGCATTACCAGTGATAGTAACTGTAGCAGCGCCGTTATTATAAGAACGAGCAGTTCCCACATCTGTAGCAGTACCAATAGTAGGAGTATCAGGAATATCAAAGATTACCCGTGAAGGGTCACTAATAGAAGCACCACGTAGGTACTTGTAATTAGTCATTTTATCTCCTTATTGGGCGCAAAAATTTATTCAGTTACAGTTGGTGTTGTGAACTCATCTTTAACTGGGTCATAGACCATGCCTGCCCCAGCATAACGACCTCTAAAGTTAGAATTGTAGGAAGTTTGTTTCCATTCAGTATCCTCACCATAAAGTGATTTAAGAAAAGAAACACCTAGTGCCTCACCATCTAATCCTTCAGCATTATTAAGCACTTCATTATTAACAACAAGTACTGGACCAGTACACGTATTGCCATTCATTTGTATAAAGTGTGCCATTATCCAATCACCACAATCACAATGCCAGAGCCACCAGCAGAACTTGCGCTGTTACCACCGCCACCGCCACCGCCACCAGTTCCAGCCGCTCCAGCATTTCCTCCAGAATTAGAAGCATTTCCTCCACCACCAGTACCACCTGTAGAAGTTACATTTGGGTGAGTACCAGCACCACCTCCACCATAAGTTACAGAGTTACCATTAATATTTGTTACAAGTCCGTTGCCACCATTTCCCGCAATGTTTGGTGAACCAGTACCACCAGCATTAGAAGCACCACCTCCACCACCCGTACTGCAATTGCTGTTTACATTACCACCTGAATTTCCTTGTGTGGTTAGCCCTGCTCCACCATAACCTCCAGAGAGAAGTGCTTGTCCACCACCAGAACCTCCAGGTAGACCGAAATGTTGCAAACCAGCACCGCCACCACCGCCACCAACTCCTACATACCCTAATGTTACAGAGCCAAGTACAGAAGAATATCCTGAAATACCTGGAGAACTGTTAGTAGCGCCTGAATTAGCACCGCCACCTACTGTTACAGTTTGAGTTCCTGTAGATAAAAATGCAGTTGCAGAGTATAAAACTCCTCCTGCTCCACCTCCAGCACCTCCGCTGTTTCCAGAACTTCCACCACCACCTACTACTAATATTTCTGCATAGCCAGCAGTTCCTACTGTGATGGAACCAGAGCCATTAAAGGCATAGATTGCTTTACCAGCACGTGCGTTGTTATTTACTGTTGGTGAGCCAGTAGTAGCGTTAACTGTTGCTTTACCAACTCCACCAGCAGATACTGGAGAAAATAGAGGACTCATATTTGGGCGCTCCTTATGCGTACTTAATAGGGCCAGCAGCCAAGATTGTATAGGCTGGTGTTGCTGCAGTCTTAACAATTGTAAATGAATAAGCATCAACGGCTGAAGCGTTACCAGCAGAAGGGGCTGTACCACCTGACCACTTAACAGTAACGTTAGAGGTAGAGCCATCTACCTGATAAGCATTAGCGTAGTACGCAGAAGAGCCGTTAGTTGCTAGAAGGCTGCAGGTAATTGCATCGCCTGTTCCTAAAGATGAAGCCAAAGTTGTTCCTGAGTTACCACGGAAGTTGATTGTAAAGTTAGAGGTAGTAGAGGCTGTTGAGTAATAGACGCCCTGAGTCAAGGCATCAAAGTTAAATGTTGCGGTAATAGCGCTAGTAGATACTGTAGTAAATTCTTTGGGCGCCACTAATTCAAGGCTAGTGACAGATGTGCTTGTAGAGCCCAAGGTAACAGTTGTAGAGCCTAGGGTAGTAGTACCGTAAGCGTTGCTTCTTGCCTTTGTCATCTATCTATGTCCTTTACTATTACTGGGAAATTATTGGGCGCCAAATTTATGATAGAAGAAGTTTTGCTTCTTCTTCGGTGATACCTAACTTAGTGAGCAGGGCGGCTTTGGCTGCTGCCTTGTCTGTTTCTGCCTGAGCAGCAGCAGCACTGGCTGCTTGCCGTGCTTCATAGGCAGCAAATTCTTCATCATTCATTTCACGGTCTGTAATGGTGTCTGTTAATAAGTCGTGTATGCGTATTACTGGTCTTGTCATATTATTTTATTCCATAGATTCTGGCTGTTCCAGCCGTAAATGAGGCACCTGCAGTTGAAAAATTCATAGAAGTAATTGCAGAACTTACCCAACAAGCACCTGCAAAATTAACGGGTTTATACGCTGAGACATACTGAAAAGATGACCATTGGATAGGTTTGAGATTTGTTGATGTATATTGCCTAATCAATAAAGCAGCAGTTGCTACACTACTACCAGTACTAGGAGCATAATTTCCGTAAAGGTCACGACAATCTCCTACGGTTTGTGCTGTTCCATCACTTGTTACACCAGCCATCCATTGCGAACCTGCACTACTATTTGGTTGCACATATAAATTATCATTACTGCTAAAAGTAAAACCATTAACCAAAACTAACAAGTCTGTATAACCTTGACTTATTCCTGTAACTGTTATTGAAGTACCTGAAAGTGTTGTGGTAGAAAGTAAAGTCATAGAACCAGAAGCAGGAGTAGCCCATTGAACACCACTACCAGTAGAAGATAAAAATTGACCAGAGGTTCCTGATGTAGATGCCGCCGTTAAGGTTCCAGTTAGAGTGCCATTATTAAGTGTTCCAGTAACAGTAGATGTATAGGCAGGAGTAGTTCCATTAGATGTAAGGATTGTTCCTGAAGAGCCAACTCCTAGACGAGTAACAGCAGATGCACCAGTGGCAACAATTAAATCGCCCGCAGTTGTTACTGTTGCTGAAGAGATAGCGGTAGGAATTGCAAACGGGACGAAGGTAATAATCTCAACTGTATCTCCTGCTACAAGAGCAGTAAGAGATGAGATTGTTGCGCCATCAGTTCCTGTGTAGTCCTGACCACGAACTAAAAGGGCGCCATTTAAATAGACTTCCTCTTTACCAATAAGGTAAGAGAGTGTCGCACCATTGGCATCTGTTCCTGAAAGGGAAGTTTCGCCACCTGCTGCTACAAAGCGGTAGCGGCTGACTGTAGACGCTACACCGTTAACGCTTGAGATTGACATTAGGCGATTTCACTTCCGAATGCTGAGAATGAAAGGTTTGCACTTGATGCGTAAACTTGAATCTTGTCACCAGTCGCTAGTGTGATACCAAGAGTAAGCGCTGTTGTATCTGAGGCGGCAACTGTTGCGCCATAAATAATCCAGTGCTTTGCTGCTGTTGAACCGTCTGCTGAAGGGCGAACCGCAATACGGTAAGTAGCAGCAGAGGATGTCTGATTGCAAATAGTAAGGGTTGAGACCACAGTCTGTGTTGCTGAAGGCGCTGTGTAGAGTGTTGTCTCTGTTGTTGCCGATGGGTTTAATTGACCCAAAACTTTGTATGTGCTGGTGGCCATGGAACTCCTTAAATATGGTGGTCTTAGATTAATAGGTATAGGGGCTGAATGTGGGCTAAAGTGGCCCCATGAATTTGGTGCAAAAATCGGTTTCTCAAGGCGGCAAATTAGCGCCCATAATTATACCTAACTCTCTCAGTAATGGTCTGGGTTTAATGAACCCTTCCGTTTACATTGACAATGACGGAGATATCCTCGTCAATTTAAGACAGGTTAACTACACACTTTATATCTCTGAGAACGATAAGCGTTTCTTTAGCCCATGGGGGCCGCTTACTTATCTGCACCCAGAGAAAGACCAACGACTTGTTACCAATAACTTTTTATGCCGCCTAGATAAAGATTATAACGTCATCAACTACACAAAGGTAGAGATGCTAGATTTGCACCAACCTATCTGGGAGTTTGTTGGCCTTGAAGATGCACGTGTTGTTCAGTGGGATAGCGACTACTACCTTATCGGTGTTCGTCGTGATACCACGACCAATGGGCAAGGTCGTATGGAGTACAGCAAAGTAGAGATTGATAAAGAGAACTGGACCGTCAAAGAAATTCAAAGAGTTCGCATGCCTGCAACTGGTAACGATTCTTCATATTGCGAAAAAAATTATTCACCAGTTCTTGATAAACCTTATCATTTTGTTAAATGGACAATGCCAACTGAAGTAGTTTGGTCAAATCCTAATGCACCAGAAACAAAGCAAATTATATTAAATAACAATATGCCTAATCCTCCTAAAGACCAAAGAGGAGGTTCTCACACTGTTACTTGGGGCGATTATTACTTGACCTTTACTCACGAAGTAAACTTATGGAGAAACTATCTTGACCAAAAAGATTCAACGTATCGCCATCGTTTAGTTGTGTGGGATAAAGAATTTAATTTTGTAGGACTCAGCAAAGAGTTTGCTTTTATGGATACCCCTATTGAGTTTTGTGTAGGTGCCGCTTTAATTAATGGCAATTTATTAGTAAGTTTTGGCGTTCAAGATAATTCAGCATTTGTTTTAGAAGTTCCTAAGTCTGTGATTGACGAAATGATTGAAGAGGCAAAAACATATGGCAATTAAAGAATTAGCGGTTGATGTTGCTCTTGACTCATACAACCCAGAAAAAAACTTTGCCCTTGCTAATGCCTACTACGATTTAGGACAATATGCATCTGCTGCTGGGTTTTATTTAAGAGCCGCTGACCGTGGGTATAAAACTCATCCATTAATTGCCTATACTTCCCTTATAAGAATGTCTCTTTGCTTTTCAAAACAAGGGGATAGAAATGCTACTGTCTATCAAACTCTCTTGCATGCATTAACCCTTTTGCCTGGAAGACCAGAAACCTATTTTTTACTTTCTAGAATTCATGAACGGAATAAAGAATGGCAAAAGGCTTACACCTTTGCAGAGTTAGGGCTTGTATACACTATGGCAAGTTATAACCAGCCTCTTCCAGTTTATGTTGAATATAACGGCCCTTATGTACTGATGTTTGAAAAGGCTGTTGCTGGCTGGTGGTTAGGTCGCAAAGAAGAGAGCAAAGCGTTATTTACCCATTTGCTAGATAGTGTAGAGATGACCCAAGAGTATGTCAACGGTTGCATTAATAACCTGAAATTGTTTTAATGTTTCCTAACTGGTTTCAAAATGTATCTCCATACTTTGATAGAAAATGCCCCAACGTTCCTTTGCGTGCCCTTCAGATAGGGACATATACAGGAGATGCTACTGAGTGGCTTTTGATTAATCGGGATATTGTAACGATTGATGATGTAGATACGTGGGCAGGTAGTGAAGAAGAACAGCACGAGCAATTAGATTTTAACTCAGTTGAAAGTTATTACGATTCTCGTTTTACAGGTAACTCCAAAGTAATTAAACACAAAATGACTAGTGATGAGTTCTTCAACACAAATAAAAAAACGTATAACTTTATCTACATTGATGGCAGCCACACTGCCCTTCAAACGGCCCTAGATGGCCTTAACGCCTTTAAAGTCCTTGAACCTGGTGGAGTTATTGCCTTTGATGATTACCTGTGGGCAGAAGGTGGAAAACCCTTTTTAGAGCCTATGCGTGGTGTCAATGCCTTTATGCAAGTTTGTGAAGGAGAGATAAGGTGTCTTGAAGATGGATACCAGATGTGGTTTGTTAAATGTTAGATAACGCTTGCTTTGAAGTCTTTCATACTGATACTGGAAATAAACTTCGTAATAAATCGTATGATTTAATTCTTCAGGGAGTTTCTTTTTTACCTCGGCTTGGTTCCTCCACAATGTACCTTAATACTGTAGATAAAGTAGAGAATTTTATTAATTTGCACCCAGAATTTAAAGTGAACACTGTTGAGGATTACTGCCAACCAGGAGAGACCTTCCCACCTAGCGCTGGAGTTGTTGGTGTGTGGGCAAGTAATTACATGGCTTATAAAAGATTTTTGCAGTCCAACTACGACACTTTAATTGTTTTTGAAGATGACATTCTTATAAGTAAAAATTTTAAATCTGTGATTAAGTTATACATGGCTGAATTGCCTCTTGATTGGGATTTCTTTTCTTTTTTTGTCCCTGATGACTCGCTATTTGCATACAACGAAGAGCAACACAGTATAGGAGCCGAAAACGTGTGTATTTCTTATCAGCAATGGTCATGTGCAGGATACATGGTAAGCAGAGCAGGGGCAGAGAAGGCTGTAGCAGACATTGAGTCACGAGGAATTAACTGCCCAGTGGATTGGTATATCTTTAATTTTAGAATGAAGAAAGAAGAGAACCAGAAGACGTTCTTTACCTACACACTAAAGCCAGGCAAATATCGCCCAATTAAGTTCTTACAAGAGGCTGCACAACATAGCCAGATACATCGTGGAAGTACAGAGTTACTACATACCGCCAAATAGTAAGACAGTAACTGTAGGGTCCGCAGAAGTTGTTCCAATAGTTCCTTGCACTCCTTGAGTTCCCTGTGTAGCAATACTCTGTACACCTTGGGTTCCTTGTACACCTTGAACTCCTTGAACTCCTTGTAGTCCCTGCACACCTTGCACGCCTTGTACACCCTGCGTACCTTGAATGGAAGGGCTCTGTACACCTTGAATACCTTGTACACCCTGAATACCTTGTACTCCTTGTGTACCTTGAATACCCTGTACTCCTTGAGTACCCATAGCACCTTGGGCTCCAGTTGTTCCCTGTGTTCCTTGAGTTCCTTGGGCTCCAGTTGTTCCTTGCGAACCAAGAGTTCCTTGTGCTCCTTGTGCACCAAGAGTTCCTTGAACTCCTTGTGTACCTTGTGTTCCCTGAACTCCCTGTGCACCGACAGTGCCTTGAGCACCGACAGCGCCCTGTGCACCAAGAGTTCCTTGGACACCCTGTACACCTTGAGTGCCTTGGGTTCCTTGCGTACCTTGAATTGCCTGACCCTGTACGCCCTGAACACCCTGAGTACCTTGAATACCTTGGTAAGCACCTTGATTTACACGAATATAAGCAGATGGAGATACTGGAACTGAACCTGATGCAGCAACTGTTACAAGTTGTACGTTAGTAGAGTCTGCATACCACATAATTTCGTAATAGTCATTTGCAGTTGCGTCTACCTGCCATGTCCATGTACTAAGGAATGGTTTATTATTAGCAACAACTATATCAAAAGATGAACCTGTTACTGCAGTAGTGCCATTTTTACGAAGCCACATCGTGGCAGCATGATTTCCACTAGCAACTTGAACTTGTAAATTTGTAGAAATATTGTATGTTCCAGTAACTGGAACATTGACTTGAGTTAGAGAAGACCCGCTGCTGGTAAGTGTTACTCCATGTGAGATAGAGGTAGAATCAAATGCAATTGCTGTTCCAGAACTTGATGTTCCAGCAGTTTGTGTAACTGTCGAATAAAAGGCGCCAGAATTAGTAAGAACACCACCAGCACCAGTAGCACCAGTTGCTCCTTGAGTACCTGTACCAGTTGTCTGTGTAAATAGGATTGGGTCTGTATCAATCTTAATAAATCCACCAGCAAGTGAGCCAGTGTTATATTGAATCCATGACTGTCCTGCGTGCGTGTTTCCTGCAACTACCAGAGTAAAGTCACCATAGGCAACTTCACCAGTACTGCTGTCATCATAATCGGTTGCACGAGTGAGTTTCCACTTTGTTCCAGCAGTACCAATAACTGTTACTGTATAAATACCATTTTGAGTTGTTGTTGCTTGGTCTTTAACCAAAATTCTTTCGCCTACTGAGGTAACAGTTACGCCGTCAACTACTAGGGCGCCATTTGTTGTTGCTAGTAGGTACCCACCAATACCAGTACCGCCATTGGCATCAGTAGAGCCAGGTGTATAAGTTGGTGAGTTAGGAAGAACTGCAGCGGTTGCTAAAGAAACTGAAAGGTGAGAGTTATTAAGGTTTGCTGGTCCCTGTACACCTTGAAGTCCTTGAATTCCTTGTACGCCTTGTACGCCTTGAACACCTTGAACGCCCTGCGTACCCTGGGTTCCTTGCACTCCTTGAGTTCCCTGTGCACCGTCAGCACCTACGTATCCTGAAGTACCCTGTGTACCTTGTTTTCCTTGAACGCCTTGGGTTCCTTGAGTGCCTTGTACTCCTTGAGCACCAGCAACACCCTGAGTTCCTTGAGTTCCCTGTGTGCCTTGTGAACCAATAGTTCCCTGAGCACCATCAGCACCAACATAACCAGCAGCACCTTGAGTACCGAGGGTTCCTTGTGTGCCTTGGGTTCCCTGAGTGCCCTGTACACCTTGTGCACCGTTGTAGCCTTGAGTACCAAATACACCTTGAGTGCCCTGAACACCTTGTGTACCTTGTGTTCCTTGAATCGCTTTACCTTGCGTTCCTTGGGTACCTTGAACTGTTGGAACAGATACATCAATAGTATCTGAACCAGAATGATATGTAAATGAAATATTTTGTAAAGAGCCGCTATTTAGGGCGCTAGAAACTAAAGAATTATGAAAGTACTTATTTACTGAACCTTCAGAAAGGTTATCAGTAGAGCCAAGTGCTGCACCAGCAATTGCATTTGCAATTTCTGTAGCAAGGTCTGTTGGAGTTACTGTTGCATAATCTAAAGCATTCCATAGGTGAATTCCATCACCAATTTTAAATTTTCCAGTATTGGTTTCAATACCAATTTCGCCTTGAGCAAGTTCAGGGTTGTCTGAAGTCCAAGTGGTGGAGATACCACGTCGAAGTTGAATCTTTTGTGCCATTTAAGCATTACCTCCATCAATTGAGTTTGTTCCACCAAATACTGACTCTGGTGAACCACCGTCTATAGTTCCACCAGATACTGGAGCCCAATTTGTTCCATCAAATGCATAGACCGTATTTTCTGAAGAGTTAAAGTAAAGGTCACCAGCGTACTGACCAGTAGGGTTTGACCCACTAGTCAGTACGTTAACTGGGACTAATGCTTTTTTGCTCATTTAGTTAGGCTTTAACTACCACTCGATATGACTTAGAAGTAACTGGCGCTACTGCAAATCCAACAGTTACTGATGTAGTAGTTACATAAGCAACATCTGTTACAACTTCCATTTTGGAATCAGTATCCCATACAGTAACCATGATGTCTTCAGTTCCTAGATTGTGTGTAATTGGGAACTGTGTAGTTCCTGACATTCCACCATCGGTTGAATCTCCAGTAATGGTTTCTGCGTAAGTTCCAAGTTGACCAGATGTACCTTGTACACCTTGCGTGCCTTGGGTACCTTGAGTTCCATCTGTACCTTGAGTTCCATCGGTTCCTTGAGTGCCTTGAGTTCCTTGGGTTCCTTGAACTCCCTGTACTCCTTGCACTCCTTGAGTACCTTGGGCGCCACGAGTACCCTGAGTTCCTTGTTGACCATCTACACCCTGTGTTCCTTGAACACCTTGAACTCCTTGAACTCCTTGAGTACCTTGCGTACCTTGGGTTCCGTCAGTTCCTTGGGTGCCTTGAGTACCTTGCTGTCCTTCAGTACCTTGAATACCAATTGCGCCATCTAGATTTATTGTCCAAGAAGTAACTGCTGTTCCTGAACCAACAACACGGTTAACGTTTACAACAAGGTCTGTTCCATCATAAGAAACAACTGTTGCGTACATAATGTTGTTTATATCTTCGGCAATAATTACATCTTGACCTACAGAGTATGAAAGATTTAAGGCATTAAGAGTAAAGGTAACATTATTAGCAACTGCAATGTCATTAGAGGTATTAGACGTGGTTGCATAACGGTCGCTGTGTCCTTGAACACCTTGAGTACCATCTGTACCCTGAGTTCCCTGTGTACCTTGGGTACCGTCTGTACCTTGGGTACCTTGGGTTCCATCCGTACCTTGGGTTCCTTGTGTTCCATCCGTACCTTGGGTTCCTTGCTGTCCGTCAACGCCCTGTGTACCTTGTACACCTTGTTGACCTTCAGTTCCTTGTACGCCTTGAGCACCATCAGTGCCTTGAGTTCCCTGTGAACCTGTTGTTCCTTGAACACCAGTAGCACCGTCAAGGTTTACTGACCAGTATCCACCAGTACCTGCGCCAATGTAATCCTTAATATCAACGTTAAGTTCATATGTTACGTTGTTATAAGAAACTACTCTAGCGTGGATAAGGTTTGCAGTATCAGCAGCAATAACAACATCTTGACCAACTGAGTAAGAAAGGTCTGCATCAGCAAGTACAAATGTGTGGTTTGAATCAGAGCCTAGAGTGTAAGAAGTAGTAGAGGTTGTGCGGTAGCGGTCAGAGTGACCATCAGTACCTTGAGCACCTTCTGTTCCCTGTGTACCTTGAGTTCCCTGTGTGCCTTGAGCACCTTGGGTTCCGTCTACACCTTGTGTACCTTGCACACCCTGTGTGCCATCAGTTCCTTGGGTTCCTTGAGTACCGTCAGTTCCCTGAGCACCTTGAGTACCGTCAGTACCTTGAGTTCCTTGAGAGCCAGTTGTACCTTGTACACCTGTTGCTCCATCAAGGTTAATTGTCCATGAGGAGTAGTTTCCAGAACCAACAATGGTATGGATGTTTATTTGGATGTAATCAGATGGCACTGTCTCGTAGTAAGCAACAGTTCCAGTCATGTAGTTATTAATGTCGTAAGCAACAACGACATCTTGACCTACTGAGTATGAAAGATTTTCGTCATTTACATAGAAGACTACGCCATCTGCTACTGCAATATCATTTGCAGTATTAGAGGTTGTCTTATAGCGGTCAGAATGACCATCAAGACCCTGTGCACCGTCTGTACCTTGTGTTC
>Ga0214165_1000138_pt1 | contig 58774 bp, 58 predicted proteins | sample TroBogypolimnion_34_FD_153004 | JGI IMG/M metagenome (GOLD analysis project Ga0214165, IMG submission 153004) | Freshwater microbial communities from Trout Bog Lake, WI - Practice 03JUN2009 hypolimnion v3 | ecosystem: Environmental > Aquatic > Freshwater > Lake > Hypolimnion/Profundal zone ... | reverse complement strand
GATAACTCAAGAAGATAACCCCGTGAATTCAAAACAAATTAGCTACTTACGTGGCCTAGCCCATAATCTTAACCCTGTCGTCATGATCAGTAACAAAGGCCTGACTGAAGGCGTTTTGAAAGAGATCAATATATGTTTAGACGCGCATGAGTTAATCAAAATTAAGGTAATGAATGATGATAAGGCATTGCGCACGCAAATGCTGAATGATATTTGTGAGCAAACGATGGCAACTGCAGTTCACCATATCGGCAAACAATTGGTCATTTATCGCCAGTCAACCAAACCGAAAATTGTAGTGCCAAGCAAATAAATCAAAGGACTCTATATGAGTTACTTTAAAAAGCGCTGTAATAAGCGCTTTTTTTGTCTCTTATTTTGCGCGTAACACCACCACAAAGCCTAGCAAACACTGGATCAAATAAGCGATACTGGCCACACCATGCCAAGTTTTGAATCGATCAGAAAAAACACTCTGCATCACATCACTTGGCAAGGCATCCGCCTTTAATTGCGCCAATAGTGGCTGAATACCAAAGTGGCCGGCCAACACCAACAACAGCATCAGTACAAGCGCCCAAAAATAACCTTGTTTTAATGCATTGGTGCCGAAAGCGAATAAACGCTGTAACAATAAGTATCCCGCTGCAAACATACCCAAATAAGAAAGATAATGAAAGAAGTTGCCCGCCAACTGTCCAGCTAATTGCTTATCGTCTAAGGTATCAAAGAGCAAATAAGCCATGCCCCCGGTAGTCCACAAAGCCCCTACCCATAAGGTAATGACTATCAATGCAAATTTAGCTGACCAGTTATTCATAACGATCTCTCTTTAGCTTTTGGGGTATTATTTTATTAAATGTATTGTACGTCTAATATCTCATATTCCTTCACGCCACCAGGGGCAAGCACTTCGGCAACATCCCCTTCTGATTTACCAATGAGCCCACGTGCAATCGGCGAACTGATTGAAATCTTACCATTTTTGATATCAGCTTCATCATCGCCTACAATCTGATAGGTAATAATGCTACCACTATCTAAGTCTTCTATTCTTACTGTAGAACCAAATACACAACGGCCATCAGCGTGCAATGTCGTTGGGTCAATTATCATCGCATTAGAGAGCTTAGCTTCCACTTCATTAATACGACCTTCAATAAAACTCTGACGTTCTTTTGCCGCTTCATACTCAGCATTTTCAGACAAATCACCTTGCGCACGCGCCTCTGCAATCGCTTGGATAATGTACGGGCGATCTACACTACGTAAACGATAAAGCTCTTCTTTTAATAATGCGGCACCTTTCACGGTTACCGGTATTTGCGTCACTGCCATACGAATTTCCTTAAACTAAAAAACAAAACCACACCCGTTTAAGGCGTGGTTAAGTATTGCCATCTTACTTGATTAATTGGTATTTATTTTAACAATTTATGCAAATTCTGCAAAGACTCAACTTGCAGCTCTTGCATATGAGCCATGCCCACGCAAGCCGCCTTAGCTCCAGCAATAGTGGTGTAATAAGTTACCTTGTACTGCAATGCGCTACGACGAATTTCATAAGAATCAGCGACTGCACGCTTATCATCGGTTACGTTTACAATGAAGCTGATATCACCGTTTTTAATCATATCAACAATATGCGGACGTCCTTCTGCCACTTTGTTAACCGAAGTTACTGTGAGACCGTTTGCAGTCAATGCCGCAGCGGTGCCCTTAGTCGCAACTAAACTAAATCCCAGTTCATGCAATGCTTGTGCAATCTCGACTACTTTTAAATAGTCCTCTTTGCGTACGCTAATAAACGCACGGCCACCTTCTGGCAACTTAGTAGAAGCACCTAACTGTGATTTCAAGAAGGCTTCAGCAAAGGTTGCACCAACACCCATCACTTCGCCAGTAGATTTCATTTCTGGGCCTAAAATCGTATCTACGCCTGGGAATTTAATAAACGGGAATACCGCTTCTTTAACTGAATAATACGGTGGAATAATTTCGCGCGTAACACCCTGCGATTTGAGCGAGGTGCCAATCATGCAACGTGCCGCCACCTTGGCCAATTGCAAACCACAAGCCTTAGATACAAAAGGGACTGTTCTAGATGCGCGTGGATTAACCTCCAAGACAAATACCGTTTCACCTTGAATTGCAAACTGCACATTCATCAAGCCCACCACGCCTAAGGCCATGGCCATTTGTTTAGTTTGCTCACGTAATTCATCTTGTAACTTAGGTGACAAGCTATATGGTGGTAATGAACAAGCTGAATCGCCTGAGTGAACGCCCGCTTGTTCAACGTGTTCCATAATGCCGCCGATAATTACATCAGTGCCATCACATAGCGCGTCCACATCGACTTCTAATGCATCATTTAAGAATCGATCTAACAATACTGGGGACTCGTTAGAAACTTTTACCGCTTCGCGCATATAGCGCTCAAGTTGTGATTGCTCTTGTACGATTTCCATCGCACGACCACCCAACACATAGCTTGGGCGAACCACTAGCGGATATCCAATTTCCAAGGCTAAACGCACCGCATCTTCAGGCGTTCTGGCTGTACGATTAGGTGGTTGCTTTAACCCTAACTCTTGCAACATTTTTTGGAAACGTTCACGGTCTTCAGCTTTGTCAATCGCATCTGGTGTTGTACCAATAATTGGCACACCCGCTTTTTCTAAATCGCGCGCTAGCTTGAGAGGCGTTTGGCCACCATACTGCACGATTACGCCCACTGGCTTTTCTAGCGCAACGATTTCAAGCACGTCTTCCAGTGTAACCGGCTCAAAATACAAGCGATCTGAAGTATCGTAATCCGTAGAAACAGTTTCAGGATTGCAATTCACCATAATGGTTTCATAACCATCTTCACGCATTGCAAATGCGGCATGTACACAGCAATAGTCAAACTCAATGCCTTGACCAATACGATTAGGTCCACCACCTAAAATCATAATCTTCTTATTGTTCGTTGGTGCGGCTTCGCACTCTTCTTCATAAGTCGAATACATATAAGCGGTATTGGTTGCAAACTCTGCAGCGCAGGTATCCACGCGTTTATATACTGGGCGTACTTTTAAGGCTTGGCGATAAGCACGCACTGCATGCTGATCGGTATTAAGCAAAGTGGCTAAACGACGATCTGAAAAACCACTACGTTTTAGTTTTAACAAAGCAGCTTTGTCTAAGTCAGCAATTTGCTTGCCTCTAAGCGCTTGTTCGCGATCAATAATGTCTTTGATTTGCACCAAAAACCATGTGTCAATTTTTGAAATTTCGTAGACTTCAGCAACCGTCATACCCATTCTAAAGGCATCGCCCACGTACCAAATACGCTCTGGTCCTGGCACACCCATTTCTTTGGTAATTGTATCTAAGTCTGTGGTTTTTTCATCCAAACCATCTACACCAACTTCTAAGCCACGCAGGGCTTTTTGGAAGGACTCCTGGAAAGTACGGCCTATTGCCATCACTTCGCCTACCGATTTCATTTGCGTGGTTAAACGCGAATCAGCTTGCGGGAACTTTTCAAAAGCGAATCTTGGAATCTTAGTGACTACATAGTCAATCGATGGCTCGAAAGAAGCTGGTGTAGCACCACCAGTAATTTCATTTCTAAGTTCATCTAAAGTAAAACCAACTGCCAGCTTGGCAGCTACTTTTGCGATCGGGAAGCCAGTGGCTTTTGATGCTAAGGCAGATGAACGTGATACACGCGGATTCATCTCAATCACAATCATGCGGCCGTCTTTCGGATTAATTGCAAATTGCACATTAGAACCACCAGTATCAACACCAATTTCACGTAACACCGCCAATGAGGCATTGCGCATTATTTGGTATTCTTTATCGGTTAGGGTTTGCGCTGGCGCTACAGTAATTGAGTCCCCTGTATGCACACCCATCGGGTCTAAGTTTTCGATTGAACAAATAATAATGCAGTTATCCGCTGAGTCGCGCACCACTTCCATTTCATATTCTTTCCAACCTAGTAGTGACTCTTCAATCAATAACTCTTTGGTTGGTGATGCGTCTAGACCGCGCTCACAAATTTCAACGAACTCTTCACGATTATATGCAATACCACCGCCACTTCCACCCATCGTAAATGAAGGGCGAATAATTGCTGGGTAACCGATACTTGGTTGCACCTGCAACGCTTGCTCCATACTATGCGCAATCACTGAACGCGCTGAACCCAAACCAATTTTGGTCATAGCTTCTTTAAACTTCTGTCTGTCTTCTGCTTTATCAATCGCTTCTTTAGATGCGCCGATGAGCTCCACATTATATTTTGCGAGCACGCCGTGCTTATCTAAGTCGAGCGCACAATTCAGCGCCGTCTGTCCGCCCATAGTAGGAAGTAGAGCATCTGGACGCTCTTTAGCAATAATTTTTTCAACCACTTGCCAAGTCACAGGCTCAATATATGTGGCGTCAGCCATTTCCGGATCGGTCATAATAGTGGCTGGATTAGAGTTCACCAAAATAACGCGGTAACCTTCTTCGCGCAAGGCTTTACAAGCCTGTGCTCCAGAATAGTCAAACTCGCAAGCCTGACCAATAACAATTGGTCCTGCGCCGATGATTAATATGGATTTAATGTCGGTACGTTTAGCCATTAGCTAGCTTTCCTTTCTTGCATCAAGCTAATAAAGCGGTCAAACAAATAGCTCATCTCTGTAGGGCCTGGACTAGCTTCAGGGTGACCCTGAAAGCTAAATGCGGGTTTATCAGTACGTGTAATACCTTGCAGACTTCCGTCAAACAATGACACGTGCGTGGTTTTAATATTAGCCGGCAAACTAGCTGCATCCACCGCAAACCCATGGTTTTGACTGGTAATGTAAACACGTTTAGTGTCAACATCTTGGACAGGATGGTTCGCGCCATGATGGCCAAATTTCATTTTATGCGTTTTGGCACCACTTGCTAAGGCCAGCAATTGGTGACCTAAACAAATGCCAAAAGTTGGCATACCTGAGTCAACGATAGTTTTAATTGCCGCAATCGCATAATCACAGGGTTGAGGGTCACCAGGGCCGTTAGACAAAAAGACACCGTCAGGTTTGTAGGCCAACGCTTCAGCCGCCGATGTTTGCGCAGGCAACACTGTTACCTTACAACCGCGCGACACTAACATACGAAGAATATTGCGCTTAACGCCATAATCAAAAGCGACCACATGGAATTTTGTTTCTGGCGCCGCAGCGTAGCCTTGGCCTAAAGCCCACTCACCCTCTGTAGCTTCGTAAGCCTGAGTACAGCTCACAACTTTAGCGAGATCCATACCATTCAGCCCAGGAAAACCTGCAATTAAAGTTGCGGCTTGCGCTAAGGCCTTAGCCTCATCCGCTTCACCAGCGATAATCACGCCCGTTTGCGCTCCTTTTTCACGAAGAATTCTGGTCAATTTACGCGTATCAATATCGGCGATAGCGACAATTTTATTGTCCAATAAATACTCAGCAAGCGATTGAGAATTTCTAAAATTACTATGGGTCAGTGGCAAGTCGCGAATAATTAAACCGCTAGCATAAATTCGAGCAGACTCAACGTCCTCAAGATTTACACCATAATTACCGATATGCGGATAAGTGAGTGTAACAATTTGCTTGGTGTAAGATGGATCGGTCAGGATCTCTTGGTAGCCAGTCATTGAGGTGTTAAACACAACCTCAGCGACAGTATGGCCAGTGGCGCCAATTGATATGCCACGAAACACAGTTCCATCTGCAAGTACGAGTATGGCGGGCAGGTTTTGTGACACAGTAACTCCTTGGCGTTGCAAGGCTTTTGGCTTTGCAACCTAATTAAAATTTATTCTTGTTCCATCATGAGCAGATGGCAGATATGCAAAACGGGACGAGTTGATAAACTCTTCCCGTTTCAGAATTGACGAATTATAGCGAAATAAATGCGACTAATCAATGCAAAATTACATTTTCATCAATTGCTAGGATGCCGAATTAACCCCAATTCCAACGTGTCTATGGCGGAAAATATAACCGATTAACGTAAGTTCAACACATCCTGCATATCAAACAAACCACTAGCTTTACCATTTAAGAATTTAGCAGCGCGCAAAGCACCTAGTGCAAAAGTGGCGCGACTACTGGCTTTATGCGTCAACTCTACGCGCTCGCCGATACCGGCAAATAACACAGTATGATCACCCACCACATCGCCCCCACGAACAGTAGCAAATCCGATGGTAGACGGGTCACGCTCGCCCGTCACACCTTCCCTACCATAGATTGCGCATTGCTCTAAATCGCGACCCAAAGCACTCGCTGCAGCTTCACCTAAACGCAGTGCAGTCCCAGATGGGGCATCTACTTTATGCCTGTGATGAGCTTCTATAATCTCTATATCGTAGCCCTCGCTAAGCACTTTCGCCGCCGACTGTACTAGATTAATTAATAAAGTCACACCCACACTCATGTTTGGCGCAAATACGATGCCGATATCCTTAGATGCTTTGGTAATGGCTAGTTTTTGTTCGTTAGAGAAACCCGTTGTACCAATCACCATACCTACTTTTGCTTGCTGGCATGCTTCGAGATAATTCATGCTTGCCTCTGGGCGCGTAAAATCTACCAATACATCCGCACCCTTTAGTGCAGCAGCGATCTCATCAACCACCTTCACTCCAGATAGCTTACCGAGTTGCTCCCCAGCATCGCGCCCTAAATGTGGGTTGACGACCCCATCCACGTCACCTCGATCAACAGCCCCGTGCAGCACTAATTCACCATCAGCGAATACACACTCCAATAGCACATGTCCCATACGGCCAGAACAACCTACAATGACAATTTTTAAAGGATTCGCCATGAATTAAAAGCCGATTTTTTCAAGCATTTTATCAAAGAACCCCGGCTCATTTTCTGCTGGCAATTCCTTTGCTTTTGGTACGACCGCTTCAGTCGCACGTGGAGCAATCACTTCTTTCTCTACTTTTGACTCAGGGGCATTGCCACTTAAGGATTTATCAAACTTCAGGCCTGAAGGTGATGGTGAATTAACTGCCGGCGCAGGCACTGAGGTTGCAGCGGGCTCATTAACTTGCTCTGGATCAATAACCTTCGACTCAGGCACAGGCTTAACCGATTTCACTACTGGCGTTGGTTCGACTGCAAGAGGCGCGACCACCTTAACTTTAGCTGCAGCCCTTTCAGCCTCGGCTGCCTTTTTTACAGCCTCATCTGCACTTGCTTTTGCTTTTGCATCGGCCGCTTCTTTGGCTAGCTCAGCCTCGTCTTTTTGCCAAAACTTTAGTTTCTGCATTAAACTTTTTTCTTCATGTTTTTTTGCTGGCTCAATGAGACGCGGACCTGTATCAGACCCCTCTACTCCACCCTTAGGGTCGACGGTAGCTGCCACCACATCACCACGTACTGTTTTCAACAAATCACTTTGAAAATCCAAAATCACTCGGCGCTGCTCGATTAACTTACCACCTTCGCGCAACTGATAAACGTAATCCCAACGATTGCCGTGAAAGCTATCTTGAATCAAAGGCGTACCCATAATAAAGCGCACTTGCGACTTAGTCATACCTGGACGCAACTGGAGCAACATCTTCGAGGTCACGACATTACCTTGCTGCACATCAAGCTTATACGGCTTAATCGTAGGCAAAGCTGTACCACATGAAGTACACAAAACAACTAATAATATGAAAACGTAGCGCATAGTATGACTTTTAATTTGAATTGGCGTTAATATACCACGTAGACCGCTATCCCAAAACTCTGTCATTGTTAAATGTGAGCAACCATCCATGCGCGATCAAAAAGACTTAAAAAACGCAGGCCTAAAAGCAACGTTACCCAGACTCAAAGTTTTGAGCTTATTTGAAAATAGCAAAGAGCGTCATTTGTCTGCAGAAGATATTTATAAAGTCATGATTAACTCAGGTGAAGACGTTGGACTGGCCACGGTATATCGCGTGTTGACTCAATTTGAGCAAGCAGGATTATTAATACGCCATCATTTTGAAAGTGGGAAAGCAGTTTTTGAACTGAATACCGGCGGCCATCACGATCATGTCGTCTGTATGAAATGCGGCAGAGTTGCAGAGTTTTACGATGAAGAAATAGAAAAGCGGCAGGAAAGTGCTGCCGCTAAATTAGGTTTTACTATGCAAGATCATTCACTTACCATTTACGGCCTCTGTAAACAACAGCCCTGCGCAACTGATTAGCCTTTAATTACGAGGGTTATAGCGCTAGCATTTCTTTCGCGTGCTGGCGAGTGGTGTCGGTAATTTCAACACCTCCCAACATACGCGCCACTTCAGCCACTCGCGCTTCGGTACTTAATACCGCAATGGTACTTAAAGTTTGTCCATCAACCAAGGCTTTGCTGACACGTAAATGATGCTGCCCTAATGCAGCCACCTGTGGCAAATGCGTGATCACTAACACCTGGCGTTGATTAGCATCGGCTTGCGGCTCGCCTAACTGCTTTAACAATTGGCCAACCACTTCTGCCACTCCGCCACCTATACCCACATCCACTTCATCAAAAATCATGGTGGGAATACTTTCTTGCTTAGCCGTCACTACGCGTATTGCCAAACTAATCCGTGACAGCTCGCCACCTGATGCAGCTTTATTAAGTGGGCGTGGCGCTACACCCGCATGCCCAGCCACCAAGAATTCAACCTGCTCCAAACCCGCCGCCGCTGGCGCTTGTGCAGTCAGTGCCACCTCAAACTTGCCACCGCTTAAAGATAGACTTTGCATTTCTGCGCTAATTTCAGCGCTTAATCTAACCGCAGCTAGCTGGCGACCGCTACTCAGCGTTTGTGCCAGCTGATTATAACTTTCAAAAGCCTGCGCCTCAGTTTTCGCCAACTCAGCATCATTGGCAAACAGTTCTAGCTCTGCCATGCGCGCCTGTGAGCGACTTAATAAATCAGCCAGCTCTTCAGGCTTAACGCGGTATTTACGTGAGGCATTGTGAATGACTTGAATTTTCGCATCCAATGCATCTAAGCTTGACGGATCAAGCTCAGTGCTTTGGCAATAGCGATTTAAAAATCGATCAGTTTCGGTTAGTTGAATAATGGCAGAGTCTAAAGCTTCAGTTGCCTCAGCTAGGTTTGAATCATATTCCTGTAAATTTTGCAGTTTATACTGCACCTGAGTCAGTAAATGCAAGGCGGATAAATCGCCTTCACTTAGCAGTTCATGGCAAGACTCTGCACCTGTAAGCAGGCTGGCGCCATGAGACATGCGTAAATGCTCTTGCTGCAACTCTTCCCACTCACTCGGGCTAATGACTAATTGCAACAATTCATAACTTTGGTCCCGCAAATCTGCCAATTCATCAGCATAGGCACTAGCATTTTTCTCCGCAGCCAAGCGCTGTTGATGCAGAAGATGCCAACCTTTGTAACTTGTAGCAACCTCAGTCGCAAGCTCTGAAAGGCCGGCGAAATTATCTAGAACTACCCTCTGAGTGACGGACTTTAAAAGCGAATGGTGTGCGTTTTGGCTGTAAATATCAACCAACAACTCACCCAACTCTTTCAATTGTGCAATGCTGACATTAATACCATTAATAAAAGCGCGCGATCGGCCATCGGCATGCATTACACGACGCAACACTAATTCCCCAGCATCGCATTCCATTTCAGCCTCAGCCAGCCATCGCAATGCTTCTGAATTATGAGTGACACTAAAAATAGCGCTGATCTCGGCTTTATCGCAATTGACACGGGTCACGCCGCCCTCACCGCGAGCGCCCAAGGCCAACGATAACGCATCAATTAATATAGACTTACCTGCCCCAGTTTCTCCAGTAAGCACAGTAAATCCAGAGGAGAACTCCAAATCAAGGGTGCTGACAATGACAAAGTCACGAATGGAAAGGCTCTGCAACATTGGCTTAGCCCCAGTTTAACTTGTTGCGTAACATGTCAAAATAACAGTAGTCGCTAGGGTGTAATAGGGCGATGGTTTTTTCGGCGCGTTGCACCAGCACCTTATCCCCAATCTGCAATGCCACTTGATATTGTCCATCAAAACTGAGTTGCGCCTCATCAAATTGCATTAGACTCACCTCAATTTGACTGCTGCTACTGACTGCGATTGGGCGGTTGCTCAATGTGTGTGGGCAAATCGGCACCAGCGTTATCGCATCTAAATTGGGGTGCAAAATTGGGCCGCCAGCTGACATTGCATATGCGGTAGTGCCTGTCGGGGTACAAATGATTAAGCCATCGCTACGCTGCTTATGCACAAATTGTTGGTTGATTTTAACTTCAAGCTCAATTAAGCGCAGATCACTTTTAATCACCGCATCATTTAAGGCATAGTTGGCATGCAACACTTTGCCGTCGCGTATTACCTGCGTCGCCAGCAGCATGCGCGGCTCTAAACTAAAACCACCTGCCAGAATGCGATCCACCGCCACCAGCATTTCTTCTGCGCGTAAGTCAGTTAAAAATCCAAATCTGCCTCGGTTAATGCCAACCAGCGGCACATCCGCATCAATCAAACTGCGCGCTACGCTCAACATAGTGCCGTCACCGCCCATCACGATAGCTAAATCGGCTATTTCCCCGATTTCATCCAAGCCTATAGTTTTAAACCCGTTGATTGGCGCATGCAGTGCCGTATTCTTTTCTATATAAACATTGATATTTCGCGACTGTAAATGCTGCGCTAAATTAACCAAATCAGCTTGCATCTGCTGCAAAGCTTTAGGCGCCATGTATTTGCCAATAATGGCGATCGTGTTGAAATAATTTTGCATGTTTAAATTAAATCACAGTTGTGGCTTCTGATAAAGAAAAACTACAGCGCAAGCCCATTAAATAAAATCAAAAGGGGAAAACTACTTAAATTGCGCTCAATTCCATACTAAAGCTACAAGACCATGTCTAATTAAGGCAAAATACACGTCTAGCATCATGCCATGGTGTATGAGATTAATCTGAGGTGTATGAGTTGGATAAACGCGCACAAATCTTGCTTAAAACTTTAGTAGAGCATTACATTAGTGATGGCCAGCCTATTGGCTCACGAACACTGTTGCAACACTCTGGCCTGGACCTGAGTAGCGCAACCATACGCAATGTAATGAGCGACCTAGAACAGCTTGGTTTTATCGCTAGCCCGCACACCTCAGCCGGACGGATTCCTACGCAAAAGGGCTACCGTATGTTTGTGGATAGTTTACTGACCGTGCAGCCACTAGAAGCAAAAGCTTTGCAACAAATTAAAAGCGGGCTATCCTCACCTAACCCCAGTGAATTAATCGCCAGTGCCGCCGATATGCTGTCGCAGCTTACGCAATTTGCTGGATTGGTGATGATTCCTAAGCGCAAACGTATCGCGTTTAAACATTTAGAATTTTTACCTTTATCTGAAAAGCGAGTACTAGTCATTATTGTCACGAGCGATGGCAATGTACAAAACCGAATCATTATGGCGGATAAACCATACTCCGCCAGCGAACTCACCCAAGCCAGCAACTACTTTAATAGCCATTTTTCTGGTCATACATTCGATGAAGTTCAGCTAAAGCTACACCAAGAACTCAAACAAATGCAAAGCGACATGAACCGCTTAATGACTGCTGCGCTTGATGCAAGCAATAAGGGTATTGAGAATGATGGCGTGGTCATTGCAGGCGAACGGAACTTACTACAAATTGATGAACTTTCGACCAATGTCAGCAGTTTAAGGAAACTATTTGAGATCTTTGAGCGTCGTACTTCACTGATGCAGTTACTTGACAATAGCCAGCGCGCAGAAGGCATACAGATATTTATCGGTGGCGAAAGTGGTTACCTGGCTTTAGACGAGTGCAGCATGATTACCGCGCCCTATGAAGCTGACGGCCAAGTAGTCGGCACCTTGGGCGTCATTGGCCCCACCCGCATGGCATATGAGCGGGTTATCCCCATTGTTGACATCACGGCAAAACTACTATCAAACGCGCTCAATACTAACAATTAAGCGCTTTAATGAATGCATACCAACTAACGATTAACCACTTAAAGACTAAATAATGGCTTATTACAACCCAGAACCTCCATACCAGCATGGTGACACCTTAAAAGTGGGTATATTGCTTGCCAACCTTGGCACGCCTGACGCTCCCACCGCCCCAGCACTTCGCCGCTACCTTGGCCAATTTTTAATGGACACGCGTGTAGTGGAAATCCCACGCTTTATTTGGTGCTGGATTTTACATTGCATCATCTTGGTGGTGCGCCCAAAAAAATCAGCAGCTAAATATGCACAAGTTTGGACATCAGAAGGCTCGCCATTATTGGCACACGCTCAAAAACAAACACAGTTATTGCACAGTTCTTTAGGGCAAAAAATAAACTCGCCGTTTGCAGTTGAATTAGGCATGAGTTACGGAAACCCCAGCATGCAGTCCGCCATTAGTAAGCTACGCGCCCAGCATTGCGACCGTATTTTAGTGTTTCCTTTATATCCACAATATGCCGCCAGTAGCACCGCTAGCGCGCTAGATGCGGTTTGGCGGGTATTGCTTAAAACACGCAATATGCCAGCAATACGCACCATACGTCATTATCATGATCACCCCGCTTATATTGCCGCACTCGCGCAAAGCGTGCGTGCCCATTGGGACACACATGGGAAACCGACTAAATTGGTGATGAGTTTCCATGGCTTACCGAAGTTCCACCTAATGAAAGGTGACCCCTACCATTGCGAATGCTATAAAACTGCGCGTCTATTAGCAGAGGCGCTGGGTCTCGAGAAAGAGGCATTTACCGTGGCGTTTCAATCGCGCTTTGGTAAGCAAGAATGGCTAAAACCTTACTTAGCCACAACGCTGGCAGAGTTAGGCAAGGCCAAAACAAAACGCATTGATGTCATTTGTCCTGGCTTTAGTAGCGACTGCTTAGAAACGCTGGAAGAAATTGCGATGGAAGGTAAAGAAATCTTCACTCATGCAGGCGGTGGCGAATACCACTACATCCCCGCACTGAACGAAAATGAAGCTTGGATAGCAGCAATAGCCACCATTGCGCTAGAAAATCTGCAAGGCTGGATTAGCCCAGATTGGAGTACAGAGCAAGCTACAGAAGAATCTAAACTAACGCAATCCAGAGCGCAGGCTTTGGGTGCTTCGCAATAGGCGCTATACTTCTACTTTAAGCAAAATAGATGACACTATGATAGTAATTACCGGCGGTGCTGGCATGATAGGTTCTATGATCGCCTGGCATCTGAATAACAAGTTGTCGCGTGATGATATGGTCATTGTAGATCGCATCACCCATCCAGATCAGTGGCAAAACTTAGTCAAGCGTCAATATGTGCAATATTTAGATAAAGACCAGCTTCTATCTTGGCTTGAGGGGTGCAATGACGTTGCTGCTATTATTCATATGGGCGCTATCAGCGCTACTACTGAGCGCGATTTCAATAAATTAGTCGCGGACAATATCCACTACTCGCAAGACCTTTGGCGCTGGTGTGCTCATAATAAAGCCGCATTTTTCTATGCCAGCTCAGCAGCGACCTATGGGGATGGTGCCAATGGTTATGATGACAACTCTATAGAAAATCTGCGTCCGCTTAACGGTTATGGTTATTCCAAGCACTTCTTTGATCAATGGGCTTTGCAACAATTAAGCACCAACATGCCAACACCTAGCGCTTGGGCTGGCTTCAAGTTTTTCAATGTCTATGGCCCGAACGAATATCATAAAGAGCGTATGGCCAGCGTGGCTTTGCATAGTTTTAATCAGTTCAAAGAATTGGGTAGCGTCAAGTTATTCAAAAGCCATAAAGTTGGCTATGACGACGGCATGCAACTACGCGACTTTGTCTATGTAAAGGACGCAGCGGCAGTAGTAGTGCATTTCCTACAGATGGCCCTGCAAAACCAACCTTGTACGAATGGCATTTACAATATAGGCACGGGAAAAGCACGCGCTTTTAAGGATTTAGCTACAGCAGTGATGTTGAGTATAGGTAAAGCCCCCAATATCAGTTACATTGAGATGCCAGAAGACCTTCAAGGTAAATACCAATATTTTACCGAAGCTACCATGAGTAAACTCGCCAGCACAGGCTATAAGCAAGATTTTTATAGCTTGGAAGACGGCGTACAAGACTACGTGCAAAACTATCTTATGCAAGACGATGCTTACTGCTAAACCAAAAAATATAAAAGAGATTTTACTTTGACCAAAACTACACAAACGTCATTTCTACAGAATGAACTAGAGGCGCATACAGCCATGTTTGCGCAGTTAGCCGGGTTATTCCCACAAGTGGTTGCAGTGGCAAACGAACTGCGTGCCACAATGCAACGTGGTGGCAAGATTCTAATCATGGGCAATGGCGGCAGTGCCGCCGACAGCCAACATATTGCTGCTGAAATTGTCGGTCGCTATAAAAAAGAACGTCGCGGCTTGCCAGCTATCGCACTCACCACTGATACATCGATCATCACCTCCATCGGAAATGACTATGGATATGACTATATTTTCGCCCGCCAGATTGAAGCGCTATGCCGCCCTGAAGATACAGTTATTGGCATTACCACCTCTGGCAATAGCAAAAATGTGGTCAATGCCATTATTGAAGCTAACGCCATCGGCGCAACCACGATAGGCTTGACTGGTGGCAGTGGTGGCAAATTACTGGAGCTTTGTAAATTCAACTTAGTCATGCCTAGTAGCGAAACGCCCCGTATACAAGAAGCGCATATTTTTATTGGCCATAGCTTATGTGATATGTTGGAAGCCGATTAGATCAAAGACAATCATTAAACATTATGAATACACACTTGACTGAAACCGTGCGCCAGTTTCCCGACTCAAAAGAAATTATTTTAGTCGTAGGCGATGTGATGTTGGACCGCTACCTAATCGGCAACGTTAACCGCATTTCGCCTGAGGCACCAGTGCCAGTAGTATTACTGAAGCAAGCTGAAGATCGTGCTGGTGGCGCGGCCAATGTAGCGGCCAATTTAAGTAGCTTAGGCTTGCGCACGCAAATCATAGGCTGCATAGGCAATGATGATTCTGGTGACACCCTAAATAAACTCATGGCAAAAAATGGTATCGACATTAGCCATATGTTGAGTTCTGCATTCCGCCCTACTGTATCCAAAACTAGAGTCATGAGTGGTAATCAGCAAATTGTAAGAATTGACGATGAAAGTAGCGCTAGTTTTAACCCCGAAGAAAGCACAGAGTTAATGAACAAAGTAAGCCTTGCTCTAAGCGCTAAACCTGCCATGGTGATTCTGTCTGACTATGCTAAAGGTGTACTTAGTGACACCACATGCAAGGCAATTATTACGCGATGCAAACAACTTGGCATTCCTGTGATCGCTGACCCTAAGGGCCGTGACTATTCCAAATATAAAGGTGCTAACGCACTGACGCCGAATAAAAAAGAAACCGCTGAAGCTTGCAATGTGGAGTTGCACGATACCGAAGCTTTGCTCCATGCCGCACAACAACTTAAAGATCAGTTAGGACTAGACTTCCTTGCCGTTACCCGTGGAGAAGAAGGCATTTCCTATATAGATCATGCACAGATTCAACATATCCCTGCGACAGCAAAAAAAGTATTCGATGTGTCTGGGGCTGGTGACACGGTCATTGCAACCCTAGCAGCTGGTATGGTGCATGGCTTAAACGCGCATGATGCGTTGCAACTAGCCAATATCGCTGCGGCTATTGTGGTGGGGAAAGTGGGTACGGTTCCAGTCAGCCAAGCAGAGTTATTGCAGGCTTTAGTTAGTGAAGATAAGTTATCGCAAGCCGATAAAATTTGCAACCAAACCCAGTTAATGTCCTTAGTGAGTGAGTGGAAAGCCCATCACGAAAAAATCGTGTTTACTAATGGCTGTTTTGATTTATTACACGCGGGTCATGTGACTTATCTAGAGGCTGCTAAAAAAACTGGTGACAGACTAATTTTAGGCCTCAATACCGACAGATCAGTCAGCGCATTAAAAGGCCCAACAAGGCCTGTAATACATGAACAAGATCGCGCACGCGTTCTGGCAGCACTGGCCGCAGTGGATGCGGTAATTCTATTTGATGAAGACACCCCCATTAATCTAATCAATGCTATTCAACCTGACATTATCGCCAAAGGCAGTGACTACAAAGAAGCGCAGGTGGTAGGCGCTAAAGAAGTGAAATCTTGGGGTGGAAAAGTAGCGCTGATCGACTTGGTGGCTGGGCGGAGCACTAGCGGGATTTTAGAAAAAATTGCCAGCTAAATTTTATTTGAATTGACTGTCCCATTGAAGCCTGAAAAAATTCTAGTACTCGGCCCAGCTTGGGTAGGCGATATGGTGCTCGCACAAAGCCTATTCAAAATCTTGAAGCTACAGCACCCAGATTGCATTATTGACGTGGCGGCACCAGCATGGACGCTACCCTTAATTGCGCGCATGCCAGAAGTGAATCATGGAATTGCACTGCCGTTCAAGCATGGGCAATTTGCCTTATTTGAACGCATTAAATTTGGTAAAAGTTTGCGTTTAAAAGCTTATACGCAAGCTATCATCCTCACCAATTCATTTAAATCAGCTATCCTGCCCTATGCCGCTAATATCCCACAACGCACCAGCTTCTTAGGTGAAATGCGTTATGGCTTACTCAATGACATACGGTCACTTGATAAAACTATGCTACCGCGGACTGTGGACCGGTTTGTTACTTTAGGCCTGCCAGCAGGGGCGAACTTACCTCAAGACATCCCGAACCCAACACTTATTACTAATAAAGAAAATGCGGCAGCAGCGCTGCAAGTATTAGGGTTAGAAGTTCCTAGAAACAAAGTATTAGGTCTATGCCCAGGCGCAGAATATGGAGAAGCCAAGCGCTGGCCAGCAGAATATTATGCAGAAGTGGCTAATGCAGCTTTAAAGCTAGGCTGGCAGGTGTGGTTATTTGGTTCTGAAAAAGACGCGGCTGTTACAGCAGAGATCAACCAACGCACGTCCCAACAATGTCTAGACTTGGGTGGAAAAACCGCGCTGAGTGATGCAATTGATTTAATGTCGCTGTGTGAGGCAGTGGTCAGCAATGACTCTGGCCTGATGCACATCGCGGCAGCCTTAGATAAGAAATTAATTGCCATTTACGGATCATCTAACCCCCATCACACACCACCGATGAATAGTCAGGCCGTAGTGGAGTACTTAGGGCTGGGATGCAGTCCGTGCTTTAAGAGAGCATGCCCACTAGGGCATTTGAACTGCTTAAAACAGATTCCAGCTAGCCGCGTGATTGCAAACTTAACCTAAGCAGCGAGAAGGTCGCTAATACTGCCCAAAACCTCAATTTTATTGCTGCTACAAAAGTCGTGCCAGTCAGCAACCTCGGTCCAATTACTCAGAAAGATAAAATCTAAACCCGCTCTAGTTGCAGCTTCATAATCATACTTACTATCGCCTATATACAAGGCTGGAAATTGCAAATTACCATTGGATTTTTTACGGGCCAATACTTCATCTTTGTTATCTGGACTGCCGAAAATACCGCCATCAAAAAGATGATCGGTATGTCGATTAGCAAACAATTTGCGAAGTTCTTGCTGATCACCACCGGACAATATAGACCACTGCGCATTGGGCGTACTGGCTCGTAGCGCTTCTAATCCTGCCGCCATCTCGCATTGCATTAAGCCGACCTCTAGCTCTCGACCGAATTCATCCAATAACACTTGAATGGCTTCTTTTGTAGCAGGCTTTTGCAAAATCTCGCGCAAATAATAATCAAACTTGTGATAACGCGAAATTCCCCCTAGGCGCACATGATAATCAACCAAGGCTTGTGCTTCCTCGTCACTTGCTCCTAAGTTCTTAGCGGTACGAAAATAAGCTTCCGTTTTTAACACGTTTGAGTCCAGCACCACACCATCGCAATCGAACACGATAGATTTATATTGTTGTATTTCAATCTTCAAAATCAATCCCAATAAAAAAGGGTTTAGCCCTTAGAAATCTCTAAGGGCTAAACCCTAATTATAAATCAAGTGCTAAATGAAGCTGCAATTAAGCCGCTTTAATAGCACTCGCTTCTTTAGCTAATTTGGTGATATGTGCCCAATCGCCACGCGCGACTGCATCAGCCGGTGTCAACCAAGTGCCACCACAAACCACTACATTAGGTAAAGCTAAAAATTGTGGAGCTGAATCCACGGTTACGCCGCCAGTAGGACAGAATTTAACATCACCAAAAGGGCCAGAAAAACCTTTAAGTAAATTAATACCACCCACTGCAACCGCTGGGAATAACTTCAAAAAGTAATAATCATCAGCATTTGCCATCATGATTTCAGAGCCTGTTGAAACCCCTGGTAATAATGGCAAACCAATCTTACGGGTAAACAAACCTAACTCACTAGTGTAACCTGGGCTCACAGCAAACTGACAACCTGCATCTTTAGAGGCTTGTGCATCTTTCAGATTACGCACAGTACCTGAGCCCATAATAGCTTCTGGCAAAGCCTTAGCAATCGCTTCCATACCGGCCAATGCACATGAAGTACGTAAGGTTATCTCTAAAACGCGAATACCACCTTCAAGCAAAGCTGCAGCCATAGGCACAGCGTCTTCAACGCGATTAATCACGATGACTGGAATGACTGGGCCATAGTTGGCTAAATCTAATGTGTTCATGTTTCTACCTAAGTTAAAATTAATTGATGATTGACTGGGGTTGAGCTACTCATACAATACTGAGCCTACTCGGCATAAATTATATTTTTAAACGACTATAGCCAGGTGATTGCACCCTCTTCTGCTGACAATACATTGCGTCGCATCCCACCAAATAACTCGCGACCAAAGCCGTGCGCATTCTGATGGCGCTTAGTATCAGACAACTCTGCCACTGCACGCTCAGCCCATTCATCCTCATCTACAAGCACGTTGACCATACCCACTGTTGCATTTAAACGAATAATATCACCTGTATGCACTTTAGCTAACGGACCACCGGCAGAAGCTTCTGGACTTAAGTGAATAGCCGCTGGGATTTTCCCTGATGCACCGCTCATGCGACCATCGGTCACAATCGCCACTCTAAATCCTTTGTTTTGCAGCACAGCCAAAGGTGGCGTCAGCTTATGCAATTCAGGCATACCATTGGCTTTAGGACCTTGGAAACGCACCACAGCAATAAAATCACGCTCTAACTCGCCACGGTCAAATGCAGCCAACAGCTCTTCTTGGGCATCAAATACAATGGCTGGCGCCTCAATAATGTGGCGATCTTCAGGCACCGCAGAAATCTTAATCACACTGCGGCCTAAATTACCTTTTAGTAAACGTAAGCCGCCTGATTCGTTAAATGGAGATGCTGCAGTTCGCACAATAGTTTCATTGATGCTTTCTTTCGGCAGATCTTTCCACACCAACTTATCATTTTCTTTCGTTGGCACTTTGCCATACTCACGCAAACCACCATGTGAAACAGTACAAACATCAGCGAACATATAGCCAGCATCAATTAACTCGCGAATCACAAAAGCTGGACCGCCCGCAGATTGGAATTCATTCACATCTGCCTTACCGTTCGGATAAACACTCGCTAACAATGGCGTTGTTTTAGCTAAGTGATAGAAGTCGGTCCAATCAATGATAATGCCAGCTGCACGGGCAATGGCTACCCAGTGAATCAAGTGATTAGTTGAACCGCCGGTTGCCAACAAGGCCACCATGGCATTCACAATCACATGTTCATCCACCAAACGTCCAATCGGTGAAAACTGATCCTTTTTAATTTTTTCTAGCACTAACTTGACAGCTTCACGCGTCAACAATTCACGCATACCGTCATTTGGATGAATAAAGGCCGAGCCAGGCACATGCAGACCCATAGCTTCCATTAGCATTTGATTGCTATTTGCTGTCCCGTAAAACGTACAGGTACCAGCACTATGATAGGCAGCAGATTCCGAAGCCAACAATTCCTCACGCGTCACTTTTCCTTGGGCATATAGCTCGCGCACTTTAGATTTGGATGTATTATCAATACCAGTACTCATCGGTCCCGCTGGCACAAACACACACGGTAAATGGCCGAACTGCAAAGCACCAATCAAAAGACCCGGCACAATTTTATCGCAGATACCTAACAGTAATGCCGCATCAAATACGTCATGTGAAAGCGCAATGGCAGTACTCATTGCAATCGTATCGCGACTGAACAATGAAAGCTCCATGCCAGGCTCGCCTTGTGTAATACCGTCACACATCGCTGGCACACCCCCAGCTACTTGAACGGTTGCACCATACTTATGCGCTTCATTGCGGATAATGTCTGGGTAATTGACGTAAGGCTGATGCGCTGACAACATTTCATTGTAAGCCGTCACAATGCCGATATTAGGCGCTTTTTCCACGACTACGCGCAACTTATCATTGGCTGGCATTGCGGCAAACGCGTGCGCTACATTCGCGCAACCTAAACGGTCTGCGCCACGCTGCCTATTCACGATTTCATCTAAACGATGCAAATACGCTGTGCGAGTTGGCCGGCTCTTCTCAATGATGCGTTCAGTAACTTCTAAATGGGATTGCTTCATGATGCTTGTCGTCGCTTTAATAAAATCTTATGCTCCGATTATCCTAAATACAGGCTCCTAGGTCAAATCAATCCGGCTGCAATTGATTGGCTAAACCTTTTATCTCGGCTATTATTAATCTTTGGATGTTAAATTAATAGAAAATCACAATTCCGATAATCCAAATATTGAATTATTTTGAAATAATATAAAACATAACATCCATAATCTAACGGCCTCATTAATTAGATTTAGGATGTACTTTAGACCAAGAAAAATCTACCTTAGAAAAAACCTGAAAGCTGATGAAAATATAGTGCGCGATTTTTTTAAAAAAAACATATCAGATGCCAGTCTAAATTTGAGCAAAAAATCGCCCCGCGTACTTATTATTCGTCTCGATTACATAGGCGACATGCTTTGCACCACAGCGCTCATGTCTGCAATTAGGCATAAATTCCCAAACTGCTATCTTGCGGTGCTCGCTCAAACCTACAACCGCTCTGTGATTGAAAACAATACTGATATTGATGATATCTTTCAGTACATATTCAGTCGTCAACTGGAAAGAAATCCTAGACCTAATAGACTCCTCTCGCTTCTGGATCGAGTAAAGCTACTTCTTAAATTGCGGCATATGCATTTTGACTATGTCATCATTCCTAATGGCGGGCGATACATGAGTAGCCTGCAATTTGCTTGGCAGTTGGGTGCAAAACATGTGTGCTCTATTGACGACGATTTCGCGTTCGATGACCGAGTTCCAGAACATGCAGCGACTCGCAAAATGGAACATGAAACGCTAGCTGGATTTCGTGTGGCAAAAAATTTACTCGGGGATATTAATCCACAGGACTTCTATCTCCAACTTAACCTTACACCGAATTTACATAACCAATTAAGCGACAAGTTTCCTCGTTGCGGTAATTTGCCTGTGATAGCATTAAACTTTTCCGCGCGAGTGCCTGAGCGAGTTTGGAGCTTGGCAAAATGGTGTCAGCTTGCCGTAAAGCTTGCCGAACACAATCAAATTGTAATTTTTGGGGCTCCTGATATGTGGAATAGCGCAGAATTTAAATTTGAAGCGGCTTCATCAGGTCTTCTTTGCCTAGCGACGGATGGTTGCAAAGTAAAATTTTGGCCAACGCAATCATTTCTTGATATGGCTGCAGCAATTGCTGACTGCGACATTCTGGTCAGCACAGATGGGGGGGCTGTCCATGTTGGCGCTGCGCTGCGCAAACCTGTTGTAGTTTTATTTGAAAATCGGCCAGAAAAGTACAAGCGCTGGTATCCATGGGGCGTTCAATATGCTGTTGTAGTATCTAGAACAGGCTTAGATGTTGAAGGCATAAGCATTGAGGATACGTTTAATGCCTGTATAAAAATCCAATCACAGAATAAATCATAAAGTCCACTTTATAAACACTTTAAAATAATGAGTTATTTAGATATCTCCAAAGAAATTAGAAAATTTGCCGGCATTTGTGCTGTGGTCCTCGGCTTTTCGTTACCAATTTCCACTGGTTTCGACAGCATACTTTTGGTGCTACTTCTAGTAACAACATTAGTTGGGTGGAATATTGAATACCCGCGCCTAATCGCCCAAAACCCAGTTGCTAAGTCTTCGCTACTGCTATTCTTGGTATTATTTATTGCTTGCTTCTACGGCGTCAACACCCCTACCAGCGGATTAAAAGTATTAGGAAAATATGACGACTTAATCCTGATAGCCTTAATGCTTCCTATATTTTCGAGCCCCCAAATGCGACGTTATGGCCAATTTGCGTTTGTAACTGCCATGGGCATAACTCTGCTACTTTCCTATCTTATTTGGTTCAATTTTTTTGCAAACACACCTTTTTTTATAAACCGCCTTCCAGATAACCCAGTGGTATTTAAGTTACACATAACACATGGTGTTTTAATGGGGTTTTTTGCTTTTGCATCAGCTGTTTATGCTGTTTATACAACAAGTAAAATACGCTGGGCACTGATAACATTCGCTATTTTGGCAACCTGCAATGTATTACTCATGACCCAAGGTCGAACAGGTTATATCGTAGTTATAGCGCTTTCAATTTACTTAGGATTCGCACTACTTAACTGGCGAAAAGTGCTGCTTGGGTTAGGATTACTTATAATTACAACAACATTGATTTACACCACCTCCCCTAAAATTCAATCTAGAATTTCCTTAACTATGCATCAAGCCAAAATCTGGAAGCCCATGCAAGGCCACAACGAAGCGTCCTCTATAGGCACTCGTATGGATTACTACACCAATACAATCAAAGTTATTCGAAAAAATCCAATAATGGGTGTGGGGACAGGTGGATTTGAGACTGCTTATGCCAAAGAAGTTGTGGGATCTAATATGGCGGGCTCCAATAACCCGCATAATCAATTTTTATTATTTTGGGCGCAAGCAGGGATTGTTGGATTTAGTGCATTTTTATTTTTACTAGCGGTGACATGGCGCGCCGCAAGTAGGTTACCGACTATCCCAGAAACCATGCTAGCTCGTGGCCTCCTTATTACCATTAGTGCAGGCTGTTTGTTTAACTCACTACTTTTAGATCACACAGAAGGTTTATTTTTCGCGTGGTGTTGTGGTTTGTTGTTTGCCGGTTTGCCGAATAAAAATTGATCCCTATGATTTCAATTGTCATTATTACTAAAAACGAAGCGCATGCCATTGCTGATTGTTTGCAATCGGTAGCGTGGGCAGATGAAATTATTGTCGTGGATTCTGGCAGCTCTGATGACACCATTAAGATATGTAAGCAGTTTGGGGCCAAGATATCCATTACTGACAATTGGCCAGGGTTTGGGGAACAAAAAAATCGTGCTTTAGCTTTGGCTACTAAATCTTGGGTGCTATCGTTGGATGCGGACGAGCGAGTCACGCCAGAGTTACAAAAAGAAATACTAGAAGTAATCAAAGGGAATGCTAAAGCTAGCTACCGCATGCCACGCAGTTCAAGTTACTGCGGACAGTTTATTCGCCACTCTGGCTGGTCTCCAGATTACGTAACACGGCTATTTAGACGTGGCCATGCGAAATTTAGCAATGATCTTGTGCATGAACGCCTTATAAGTGAAGAGGCAACCCTCACCTTAACATCCCCATTACTACATATCAGCTACATCAACCTAGACGAGGTTTTAGATAAAATAAACCGCTACTCCACAGCGGGAGCCGCCATGTCATTTTCAAGTGGCAAAACTGCCACACTAGGCACAGCCATTAGACATGGAATCTGGGCCTTTATACGTACCTATTTTATTCGCCTAGGATTTTTAGATGGGAAGATGGGTTTTATTCTTGCAGTTTCAAATGCTGAAACCACCTATTATCGTTATTTGAAACTTGCACTTTTAAAGAAAGAAAACGGCAATTAATAATAGCTGCACTGACTATAAGAATTAATCCTTACATTAGTTCGACAACCAATTTAGTTGTGCTCTCTGACTAAAATCAATCCCACTTAAACTTGAATCAAGCACCACTGTATCGCTCCCCTCACGACCTGCAGCACGCCATGTAGGCAGCCGCTTACCATACAAATCAACACGTCCACACAATATATTCTCAGCAGTCGCATCCGGCATAGGCACAATACAGGGTGTAGGTTCACCTAGTACATTTGCCGCCCAATGAGAATAGCCAGAGATTGGCGTTGCCAACATCACCGGCACACAAGCTAGCGCAAACAAATCGGCAACTGGATTAACCTCAGAGCGATGGTCCGCTCCCTTGTAACCATAGGGAGAAGGCGCATCGACTGTAAATACATCAAAATTTTTGCGTAAAGTTGGATAGCTATCAGGATTGCCTGTGCTCGATAATAAAAAACACACATCTGGTTGCCTAGCCACTATTTTAGCCATAACTTTTTCATACCACCAAACGGGGATGGCTGGCCACTCAACACCTTCAACCACATAGCGATCTGGATTTTCTATATGGTAATCGCCGTGACGCACATGTACACCAACGACAGGGCGTTTTAAATACGGTGAAAAACTTTGTTTAATCGCAGCAGCTAGGTGGGGGGCTAGATGAATTTTACGCGCAACTTCCAAATAAATTGGATCCAATAAATCTGAAGGGCCGTCAAGTGAACGTAATACTAAGTTTTTATTTTTCAGGTCTTTAAATTGCTGAGCATCACAGTTGCGCACGCGCGCTGCGCCAAGTTTTTGCCAAAACCCTATCTTGCCAGTTTGAGTTTGATCTACACTAAAACTATCAAGCTCATGCCAATCTAATATAATGGTGTGTCCAAAGGCTTCTTTTAGAGCGAAAGCCAAAGGCAACGTTTCTAAACGATTGGTTATCCCGACAAATTCATCGATGTAAAGTTTGGGCATTTACTTGTATTCCTGTACGAAGCATTGCGATAGCACGTTATAATCAAAATTTGACCGATTATATACTTAATATGGGTACCACTCACAACTCTACTGGACTTACACTGGCCAAGCGATTCAAGCTTCGCCCTCCAAGTAAGATACTTGTGATTATGACGAGGCGCATTGGTGATGTGTTACTAACATCGCCGCTCATAGGCTCACTTAAATCAGCATGGCCAAATTCGAAAATTGATGTCTTAGTGTTAGAAAACACGCGTGATATCTTATCAAGGCACCCTGACATACATCAAATAATTTCCACGCCTATTCGCGCATCAAAACTAACTGCAACAAAATGGTTACTGTCTTTATGGCGTCGCTACGATCTCGCTATTTCTGCCTTACCAAGCGACCGCGCAACCCTGTATGCCGGAATCGCTGGAAAATACAGCATAGGCTTAGTAGAGAATCAACCTTCGCAAAACTGGAAAAAAATATTACTTAATGAGTGGGTTGCATTTGATGACATCAAAACACATACCGTCAGTATGGCACTTCAACTGGCAAGTCAACTAGGTCTAGGCTTGCAGTATGCGTTTAAACTGCGTTGGACAAACCATGATAGTAGTAAAGTAGACGAATTACTGCTTAACCATTCGATTGCGCCTAATCAATCTTATGCCGTATTACATATGTATCCAAAGTTTGCCTACAAAATGTGGTCGACTGATGCTTGGGTAGATTTAATTACTTGGTTAAATCAAAAAAATATACAAGTAATTCTGACTGGATCTAGTGACCCCGATGAAATGCTTTATATCAAAAAAGTGATGACTGATTTGCCTGCAAATGCAATTAACGTAGCCGGGAAATTAAACTTCGCACAAACGGCATATTTGTTAAATAAGGCTAGATTATTTGTTGGTCCAGATACGGTAGTCACGCATTTAGCAGCGGCAGTGGGAACCCCCTCCATAGCAATATTTGGCCCAAGTAACCCAGTAAAGTGGGGGCCTTGGCCAATAGGTTATCAAGCTAAGACTAGCCCATGGGAAATGATTGAGCCAACGCAAAGAGTCGGCAATGTGCTACTGATACAAGGATTAGGTGATTGCGTTCCCTGCCTACAGGAAGGTTGTAATCGAAACATCAACAGTCATAGTCAATGTCTTGATCAGCTGAACGCGAGTCGAGTCATTGCCGCCGCTGAAAGTATGCTTTCATAATGCGCATACTAATCATTAAAACCACCTCCTTAGGCGATGTGGTTCACAACCTACCTGTGATTGCTGACATCAAAAGGCAGCATCCAAATGCGCTGGTTGACTGGGTAGTTGAAGAGAGCTTTGTCGACATACTCACCATGCACCCAGGAATTAATCTCATCATTCCCGTGGCGGTCAGGCGATGGCGTAAAGCCCTATTCTGCAGGGAGACTTGGAGTGAGCTGACTGCATTTAAGCGACAATTACAGGCACATACGTATGACATCGTAATCGATACGCAAGGCTTGCTGAAAAGTGCCGTCATTTGTCACCTAAGCCGTAGCGCAAATAAATGTGGCTATGACAAAGTCTCAGCACGCGAGTCCATTGCAAGCTATTTCTATCACCACCGATTTTCGGTGTCGCTCGCGCTACATGCGGTGCAACGCAACCGCGAACTAGTCGCTTTGGCGCTTGGTTATACGACAGACTCAAATACATTAGATTATGGCATTCAAATTAGCTCGGATCTTTCAGCAACAAGCGAATTGCCAACACATTTCATTTTGGCACTGCATGGCACCAGCCGTGACTCAAAATTATGGCCAGTTAGCCAATGGATTTCGCTAGGTAAAGCATTAGAATCTCAAGGCTTAAACCTAGTTTTACCTTGGGGAAATCAAGCCGAACTGGACCGCGCCAAACAAATCGCTAACAAGACTAAGTTAGCTGTTGTATTGCCAAAATTGAGCATAACTGCCCTAGCAAGCATTATTCAACGGTCGCAAGCTGTAGTTGGTGTTGACACTGGGCTTGCGCATTTAGCAGTAGCTTTGAATAAAACCGTAATCGCCATCTACACTGACACTGACCCTAACCTCACAGGTTTATATGGAATAGATCAACAAGCGTGCAAGAACTTAGGTGGTAAAGAAATAGAAACTTCTCCGCAAGATATATTGAAGCAACTTAAAACATTTAATCATGAATAAAGTTAAAGCTTTGCTAAAAAGTACATCCACAATCCTATTGGTGCAAAGTTTAAAACTTTTGCGCTTCCTGCCTCTTTCAGCAATTCATGCCATTAGTGTGATTTTCGGCTTTCTCAACTATGTATTGAATAAAGACCGCCGCGCTCATGCCAAGCGCAACATTATGCAAAGCAGGTTGGCTATAGATGCGCCAGCTTTAGAGAAAATACTATTTAAAAGCGCACTTGAGAACAGCAAGGGCGTATTTGAAACCTTTGCCATTTGGTTTAAGCCTCAAACAGAAGTTTTGGCCTGGGTGAAAGAGGTTGAGGGATGGCCAGCCGTAGAGATGGCGTTAAGGGCTGGCAAGGGATTAATTTTCATTACTCCACACTTGGGGTGCTTTGAAATTACCTCGCTCTTCTATGGCTCACATCAACCGATGGCCGTAATGTATCGGCCTCCGCGGCAATCCTGGCTAACTCCTCTGATTAAATCAGGACGGCAACAAGGTGGCGTGAGTTTGGCGCCGGCTAACGGTCATGGGGTCAAGCAACTATTGCAAGCACTTAAACGTGGTGAAGCCATAGGGATACTGCCAGATCAGGCGCCACTTGAGGGTGAAGGAGAATGGGCACCATTCTTTGAGCGCCCGGCTTACACGATGACACTGGCATCAAAATTGGCGCAAAAAACTGGCGCACAAGTTTTTATGGCATTTGGTGAGCGCTTGAGTTTTGGTCGTGGTTACCATATTCATATTCGTCCGATTACAGCTGGTGGTATTGATACCCCTGCATTACTTAATGCTGAAATTGAAAACACCATTCAACAATGTCCAACGCAGTATTTATGGGGCTACGATAGGTATAAAGATCGCCAATAGCACTCCCCTGCCAACCATTAGCACTCAAACATTACACCCCTCAAATTGTAGATTTAAACTTTTGATAATTATTTATCAGAATTAATCTTGAGATTCTGCAAGCTGCCCCCATTCACGTAACACTGTACAAAAAATGAGGACGCTTCATGACCGAAAATAATCAAGAACCCCAAGTTGACGAATCTGGCGAGAATTTAGCCACAGAGTCAAATGACCCGTCAATCCGCATCGAAGCATTAGAAGCTCAGCTCGCTGAAGCGCAGGCTGCAGTGCTTTATGTAAAAGCTGATGGCGAAAATATACGCCGCCGCGCGCTGGATGATATTGAAAAGGCGCGTAAGTTTGCCTTAGAAAAATTCTCTAATGAGTTATTAGCTGTAAAAGATAGCTTAGATGCAGCATTGTTGATTGAAGCGACTGACGCACAAAGCTATAAAGATGGCGTGCAAATTACTGCCAACCAACTCTCTTCTGTATTTGATAAATTTAATATTGCTGAAGTTAATCCGGTCGGTGAAAAGTTTGACCCGAACAAACATCAAGCCATCAGTATGATCGATAGCGATCAAGAGCCGAATACAGTGATCACGGTATTACAAAAAGGCTACACCTTGAATGAGCGCGTATTGCGCCCAGCATTGGTCATGGTTTCTAAAGCTAAATAAAGAAGCCGTAAAGCTAGTTTCGGCAAGCACTTGAAATAAATGAATTGAACACCACTAATACAACATGGTTTAAATAATCGCCGGTAGCGCAAAGTTAAATGTAGTGCTTTACGCAGAACTCGGGCTAATTGAATATTAAAAAAGGAATGAAAATGGGCAAAATTATTGGTATTGACTTAGGCACCACGAACTCTTGTGTTGCTGTAATGGAAGGTGGCAAGCCACGTGTGATTGAAAACTCAGAAGGTACACGTACCACGCCTTCAATTATTGCATATCAAGAAGACGGTGAAATTTTAGCTGGCGCACCAGCTAAACGCCAAGCGGTGACTAACCCAAAAAATACGCTATACGCGGTTAAGCGTTTAATCGGCCGCAGATTCGAAGAGAAAGAAGTACAAAAAGACATTGGCTTAATGCCTTACACCATTGCTAAAGCTGACAACGGCGATGCTTGGGTTGAAGTGCGTGGCGTGAAAATGGCGCCTCCACAAATTTCAGCTGAAGTCTTACGTAAGATGAAGAAAACGGCTGAAGATTATCTAGGTGAAGAAGTGACTGAAGCAGTTATTACTGTCCCAGCTTACTTTAATGATAGCCAACGTCAAGCCACTAAAGATGCCGGCCGTATCGCTGGTTTAGACGTAAAGCGCATTATCAATGAGCCGACTGCAGCTGCATTGGCATTTGGTCTAGATAAACAAGAAGGTGATCGCAAGATTGCTGTGTATGACTTAGGCGGTGGTACTTTTGACGTTTCAATTATTGAAATTTCTAACATTGATGGCGAACATCAATTTGAAGTGCTTTCTACTAACGGCGATACATTCTTGGGCGGCGAAGACTTTGATAACCGTTTAATCGACTTTTTAGCGGATGAGTTCAAGAAAGAAAATGGTTTAGATTTACGTAACGACCTGTTGGCTAAACAACGTCTAAAAGAAGCGGCTGAAAAAGCGAAAATTGAATTGTCTGGCGCTACACAAACTGAAGTGAACTTGCCATACATCACCGCTGACGCGACTGGCCCTAAGCATTTAGTGGTGAAAATCACCCGTGCAAAATTAGAGTCATTGGTAGATGATTTAATTGAACGCACTATGGCACCATGCCGTATGGCGATTAAAGATGCAGGCGTATCCATTGATGATATTACTGATGTCATTTTGGTTGGTGGTCAAAGCCGCATGCCAAAAGTGCAAGAGAAAGTAAAAGAGATCTTTGGTAAAGAGCCACGTAAAGACGTTAACCCTGATGAGGCTGTAGCCGTTGGTGCAGCCATTCAAGGCGGTGTGCTTAAAGGTGATGTTAAAGATGTATTGTTGCTTGATGTTACGCCATTGTCTTTAGGTATTGAAACTTTAGGCGGCGTAATGACTAAAGTGATTAAGAAAAACACCACGATTCCTACCAAGGCATCACAAACATTCTCTACTGCTGATGACAACCAAAATGCTGTAACGATTCAAGTGTTGCAAGGTGAGCGTGAGTTGGCTTCTGCTAATAAGAGCTTGGGTCAATTTAACTTAAGCGACATTCCACCAGCACCACGTGGTATGCCACAAATTGAAGTGACTTTTGACATTGATGCTAACGGCATCTTGCATGTTTCAGCCAAAGACAAAGCTACAGGTAAAGAAAATAAAATTACCGTTAAAGCGAATAGTGGCTTGTCAGAAGCTGAAATTCAGCAAATGGAAGAAGATGCCATTAAATATGCAGATGAAGATCGTAAATTGCGCGAATTAGTGGATGCGCGTAATGCGGCTGATGGCATGGTGCATTCAGTGAAGAAATCACTGTCTGAGCATGGCGATAAGTTAGAGGCTGCCGAAAAAGAAGCGATTGAAACTGCACTTAAAGATGTTGAAGAAGCGATGAAGTCAGATGACAAAGACACGATTGAAGCCAAAACTAAGTCTTTAATGGATGCGTCACAAAAGTTAGGTGAAAAAGTCTATGCTGAACAACAAGCGCAGCAAAACACTGAAAGCGCAGCAGGCGCGCCAAGTGAGAAAACTGTTGACGCTGAAGTGGTCGATGCAGAGTTTGAAGAAGTGAAAAAAGACTAAAGAAACAGTCGTTAGTCTGCAGTTGCAAGTCGTTAGTACCAGTTCTGGTGCTAACGACTTTTGCGCAACTAACTACACGCTAATGACCCATAGCAAAGACTACCTACTAAAAACTATCGAATAAATTATGGCCACAAAAAAAGATTACTACGAAGTCCTTGGCGTCAATAAAGACGCTTCTGCTGAAGACATAAAAAAATCTTATCGCAAATTGGCGATGAAGTTCCATCCTGACCGCAACCCAGACAATCCAAAAGCTGAAGAACAATTCAAAGAGGCAAAAGAAGCCTATGAAATGTTGTCAGACGATCAAAAGCGAGCGGCTTATGACCAATATGGTCATGCCGGTGTAGAGCAAGGCGGTGGCGGTGCTGGTGGATTTGGTGGTGCAGGTTTTGGTGATGCGTTTGGTGACATTTTTGGTGACATTTTTGGCGGGGGACGCGCTGGTGGGCAACGCAACAACGTCTATCGTGGCGCTGATTTACGTTACAACATGGAAATTTCGCTAGAAGACGCAGCCAAAGGTACGGAAACCAAAATTAGAATTCCAGTACAAGCGAGCTGCGAAACTTGTAAAGGCTCCGGAGCACGCCCAGGCACACAACCAACCACTTGTTCTACCTGTGGTGGACATGGCCAAGTGCGTATGCAACAAGGCTTTTTCTCCGTGCAACAAACGTGTCCTAAATGCCACGGTAACGGCAAAATGATTAAAGAGCCATGCCCTACTTGTACTGGTGCTGGTCGTGTTAAGCAAAACAAAACTTTATCAGTCAAGATTCCAGCAGGGGTGGATGAAGGCGATCGCATACGTTTAAGTGGTGAAGGTGAAGGCGGCGTGAATGGCGGCCCGACAGGAGATTTGTACGTCGTGGTGCACTTAAAGCCACATGAAATATTTCAACGTGATGGTGGCAATTTGCATTGCGAAATGCCAGTCAGCTTCGCCGCTGCGGCATTAGGTGGGGAAATTGAAGTGCCTACATTGGGTGGTTCTGCCAAAATGAAGATTCCAGCAGAAACGCAAACTGGTGCTGTATTTAGATTGCGTGGTAAGGGAATTAAACCGCTTCGTCAATCTGAGCATGGTGATTTAATGGTCCATGTCGTGGTAGAAACGCCGGTGAAGCTCACGGAGAAACAAAAAGAATTGTTACGTGAATTTGAGGTAAGCACACAAGCGGATTCTGGCAAGCATAGCCCTCGCAATAAATCATGGATGAATAAGGTTAAAGATTTTTTTGAATAACCCACTGGGGACTAGTGCTTATATACTAGTCCCAACTTTATGATTCCCGCTCACAAAAGAAATCAAGCTTCTTCATCCTAGGAAGCTTCTTCAATGCAGCTTCAGCAGAGCTTGCTGCTGAACGATCTGCATATAATTTTGTAGCCAGTATTTTAAGTGGCGGATTTGCGCGAGTATAGCGAGCACCCTTGCCAGAAACATGCGCGGAAAATCGAGATTCCAGATTATTGGTGATACCAGCGTAATAAGCCCCATTTTTACATTCAAGTAAATATAAAAACCAAGGAGCCTTCGTTAACAATGCTTCTGGTACTGACACTGTCATTGCCCTCAGCTCCGGCTTAGTATGTCCCTGCTTGTATAAACTCAACCTTATATCCATCAGGATCTTCCACAAAGGCAATCACGGTTGTGCCATGCATCATAGGTCCTGCTTCACGTAAGACTTTTCCACCTGCAGCTTTAACCGCTGCGCAGGCTTGATGCGCATCCTCCACCTCTAACGCCACATGCCCATAGGCATTGCCCATGTCGTAAGTTTCAACGCCGTAGTTATAGGTCAGCTCAAGCACGGTATGGTCACTTTCGTCCCCATAACCGACAAAGGCTAAACTAAACTTACCTTCAGGAAAGTCATGCTGACGTAATAGCTTCATGCCTAAAATTTTAGTATAAAACTGAATTGAACGTTCCAGATTTCCGACTCGAAGCATGGTGTGTAGCATACGCATAGCGTGTATCCCTGAGATTATTTTGCTGCGGTTAAGATGTGATATTTTTGGAGTAATTGCTCTTTGCTTTCAACCACTTCTGGGTTGAATGGAATGCAGTCTATTGGGCACACCAACTGGCATTGAGGTTTATCGTAATGGCCAACACATTCGGTACATAAGGTAGGGTCGATTTCATAAATCTGCTCACCCTGATAGATGGCGCCATTTGGACACTCTGGTTCACAGACATCACAATTAATGCATTCATCTGTAATCATTAAAGCCAATTTAGCTGCTCAACTTTTGTTTTATTGCAGTTTCAACAGTGGATGAGACAAAGGCATGAACGTCGCCGCCCAGCGTAGCCACTTCGCGCACTAGGCTAGATGAAATAAACATAAACTGTTCGGATGGGGTTAAAAACAAGGTTTCAAATTGTGGGTACAGCTTGCGATTCATACCCGCCAATTGAAATTCATATTCAAAGTCTGACGTGGCGCGTAAACCACGAATCACCATCTGCGCACCTTGATCCTGTACAAACTGCATCAGCAAGCCATTAAAGCCAACCACTTTTACATTGGGGCTATCTGCAAAAATATTTTGCGCTAAAGATACCCGCTCTTCCAGGCTAAACAGCGTACTTTTATTAGTGCTACCGGCCACAGCCACAATCACTTCATCAAATAAATTGGCGGCGCGACGGACGATATCCTCATGGCCCAAAGTGATGGGATCAAAAGTACCGGGGTAAACTGCTATTAGATTTTTTCTCATATTTAGGCCTTTTCAACTTGCACCGATTTGAGTAAGTGGTAAAACACATTACCGGCTTTACTTTGTTTGATTATCTGCCAACTTTGCATCATTTCCGAGCTTGGGTCTAAGGCAAACTCCGACTCCGCATAGACTAAGGCATCTTGAAGTAGATGCTGTGGCAATTGTGGTAATACTTTATCGAGCCATTGCATATGATAAGGTGGATCTAGGAAAATAAGGTTGAATTTTTGACTATTTTGACTTAAAAACTGCAGCGCATCTTGATGTCGCACCAAGGCTTGATCAGTTTTGAGCAACTGCTTGTTTGCAATTAAGGCTTTGTAAGCAGGGGTAGATTTTTCGACCAAAGTGGCAGTTAACGCACCGCGCGATAACGCTTCAAACCCCATTACGCCAGTGCCCGCAAACAGATCTAAGCACGACAAACCACTCAAATCTTGACCTAACCAATTAAAAACGGTCTGGCGCACACGCTCAGGAGTTGGGCGCAAACCAATCGCATCTGGAAATTTAATCAAGCGGCTACGCCATTCTCCGGCATTAATGCGTACCGTGTTTAACTTTTTATCACTCATAGTTACATGCAGCTTGCTATATATTAATCTGGAGCTGCATTTTACTACTAATTACTTCCGTACATTAAACGCAAGCTAAATGCTTGCAAGCGCTTTCGGGGGTGAGAGGTTAATTAGCTTTAGGGTCACCCACCACAATAGTGACAAAATTTTCCGGCTTAAGTCTGCGGTTAAAGGTTTCCTTTATTTGCGCTACCGTCACTTTATCGACATTGCCGTTATATTCATCTAGGTAGTTAAGCGGCAAATGATAGAAACCTATCATGGCTAAATAATCTAAAATTTTGGCATTACTATCAATACGCATCGGAAAGCCACCAATTATATTGGCTTTGGCCGCCGTAAGTTCTTTCTCTGTGACCCCATCTTTAAGAAATTTATCGAAGGTTTCACGTACTAAATTTAGCGCCACATCGGCTTGTTCTTTTTTGGTTTGCAATCCGATCTGAAATGGGCCTAACTCAGCCATCGGCATAAAGTAACTGTAAACGCTATAAACCAAACCACGTTTCTCGCGTACTTCTTCAGTTAATCTCGATACGAAGCCGCCGCCACCTAAAATATAGTTGCCGACATATAAGGGGAATAGGTCCGCATCACCGCGCTTAATGCCAGGGTAACCAAGCAAAATATGGGACTGTGATGCAGGGTGTGCAATGCGCTGCTCTATAGCCTGCGAAGGTAAAATAACGCTAGGAATAGGCTCTGGCGCGCTAGCCTTGGGTAGATTTCCACTGAGATTTTCTGCTATTTGATTGGCTTGTTCACGGGTTAAATCTCCCATCATCGCAATCACTGAACCCTTAGCCCCGTAATACTTGGCATAAAAGGCTTGTAGATCTTCACGATTGATTTTACTTACGGTTTCAACTTCTCCACTTTCCTCCAAACTATAGGGGTGCTTGCCATAGAGCGCAGCCATAAATGCCTTGTTAGCGATACTTTCTGGTTGGGTGGCCGATTCCTGCAAACCGGCAATAATACGTGCCTTTTCACGGTCTAGCACTGTCTGCGGAAAGTCTGGTTTCTGTAGAACTTTAACAAACACCTCCAAGGCTTGCGTCTGCTCACGAACGCTACTTAATGTGCGCAGCTTAAAAGTCGCCCGATCTGAAGTAAACTCACCACCAAGAATAGCGCCAATGTCTGCCATTTTATTAGCAATCACCTCATCACTCATGCCAGCAGCGCCTAGCGCCATCAAATAGCGAGTAATCCCTGCCAACCCAGATTTTTCAGCAGTATCACGAACACTGCCAGCAGAAAAATTAACGCTTAGATCTACAATTGGCAAGTCGTGGTTTTCTACGAAATAGACTTCAGCGCCGGTCGTTGTTTGCCATTGTTGAATCTTGACACCAGCCTCTGCGCTGAGATTCATCATCAACATCGCGAAACTCAGCATTAAAGTTGTTTGGATCTTTTTTAAGCTCATTATGAATTACCTTTTAGTTCTTCACAGATTAGTGAACGTGTGGCTTGCCCTGAGGCTTTGCATTAGGATCCATCGGTTGCGGATCGAGCGTGGCAATCGTCAGATTATCTTGTAGCAGATACTTTTTAGCTACAGCTTGCACTTGCTCCGGCGTTACCGCGCGTAGCTTGTTTGGATAATCCTCTAAGATGCGATAGGAAAAACCGACCGTTTCAATCGTACCGATTTGCATGGCTTGATAAAACATAGAATCGCGCTTATACACATCAGAGGCAATCACACCGGCTTTTACACGGTCTAACTCTTCTACGGTAACGCCTGAATTTTTTACCTGTTCAATTTGTTGCAACAAAGCCACTTCGAGCTCTTTTACGGTTTTGCCTTCACTTGGCGTCCCATCTAATTCAAATAAACTTAAATGTCCACGCGCCAAGAGATCGTAGCCAGCACTAACATCAATGGCTAATTGCGACTCCCGAACCAATTTTTGATTCAAGCGTGACGCAGGATTACCGCTAAGCACTCCTGCCAATACCTCCAATGCATACGGCTCCCAATCTTTATCCGTATCGACCAAAGCTGGCACGTGATAGCCCATCAATAGGTAAGGTAATTTAGCTGGCGCTTTTACTAATACACGACGTTCACCAATTTGCACGGGCTCAACTTGCGGTTTGCGCACAGGTAATACTTTTGGACTCAACTTGCCAAAGTATTGTTGTGCAAGCTTATAGACCTCTGAGGCTTTAACATCACCTACCACCACTAAAGTAGCATTATTAGGCGCATACCAGTCGTGATACCACTCACGGGCGTCTTCATAGGTCATGTTTTCAAGATCATTCATAAAACCAATTACTTGACGTCCATAGGGGTTGGCTTGGTAAGCTGCCGCTTGAAACGCTTCACCTACTTTGGATTGTGGCTTATCGTCGGTACGCCAGCGACGTTCTTCCATCACCACTTTAATTTCCTTATCAAACTCTTCCTTGGTTAATTGCAAATTAGCCATACGATCAGCTTCCAACTTGAAAGACAAGCCAAGATGTGATTTTTCAAGCTGCTGAAAGTAGCAAGTATAATCAGAGCCAGTAAAGGCATTTTCCTTACCTCCAGCAGCCGCAATTAAGCGTGAAAACTGACCGGCTTTAACTTTGTTAGTGCCTTTAAACATCATGTGCTCAAGCACATGAGCAACGCCAGTTTTTCCATTCACTTCGTCCATGCTACCTGCTCTATACCAGACCTGTGATACCACTACTGGTGAGCGGTGATCCTCTTGCACAATCAGCTTTAAGCCATTGCTAAGTTTAAATTCTTCGATACCTGCATGGGCAACGCTAACCAGTAAGGTTGGTAGCAGGGTGCAAACGATAAGGATTTTTTTGATCATTGATGTCTTTCTTAAATAAACAACATGTTCTAAACAGCTAAATTTTTTAAGCGTTCAATTACAAACTAATGACCTAAATGCATTGAAATTAGTTCAAGACGCGTTTCAATCATGGAGCTAGTTAGTGTAGATTGCATCCCGCCGTAAACTAAGGCGCAACAAGGAAGCAAGTTTACGCTAAAATATGGGCATTCTATTCAATGCGCAATCATGTTTAATATTTTCAAAAAAACGCCTGCCGCTAGCACGGATGAAAATCCGCCGCCAAGCTTTACCCAGCGTCTACAACAAAGCCTCAGCAAAACGCGCAAGCAGTTAGGCAGCCAGCTCGCCAGTTTGTTTAATGGCGGTAAAATTGATGCTGAAGTTTATGAAGAGTTGGAAACTATATTGCTGACTGCAGATGTTGGCGTTACAGCAACACAAAGTTTATTGACTGACTTAAAGAGCCGCGTTTCAAGACAGAATCTAGACAATACACTGCAACTTAAAGTAGCTTTAAAGCAATCGTTAACTGACCTATTAATTCCGTTACAGCAACCCTTAGATACCCACGGACACAAACCCTTTGTGATTATGTTAGCGGGAGTTAATGGTGCAGGAAAAACTACCAGTATAGGTAAATTAGCGCATGCTTTTCAAGCAGAGGGCAAGTCTGTACTGATTGCTGCCGGCGATACCTTTAGAGCGGCAGCCCGTGAACAATTACAAGTTTGGGGTGAGCGCAATAATGTACATGTCGTAGCTCAAAGTAGTGGGGATGCTGCGGCCGTAATGTTTGATGCAATCAACTCGGCGCGGGCTAAAAATATAGATATTGTACTGGCCGATACTGCAGGCAGACTCCCTACACAAATGCATTTAATGGATGAGATAGCCAAAGTAAAACGTGTTATGGACAAGGCATTACCTGGCGCACCGCACGAGGTATTATTGGTATTAGATGCTAACACTGGACAAAATGCAGTCAATCAAGTCAAAGCCTTCGATGATGCTTTAGGTGTCACTGGGTTAGTACTGAGTAAACTAGACGGAACGGCTAAAGGTGGGGTTATTGCGGCTATCGCAACCGCTCGCCCTATCCCCGTCCGATACATCGGCATTGGTGAAAACATCGATGATTTACGCCCGTTTAATGCCCAAGAGTTTATCGATGCCATGATTGATGTTTAGACAGATGAAGCCTTAACCCGTATCACGTAACCATCTAATTAGCGATACAATGACACCATGATTCAATTTGACCAAGTCACAAAGCGTTACCCTGGTAGCGATGAAGCATTAAAAAATGTCAGCTTCAGCATTGATGCTGGTGAGTGGGTATTTGTCACTGGCCATTCTGGTGCTGGTAAAAGCACTTTACTTAAGCTGACGGCTGCCATTGAACGGCCCACTAGCGGCACGGTTCTAATCGCCAATCAGAATATTAGCAAACTTAAATCCTCTGCCATCCCTTTTATGCGCCGTAGATTCGGGGTTGTGTTTCAGGACCACAAGTTACTTTATGATCGCAACTGTTTTGAAAATGTAATCTTACCGCTACGCATTAATGGCGTGGCTGGTGCTGAGGCGGCTAAACGTGTGCGTGCTGCCCTTGATAAGGTTGGACTATTGCATAAAGAAAAAGCCATGCCGATTACTTTATCTGGTGGCGAACAACAAAGATTAGCCATTGCTCGCGCAGTCGTCAGTCGGCCGTCTATATTGATTGCTGATGAACCTACCGGAAATCTTGATGCCAGTTATGCCGCGGATATTATGGGTATTTTTCAAGCCTTTAATCAAGTCGGTGTTACCGTCATCATGGCCACCCATGATGCGCTTGGCTTAAGCGCATCACACAGTCGTGTTCTGCATCTTAATCATGGCCAGCTTAGCCAATCTGAAAGCCCAATGTCATGACCAACTGGATGAACCATCATGTGCAAGCCCTAAAGTTGGTATTAGGCCGTATGCGGGACAATCTGCTGTCTACTTTTATGATCTGCTTGGTAGTTGGGGTAGCGACAAGCCTTCCAGGGCTGTTTTATGTAGGTGTCGATAACTTATCTAAGTTGAGCGGTCATATGCAAGATGAAACTGAAATTAGCTTATTCCTCAAGGTTGGTGTGAGTCAGGAAACAGTAGCGACCATAGAGGCCGCGCTCTCCAAAAACACTGAAATCAAGCAGCATCATTTTGTCAATAAAGACGAAGCTTGGAAGCGCTTTCAAGACGAGTCTGCCAACAACGGCGATATTAATAAAGTCATATTGCAACTTAATAAAAATCCACTACCCGATGCTTTTTTTATTCAAGCCAAGTCCGCGGAACCTGAAGCGCTAGAAGCACTCAAAAATAGCTTACAAACGCTACCAGGCGTTGAGCAGGCTCTGCTTAATAGTGAATGGGCTAAGCGCTTGTCCATATTGCTAAAACTGGGTACAAAAATAATATTCGTGATTGCAGCATTACTTGCCATCACCTTGTTGATCATTATTGGCAATACCGTCCGTATGCAAATACTGACTCAAAAAGATGAAATTGAAGTCAGCAACTTAATGGGTGCTACCAGTAGCTTTATTCGCACCCCATTTCTGTATGCTGGCATGCTCTATGGATTGTTTGGTGGCCTTCTCGCCATTGCCATCATGGCGGGCATTATGGAAGCCTTCAATTTATCTATCGCTCAAATATCAAGCTTGTACAGTAGTGACTTTAGTATTGCCCTACTTAACCCTAAACTCTTTATCGGCATCATCTTCACCGCTACCTTTATTGGATGGCTAGGCTCTTATATTGCAGTGAGCCGTTCTATCGCTTCGTTCAAAATTAATTAAGCTGGTATTTTTTGATAATGATCAACTTAGCTATCTATACAATCACTTACAATTATCATTGAAAATTAACTGAACCTTTTCTCCACTAGCACTCTCTAATGGGGAGTGCTAAAATACGGAATCGGAGGATTTAAATTCAATGACAACTGCATTAACATTACCAGTAATAAGCTCAGCTGATAGCTTAGAGCAATACTCTAGGGCCATCAGAGCCTACCCTATACTTACCGCAGAGGCAGAATATGCACTTGCGGTTAAATTCAAACAAGACAACGATCTAGAGGCTGCGCGTCAGCTAATCGTGTCACATCTACGCTTGGTTGCAAGCATTGCTCGTGGATACATGGGTTACGGCTTGCCACAATCTGACTTAATTCAAGAAGGTAATATCGGTTTGATGAAAGCCGTAAAGCGCTTTGACCCAGATCGCGGTGTACGCTTAGTGTCATTTGCCATGCATTGGATTAAAGCCGAAATGCACGAGTACATCGTGCGTAATTGGCGCATGGTGAAAATTGCAACCACCAAGGCGCAACGTAAACTATTCTTTAATCTACGTAGCATGAGAACAGGTCTCAATAGCTTACAACCAGACGAGATTGCCCATATTGCGCGTGAACTTAAAGTAAAACCAGAAGAAGTGCGGGAAATGGAGTTGCGCTTAAATGGTCACGAGATTTCACTTGAAGCGAATATTGATGATGATAGTGATGAGCAGTTTAGCCCTATCGCATACTTGCAAGATGAAAGCCTAGAGCCATTAGCGGTAATTGAAGCTAGGCAAACTGAAATAGCTGCATCGACGGGATTAGCGCACGCGCTAGAAAATCTTGATGATCGCAGTCGTCGTGTGGTTGAAGCTCGCTGGTTACAAGAACAAGGCGGCAAAACTTTACACGAACTTGCAGATGAGTTTGGCGTTTCAGCAGAGCGTATACGCCAAATTGAACAAAAGGCCATGCAAAAAATGAAAGTACTGATGCTAGCCAATAGCTAAAATGAGTATCAACAATAAAAAGGCTGCAATTAAAATGCAGCCTTTTTTATTGTCCATTGGAGTCAAATCTAGATTTAATCACACCAGCATCGGGCTTGAATCTCAGCAAACTATCGGCTTCTGTTATCATCATAGTTTTATAGTTAACAATTCATTATGAGCGGTCTAACCCAGAATTCTCCTCGCCCCATTGATATACGCCTGCACCAAAACTCGCGTCTGTTAGAAATCAAATTTGATAACAATACTGAATGCATGTTGTCATGTGAATTCCTACGCGTGTACTCACCCTCCGCAGAAGTGCGTGGTCATGGCAAAGGCCAAGAAGTACTTCAGCTAGATAAAGAAAATGTGAATATTACAGCCATAGAACCAGTAGGCAATTATGCCGTCAAACTCGTGTTCTCTGATGGTCATGACACAGGGTTGTATTCTTGGGATTATCTATATGATTTAGGCCGCGACTATGAAGCATTATGGCTAGAGTACTTAGGTAAATTAAGTGCAGCGGGTATCCATAGAAAATAAATAGCATAAAATGAATCGAGCACAATAAGATGACATCTGAACACAATACCCACTTTGGTTTTAAAACCGTTGCGGAAGCCGATAAAGCCAAAAAAGTAGGCGAAGTATTTCACTCGGTCGCCAGCAAATATGACCTGATGAATGATGTCATGTCAGCCGGCATGCATCGAGGTTGGAAACGTTTTGCTGTGGAAATCAGTGGCGTGCGTAGTGGCGACAAAGTGCTAGACATTGCAGGTGGTAGTGGTGACTTATCTAAACTATTCGCCAAAAAAGTCGGTACTGAAGGTCAGGTCATCTTAACCGACATTAATGCATCTATGCTCGCGGTTGGTCGTGACCGCATGTTGGATGCTGGCTTGCAAGTGCCAGCATTGCAATGTGATGCAGAAAAACTACCCTTTCCCGACCAATATTTCGACTGCGTGATTGTAGCGTTTGGTTTGCGCAACATGACGCATAAAGACCTAGCTTTAGCCGAGATGCAACGCGTCTTAAAAGTCGGTGGCAGACTTTTGGTGTTAGAGTTTTCAAAGGTGTGGCAACCCCTGTCTAAAATTTACGATGTCTACTCATTTAAATTACTTCCTTTGATGGGCAAACTTCTGGCGCATGATGCTGAAAGTTACCAGTATTTAGCAGAGTCGATACGGATGCATCCTGACCAAGAAACGCTAAAGCAAATGATGGTGGATGCCGGATTATCAAAAGTAGATTACTACAATTTATCGGCTGGCGTTGTAGCCTTACATAAAGGCTATAAAACTTAATGTTCAAAGCCCTAAGCACTCGTTTTCTGCAACACCTGCTAACGCAAAACAGTTGGGCTAATGCCCTGTTGCAGCCTTACGCAGGAAAGGCAGTTCAATTTGACATTGCATCCATTAAAGCCAATATCATCATATTGGAAGATGGAGGCTTGGTGATGGCAGGTGAAACTAATATTGCCGATGCCACGGTTTGCATTAGCGCCAGTCTGTTATTGAGACTGATTGCCCAAGATGAAGCTGCTAAAATTCAGATTGTGATTTCCGGTGATACACATTTAGCCACTGAGTTCGCCAAAGTACTGTCTAACATGCGCTGGGATTATGAAGATGATTTAAGCAAACTGATCGGCGATGTCTCTGCGCTTAAAATAAGTCAGTTTGGGCGCGACGCAGCTACTGGATTTAAAAGAAATAGCATCCAACTAGCAGAAATGCTCAGCGAATACTGGCAAGAAGAAAAACCGCTGATTGCCAAAAATCGTCTTGTAGAGAAATTTAATACGGAAGTCGATACGCTACGTGCTGATGTTGCACGTTTTGAAAAAAGACTCACCAAGCTGACGCAACAACAACTTTCACCCCAACATCAAACCTCTGATAGCAGCCACTAATTTATGCGTATTTTCCGCCTGTTTTATATTATTTTTATCGCGCTACGCTTTGGTTTAGATGAATTCATTTTAGATGACACCAAGCATAAGCTATTACAGAAACTGGTAAACGGCTTACTATTTTTACGTAATAAAGAACAAGCGCGTGGTGCAAGACTTAGATTGGCACTGGAGGCACTAGGCCCTATATTTGTTAAATTTGGCCAAATGCTATCAACACGACGTGACTTAATACCATTAGATATTGCCGACGAGTTGGCTAAACTCCAAGACCAAGTCCCTCCCTTTGCTTATAGCGAAGTAGTCGTCAGCATAGAGCACGCCTACAACCTCACTCTTAATCAAGTATTTAAAGATTTTGATCCCATTGCAGTGGCTAGTGCTTCGGTGGCACAAGTCCATTTTGCACATCTAATAGACGGCACACCAGTTGCGGTCAAGGTATTACGCCCAGGGATTGCCAAGGTGATTGGCAAGGATTTACTACTTCTAGATACGGCAGCTTGGTTGCTTCAATCATTATCAGCTGAAGTGAGGCGCCTAAAACCGCGTGAAGTTGTAGCCGAATTCGCACAACATACCCATAGCGAACTTGACCTCACGTTAGAGGCCGCCAACTGCACACGGTTGTCGAGCAATTTCCCCGACAAGCGCTTGCTGATTCCTGATGTGTATTGGGATTGGTGTCGCGAGCAAGTGATGGTGATGCAGCGCATGAACGGCACGCCTATTAGCCAAATAGCCTTGTTACGTGAAAAGAATATAGACATCTCCAAACTCGCGCGCGATGGGGTAGAGATATTTTTTACCCAAGTATTTCGAGACGGCTTTTTTCATGCTGATATGCACCCCGGCAATATACAGGTGGCGGATGACGGCCGTTATATCGCGCTGGACTTCGGCATTATGGGCACGCTGACCGACACTGACAAATACTATCTGGCGCGTAACTTTTTAGCTTTTTTCAATCGTGATTACCGCGACGTAGCAGTAGCGCATATCGAATCTGGATGGGTACCAAAGGATACAGATGTTGAGGCTTTAGAAACCGCAGTACGTGCTATTTGTGAGCCTATATTTAACAAGCCCCTCAAAGAGATCTCATTTGGGCGTACGCTGCTGAGCCTATTCCAAATGTCACGACGCTTTGGCGTTATTATTCAGCCACAACTGGTGATGCTACAAAAAACCTTACTCAATATTGAAGGCCTAGGCCGTGATCTAGATCCGGACTTGGATCTATGGAAAACAGCACAACCATTTTTAACACGCTGGATGAGTGAACAAATAGGTTGGCGCAGTGTAGTGAAAACGCTTAAAAAAGAATTGCCGTATCTCGTTAAAAGTCTTCCGCAAGCCCCTCGTTTAATCCATCAATTCTTAACGCAACAAACCCAAGCGGAGCAAGATGCACCTTTACGAAAAATGCTTGCAGAGCTTATTATCGTTCAGCAACAGCAAGCACGATGGCAAAAAAGGTTGAGTATCGCCATTATTCTATTAATATCATTGCAACTACTGAGCGTATTGATTAACTATGGCCCTTAGAGTAAGGGTTGGCAAACATCGCAATAAAACGTAGAGCGCTGTCCAAGACGAATATTCTTAATCGGATTTGCGCAAATCTTACAGGGTTGGCCAGCTCGCGCGTAGGCAAAATAAGCTTGCTGAAAATAACCAGGACTTCCATCTGCCGATAGAAAGTCTCGTAAACTGCTTCCACCTGCGGCTAAGGCATCATGCAATGTGCTTTTAATTGCCACCACCAGTCGATTGCAATCATCTAAAGATAAAGCCTTAGCTGGCGTTTGGGGATGAATGCGTGCACGGAATAAAGATTCACTTGCGTAAATATTTCCTACGCCAACCACTATATGGCTATCCATAATAGTAGTTTTTATCGCGGCGGTTCGGGTACGCATATTCTGCTGTAAATAATATCCTGAGAATTCGTCATCTAAAGGCTCTGGGCCTAACGCACTTAGCAACTGATGTGACTGAGGGTCATCGCCTGCCCATAGCACAGCACCAAAGCGTCGTGGATCGTGCAACCTTAAGACTTGGCCAGTATTAAAGATGAGATCAAAGTGATCGTGTTTTTGTGGCGGCACGTCTTGTGACAGCAAACGTAATCGGCCAGACATGCCTAAATGCAGCAATAAAACGCCTTGATCAAAATGCGCCAATATATATTTAGCGCGTCGCGTAAGGGCCTTTAGGGTTTGCTGTGGGAGGCTTTCAATTAAAGATTGTGGAATAGGCCAACGCAGAGAGCCATTTCGAATCACCACCTGAGTTACGTGATGATTCAGTAAAGGCAAAAGGCCTAACCGTGTAGTTTCTACCTCTGGTAGTTCGGGCATGCCGGGGTAAATTAGGTCAGTGTGATTGAGATCAACGGGCCTTAATTTGGCTGATTGATAGGAGGATTAAGCATCGTAAAGCCCACGTCATTTGCAAAGTGGTACTGCAAACCTTCATCTGGACGCGCCAAGATTAGATCTGGAGACTCTTGCAACTTATCAAAGTGTACTTTGCTCCCATCGGCTAACTTAACTTCAAATGAAGGATAAGTCGCTTTACGATCTGGAGAATAAAATTCTACCGATTTAGCCAAGGCATGAGTCCAAGAAAAATCCGACCATTCGTTCATCTCATTTTGCTGAGGTTTAGCTGTGGCTATTGATACTTTCCACTTACCATCAAGCAAATCAACGTTAAGTCTTGCTGTTTCCCATTGCTCTAAATGGCTAAAATCAAAGCCAGTTACTTTTTCCGTCGGCTTTAATGGCGCCTTATCTACTAATTCAATCAACTGCGTAGAGGCATAGTCTGCATATGCACTAGACACTAAATAGACGTTATTTCTATGCGACACATATTGCTCGTCGGTGACGGGATTATGCGTGCCGAATAAAAACTCTTCTACATTATTTTTATCTCTAAAAAACTTAAGCTTGACCACTGGGTTATTCAAACCAAATTTTTCTAAATCATCTGCACCTGCTGCTATCTTATTTTTAGTTTTGGCCGCGATGATACCTAAAATACGTTGCACTGAAGTTTGATCGGCACGTGCTTGTTGTGGCGCGGTGATCCGCCAGTAACCTTGCACCTTCTCTAAGCTAAGTACCGCTTTAGCTGGAAACTCTACACTAATGGCATTAAATTCTGCTAGTTTGTAATTCGACACTTCATAAACTTCGTCTTGCTGCGCAGTTGTTTTAGGGCGCACATACAAAAACGTCACTAGACTCGCCACAAGGGCGAACATCATCAAATTAAGTAACCAGCGTTTTTTCATGTAAAGCCTTTTAAAAATTTGGGAGCTGAAATCAGGAGCTAGAAGCTAGCTGTTGCGGGACTGGCAACCACCAACTTCCCGCAAACAACTATTAAGCCTTCCTGCGTTTCCACCACAGGTAGAAACCAGCAATCATTAAAGCCAGCGGAATAAAGTACTGGAAGGCATGAAATACTGTCCACGCAATTACACGACCAGAGTCAGTGTCAGGGATAGTCATGTTAATGTCTTTCAGTGGCATAGGCTGTATGGTAATTAATTTATCGTCACCCGCTAACCAGTTAATGATATTGATACCAAAATCCAAATTGCCGCCATTCGTAATAAATGTATTTGATAAGAAGTTGCCATTACCCATCACTACAATCCGCTGGCCTTTTTTGCCGTATGTGCGCTCTAAAGCCACGCCGATATTGATAGGGCCACGCTTATCTGTTTTTTCATTAAAAGTAGGCTTTGCGTCCTTTGCCAATTTGGTTGACGCTAACCAACCATTAGGCGCCACTTCAACCAAGTTACTGACTTTCCAGCCATTCTCCTCAGTGCCTTGTGCGGTCACCTGATGAGCTTCTGGAAACAAAGTACGTAGCATAAAGTTATTAGTAATCGCATGCTCACCGTAAAGACTAGCAAACGACACACGCGCATCGGCACCATACTGAGCAGAAGCCATATCTAAGGTAATACCTGGCGATACTTGCAAGCCTATATACTCAGCCACATTTTTAAGGCCGCGCAGATTGTCGTCGTCCAATAACCAAAGTAAATTGCCACCTGCTTCTAGATAGGCTTTGATTTTTTTAGCCTCAACATCACTGACGTCAACTTGTGGACCCGCAATCACCAACATAGCGCCATTGCTCGGCACAGCTGGGGCTATCGTTAAATCAGGGTTTGCAAACTTAAACCCTTTTTTCTCTAATTGTTTACCGAACTCACCGATATCGTGATTTTTAATACCGATTAAGTTACGCTCGCCGTGGCCATCTAAATACATCAAAGGCTGTTGATTGGTACGTGACAATCTAACCAATACATTAGTCATCTCTTGCTCAGCTACGGGTGGAGTTAGGTGCTCCGTGCGCTTTTGATACTCAACAATAATTTCACCATCATTTTTTACACCCGCATCTTGAGCTAATTTAGGCTCCTCAGAAGGGTTAATAAACTTGAGGTGTACGTTCTTTTTATCACGTTGATAACGAGCTACAAAATCAATCATACCTTTGCGGAAGTTGTCACCCGCAGATGCGTCATCTTTTGTCGCAAAGACGGTAATGTTGACGGGCTCTTTCATCTGCTTGAGCACATTAACACTGCCTTGGGTCAGAATATTGCGGTTCGCCTGCGTAATATCTTTGGCAACACGATATTGACTAGCTAAGTAACCAAGCAAGATCACCAGTATTAAAAACAGCACCACAAAGAAGCTGTTTTGGACCAGTAGTTGAAAACGTAATTTACGATTGATGTTCATTTAATAAGACCTAATATTTTACAAATACAATTAACCACGTAAGCGGTCAGCATCAAGACGACGCACGGTTAAGGTTAAGAATGTCGTGATGAATAATACGAAGTAAGCAATATCACCACTATCAATCAAGCCACTAGAGAATGACTGAAAATGACGCATCAAGGATAAACTCGCCAAAGTGTTACTTGGATCACCCGCGAAAAATCTATCCAAGATCATTAAGGCGAATAAAGCTACAAAAGTTAAGATAGCTGCCACTACTGGTTGCTGGGTCAAACTTGAAAAGTACAACCCCAGTGCGGAGAAACTAGCCACTAACAACCACAGACCAATTGAGTTGGCGATAATAAAACCAAAATCGATATCAGACCAAATATTAAGCGTTGATAACATCAATGCAATAAACACAATCAAGATACTTAAAAATGCCACCAAGCCCACAAACTTACCTAGCACAATTTCAGTGAGGGAAATGGGTGCACTAAATAAGAAGGGTAAGGTTTGACTGCGGCGCTCTTCACTGATTAAACGCATCGACAGCAAAGGCACGGCAAACAACATAATAAATGAAGCTAAGCCATACACGGTTTGAGCTACAAACTGAGTAACGCCAGTTCGCTCTGCTGGGCGCATGGCGCCAGACATCACCGCAAAGTAGTCATTGACGCCATTGAGGTAGTAAGTACCAAATGCAAACATCAATAAAGATAAAATGACCCATCCCATAGGTGATGCAAACACGCTTTTTAATTCTTTTCTTGCTACATTAATAATCATAATTGAACCTTAAAATTCCGACTGTTCTTGATAAGTCAGTTGCATAAACACATCTTCCAGGCTGGTCTGGTCAGGCGCAATTTGGTGAAGGCCCCAATTATGTTTAACAGCAGCCTGCACAATCGCCTCTGCTGGCGTAGCATCTTCAGCAAAGCGAACGCGCATAAGGCCACCTGCAAGCGCTTCGGCTTCGGTAATGCCAGCAATTTTTAACATCGCATCAACGCTAGGCGGGTTATGCATTCCAATTAACAGCTTATTACCCACACGTTGCTTTTTAAGCACATCAATTGCGCCGTTAAACACCAACTTACCTTTATCAATAATTTGCACGCGATCACATACCATTTCGACTTCAGGCAAGATATGGGTAGAAATAATGACGCTATAGTCACTACCGAGCTCACGAATCAAGGCACGGATATCACGAATTTGAATTGGATCTAATCCAACGGTAGGCTCATCTAAAATAACCACCATCGGGTTATGAATAATTGCCTGTGCGATACCTACGCGCTGTTGATAACCATTCGATAGATTTTCAATCAGACGTTTGCTCATATGGCCTAAACCACACCGCTCTTTTGCAATTTCTACCGCTTTTTTAATATTGCTAGAACTCACTCTATGCAGACGTGCTGCTACTGTTAAGTATTCATCTACGGTCAACTCTTTATATAGAGGGCGCATTTCAGGCAAATATCCGATTAAGGCTTTAGCCTCTTTCGGATTTTCCATCATATCAATGCCACAAATCTTAACGCTACCATTGCTCGGCGCAAGATTGCCCGTAAGCATTTTCATGGTGGTAGATTTACCGGCGCCGTTAGGACCTAGAAAACCAAGCACTTCGCCTTTACTTAGGGTAAAGCTGACATTGCTAACCGCTTCTCTACCGCCATAAAGCCTGGTAAGTTCGATTGCCTCTACTGTAAAATTATTCATAGCTACTCAATGTTAGGACACTTAAATTTCTGGTTTAGGACACTGAAATTTCAGGTAGGGAACCTTTACATTTCAGGACACTGGATTTTAGGGCATAGAATTTAGCTAATCAATGTAAATAATTAAGCTATTTATCAGCACAAAACATAAAATACTTACTGCAATTAACGCTACTTATTGACCGCTACTTAATGCTGTAACGCACAACCTATATAGATTGAAACGCATTATAAAACCCATCTAAAACTTAAGCGATGGAATTTTTTACTGACATGCGCTATAGTCAATGCGTGATTATGTAGGAACTTGCGACGACTGTCACGGACTAAGAAATAGATGCTGATCTTACGGAGTTAAACCTTTCATCATGCTTAACTTTAGATTAAATATATATTGGTCTGTAGCCAGCTTTTTAGTTACCTCAAATAACCACACTTTTTAAAGTCATTAAAAAAACATATGCAACTAAATACATCATCAGCACTAATTAACAATTCCCATATAAAACACACGCGCACTGAATTGCGCTCAGCATTAGGCATAACCATGCTAGCTGCGTGCATCTCGCTAAGCGCTCTAAGCCTCAGTGCTTGTGCCACTAAAGATAAGTTCAAACGAGCTGATACTAATGTTGCTGCTATAGAAAAAAACGACCTCAGTAGTGACTTTATTTACAAGTATTTAGTAGGTGAAGTTGCTGGACAGCGTGGCGACTTAGTGGCCTCAGCTAGCATATTTTACGAATTAGCCAAAGCAGAAAGAGACCCGCGTCTAGCCGAGCGTGCGGCTAAAATTGCCGTGTACGCCAACATTCCAAGCCTAGCCATACCAGCAGTCAAGCTATGGTCTGAACTTGACCCCACCTCAACTGAAGCCCAGCAAGCTGTCAGTGAAATGCTTATTGCAACTGGCAAGCTTAAAGACACCGAGCCATTCTTAGCTAAATTATTGGTCAAAGAAGAAACTAGGGCAGGAGGATTTTTATACCTAAATGTCTTGCTGAGTAGAAGTAGCGATAAAGAAGGCGTATTAAGCTTGGTGCAGTCTCTTGCAACACCCTACCCAAAATTAGCTGAAGCGCATTTTGCCGTTGCTCAATCTGCGTGGTCTGCAGGTCAAAACGAGCTCGCACTAGAAGCCCTCAATACCGCTGAAAGACTTAAACCAGGCTGGTCCATAGCGGCACTGCTTAAGGGTCAAATTTTATTCATCAAATCGCCACAAGCAGCATTAGATTTTTATCAAAACTTTCTTAAGCAAGACCCAACTGCCAATGAAATCCGTATTAATATGGCTAAGCTTTTGGTGAGTCAAAAACGCTATGCTGAAGCCAAAAAAGAATATCCATTAATTATTAAAAATGCGAATAAAAGTCCAGAAGTACCGGCAATCCTAGGCTTACTATCCTATCAATCTACTGATTATGTCGCTGCAGAAAGCTTCTTTCAGCAAGCATTAGACTTGGATTTCAAAGATGTTGATCAACTTTACATTTATCTGGCGCAAACAGCAGAAAAACTCAACCATGATGACGTAGCGTTAAGTTGGTATAGCAAGATACAGAGTGGCCCCCGCTATTTGGAAGCACAAATTGATTTGGCCAATGTAATCGCTCGCACTCAATCTGTCGATAAGGCTATTGATAAACTAGACGCCCTAGAGGACCTAAATGCCGAGCAACAGATTATTGTGATTCAGGCACAAGCCGGCCTACTAGGCAAAGTGAAACGAGACCAAGAAGCATTTGATTTGTTAGATAAAGCTGTTGCAAACCTTCCCAATACCGCAGAGTTAGTTTATGACTACGCTTTAGCGGCAGAGCGTTTACATAAGTACGATATTTTAGAGTCTGAACTTCGTAAAGCCATTAGCGCAAAACCTGACTTTGCTGCCGCCTATAATGCACTAGGCTATTCATTTGCAGACCGCAATATTAAGCTAGATGAAGCCATTAAATTAATTGAAAAAGCGTTAAGTATTAGCCCGAACGACCACTACATTTTGGATAGTCTAGGTTGGGCTTATTACCGCAAAGGAAATTTAGACAAAGCCATCGATTATTTACAGCAAGCCTATAACTTCAATGCGGATCCTGAAATTGCAGCGCATTTAGGCGAAGTGCTTTGGCAAAAAGGGGCGCGCGAGGAGGCAGCCAAAATCTGGCGTGATGCATTGATTGCCAACCCTGAGAATGAAGTTCTGCTGACTATCAGCAACAAATTTAAATCTTAATTGATTCATCAAGTATGTATTTAGCTCGCATCAGCCTTGTGTTTGCTTATGTTGCACTTATGCAAGGCTGCGTCAGCATTCCAGCGACCCCAACTGTCAATCAGGGCCAAGCACAATCGCTATATCAACAACATTTACAAGACAATGCTGGTATTGAGACCTTCAGTCTGCAAGCGCGGATTGGTGTGCAAACTGATGGTAAAGGATTTTCAGGTAGCCTGCATTGGCAACACAATGCCAATCAGGACGAAATAGCACTTTTCTCTCCACTTGGGGGGCAAGTTGCTAGGATGCAAAAGAATGCAGATGGCGTCACACTGACAGACGTCAATGGCCACATTCAGTCGGCAGTAGACGCAGAATCCTTAACCCAAAATTTGCTGGGTTGGCGACTACCTTTACAAGGACTTGCCGACTGGTCGCTTGGGCAACCCCACAGCACTCCTATTCAAGCGCTCAGCTTGGATGGTCACGGTTTAATATCAAGCTTACAACAAGATGGCTGGCTAATAAGTTATGACCGCTATAGCATGCAAAATGGACATTTACTGCCAAGTAAAATAGTACTGCACAGTGAAAATTTAACTCTCAAAATACTCATTGACGAATGGGACATTCCTACGCATTAAAGTCGGCTACAATTCGCATTACATTTCACCCTCATAAAAAGATTAAGGTCAGTCATGAATGCTTATGCCTTACGCGCATTAAAATATTTGCTCGGGTTGATGCTGTTCGCTTTGTGCTTATTGGCATTTTATACCTGGGGCAGTTTAACTTGGGTGTACTCATCAGGCGAGCGCGCAGGCTATGTGCAAAAGTTTTCTAACAAGGGCTATCTATGTAAAACCTGGGAAGGAGAGCTTATCTTGGTCTCGATGCCAGGCACCCAAGCCGAGAAATTCCAATTCACGGTGCGAGATGACAATGTCGCTAAAAAAATAAATGCCTCTATGGGTAAACGCGTCAAGATTGACTACAAAGAACATAAAGGCATCCCTTCCACCTGCTTTGGCGAAACCGCTTACTTCGTTGAAAATATTCAGGTGTTACAAAATCAAAGTAATGATTAATTAATGCCATTAAAAAGCTATGGCTGATCAAAAAAACTACATTACGCCACAAGGCCACGCCCGCATAGAGGCTGAGTTTCAGCAACTACTCAAAGTTGAGCGGCCAGAAGTGGTGCGCGTCGTTTCATGGGCTGCAGGCAACGGCGATCGAAGCGAAAATGGTGACTATATTTACGGTAAGAGACGCTTACGCCAAATCGATGGCCGCTTACGATTTTTAATGCAACGCATGGATGCTGCTGTCATTGTGGACCCAGCAAGCCAACAAGGTTTAGAAAAAGTATTTTTCGGTGCTTGGGTCACTTTATTTGCGCTAAAAGACAATAGTGAGCATACCTACCGCATCGTTGGTCAAGATGAACTCGAACCCTCACTAGGTTATATCAGCTGGGTTTCACCGTTGGCTCGCGCCATGCTGGGCAAACAAATAGGCGATGTCATTAAAGTCATTGCACCGGCAGGTGAAGAGCAGTATGAAATCATCGAGGTGCAGTATGAAGCACCCGATGTCCCAGCCCAGCAACCTAAGTGATGGCTAAAACCCATCACTGGGACGTGTTTTGCCGTGTAGTCGATAATTATGGCGACATAGGCATATGCTGGCGCTTAAGTCAGCAACTAGTTCACGAACATGGCTTGCAGGTGCGCTTATTTATTGATGACATCGTTACCGCGCGGCATCTCATTTCCATGCTAAACCTGAATCAAACTTCACAAATGGTCAATGGTGTGGAAATTTGTCCTTGGCCAAATGTAAGTGTTACGCCAGCGCAAGTGGTTATTGCAACCTTTGGTTGCGAACTACCGGAAACCTACAGCCAACAGTTAGCACCACATCAGAGCGTTTGGATTAACCTAGAATATCTTTCTGCCGAACTCTGGGTGAGCGACTTTCATGCCCAAATATCACCGCAACCCATGCTTGGCGTTAATAAGTACTTTTTCTTTCCGGGATTTTTTCCAGATACTGGAGGTTTGTTGCGTGAGCGCCATCTTCTTGCAACGCGTGATGCATTTTTAGGTACTGCAGAGAAGCAGGCTGCCTTTTGGAAACACTTGGGGTTAGATCATCTAATCCTAGACAATGCGATTAAGATATCCTTATTTTGCTATCCACAAGCCAATATTCGCAACCTATTTGCAGCTTTGGCTAGCATTGAGCAAACCATTCATGTCGTCATGCCCTTTAATGGAGACATTAGTCAATGGTCCACCGCTTTCGCCGACTGTACGCAAATAAAAACTGGTGCTAGCCGCTTACTATTGCAACAAGGTAAGCTTAACGTGCATCTGCTTCCTTTTTTAAGTCAAGTTGATTACGATCACTTACTGTGGGCGTGTGATTTAAATTTTGTACGCGGTGAAGATAGCTGGATACGTGCAATTTGGGCTGGAAAACCATTTGTATGGCAGCCCTACAGGCAAGCCGATGCGGTACATCTCAAAAAAATGCAGGCCTTTTTAGCCGTTTATGCTGAAAACGCAAGTGTAGAAATGCAGGATCTGTTGAGCCGAGCATCCCTCGACTGGTCCTCTGGTGACCCCGCCCTATACAGTATGACTAATCCAGATAAAACGTTATGGCAAAGCTTGATTAATCAACTGCCTGCCTTACGCGGATATGCCCAGCATCGAGCCAATACCCTAGCGCAACAGTCTGACCTTGCAACTAAGCTAGTGATTTTTAGTGAAAATTTAAGGAATAGTCAGGTATAATGCGCGGCTTTAGCGTGCTTAATTCGTTTATCAACACGCATGAAATTTAACTAACACTTAATTTAGCAAGGCAACCTATGAAAACAGCACAAGAACTGCGCGTTGGTAACGTGATCATGATTGGTAGCGACCCGCTCGTTATCGTTAAAGCAGAATACAATAAATCAGGCCGTACTTCAGCTGTAGTTAAAATGAAGTTCAAAAACCTACTGACTGAAGCGCCTAGCGAAAGCATTTATAACGCTGGTGACAAATTTGAATTAGTCGTACTTGAGAAGAAAGAAGTGACTTACTCATACTTCGCTGACCCATCTTATGTTTTTATGGACGCTGACTACAATCAATTTGATGTTGACGGCGAATATATGACTGACGTACTTCCGTACCTTGAAGACGGCATGCCGGTAGATATACGCTTTTACAATGAAAAGCCAATCTCTGTAGAGTTAGCCAACTCTGTAGTAAGAGAAATTACTTATACTGAGCCAGCAGTTAAAGGAGACACGTCAGGTAAAGTAATGAAACCAGCTAAAATTGCCTCTGGCTTTGAAATTCCAGTGCCATTGTTTTGTAGCACAGGTGACAAGATTGAAATTGATACTCGCACAGGCGAATACAGAAACCGTGTATTGAAATAAGCTTACGACGTATCGTTTTACAAAAAAAGAGCCATAGGCTCTTTTTTTTCGACTAGATGGATGGGCTGATAGACAGCAGAATATGTTAAAATTTAAGCTATGAAGGGCTTTCAATCATTCCTAGCACCTGCAAAGATTAATCTATTTTTGCACATCACAGGTCAGCGTGCTGACGGTTACCATCTACTACAAACCGTTTTCTGCCTTTTAGATTTTTACGACACTATTTACCTCAAACCAACTTCTACCAACCTTATTAAACGCGTGAATGACGTTGCTGGCGTGCCTGAGGCCGAAGATTTATGCATAAGGGCAGCTAAGCTATTACAGCAATACACAAAGTGCGCCATGGGAGTGGAAATTGAGGTTGAAAAGAATATCCCTATGGGTGGTGGTTTAGGTGGGGGTAGTTCAGATGCTGCTACTGTATTATTAGCCTTAAATCGCTTGTGGCAACTCAATTTAAGCCGTCAGGAACTATTGTCACTAGGCTTGCAATTAGGTGCTGATGTGCCCGTTTTTATCTTTGGCAAAAATGCTTGGGCTGAGGGTGTGGGAGAACAATTGCAAAGCATAGTATTACATGAGGCTTTCTATGTGGTGCTGACACCTGATGCCCATGTATCAACCCAGCAAATATTTGCCAATAAGCAATTGACAAAAAACTCGATTCCTAAGACAATGTCGGACTTTTCAGGGATGGCTAAATCAAGTTCTGGAAATCCAGCATTAGGTAATATCAATGCTGCATTTACAAACCAACTTGAACAGGTCGTTTGTAATGAATATCCACCAGTTTTAGCCTGCTTGTCTTGGCTTAAGAAATTTGGTGATGCGCGTATGAGCGGTTCTGGTGCTTCAGTTTTTTTAGAAGTATCGAGTGCGAACATTGCAACTGAAATATGCGATCAAAAACCTAATGACGTACGGGGTTTTGTAGCAAAAGGGTTGAGTCAGCACCCTTTGTTTGAATACTGCAGTTAAATGTAAGATTTAAACTTGTTGATTATATATTGGGGAGTCGCCAAGTTGGTTAAGGCACTGGGTTTTGATCCCAGCATCCGAAGGTTCGAGTCCTTCCTCCTCAGCCAAATTTTTGTAAAAGCGTGTAGATTTTGAAGATTTACACGCTTTTGTTTTTAGTAAGCTTTTATTGATAGTTTTAAGCAGGTGCTACACCTCGCTTTATAGGGAATCAAATGGCGGCGTCTAACGGCAACTTGATGGTCTTTACGGGCAATGCTAACCCGGTGCTTGCGCAAGAAGTTGCCACCCACTTAGGCATTGAACTTGGCCGCGCACATGTAGGTAGATTTAGTGATGGCGAAATCACTGTAGAATTACTTGAGAACGTCCGTGGTCGCGACGTATTCGTGTTGCAATCAACCAGTCACCCTACCAACGACAGCTTAATGGAAGTAATGGTCATGGTAGACGCGCTTCGCCGCTCATCTGCTGGTCGTATTACTGCTGCAATCCCCTACTTTGGATACTCACGACAAGATCGTCGTCCACGTTCAGCTCGGGTTGCAATTACAGCAAAAGTAGTCGCTAACATGTTAACTGGCGTAGGTGTCAATCGCTTACTAACAATGGATTTGCACTCTGATCAAATCCAAGGCTTCTTTGATATTCCGGTAGATAACATCTACGCAACACCGATTTTATTGGCCGACTTATTGCTACAAAATCATGAAAATTTAATGGTCGTTTCACCCGATGTTGGCGGTGTAGTTCGTGCGCGTGCATGTGCTAAACAACTAGGTTCCGATTTAGCTATTATCGATAAACGTCGTCCTAAGCCAAATGTGGCTAAGGTAATGAATATTATTGGTGATGTAGCTGGCCGCACCTGTGTGATTATGGATGACATGGTCGATACTGCAAACACACTATGTGAAGCAGCCGCAGCCTTAAAGAAACATGGCGCCAAAAAAGTAGTGGCCTATGCCACACACCCAGTGTTATCGGGTAGCGCTTTTGAACGCATTATGAACTCTGAATTAGATGAACTAGTCGTGACCAACACCATTGCACTTGGTCCTGATTCTGCTAAATGTAAAAAAATTCGTCAATTAAGTGCGGCTGAATTATTAGCAGAAACGATACGTAGAATTAGCTGTGGCGATTCTGTTTCTTCATTGTTTATGGACTAAACCCCAATAATAAAGATTATTTTTTTAACCCTGCATACTGGTCGCGGTGTGCAGTCTTTAGTGTAGTAAATAAGCAGTAAATTTAGGAGTAGCAAATGTCTATCGAAATCAATGCAGTAATACGTGACTTAAAAGGTACGGGTGCGAGCCGCCGTCTACGTCGCGCGGGCACAGTTCCAGGTGTCGTTTATGGTGGTGGCAAAGAAGCCCTATCACTTGAAATTAACTACAAAGAGTTATTTCTACAGTTTCGCCATGAAGCTTTCCATGCTTCAGTATTAACTCTTATTCTTGGTGGCAAGAAAGAAAACGTATTATTACGTGACTTTCAAATGCACCCAGTTCGCAACACTATTCAACACATTGACTTTCAACGTGTAAGTGCTACAGAAAAAATTCACGTTAAAGTGCCATTCCACTTTGTTAACGGCGATGTAGCACCTGGCGTTAAAACTGGCGGCGGCATTGTAGCTCACGTGTTAACTGAAGCGGATGTAAGCTGTTTAGCTAAAGATTTGCCTGAGTTTATTGAAGTTGATCTTGCTGCATTAGAAATTGGTCAATCAGTACACTTATCACAACTCAAATTGCCAAAAGGCGTTTCTTTTGTTCAATTAGCGCATAACAATGACGCTGCGGTTGCATCTATTGCAAAAACCCGTGGTGGTGTTTCAGAAGCAGCTGATGAAGCAACTCCAGAAGCAACTCCAGAAGCTTAAGTTTTAGTTAATTTAGCTTTGTGAAAAATAACGCGCGCTTTATGATTAAGTGCGCGTTTTTTTATTTACAGATAACTATATGAGCACAATTAATGTAAACGGCATCAAGTTACTGGTCGGCCTAGGCAACCCAGGTGAAAAGTACGCGAATACTAGGCATAATGCTGGTTTTTGGTGGGTGGATCAACTTGTCGCGGGCACTAGTAGTAGACTGGCATTAGAGGCAAAGTTTCATGGTGTTGCTGGTAAATTAAATTGTGCAAGTTTGAATCCTAATAGCTTGGATTTGGGAGCCGAAATCTGGCTACTTAAACCTACGACCTTTATGAATGCGAGTGGCAAATCCGTTGCAGCAGTAGCTAATTATTATAAAATTTTACCCGAGCAAATCATGGTCATACATGATGAACTAGACTTAGCGCCTGGCAACGTGAAGTTAAAAAAAGGTGGCGGCCATGGCGGCCACAACGGTCTTAAAGACATTGCGGCAGCCCTCGGTACAAAAGAGTTTTGGCGCCTTCGTCTTGGCATAGGCCATCCTGGCGATCGTAATGAAGTCATTAACTACGTGCTCAAAGCCGCTTTAAAAGACGAGCAAACACTTATTAATAGTTGTATTGATGACAGCATCAACATTGTGCCGCAGTTGTTAAGCGCGGACTTTGAATCTGCAATGTTAAAATTGCATACTAAAAAATGAATAGAGAATAAACATGAAGTGCGGAATTGTTGGTTTACCTAATGTAGGAAAATCCACCCTATTTAATGCCATTACTAAGGCAGGGATTGCGGCGGAGAACTATCCGTTCTGCACCATTGAACCTAACGTGGGCATTGTTGAAGTGCCCGATACACGTATGCAACCTTTAATTGATATTGTTAAACCTCAGCGTGTTCAGCCAGCCATTGTAGAGTTTGTAGATATTGCAGGCCTAGTCGCTGGAGCGTCTAAAGGTGAGGGCCTAGGCAATAAGTTCTTGGCTAATATTCGCGAAACTGATGCCATTGTGCATGTTGTACGCTGCTTTGAAGATAGCAATGTGATCCATGTTGCAGGCAAAGTAGATCCTATGTCGGATATTGAAGTAATCAATACTGAGCTGGCGCTAGCCGACATGGAAACGGTTGATAAAACCATGCACCGTGAAAGCAAA
>Ga0214165_1000121_pt1 | contig 61812 bp, 73 predicted proteins | sample TroBogypolimnion_34_FD_153004 | JGI IMG/M metagenome (GOLD analysis project Ga0214165, IMG submission 153004) | Freshwater microbial communities from Trout Bog Lake, WI - Practice 03JUN2009 hypolimnion v3 | ecosystem: Environmental > Aquatic > Freshwater > Lake > Hypolimnion/Profundal zone ... | reverse complement strand
TTATCAATATGTGAAGAAGACCAGGTTCGACAGGATCAAGGAAACACCCATCATCCACTTGGTGCGCAGGCACAAGAAAATTTCCGAAGTGGATTTAGGCAACCCACATTTCTTTTACAACTTCATCGATATATCTCGACCACAGGACAGCGATCTATACCGATACCGTTCCAATGATGAACTGACTGTTGATGCGCCGTATATCGTTGTCGATATGGATTCATCGAACAATATTGCGGCCTACAACACTTGGATTACCTTGTCAGTAGGGGAGGCCGATGTTAGGGGGCTGGCCAATATCTACTCTCATTACTCAATAATCGAGAAAGACGCAGACGGGCGTCTAAGCACCGTTGGAACTTATGTGCTGGTAAAGGACTACCAGAGCCTCATCGGGAAGAAGTTGTACATCACCTATCAGAATATATTCCGCGAGAAGTTTTACGACGAATTTGAAGTAAGCAAGAACGAAAAGATCAAGAAAATTGGAACCTACGAAATCATTGAAATGCTGTTCGGGACCATCGTCTACAAGAGAAGGCTGCACATATAGTGGCCAGACGTCACGCTGCGAGCGACTGACGCATGGAGGACTGACTCACGGTCTTAAATCCACACAACCGGAGAATCGAATTGACCAAGCCTGTTGTTCTCATCACAAACGCGCTGCAGTTCGCCGGACCGCCGGCAGTCGAGTCCCTTGGCAAGGTCGGATTTCAGGTTGTCGCGCACGACGTTGCCTTCAGTTCCTCTGCAGCTCACGAGGACTATCGAAACGCCAATCCGGGCGTCGTGGTACTCGCTTGCCAGACGCCGGTGGAGATTGTCGAAGCTGCTTGGGGCGTGAGCCATCGGCTGGACGTGTTGGTAAGCAATGATGCGTATCGACCGATCCACGGATCCATCGAGGATGCCGAGATGGAAAGTCTTCAGTCCACTCTGGATCGCCTGGTCGTGTTTCCGTTTGGAATTGCCAGGGCTGCCATTCCACGGCTGAAGGCCCAGGAGAAGGCCCGTATTGTGTTCATATCATCGAATCGCAATCGGCTTCCTGCACGCGGCGGCTCGATTCCGGATATCGCAAGGGCGGGCGCCAACGCCCTGGTCAAGTCGCTCAGCATAGAACTTGCGCCGCACGGCATCCCGGTCAACGCCATCGCGCCGAACTACCTGTACAGCGAAATCTACTATCCCAAGGCGCGTTTCGTCGACGACGCAGCCGGCCGGGCGTTCATCAAGCAGACAGTGCCTGCGGGGCGTCTGGCAGATCCTGAAGAGATTGGCGAACTCATTGGCTATCTGGCGACCATGCAGGGCACATTCATGACGGGATCGATCATCGATTTTTCCGGTGGCTGGCCGGTTGCAGCACAACCACCGACTTGACACCCCTGTGGGCAAGCGACGATGCAGTGTGCTTCAGGGATTTGGCTCTGAAAGGCTAAAGGGAGTCAACCGGTCTCCACAATCATTTGGTGCCGCCACCTTCAACCTGAGGCCGCCAGGGCAATGCTTGGCAAGCCCCGCGCGGACGCTCCTGCCCAACGGTGAAATCAGCGCACGAGCGTTGCCACTTACTGCCACAGGGACAGGGGATTGCCATTGCTGTAGCAGGCTGAATTGCTTACGGCAAGTGCACGTTGAATGAGATATTGGCCAGAATAGTTGCCGGGTACGGTTAGGTTGGTGGGCACAGGCAGGGTCACGTTGTAGTAAGACGAATTGTTCGACGCAGTAAATAGATATTTGCCGAACGTCCAGGCACACATATCGCCATTCTCCGCACCCTGGGAGTTGTACCAGGCATTTAACATGGGATCTGTGACGGTCTCCTCCAGTTCATGCGCGATCACGGACACCATGGCATCGACGCCGGGGTTGTTGTTTGGAGAACTCGTCGTCTGAACGGCGCAGGTGGAGATGGACTTCGACGGATTTCCGATGAATCCGTACTTGACCGGCACCGAGGTCCCACCGACCGTCATAGTGGCATAGGTGTGCCAACCACAATACTTTGTCAGAAAGCCGGAAGATTCGGAGATGTCCGACGAGGAAAGGACCAGATAGATCGCGTCAGCAATAGGTGTTCCGCCGGAGCATAGCGAGGTTGCCATCGTCTTGACCAGTTTCTGAACGTAGGCGTCCGATAACCGGGTGCCACCATAGGTGGACGAGGCCGCTTGCGAACACTCGACTGAGCCCGCCGAAATCATGCTCACGGGCCCGGTCGATGTCTGGGCATATGAACCAAGGCTCGTATTCACACTGGTGGTGATGCCCGAATAGTCGGAATAGCCAGAAGTCGTTGCATCATTGGCCAGGCCATAAATGGCGTTGCGAATAATTTGCTGCCCTTGGGGGGTATCGGTGCCGTTGCCTCGGTTCCAGTTTCCGTACCAGATGAGCACCACTTTGCTCAGCCCAGCCATCACCGGCCCGCCGTGGTACTGGATCGGGTAGGCGTTGCTGCCTGTCGAGCCTACAGGTATGGCGTAGGTTTCCCGGATGGGTTTGCCAGGTCCAAAAGGACTGACCGTGGAAACCGGCTGCGGCGGTGCAATTCTATGAATGATCTTCTGGGGAATGACGCCCATGGCATCAGGCTCCGGCTCCTTGCCGTCCCGAACATTCTCCTGAGGCGCCGCGTACGCAGCCAAACAGAAGCCGTTTGCCAACAACAACACGCAAACGCCGGTGCGCAGAGACTTGATGAATTTTTCCACGTTGACTCCTGAGAGTGGGATTAATTTCGGAATTTGCTCGGTTTATCAGGAAACGATCATTTCCGCTTGCAATGCAGCCCGATAACCGTGTTGTTGGAAGGGAAAATGATATTGGAGCCGCTGACTTTCCCGTGGAGCGCACGAAGAATAGGCGGTGCCTGTGGGACGTCTGGCAGATCCTGAAGCGATCGGTGAACTAATCTGCTGATCGGGCGTCCGTGTAGACCAGCGATTACAACTGGTGCTTCAGGGATTTGGCCTTGATAGGCTGACGGGAATCAACCAGAGTCCACAATCATTCGGTGCCATCATCTTCAACCGGAGACATCGATGAAAACAGAGCCAATGGACGTAGCTGGGCATAGCTTTATCGTCAGCCATCTGAACGAGTCCGATTTCAAGGTCGGGGGGCTGCGCAGCTACTCAGCCTATCGGGACCTGGGCATCGCTGCGGCGACCCACGGAATGGCCACCGCTCATGTCATCCGCATGACGGCTCCATTTACGGACGAGCAACGTCAGAAGCACCATCACAACGTCAATTTTCAGCTGGTTTACGTTCTCAAGGGCTGGTTCAAGAACGAATTTGAGGGTCAGGGAGTCCATGTCATGAAGCAAGGTTCATGCTGGATACAGCCCCCGGGCATTCGCCATAGTGTGCTCGGCTGGTCGGATGACTGCGAACTGCTGGAGATAATTCTCCCGGCGGAGCATGAAACTGTCAACGATGACTGAATGACCAAAAGTGATTCGCAGTACCTGCTTGAGGTGGTGATTCCAGGGCAGCTAAACTGCCCTGTAGGGACACCATCATGCTGCCGCTCAAGACTCTCGTCATCAACACCGTCGTCGGACTGACCCTGAGCCTGACTTTCTCGTATGGTGTCTTGCGGCTGCTCGGCCCGGCGCCTGCCATGCTGACGCTCATTGTTTCCCTGGCGATCTTGCGGCCGCTGACGTGGCGCGCCTTCGGCGCAGGATGGTGGGGCGCCAAGTCCCGCGCGCTGGCTTCGGTACAAGGGAGTTTCTATTCCTACCATGGGGTGCAGGTTGGCGTTGTGGAGGACGTGAATCATTGCCGGTGGGTATCGACCGAAGCGATCAGGAAGATCACGGGCAGTTCCCTGTCGGACCCGCTGCTCGCTCGGCTCTATCCCTCTGATTGGCAGCTGTTCGGCAAAAAAGGCTACCTGCGCGCCGAAGCCGTGCTGGCGCACCTGGCTGTCGCCACTGATGCCAACGCCATCGGGTTCAAGGTCTGGGTCCAGCGCAATATTGCCAAGCCCGCACAAACAGTTCGGCAGCGGCTGGGTATGCAAGATGCGCCGTCAATCACACAAGGCGAGGGTGGGGCAAACTCCTGACGTTCCCAAGAAATATCAACCCTGTTGACATATCAACCAACTTTGTACCTACCGTTCCCTTTTGAAATTTCGGAGTCGAATGCTGAAGGTGGCTGATCTCGCCTGTAGGCGTCCCTCGGCCACAAACCCGCGAATTGCGGGCCCGTCAATCTGAAAGGATCACACATGGCGTACGGCATAGTTCATTACTTCCCGGGCGGCAACCAGGCGCAGTACGAGGCGTCCATCGCGGCGGTACATCCCGGCAGAGACATTCCACCCAAGGGGCAAATCTTCCACGCAGCCGGCAAATCGGAGGGGGGCTGGACCATCATGGTGGTGCACGACTCCAAGGCAAGTTGGGAGAAGTTCCGTGATGAGATTCTGATGCCCCGAATGCGACAGGGTATTGTTGGCGGCTTTCCCACCCCGCCCGAAGAGAAGACCTTTGAAGTACACCACCTCTTGCAATAGCGGATGGTTCTGAGTCCCTGCCCTGCTGGTCGGTCAGGCCGGCAGATTGTCTTGACTGGAAAAAGAAAGTGGTGCGAGCAATGAAGCGAAATGTCATCATCACAAATGGGACGCAGATTACCCCGCTTGATGTCTTCGGCGAGAAGATAACCATCCTCGCCAACCACAATCAGACGGGCAGCTACGAGGTCTACGTGCACGACGCACCCGAAGGGGTTGGCCCGCCGGCGCACTCCCATCCTTGGGACGAAGCTTTCTATGTTGTGAATGGCGCAGTAGACTTTGTTTGCGGCGATGTCGTAAAGGCGGTTGAAGCGGGTGGTTTTGTGCATGTCCCGGCTGGCACGATCCACACGTTTCGCTACGCCAGCCCGACCGCACGGGTGCTGGGCGTCACATCCGGGAACGGTGCAGCGGCCATGTTCACGGCCTTGGACCACGAGTGCGGCGTGACCCCTGCCATCGATAAGGCGCTTGCGGTGCTCAAGCGCCACGATGTTGAAGTGGCCGTGCAGCCAGTCTAGTTTGCAAGGCAGGTGAATCCTGCCGCGCACAGCAACGCGCTTTTCAAGCCGCGCCATTGATGTTGTAATTCCGCATCAGGATTGCAGGGTCGATCTTCTTCAGGGCTTGGGGGTGTTTCATGCGCAAAGTGAAGTATTTGCTGGCTGCGGCAATTCTGGTGGCGGTGGCCGGCTGCGCCTCGTTGGATACCGCGACACGCCAACGTCAGGTGGCCTCGGTGCTGGCGTACCTGTTCCCGGGTTCGGAGGCGGCGCCTCCGGTGGCGGATGCGGTGGCGGTGATCAAGGTTCCATTTCGCATCGGGGTCGCCTTTGTGCCCGACAACGCGGATTCGCATTTCCGCCTGCCCGAGAGCGATCGACTGAAACTCGCCGGCGAAGTGCGGGACGCGTTCTCCAGCTATCCCTTTGTCAGCGAGATCGTGGCCGTGCCGTCGATGTACCTTGAACCGGGTGGCGGATTCGGCAACCTTGACCGTATCGCGGCACTGCTCAAGCTGGATGTGATCGCGCTGATCTCGTTCGATCAGGTGCAGAACGCCGGCGCCACGGGCTGGTCGTTTCTCTACTGGACCGGCATCGGCGCCTATGTCGTCGACGGCGACCAGTACGACATCCTGACGTCGGTGGAGACGACGGTGTTCGATATCAAAAGCCGGCGCCTGCTCATGCGCGCCGGGGGTGTCTCGAACATCAAGGGCGCCGCCACGATGGTGGGCTTTTCCGAGCGCGCGCGCGAAGCCCGGACCCGTGGCTTCGATGACGCGGTCAAGGAGATGAACCGCAAGCTGCACGCCGAGGTCAAGAGCTTTCGGGAGCGTGTGCCCGCGGACCCCACGATCCGCTTGATGCTGCCGCCCGGCTACAAGCCCGATGCGGTGCGCACGACACCTTGAAGGCGTCTGATCGGCGGCCGATACCGGCTCAGGGCTTGGCCGGCTGAAGGTGCAGTCCCGCCAGCGGTTTGAGCTCCAGTTCCAGCAACACGCTTTCGTCGCGGCCACGGGCCTGCACGATAAGGCGCTGCGGCCCTGGCACCACCGGAAAGAACAGGCTGCCTTCGACTCTGGCGCCAGCGGCTAGCTCGAGCGGCAGCTTGAGCTGGCGGCTTTCAAACTGCTGCTCCACCGCTGCCTTGTTCTCGCGGTCCAACACCGACACCACAGCCACCGTTGACACTGCCACCACCGGGATCGCGATCATGATGCCCGAGGCGACTCCGGTCAGACCATAGGACAGGGATGGCAGCATGACCGAGCTCGCCACGCCGGCGGCGTCCAGGATGAGCAGTCCGACGCGCTCGTATTTCTTCCAGTTGGCTTCGCTGCGCTTTTCCAGTTCCCACGGTTCGGTTCCGGGACTTTGCTGCACACCAAGCATGTCGACCAAGGCAGCTGACTCGATCCGCAGCGGCGCGGCACTTGTGTTGCGCAGGCTCAGCACATATTCGTCCCACAGCGCGGTTTCCTTCCAAGAACCCGGGCCCTTGTTCACGATCACACTGCCGAGTGTGAGCGCGAGGGTGTCCGTGTTGCTGCTGTAGTTCAATGCTTCAGCCCGTGGCGTTCCACTCTTGCCCAGCCGGTAATTCGCCGACGTGGTGCAGGCGCACAGTGCGAAGACCGAGATCGCAGCCCCGGTCCGCAGCGCGCAGCGCAGGCCGTTCGCAAGCATGGGGAGGAACTTCATTTCGGGCCCAGTATGACAACGGAGCGTGTTGTTGCCAAGCCCGACCCGGATCGCGCTACATCAGCAGATGCTCGCCGGCGTTGTCGCCGCCCAGCGTCACATAGTTGACCTTGCGGATGTCCATCAGTTTTTTGCCGCCCGAGTAGCTGATGGAGCTTTGCACATCCTGCTCCATTTCGATCAGCGTCTCGTTGAGCCGCCCCTTGATCGGCTCCAGGATGCGCTTGCCTTCGACGTGCTTGTATTCGCCCTTGTTGAAGTCGCTGGCCGAGCCGTAGTATTCCTTGTACAGCTTGCCGTCGACCTCTACCGTCTGGCCAGGGCTTTCCTCGTGGCCGGCCAGCATCGAGCCGATCATCACCATGGTCGCGCCGAAGCGGATCGACTTGGCGATGTCGCCGTGCTCGCGGATGCCGCCGTCGGCAATGATGGGTTTTGTCGCCACGCGGGCGCACCACTTGACGGCGCTGAGCTGCCAGCCGCCAGTGCCAAAACCGGTCTTGAGTTTGGTGATGCAGACCTTACCCGGGCCGATGCCGACCTTGGTGGCATCCGCACCCCAGTTCTCCAGGTCGATCACGGCCTCGGGTGTTGCCACATTGCCGGCGATGACGAAGGCCGCGGGCATCTTCTGTTTGAGGTAGCCGATCATGTTCTTCACGCTGTCGGCGTGGCCGTGTGCGATGTCGATCGTGACGTATTCCGGTGTCAGCCCCAGCGCCAGCAATTGGTCCACCGCGGCATAGTCGGGCGGCTTGACGCCGAGCGAGATCGACGCGTACAGGCCCTTGGCCTTCATGTCCTTGACGAACTGCACGTTGTCCAGGTCGAAGCGGTGCATGACGTAGAAGTAACCGTTCTGCGCGAGCCAGACGCAGATCGATTCATCGACCACTGTCTTCATGTTGGCCGGCACCACCGGGATGCGAAAGCGCCGCGGTCCGAGTTCGACGCTGGCGTCGCATTCGGACCGGCTGTCGACACGGCACTTGCGTGGCAGCAGCAGGATGTTGTCGTAGTCAAAAATTTCCATGTCCGGGCTCCTGTACGTTTCGCGTTTGGATCAGAGCGCTTGGGGATTGCATCCGGCCAAAAAAAACCGGACCACAAATGCTTGGGCCCGGTGCTTGATTCTATCGGGTTTCTTGCCGCACGACGGCATAGCGTTGCAGCGTCAGTGCTCGCGCCGCATCGTGCGCCACGATCGGCAGCGGGTAGTCCCGGCCCAGCGTCACGCCGGCTGCGGCCAGTTGCGCCGGGGTGGCGGTCCAGGGCGCGTGCAGCAGCTTGTCGGGCAGGGCCGCCAGTTGCGGCAGGTAGCGCCGGATAAACCTGCCTTCTCCGTCGAAGCGCTGGCTCTGGCTTACCGGGTTGAAGATCCGGAAGTAGGGCTGGGCGTCGCAGCCGCTGGAGCTGACCCATTGCCAGCCGCCATTGTTGGCCGCTAGGTCAAAGTCGTTGAGGTGCGCGGCAAAGTAGGCTTCACCGCGGCGCCAGTCGATGCCCAGGTCTTTCACGAGGAAGCTGCCGGCCACCATGCGCAGTCGGTTGTGCATGTAGCCGCTCTGGTTGATCTGCGCCATGGCAGCGTCCACCAGCGGGTAGCCGGTGCGGCCCTCGCACCAGGCCTGAAACAGGGCGTTGCCGCGTGCGCCTTTTTCCCATTGAATGGCGTCATAGGCGCGCTTGAAGGCGCCTTGCGCCACGTGCGGGAAGTTGGCTAGGATCTGGAAATAGAAGTCGCGCCAGATCAGTTCGCCAAGCCAGACCGCCGCGCCGTGGCTGCCCGCGATCTCGCGCTGCCAGGCAGCGCCCACCAGTTGCCGGATTGACACCGTGCCAAAGCGCAGGTGGATGCCGAGGTAGCTCGGACCTTTGACGGCAGGGAGGTCGCGTGTTTCGTGGTAGCGGTCCATGCGATCAAAGAAATCTTCAAACAAGGCTCGGGCACCTGACTCGCCATAGCCGATCTTGAGCGTGTCCAGATTGGTTTTCTCAAAGCCGAGTTCGGCCAGCGTCGGCACGGTCTGCTGCAGGCCGGCCGGTCGCGGCGCCAGCGCGCCGGCCCAGGTTGCTGAGTCGTTCGAACGCAGGTGCTGCGCGGTCAGGGTGGCCAGCCAGCGCTTCTTGTAGGGCGTGAAGACGGAGTAGGGTGTGCCGGTCTGGGTCAGCAGTTCGCGGCCTTCAAAGATGACGTGGTCCTTGCAGGTGTGAAAGACGATGCCGGCATCGGCCAGCTGACCCAGCACGCGGGCGTCGCGCGTCTGCGCCGACGGCTCGTAGTCATGCGCGGCGAACACCGCCTGTGCGCGCAGCCGCTTGGCCAGGCTTACGATTTCTTCCGGCGCGATGCCGTGGCGCACGATCAGGCCGCCCTGCGCGTGGCCGCTGAGTTCGCGCAATTGCGCGTCGAGCTCGCATACCGACTCGCGGATGAATTCGACCCGTCGGTCGGCGCGCGCCAAGGGCTCCAGCAGTTCGCGGTCGAAAACAAAGACGCAATGCAGCTGGCGGCAGGACCGCAGCGCCAGGCACAGCGCGGCGTTGTCGGTCACGCGCAAATCGCGGCGCAGCCATAGTAGACCTGTGTCAAAAGGCTTGTTCATGATCGCCGGTAAAATATTTGCATGTCTGCGGATTTTGCCTCCACCAACCTGACGAATCATTTTCTGATCGCCATGCCCGGGTTGCGCGATGAGGTTTTCAGCCGCAGCGTGGTCTATGTCTGCGAGCATTCCGAGCGCGGCGCGCTGGGCCTGGTGATCAACAAGACCTGCGACATCGACCTGCGGCGCCTGTTTGAGAAGGTCGATCTGCCGCTGCGCCGCGCAGACCTGTCCAACGCCCCGGTCTTTCAGGGCGGCCCGGTGCAGACCGAACGCGGCTTTGTGCTGCATGAACACATTTACCAAGACGCCGACCAGCCGGTCGAGACCGTGTATGCCTCAAGCCTGTCGATTCCCGGCGGCCTGGAGATGACCACCTCGAAAGACGTCCTGGAAGCGCTGGCCAGTGGCGCCGGGCCGCGCAAGGTGTTGGTGTCGCTGGGCTACGCCGCCTGGGGTGAGGGTCAGCTGGAGTCGGAGTTGTCGGACAACAGCTGGCTCACCGTGGCCGCCAGCAACAGCATCATTTTTGACACGCCGGTGGCCCAGCGCTATGACCAGGCCCTGCTGTTGCTGGGGTTCGAGTCTTGGATGCTCTCGCCTGATGCGGGGCATGCATGAGCGCCGCGCTCGTGCCGATTGCGCCCGGGTTGCAAACCTTTTTAGCTCTCGATTTCGGTCTCAAACGCACCGGCTTTGCCGTTGGCAACCGCTTGCTGCGTACGGCGCAGCCGCAGGGCACGATCACGGCCGAGGGCGATGCCCGCTTCATCAAGATTGCGCAGCGTATCGCCGAATGGCAGCCTGATGCGCTGGTGGTCGGCGTGCCGTTTCATCCGGATGGCGCCGAGCACGAAAACACCGTGCGGGCACGGCGCTTTGCGCGCCAGCTGCACGGCCGCTTCAAGCTGCCGGTTTTTGAAGTCGACGAGCGCTATAGCACGACCGAGGCCCTGCAAATGGGCGCCAAAGATGCCGATGCGGCTGCGGCCTGCATCATTCTGGAACAGTTCTTAAGGAGTATTGCATGAGCACACTGACGCTCGATGCCGAAGCGCTCTATCTTGAGTTGCTTGCCGGCGTGCGCGCCCTGTTTCGTCCCGGCATGCGCCTGGTCGGTGTCACATCGGGTGGCGTCTGGCTGGCCGAGCGCCTTCAGCGCGACCTCGGCCTGCCCGGGCGCTGCGGCGTGATTTCATCGAGCATGCACCGCGACGATTACGCGCGCCGGGGTATGACGGCGGGCGCGCAGACGCAGATCGATTTCGACGTCAACGAGGCGCAAATTCTGCTGCTCGACGATGTGCTCTACACCGGGCGCACTATCCGCGCCGTGATCAACGAACTGTTCGACTTTGGCCGACCGGCCGGCGTCAAGCTCGCGGTGATGGTTGACCGTGGCGGGCGGGAGTTGCCGATCCAGGCCGACTGCTGCGCCGCGCGCGTCACGCTGCCGGCCACGCAGTCGCTGGCGCTTGCGCGCAGCGAGAGCGGCGTATTCACTTTCAACTTGGAGGGCCGCTAAGCCATGCTGTACAAGCGAAATCCCCAGCTCAACAAGAACGGCGAGCTGATCCACCTGCTCTCGATTGAGGGCTTGCCCAAGAGCATCCTGACCCAGGTGCTCGACACCGCGACGAGTTTCGTCAGCGTCAACGACCGCGAGGTCAAGAAGGTGCCGCTGCTGCGCGGCAAGAGCGTGTTCAACCTGTTCTTCGAGAACTCGACGCGCACCCGAACCACCTTCGAGATCGCGGCCAAGCGCCTGAGCGCCGACGTCATCAACCTCGACATCGCGCGCTCCTCCGCAGCCAAGGGCGAGACGCTGCTCGACACCATTGCCAACCTGAGCGCGATGGCCGCCGACCTGTTCGTCGTGCGCCACAGCGAATCGGGCGCGCCCTACCTGATTGCGCAGCATGTGGCGCCGCATGTGCACGTGATCAACGCCGGCGACGGGCGCCATGCGCACCCGACGCAGGGCCTGCTCGACATGTACACGATCCGGCACTACAAGAAGGACTTTGCTAATCTGACGGTGGCCATCGTCGGCGACGTGCTGCATTCGCGCGTGGCGCGCTCCGACATCCATGCGCTGACCACGCTCGGCTGCGCTGAGGTGCGTGTGGTCGGACCCAAGACCCTGGTGCCGTCCGACATGGCGCCGATGGGCGTGCGCGTCTGCCACACGCTCGAAGAAGGCATTCGCGGCGCCGACGTCATCATCATGCTGCGCCTGCAGAACGAGCGCATGAGTGGCGCGCTGCTGCCCTCTACGCAGGAGTTCTTCAAGAGCTTCGGCCTGACACCGGAGAAACTGCAGTTGGCCAAGCCCGACGCGATCGTGATGCACCCGGGGCCCATCAACCGCGGCGTCGAAATTGATTCAGAGGTGGTCGATGGCGGCCAGAGCGTGATCCTGCCGCAGGTGACGTTTGGCATTGCGGTGCGCATGGCGGCCATGAGCATCGTGGCGGGGAATGAGGCTTGAAATGAAGACACAGACGAAGATACTGATCAAGGGCGGCCGCGTCATCGACCCGGCCAGCGGTTTCGACGAAGTCGCCGACATGGCGCTTGCCGATGGCGTGGTGCTGGCGATCAAGGCCATCCCATCCGATTTCGCGCCGACACAGACCATCGATGCCAGCGGCTGCATCGTCGCGCCGGGGCTGGTCGATCTGGCAGTGCGCCTGCGCGAGCCCGGTCATGAACATGAGCGCATGCTCGAATCCGAGATGGCCGCTGCCGTGGCCGGCGGTGTCACCAGCTTGGTCTGCCCGCCCGATACCGATCCGGTGCTGGATGAACCGGGCCTGGTCGAGATGTTGCGCTATCGCGCCGAGAAATTGCAGCAGGCTCGCGTCTACCCGCTGGGCGCGCTGACGCGCGGCCTGGCCGGCGAAACCCTGACCGAGATGATGCAGCTGACCGAGGCCGGTTGCGTCGCCTTCAGCCAGGCTGAGGTGGCGCTGGCCAACACGCAGGTGCTGCAGCGCGCGTTCCAGTACGCGAGTACCTTCGGTTATGCCGTCTGGCTGCGGCCCCAGGACTATTACCTGGGCCAGGGCGTGGCGGCGAGCGGTGCACTGGCCACGCGCATGGGCTTGAGCGGCGTGCCTGTGGCGGCTGAGATAATTGCTCTGCACACCATTTTCGAGCTGATGCGCGCCACCGGAGCGCGTGTTCACATCTGCCGCCTCAGCAGTGCCGCCGGTCTGGACCTGGTGCGCCAGGCCAAGCGCGATGGCCTGAACGTGACCTGCGACGTCAGCATCAACTCGCTGCACCTGACCGACGTCGACATGGGCTACTTCGACAGCCGCGCGCGCCTGAACCCGCCGCTGCGCCAGCAGCGAGACCGCGATGCGCTGCGTGCCGGGCTGGCTGACGGCAGCATCGACGCGCTGGTGTCTGACCACACGCCGGTTGACTCGGACGCCAAAGACCTGCCGTTTGCCGAAAGTGAGCCCGGTGCCACCGGTGTCGAACTGCTGCTGAGCCTGGCGCTCAAGTGGAGCGCGGACGGCGGTGTCAGCCTCGCGCGTGCCCTGGAGGTGATCAGTGCCGGACCGGCGCGCGTGCTCGGGGCCTCTCTGGGCAAGCGGCAGGACCGCGTCGGGCGCCTGCGCTCGGGCGGAGTGGCCGATATCTGCGTATTCGATGCCGCTGCGTCATGGGTGGTCGAATCCGGCGCCTTGCGCAGCCAGGGCAAGCACACGCCGTTCTCGGGCTACGAGTTGCCCGGTCGCGTGCGCTGCACGATCGTTGCCGGGCAGGTGGCCTACAGCGTTTAGTCTGAGCAACAAAATGCCTTGATCGCTATTGCGGCCAAGGCAGGTAAGGGATTCGGTGAATTAGTACACCCAAACTTGAATTAAGCATATGTCAGGCATAAAGCAAACTTATGCTTAACTAGACACAGGGCGCCGGATGGCTTATTCGGCAGGCCTGGCGCCTCCGACGGGAATCGAACCCATATCTAGCGCTTAGGAGGCGCTCGTTCTATCCATTGAACTACGGCGGCGGGTACTGAATTTACCCTGTGCTTTTATCCCGTTTCCATCTGTAGAGGTCATCTAGTATCATCCTGTATCACCATCTCAGTGATACGGAGTGATACAACGTATCACTTCCTTGTAAGGGTACGAAATGGCCAGCATCATCAAGGTCGGGGAAAAGTGGCGGGCTTTGATCCGCCGCAAGGGTCATCCAGTTTACTGCAAGACCTTCAAGGTCAAGAAACAGGCCGAGGCCTGGGCGCGTTCGGTCGAGGGCGATATTGACAACGGCAACGCGCCGGCGCCGGCGGCCGTGGTGGGGCGCAGGCTGCTGCTGCGCGAAGTGATACTGGAATACCGGGATCTGCATGACCGATCGCGCCCGATTTCCGACAGCTCGACCGAGCACTACACGCTCAATCATCTGGTCGATGGCCTGGGCGAGCGCGATGTGATGGCGCTCAACGCGCAGGACCTGGTCAGCTACGCCAAGATGCGCCGCGACGAAGGCGCCGGACCCTACACCATCAACATGGACATCAGCAAGCTCGGCACGGCCATGCGCTATGCCGCCATGTCGCTCAAAGTGACGCTGCCAGATGTGGTGGCATCGAGCCGGCCGCTGCTCACGCACCTGGGCCTGATTGGCGGCGGCGGCAAGCGTGAGCGCCGGCCGACCGAAGACGAGCTGGTGAACCTCACGAACTGGCTGGCCAACGAACGCGGCGCGCTCTACGCTGACGTTGTTCGGTTTGCCGTGGCCACGGCCATGCGTCGGGGCGAGATTGTCAAGCTGCTGTGGACGGATGTCGACCAGGTCAAGCGCCTGGTGCTGGTGCGCGATCGCAAAGACCCGCGCAAGAAGACCGGCAACGATCAATGGGTGCCGCTGCTGGGAGCCGCCTGGACGTTGCTCGAAGGCATGGCACGCGCTGACGATGAGCCGCGCATTTTTCCGGTGCACGAGCAGACGCTCTCGAAATACTTTCTTGAGGCCTGCCGCGCGTTGGGGATACCGGATCTGCACTTTCATGACCTACGCCACGAAGGCACCAGTCGGCTATTTGAAGAGGGGTATGAGATCCAGCAGGTGGCGCTGGTGACCGGGCATAAGGACTGGCGGCACCTGCGCCGCTACACCAACCTCAAGCCGGAGGATTTGCATCCGAAGCGTTAGGCCGCAGCCCTGGCCGTATCGCGGCACTTGTCCAGGTGTTCGGCGACATCACGGTAATCGGCCCAGCGCTTGCCGCTATCAACGTAAGTGGTGACCGGGAACGTACCGGCGCTGACCTGGTTATAGATCGCACCTTTCGACAGGCCCATGACGCTGGCCAGCTGCTCGACGCTCAGGCGCGGGCCGTACTTGTCGGCGATGATCATTTGTGTCACTAGGCTGCTCATGATTTCCTCGGCAAATGAAGGCTGACGGCCTCGGCACCAGCTTGTGTGCAATGATAATAATGACCATCTTTGTCGTAGGCGTTGCCCCGACGCATCAACCCAGACGCCACTAATTCAGTTAAGGCCTGCATGTCGTGATGGCCTTCGCAGGCAGCAAAATAATTTCTATAGACCTCTCCGTTCTGGCTCGATCCGGTCAACGTATGAATCAGCACGTGCTTCTGAAGGTCAGTGAGACCGTTGGTAATTACGGGTATTCGGATTTCTCGGTTGATTTTCTTTCCGAGCAGGCCGTCCTCTTCACACTGATCGCGGATCTGGCTCTTGGGAATCCACACCTCGCGCGCGCCGTCAAACACGAGCAGCGCCTTGTCGGTCTCGGCGCGGACCTCGACGGCGATCTCAACATCGTTGCTCATAGCTTCTCCAGAGTGTTCGCTATATACAGTTGAATGCCAAGACCTTCTGGAGCCATGCCAAACACAACGCGAAGCGCTCCTTGCAACAACTCGCACTCAGCAAGCAAATGCTTATTTGAATCAGCAAGGAATTGGTCGTGAGCGGTTACGCGCTCCAGTCGCTCGTGCAGCAGAATGACCAAGTCAAAGTCTGCTCCGGCTCTATAGGGTTCAGCGATTTTCGTTACCTTGGCCATCTTCTCCAGCGCCAGTTTGTCTTGCTGCTCTCGCTTGATGAAGTTTTTGCAGGGTTGCACTCGGCCATCTTTGAGCCATGGATCGTCTCCGCAGGTATTCAGACAATCGCAAATCATGATTGAATCCTCATCGGGCATGCGCCATTCACAAATGGCGGCGGCAGAAAATGCACCACATGGCCATTGACTGATGAAGGACGCCGAAGGCAATTGCGGCACTGGCTATGCATCAGTGTGCCGGCAGACTTTCCTGCACAGTGCGAGAGTGCTGGTCTTGGAATGGTGACGGTGCTCATGCTGCCATCCTTTCCATTGCCGCTGAGTCCGCCAGGTTGACCTTGCCACCGCCGCTGCGGATCTGGCCGGTGGCGCTGGCGATCGCATGCCTGAGTTCACCACGGCTCAACTGCCGGAACTGGAAGGCGTGCAGGTTGACGAACGTCTTGATGTCTTCCAGCTCATTGAAGTACAGGACGGTGGGCCTCCAGCCGTTCGCCAGCTTGGCGCGGTCATAGATGTGCTGCAGGGCGGTCTCGGCGGCCGCCAGATGGTCGCTGAGGCCTCGCACGACGCCCTGGCGCTCGATCGCCTTGGACATGTCCAGACCGCCAGCCAAGACGGACCATTGCAGCTCCGTGGCCACGCCCTGGCGCAGCGAAGTGAACGCGGCCGTCATGGTCTGCAGGATCTGATGAATATCGCCCCACGCAGGTTTGGCTGCACCGTCAAGCGCGAGAGCAAAGGTGTTTGTCGTGGCTGGCCAGCGCGGCCGGCGGGGTTTGCGGGCTCCGTTCACGCCGCCACCTTCAGATCGTCCAACTTCCCGCCGCGCTCGATGTGCACTCGAACCCATCTGGGCTGCAGCCCTCGGCCACTCCAGGCCTCGCCGTTGGGCCCCTTGTATGGCACGCTCACTGCCTTGGTAGTTTTGCCTTTGGCCTTCGCGGTCTTGGGCGTCTTGGCTGTTCCCTCGCTTGCCTTAGCTTCAGGCCGCGCAGTCGCGGCCTGTTCCATGCCCTGCATCGCTTCAGCGATGCCTGTTATGGCTTCCTGGGCAGAGAGCTTTTGCTTGGCCTGGCGCGGCTTGACCGCGCCAGCCTTGGGATCGGCGGTAATCTGCATTTGCCGCGCAGCGGGGGGCTTGACCAAAGTGGTTTTCTTGGGTGCCGCCTTGGCCTTCATCTGCTTTTTGACCTCATCCTGGATGGTTTTCAGGTCAACTTTGAAGTCTTCCGCCACCGCATTGATGCGCTCAGGCTCTTTGATGCCTGCATACTCGTTGAAGCGCATGTCGTGCTGCATGAACAGCAATAGCAACACGCCGCCAACTTCCATGTCAGTGGCAGTTTCGATATAGGACTTGATGCCGTCAGCATCAGCCACCTTACCAACGCCGATCAGCTCGGCCGTGTGGGCGCGATCGTCGGCAACCAAACCCTGCAGCAGCATCTTGGCCAGCAGCCGAATGGTGGGCACGCCAATGGTGTAAGCCTCTGGGCTGCGCATCATGGTCTCGTAGGTCTGCTCGATGGCCAGACGGCGCCAGGTGCGGTTGTATTTTTCTTCGAGTTTGGCCTTGGCCTCGTGGACACTGATATCGCGCGTGGCGCGCGCCTGGGCCGGCGAGAGCAGGCCGCGGTCTTTCAGTAGTTGGGTAACCGTGGCGTCATCCACGACCTCGATCAGGCTGCCGTCGTGCGGGCTCTTGAGCAGCACAGGCTCAGGGCAGTCCTTGCCCAGCAACTTCTTGAGCGATTTGTTACCTTCCACACGTGGGTCGGGACGGTCCAGGCGACGGTAGCCGTTGAGGTTATTTGAGTGCTCATACTCCCACACACGCTTGGCTGCCTTGCCGTCGATGATGGTCCTGCCCATCGCCTCTGCTGCTGTCACAACGTCTTTGTCATGAACAGCTTGCTTTTGGTGAAAGCACTTGGTGTCGGTGCAGACATCTGCCTTGTCCACATCGGCAAACAGATCCGGCGCAGCGCCGGTACGCTTTGGGCACTCATGGCAACTGCCGGCAGCCGGCACCAGGCTAACGTCGGTGATTTTGAAGCGGGCTTTGTCCAGATCCAACATCAAATGCTGGCGCACCCACACCTGAAATCTGCGAACGCTTGGAACGCTACCCTGCCAATCGGTCTCGCAGGCTTCCTTCAGCGCCTCGAGCTGCAGCTGCTCATCTGGCACGCGGGCAATGATCAGGGCGCGGCTCTGGTCGATCTTCTCGGCATAGAAAGCATCGCGTGCCGTCACACACAGGTCTAGCAGCTTCAGGCGTGCGTACACAGTGGCCCGACTCACACCCACTTCATCGGCAACCTGGTCAGCGTTGATACCTAACAGCGTCATCATGTGCTGGAAGCCCTCAGCCTCTTCCATCGGATGCAGATCGGCGCGCTGTGTGTTCTCGACGATTTGAATGCGCACCACCTGTTCATCGGTGTAACGCTTGACGCGCGCCGGGATGGTGGTCTTGCCGGCGTCGATGCTGGCACGCCAGCGGCGCTCACCAGACACGAGCTCGTGTGTGGGCAGCGGTGCGCCAGGCCTGCGGTCAAGGAAGCTCTCCTGAAGGCGGGCTGCAGGGAGCGGCCGCACGACAATCGGCTCGTGCACTTCGTCGGCCTTGACGCTGGCCGCCAGTTCGGCCATCTTGGCAGAATTGAATCGCTTGCGGGGGTTGGTGGGACTGGCGACGATGGTGTCAAGCGCCAGGTCAGCATATTCAATGATGGCGTCGGTAATGACCTCGCCGGTGTCTGCGGAGTATTCTTTCATGGCGCCACCTTGTTGCAGTTGAAATGCACGGCATCGATGTCAACGCCATCTTGCTTGGCGGCAGCGGGGATTCCCCATTGACGGTGCGTACGGTTGATGATCTCCAGCGCGTAGGACTGTGCCGGGCTGCAGGGGTTGCCGACAGCAGGCTTGAAGCTGCTGTGGCATGCGACGCCATTCGGCGTATCGGTGAGAGTGATGGTTACAGAGGGCATTGAAAGGGCTCCTGGGTTATTGGTCTTTAGGAACATTGATATGCGCGGCAATACCGCCGATGCGCAGCGTGAGCAAAGGCACCTTGACGGTGACGCGCTGACCCTTCTTGAAGCGGTGCGCAGCGGCTTGTGCCTGCGCCTGGTGGCCAGTGGGGAAATACTGCTCAACATGCAGCGGCGTGTGAAAGCTGTTGTCGAGCTCGATGTCCAGGCACAGCACCGGCACCATGTGCCCTTCGCGGTCGCTTGGGCTCGTGCGGGCCTCGGCGGCGTGTAATAGGGTGCCTGAGTACTCGATCAACGCGCCGGATTGTGTAGACGCCTGCATCATGAGAGCCACCCCGGAAAAATGAAGCGTATGCCGGCGTAGATCAGGACGACGCTGGCAAAGCAAAGCGCGAGCACAATACCTGCAACCACTACCATTTCACCGAGGCTCATGGGCTCGCAAAGGTCTTTCGGATCGGGTATCCAGTCAAGCGGCGGCTGTGTGGGCTGAGTCTCAGCGGCGCGAGCGCAGCAATCGTCGCCGCGTGTGCACCTGCCCCAGGCGTCGCAGCACTTCATGGCATCACCAAAGCCACTCGGGCAGTCTTGCGGCCAGTATGGAGCGCGCAACGCATTGAGCCATCCCCCAGCTCAACCACGCCGGCATTGATGCCGCAGGAGCGCTGTGCGGCAGCCAGGTAGCGATCGCGCGCCTGGGCGGCCTCCATTGCGTCAGCGGTTGCCGAGTCGCCGCTGTGGTCATCAATCGCGGGGCCCGCCCAAGCCAGCAGCACAATGATGAGCGACACCAAGACGGCGATCATGGCCACATTGCCCAGGGTGCCATGGGCCGCGCGGTTGGGGCAGTCTCGGCCCTGGTTGCAGTTGTGGCTGCAGCAGTGGGCGGCCTTCATGCTGCACCGCCCTGCCACAAACGTAAAACATCATCATTGGTCAGATGAAGGGCTCCTGGTGTGATTTGCGCACCGGCCGACCAATCATCAACCACCGAATTGCATCCCAACTCAGCCGCAATGGCGTGGGCCATCAGGCTTTTGCCATATCCTTGCGGCAGGTAGAGAATGACAGTCTTTAAGGAAGAATTACCATGACAGAGCGCGTTGCTGACTTTCGGCACACTTTCATGATCTACTGCCTGCAAAAACTCGAAGACGGTTCGTATGTGGCCCTTAACCGAAGTTACAAACCCGTGGGCATGACGAGCTCCGAGTGGGTCAAATACGAAGACCTTCCCGTTCGATTCAAGTTCAAACGCGGGCTCAGTGCACGGCAGATCGAGGCGCTGTCCTACAAGGGTGATCCCGCAGCCGAGCGCATATATTTCTACAACGACGGCTGTGTGCCCACGGCCTCCGACGCCAACTGGACCGCCTACTCGAACCGACTCAAGCGGATCGCCGCTTACCTGATCGTGACTTGATTGGATCGGCCTCATGCTGCACCGCCTTGTGCAAGCACCGAGGAGCCAGCCCACGCGAACAGCAGACCACCAGAAATTTTCAAGTTATTGAGCGTTTCGTTGGCGGCACGCCGACTTTGGTGAATTGCCTGCCAGAACGCGTCTTGCTCCTGTTCGGGCAAACGATAGTTTGTTGCGCGCTTTAACAGTGCTTTATGAACTATCTCATATTGCCTTTGTTCGCGGAACCAGTGTGCCAGCCAGAACTTGATCTTGTCTTCAAAGCGGTCTTCTGCTGTGCTTAGGGTTGGGTAGGGCAGCTTCGAATCTGCCGTCAGGGTGAGCGCCTTTGGTTTGCGCTGTGTGGGTATCTGCATTTTTCACTCCAAACCGGCTGAATGTGCCGGGATGAGGTGAATATACCCTAGGGTATTTATTTACGTCAATACCTTGGGGTAACTTATTTGCATCAGTGTGAACACCAGCATGGCGCTGGCGCTTTATCAGGACTCCATTGCGCGCGTGATAAGTGACACGACATCTTCACCACCTGCGGGTGTGCAGTTTTTGTTCCAAGCAGTCACAAAGGCATTGCCTGCTGATTCCTGAACGAGTAGTTTTCCGTTGGCCAACACCGCGCTGCCCTTGAGCATGGCATTGAAGCTGTTCTTTGCCCGGTATTCAAAACATACTGTTGAATTGGGGTGCGCCACGATCTCAGTGAATTCAAAGGTCTGCGGGTCTTTCGAGCTTTGCTTTAATGTTTTGGCTCCCATCAACGCCAACCCAAGCGTCAGCGATGCCTTGTCTTTCTTTACCTTTTCTTGCGCCGCTTGTGCTGGCGTCAGCGCCGCAGCACCTTTGCTGGTGGTTGATGCCTCGGGTGTATGGTTTATGGTCGCCATGACAATACCAAACCCCAAGAGCCCGGCAACTGCCCATGTCATTTTTGATGTTGGTTTCTTTGGCAGTTTCACTGTTGCGCCGCACGCCGGGCACTTCTTGGCTTCGGTGCTGACTGGTTTTCCGCATTCGTGACAATTGATTAAAGCCATAAGTCTCTCCCTGCAAATTTTGAGTGTACTGGCGGCCGCCACAGTCACCGCCTACTGTGGATAGTCTTCAGCGAAATCTAATTGTTGTTGCGCGTGGTTATTTTGTTTTTGAGACTCACGCAGCCCCCTCTTTTTTAACGGCCATTGGTAGATCTTGGCCGAAACGGGGTGGGCCGATGGCTGCCTCATAAGCTCGGAGTAACACGACACAGGCGCCACGCTGGGCGTCGGTCAGACGTAAAAATATTTCTAGCGCCTCCATTGTCCATTTATCTGGTTTTCTCTTTGGCAGTGTGATGACATCGACCGCCTTTGCTAGGCTCACCCCTGTTGGGTGATCGTCCGGCTTTATCTTGTAACTTGGCGGGAGTTCGGCCGCACCCTCCCAAAATCCTGGAGCAAGCTCAAACGCCTTTGAGCACGCCTGCATGATTTCGAGCCCTACACCTTTGCCGCCTTTCTTGCCTATAGGATAGAAAAGTCGACTCACATAGGTGGGGTCTTTCCCTATTTTTCTGGCAAGTTCGGCGGCTTTCTTGTTGCAGAAGTCGTCGCGCAACCTCATGAGCAGCAACTGGGGATTGGTGTAGTCCGGCATTTTTGCAATTTTCTTTTGCAAATACCCAAAGGTAAACGCCCTTGGGGTATTGTTTAACGCTGTACCTTGGGGTATATTCCGGCTCATGGATAAATTACGCGCTTACCTCAATAGTCTGCCCACCGCAGACCGAGAGATATTTGCTGAGCGCTGTGGCACCACGGTTGGTTACTTGCGCAAAGCGGCTTCGGTTGGTCAAAAAATCAGCGAGGGCCTTTGTATCCGGGTTGGGATTGAGTCACACGGGGCCGTCAAGCCCGACGATTTGCGTCCCGATGTTGACTGGGACTACTTGCGGGTAGGAATTCTCAGCTCCAGCCCAACACCTGGCGCCGATCAATCCGCCGGGCAGGGGGTTTGAGATGGTGAGCGCTCGAAGAATAAGGAAGGCATCAAAAAACCGGATCGGCAAGCAGCTGCTATGTGCGTTTGGCGTTGATGCTGGGTCGGACCAACTCTCGTTCACGGTATTTGAAGGCAGGCGCTCTGCAACCCTGTGGATAAGCGCTGCGGTGGCCGACCACTTGGGCGAGCAGTTTCGCAACGCTGCGGCTATGTGCCGTCGAACCCAATGATTGAAATGATGGTCACCACAGTTCCGCGCTTCGGCTTTTTCCCTTTCACTTGGCGCAAATACAGCGCCACAGAATGCAAGAGCTCCTGTCTTGTCAGGGCTCGGTATGCCATCACCCGATATCTCACGCCAGCGCCTGGGTCGTTGAGTTCGTTTGCGACTGATGGTGTTTCCATTTTGAGCGCCCCTTTCAGTGGACTTGGTTGTGTGAGAACTCCATTGTCCTCTGGCTGGGGCGCTCAGCTTGTCAAGATGCGTTTGGTTTGTGTCCATGCATCAAGTGTGTTTTTTTTGTCCTTTTTCGTCTCCCCTACACACCCCTAATTTTTAGGGGACCTTCGATGGATGTCATATGAAGCTCTTTTTCGACGATGAATTTGACGCAATCGCAACCGCGATCGGCGAGAGTGGCAAGCAGTTCAAATTGGTTGCCGCGCACATGTTTCCTGACATGAAGCCAGAGAGCGCATATGCCCGGCTGAAGGAATGCTGCAGCCCTGTTGGGGATCAGCGGCTCACGTTTGGGCAGGTCATCCGCTTGATGGAGTTTTGCGAGTGCTACGACCCGTTGTTGTATGCCTGCGATGAGACGCTGCATGCTCGCCCTGACCGAAAGGCGCCGGATGATGAGGCTGTCAAGCTGGTCGAGGTCATCAGTCACGCAGCCAACACGATGGAGCGCGCCATGAAGGCGCTCGATCACATTCAGGCTCGGGGCGGCATCAGAGCAGTCGCCTGATGGATGACCACAGTCGTCAATCGAGGGGGCGCCCGATCGGCGCCAAGCGGGCCGAGTTGGCCGGCTGGATGGCCGCACGTAACGAGTTCACCATGCGCGACGTTGTTGCTTCGCTGGGCTGGCCCATGGGCGCTGCCGGCGTCACCTTGCATCGTGCCATCGATGCCGGTGAAGTCCGAATGACAGGCACTGTTCGCATCCCCGACGCCAAGCGTCCGGTGGCGCTGTACGAGCGCGCCGGCGCACAGCTTAGCTCCGTTCCACTATCAAATTTGATGAGGGTTTGGTCATGAAGTACAACCAGGTGGTGTGGTGCCGCCTTGCACGTAACGTGCGCAGGGGGGGGGCATTTGGCAACCTCAATTGAAGACGTCCTAAACCAGATGCGCGAGCGGGGCATGGAAACCCCGGGCAATCTGACCACCGACGGCAAAAAGATCACATGGGCTGGCGATGCACGCCGGCCAAACAAGAAGAACGCTTGGGCCGTGCTGCATGAATGGAGCAGTCCAAAGAGCGGGCGCGTCTTCATCGTCGGCATTTACGGCATCCGAGACCAATGGTGGACGATCGAACCGACACAGGTCGAATGGTCGCCGGCAGAAAAGTTGGCCTGGCAAGAGAAGCAACGGGCAATAGAGAAGGCTGCAGAAGAGGATCGCAAGGTCCTGGCCGCCGAGGCGGTCGATAAGGCCGAGAAGCTTTGGGCGCGATCACGGACTGAGGGCGCGAGTGAATATCTGGAGCGAAAACAGGTAGGCGCGTACGGCGTTCGGTTTATGCGTGGCTCTGTGGTGGTGCCTCTGGTGGATCTAGCCGATAAGTTGCACGGCCTGCAATGGATCGCTGCCGACGGCAGCAAGGTGTTCGGTACTGGTACTGTCAAGGAAGGTCACTTCCACTTGATGGGCGACATGGCGCCCGATCTTCCGGTTCTGTTTGCCGAGGGCTACGCAACCGCTGCCAGCGCGCACCAGGCCACCGGATGGCCAACGGTGGTGTGCTTTGATGCCGGAAACATCCTTCCGGTGATGGCATCATGGCGCAAGCTGTACCCCGAGACTGTGTTTGTAGTGGCTGCCGATGATGATCGCCACCTGGTGCGTCGTCTTTGTGAGCGACTACAGGCGGTCGGCGTTGGCGTCAAGCAATCTGACTTTGCCAAGAGCGCCGGCGGGCTGCGTGACCTGCAATGGGATCTGCCCGACAAGCGAACTGTCCAACTCAAGGCGCGATGGGCCAAGGATAAGTGCGACGTCTACTACATCGAGGGCTCGATAACCTGCGATGGCGTAGCGCAGCTACTCAAAATCGAAAATGCTGGCAGGTCCAAGGCCTTCGCGGCAGCGAAGCGTCACAACGCGCGTGTGGTGGTTCCGGTATTTGCTACCAGGGCTGATGATGCGACCGATTTCAATGATCTACATGTAGCTGAAGGATTGCCGGTAGTGCGCGCGCAGCTGAAAGCTCCGCCGCCAGAGTCAAAGCAAAAAAAATCGAACGCCATGCCTTCCGGCGTAGGTGGGTCAGATAACGGCTCGCACGATGGCGCACCCAGAATCACATTTCCTTACCTCACTGAAAAGTGGGAAATCAAAGGTATCCGTGAGAACGTCTATTTCGCGCTGCGCGAAGACCTGAATCTGCGCGAGCTGGTGCGATACAACGAGTTCTCAAACAAGATCGACAAGTGCCGCGTTCCGCCGTGGGGCGGCAAGGCCGGCGAGTGGAAAGAAACGCTCGACGACATACGCCTGGCTGAATACGTGGCGGCACGCCATGGCCTGATTGTTGCCAATCCGGTCACGATCGAGCAAGCCGTGTTGATGTCAGCACACGACAACGCATACAACCCGGTGCGCGATGATTTTGAGGCTGTGGCATGGGACGGCATCGAACGGCGCAAGCATTGGATGATTGACTGCCTCGGCGCTGCCGACACAGAGTATGTGCGGCTGGCGTCGGAGTACTTCCTGCTCAGCATGGTGGCACGTGTGTTTGAGCCCGGCTGCCAGATGGATTACATGCTGGTGTTGCAGGGCCTGCAGGGCGCCGGCAAGACCAGTGCACTCAACATCCTGGGCGGCCACTATTACGGTGCAGGATCATTCCGCATTGGAGATAAGGAATCGATGCAGGCCCTGCAAGGCAGGCTGATCTTCAACTTCAATGAGCTCGATGCGCTGAGCCGATCCGAAGCAACAGCCATTAAGGGCTTCATTACCGAGCGTACCGATCGCTTCCGCCCGCCCTATGCCAAAGGCTTTCAGGCCTTCCCCCGCAATTGCGTGCTGACCGGCGACACCAACCAGGGCGAGTTCCTGCGCGATGCAACAGGTGATCGTCGATTCTGGGTAGTGCATTGCGCCGAGGTCGAGGTCGAGAAGCTCACCAGCATGCGGGCCCAACTGATGGCCGAGGCTATTCACCATTACAAGGAAGGTGCGCGCCGCTATCCCACTAAGGACGAAGAGACTACGTTGTTCTTCCCTGAGCAGGAAAAGTGGAAGTTTGTCGATGTATGGCATGACGCCCTGGCTCGCTATGTCAATTCGGATGAATTGGCTGAGGGGTTTGACGGTAGCGTGTCAGATGCTGGCACCTTGCTGTCGAATCACCAACGTGCCTTCTTTAGCGCGCACGAGCTACTGGTTAGGGCGTTGCACATTGACATCGGCAAGGTCGATCGCGCTGGCACGATGCAAAAGAGCGTTGCCAACGCAATGAAGATGCTGGGCTTTGACGGCAACATCAAATGGGCCAAGGGAAGGGTAAGACCTCGCGGCTATCAACGCCGCCTGGCAGCACCCATCACACTGCAATCACCAATACCAACCAGCGAGGTTCCGGCATGGGACTGAGCGCACACATGCACAAGGCAGTTATGGGAACCGTGGGGCCGATGGGGCGCCGTGGGCCTGCCTGGTGCAAGCGCGTGACTCAATCCGCCCGGCAGCAATTGCGTCCCGGACGTTTATCCCGGACGTTGCAAGTTATTGATATTGCGTGTGATTTCGGAATCCGTCCGGGACGACCGCCACCACCACGCACACACATGCATGTGCATGTGTGCAGGCGCAGGCAGGTGCGCAGGGGCGGGCGTGCGTACGTGCGCGCGACATGTTTTCTCTGGACGTTCTAGAAAAAGGAAGAATAGAGAATGAAATCAACGACTTGCGACGTCCGGGACAACGACCGGGGCGTTTGTATCCCGGACGGATTGGGGCCAATACCAGCGAGCATCAAGGATCAAATGCCGGAACTGGCAGGGATGCTTCAAAGCTTGTCAAACCAGCTTGGGCGTGAAACAGTTCAACTCCAAATCAAGGCCAGCATCGACCTGCGCCGCGCATTTGATGCAGACGACTACACAACAGTCAATGCGATCTATCGGCGTGGCCATGGCTGGATTCACTGGCAGGAAAACGGCTTTTGCATTGGTGTTCCAGAACGGTCGATGCGAGACTTTGCAAAGCGCCACCGGGGCGGCGCATGATCCATTGGGTGGACGCAAAATTTGAGAGATGGGGTAGCTGGGTGCAGATGGGGCACGGCCTTGGCAGCCGTGGTTTGACCGCGTCCTGGGGCGCTGTGGGCCGGAGTAATGTGCGCGAAGCGTTTATCCCGATAAAGAGCATTGAGGACAGTCGCCTGGATGATTGGGTGAGATCACTTTCACCAGAAGACCAGACCATTCTGTTTGAGGTCTATTGCACCTCCCACACATCGATGCAGCATGCTCGCATTCTCAAGATGAGCACCAGGACGCTATACGCGCGCCTGCACAGCCTGCAGGCGTCCTATACGCGCCGTAATGAACGGCTTGAAAAATGAATTATGAAAAGTAAAACGTTTTTGTTAGATTCAGGCATGCTGTGGTTTTGTCTTGACGGGTAAAAACACAGCATTTTCAGTTCTCCCAGAACCGGCCCAGCAGTCTCCCACACCACCTGCTGGGCCGCTTTCTTTCTGATTCTGGTGTCACAGTTCTTCCCAGCCGTCAATCGACCACTCGACGGTCTTGACCAAAAAGCGATTGCACCGTGCTGGGAGATTTAATACAGGCTGCCAGGCGGATTGCCATGATTGATGTTCGAGACAATATCCGTGATGTGTTGGCAGGCATGGATCGCTACAAGCGCGACGTTGTAGCCAAGGCTATCCCTAGAGCGCTCAATAGAACAGCATCAATGGCTATCACGCAAAGTGGACGCGAGATGCCTGCTCAGGGATACAACTTCACTGCCAGCGAGATTAAGCAGGCAATGAATCTAATGAAAGCAATGCCCGGTAAATTGGTCGCATCAATAAGGGTCAAGCGCAAGGTTAAAAGCCTGATGCTATTCAGTCCACGTGAGTCCAAGGCTGGCGTGACCGTCAAGATATTAGGCCAAAAGAAGCTAATCAAAGGTGCATTCATTGGGCAGTTGCGCAATGGGCGCCAGGGTGTGTATGTGGAGGACAAGGCAGCAGGTAAGACCGTGGTGCGCCACTCCAAGCAGTACAAGCGTGGCGGGCGTGGTGGCTGGCATGACTTCCCCATACGCAAGCTGTATGGTCCCAGCATTGGTGGATCGTATTCCACTGATCGCATCCAACAGATCATGGGCAAGATGATCACTACGACCTTCTCCGATCGTCTCGCACATGAGATAGCCTTCCTCAGCCGGTGAAAATCCCGGGTCCTTCCTGGCCGAGGAAAACGCGCAGTCCATGACCCCGGAATTCGCCTAGTTTTCAAACTTGTAGGGGGGTTGTAAACGTAGGGTGGATGCAGCCATGCCAACACAGAAAGACATCGCCAAGCGCCTGGACCTGTCGCAGCAGGCGGTCAGTCAACACATGGCCGAGCTGGGAATCGCTTGGAAGACCACCAGCCTGGATGACATCACCGTCGCCTACATCCGCAAGCTGCGGGGTGCGGCTGCCGGGCATGTTTCGAACGATGGCGAGATGGACCTGACGCGCGAGCGGTCGTTGACCGAGCGAGTAGATCGCGAACTGAAGATGTTCACACTGGCTGAGAAGAAGGGCCAGCTGGTGAACATCGAGCAGCTCGAACCGGAACTGGCCCAGATGATCGGCGCCTTCCGCACGGAGCTGACATCGCTGGGCGACAAGCTCAAGACTGAAATCGACGCGCTCTATGGCATTGACCTGGACGTGCATCTCCTGGAAGAACATGTCCGTGACACCCTCGCCCAACTTGCTCGATACGACCCCGAGCGTTCGGGCACTCATTCGCCGGCTGGTGAAGGGGTTGAAGCCGCAGGTCAAGCTGACGACAACGGAGTGGGCACGCCAGCGTCGGCGGATGTCAAGCAAGGCCTCGGCTAAGCCTGGCGTCTACAACCCGGACATCACGCCCTGGGTGCAGGGCATCCATGAGGCGCTGGACGACCCGAAGGTTTTCAAGATCGTTTGCCGCAAGTCGGCGCAGGTGGCCTGGACTGATGGCGTGCTGTTGAACTACATCGGTCGGCGCGTTGACATTGATCCGGTGCCGATGATCGTGATGTTCGCCAAGACCGAGGCGGCCAAGCAGTTCAACGATGAGAAGTTGACGCCGATGATCGAGGTCACGCCGCACCTGGCGACGCGGATACCGATTCACATGGTGCGGGACCGCAACAACCGCTGGGACTTTAAGACGTTCCCCGGCGGGTTTTTGAAACTGGTGGGCTCCAACAGCCCGAGTTCTGTCAAGTCGACACCGGCGCCCGTTGTGGCGGTAGAGGAACCGGACGACTGCAATACCAACGTGAAGGACCAGGGCGACACCATCACCCTGCTCGAAGAGCGGACCAAGTCCTACACGCGGCGCAAGGTGATCTTCGGTGGCACGCCGACGGTCGAGGGTTTCAGCCGGATCGACGCGGCCTACAAGTCGAGCGACCAGCGCCAGTTCTGGGTGCCTTGCCCATCATGTGGCGAGAGCCAGGTGCTGAGCTGGGAGCAAGTGCGCTGGACAAATGACCCGGCGCAGTCGCACGAAGTGTTTGGCAACGCCATGCCGGAGTCGGCCCGCTACTGCTGCCCGCACTGTGGCAGCCTGTGGAGCGACACCGAGAAATTGCGCGCCGTGCGCCTGGGCGTCTGGAAGGCCTCAGCCGCGTTTCATGGAATCGCTGGGTTCTACATCAACGAGCTGTACAGCCCGTTTCCTGGCTCGAAGATGGCGCGCCTGGTCGAGAAGTACTTGACCGCGCAGCACGCCATGGCGCAAGGCGACGACACGAAGCTGCGCAGCTTCCGAAACAACACCGAAGGCCTCGCCTATGCCTACCAGAGCACGGTGCCGGACGTCGAGAAGCTTCGCCAGCGCGCCAAGGATTACGTCGAGTTGACCGTGCCATGGGGCGGTGTCGTGCTCACGGCCGGCGTTGATGTGCAGCACGATCGCCTGGCCATCGTGATCCGCGCCTGGGGCAGGGGAGAGGAAAGCTGGTTGGTGTGGTGGGGCGAGATCCCGGGCCGAACCATGATGGTCCATTGGAACGACGACGGCAGCCTCAACCGCGAACAGTCGGGCGCCTGGTGGGACCTCGACCAGCTGCTCGCCGGTGGCTTTCCCCATGCGAGCGGCGCCATGTTGCGCATTCGCGCGGTCAGCGTTGACAGCTCGGACGGCCAGACGCAGGACGCCGTGTACGGCTATGTGCGCCGCCGGCTGGCGCGCGGGTTCATGGCGGTCAAGGGCCGCTCGATCGATACCGGAAAGGACATTTTCAGCGCGCCCAAAATCAGCGTCGACACCAACGGCCGGCACAAGCCACACCCCAGCGGCATCAAGCCCTACATGGTGGGCACACAGACCGCGAAGGACCTGATCCTGGGCGTCGATGCGCAGGGCGGACGCATCAAGCTCGATGGCAGCGGGCCCGGCCGCATGCACTGGATGCGCACAGTGCGCCCGGACTATTACGACCAGCTCACCGCCGAGGTCAAGGTGCCGCACAAGAGCGTGCGCGGTCGCCTGGTGTGGCAGTGCAAATCAGGCCGGCGCAATGAGGCGCTCGACTGTGAGGTCTACGCGCTGCACGCCGCGCGCAGCATGAAAGTGAACCTGTGGCGGGCTGAGCGCTGGGAGGTCGAAGAGTCGGTCATCACCCAGCCCGCCTTGTTTGGAGATTCCACCGCACTGGCGGTGGTGCCGGCAGCGGCACAAAGCAACGAACTACCCCCCCGAGCGGCCGAGGTCGGCGACGACCTGAAGGTGGGAACGGATAACCCGGGGCCTGGCAAGCCCGAAACCGTAGTGCAGACGCCTGCACGCCCTGTGCAGCAACCCAAGAAACAAGCCGTTCCACAACCCAGAAACATGGGTTGGAGCGCGAAGAACTGGTAAGCCATGAACATCTTTGCAACATTACCGTCGGGCGACAGTGCCACATGGCTGGACGATCCGGTCACACTGCCAGATGGCCGCACGGCTGACGCGTCGGCATGGGTCATGACCTATTACCTACGCGGCCCGGTCGCACTCGACATCGTGGCCAGCGCTGCCGGCAAGAACTGGAGCACAACCCTGACCCCGACGGCCAGCGCTGCGCTGGGTGCTGGCACCTATGCCTGGACCGCCATCATCGTCAACGGGGATGAGCGGATCACCGTCGGCTCGGGCCAGAGCCTCATCACGCCGGATCTGACAAAACTGACCGGCACGTTCGACCCGCGCAGCAAAGCGCAGATTGCGCTGGATTCCTGCGAGGCAGCCATGGCCACCTTCAATGCGACCGGCGGCAAGGTTAAGAGGTATGAGATCGCCGGCCGCACCATGGAGTTCCAGACCATCGGCGACCTCATGACGCTGCACAGCTTCTGGAAAGCCAAGGTCATGTCCGAACTGTCCTCGCAGTCCGTGGCCAACGGCCTGGGCAATCCGCGCAACCTTTACACCCGATTCCAGAGGCCTCAATGAACAACACCGCCACCAGGATATTGGATACTGCCGCGCGCGTGGCGTTGCCGACAGGCGCGGTTGTGCCCGACCTGTCTGTCAAGCGCAGCCTGGTGCTGACCGAATGGAACGCCAAGCGCAGCGCGGCGCGTGGCGCCGCCATCCAGCGCGATCGCCTGGCGGCGCAGGAGCGCGCCTACGGCGGCGCCGCTGTCAACCGCTTGACCGGCGACTGGTCGGCCATGAACACCAGCGCCGACAGCGAGATCCTCACCAGCCTGCGCATCCTGCGGGCCCGCAGTCGCCAGCTGGTGCGTGACAACGAGTACGCCAAGCACGCGGTGCGCATCATCACCAACAACGTGGTGGGCAACGGCATCGGCATGCAGGCGCAGGTCTTGAGCGCCGGCGGCAAGCTGCAGGGCAAGATCAACGACGCCATCGAGCAGGGCTGGGGCCTGTGGTCGGAAAAGAAGACCTGCCACACGGCCGGCATGCTGAGCTTCGCCGAGATCGAGCGCCTGAGCATGGTCCAACTGGTGACCGCAGGCGAGGCCATCATCCGCAAGATCCGCAGGCCTTTCGGCGGTGGCACCATCCCGCTGGCGCTCGAAGTTATGGAAGCGGACCAGCTGCTCGACAACTGGCAGACCGCGCGCGCGCCCAACGGCAACGCGATCCGCATGGGCGTCGAGATCGATGAGTGGCACCGCCCGTGCGCTTATTGGTTCAGCCCGAAGCACCCGGGTGACTATCAGTTCACCAGCTTCGAGCCCTCGCGCTTCGTGCGCGTGCCGGCCGAGGACATCATCCACCTCTACGTGGTCGAGCGCTGGCCTCAAAGCCGTGGCGAGCCCTGGTTCCATGCCGCCCTCAAGACCCTGCACAACGTCGGCGGGTATGAGGATGCCGAAATCGTCAAGGCCCGCGCCAGCGCCAACATTGTCGGCTTCATTCGTTCGCCAGAGCCGCTGGCCGCAGACGGCACGGTCAACGGCCGCAAGGTGGTCGATACCGAGCCGGGCACCTGGCAGACCCTGCTGCCCGGCGAAGATGTCGCCGGCTTCTCGTCCAACACGCCCAACCCGGCCGTCGATCCGTTCCTGCGCTACATGCTGCGCAAGATGGCGGTCGGCATCGGCGTCAGCTACGAGAGCCTGAGCCGGGACTACAGCCAGAGCAACTACAGCGGCAGCCGAATGGGCCTGCTCGATGACCGCGACCTTTACCGTATGGTGCAGGGCTTCCTGTGCCGCAACTTGCGCCAGGACATTCACCGCGAGTTCCTGGACGCGGCCGTGCTGGTGGGTGAGATCAAGGTCGGCGCCGACTACTTCTCGAACTCGGCCAAGTACCAGGCGGTGCGATACAAGCCGCGCGGCTGGAGCTGGATCGACCCAAGCAAGGAAGTCGCAGCCTACAAGATGGCCGTGCGTTCGGGCTTCATGACCGTCGGGGATGTGATCGCCCAGACGTCTCCCGACTCGGACGTCGAAGACACATTCAAGCGCCGCGAGGAAGAACTCGATATGGCCGAAGGCATGGGACTGGTGTTCGACACCAATCCGGCGCAGGTCAACGACAAAGGCTTGGAGCAGCCCGGCCCAGTTCCGGCCGATGGGACCGCACCACCGCCGCCGCCGCCATCTGGTAGTGATGTGGTTGCAGACGACGCAGACGATGAAGACAAACCCGACGACAAAAAAACGGAGTAGCCCATGACAAAGAAATCCCGCCCAACATCCATCGAGCCGCAGATGCGAACCACCACGTTGCGCCTGCAGCGCGGCGTTCCTGGCCAGCCCAGCGACAAGCCGGAAGAGCCCTCTCGCACAGTGGATCTTGCGTTCAGCTCTGAAGAGCCATGCGACATGTGGTACGGCAAGGAAATCCTGAGCCATGCACCTGGCGCCATGCGCACCGGCGTGCGGCAACAGACCATGCCGTTGCTCTACAACCACCGCATGGATAGTCTGCTCGGCGTCGTCGAGTCGACGGTCTGCGAGGGCAGTATTGGGCGCGCCACAGTGCGCTTTGGCAAGGATGAGTTTGGAACCTGGGCTATGAACCAGGTGCATGACGACATCCTGGTCAATGTCTCCTTTCAATACCGGGTCTACAAATGGCTCGAAGACACCGAGGCCGACACCATCACCGCGGTGGATTGGGAGCCTCTCGAAATCTCGCTGGTCACCGTACCAGCGGACCCCACCGTTGGAGTTGGCCGCAATGCCAGCGCTGACGTTGCCAACGGCGTGCAACTCCAACGAGTAGTAGCCGGTTCTCCCGCGCCTGTGGCGCAACCTCTCTCTTCTCATCAACCCCAGGAGCATTCTATGAACCTACGTAAACAACGCCTGCTTGAGCAGGTCAAGGGCGACGGCGCCCCCGCTGGTGGCGGTTCCGCCATTGACGCGACCATCATCGAGAACGGCACGGCCGCACGCGGCATTGATCCCGCTGCACACCAGCAACGCGGCGCGGAAGCTGAACGCGCCCGCATGACCGAGATTGAGGCGCTTAGTCGCAAGTACGATCTCAGCCCGGAGCTGCGCACGCAACTTATCCAGCGTGGCGCAAGCATCGAGCAGGCTCGCTTGACCGCTGCCGACGTCGTGCTGGAACGCGCGCAAAAGGCCGGCAAGGCTGTCGTTGATTTCGGCGACACGAACAACCCAGATCTGACGTCCAAAGAAAAATCCCGCTACAGCATGCTGCGCGCGGTGAATGCCGCTATCACCGGCAAGTGGGATGGCGCCGGCTTCGAGCTGGAGTGTTCCAATGAGATCTCCAAGCGTACCGGCCGCACAGCCAGCGACGCCAAGGGTTTCTTTGTCCCGACCAACCTGCGTTCCGCCTACACCGTGGGCACGGCAGGAGCCGGCACCACTGGCGGCACCATGGTGGCCACCAACCTGCTGGCCGGCAGTTTCATTGAGGTTCTGCGCAACAAGGCCCGCGTGATGCAGCTCGGTGCCACCGTCCTCAGCGGCCTGGTCGGCAACGTTGACATCCCGCGCCAGACCGGTCAGACCTCGACCTTCTGGGTGGCTGAAGGCGTCGATACCACCGAGGCCGAAGCAACCTTCGACAAGGTCAGCCTGGCCATGAAGAGCATCGGCACCTACAGCCTGATCACCCGCAACATGCTGCTGCAGGCCACGCCTGACATCGACATGATCGCGCGCGCCGACATGCTCGCCGCCATGGCGCTGGGCATTGACCTGGCTGCGCTCTCGGGTGTCGGCACCGGCGCCACGCCACGCGGCATCGCCAACGTCTCCGGCATCGGCTCCGTTGTCGGCGGTACGGACGGCGCTGCGGTCAGCATCGACAACTACATCGACCTCGAAACCAAGGTCACGTCCGCCAATGCGCCCGAAAGCAACTTGGCCTACCTGACCAACGCCAAGGTCGTCGGCGCAACCAAGAAGCTCAAGTCCACCACGGGCCAGTACCTGTGGACCGGGTCTTCACTTGGTGCGCAGTCCGGCACACCCGGTGAGATCAACGGCTACACGGTTGCCCGGTCCAACCAGGCGCGTTCGAACCTCACCAAGGGTGCCAGCAACGCGATTTGCTCCGAAATTTTCTTCGGTGCCTGGAGCGAGCTGCTGATCGGCGAATGGGGCGTGCTGGAAATCGTGCCCAACCCGTACGCGGCAGAAGCCTACAAGAGCGGCGGCGTGTTGCTGCGCGCCCTGCAGTCGCTCGACATCGGTGTACGTCACGCAGCATCGTTTGCCACGATGTCCGACGTCCTCACGTCGTAAGACGACCCGCGAGATTTACCACCCTGCACCTTTGGTGCAGGGCTTCTCAACAGAACTTTCCACAAATTTTCCAAGGAGCCATTCATGGCCAAGAAATACATCGTCCGGGAGGGCTTCATCGTCTTTCTCGAAGTCGTCAGCCCGAAAGGCGACAAGTACGAGCGGACCTTTTCCGGCGGCGAAGAAGTCAGCCTGGAAGACGACGCCGCCGCATTGCACGCCCACAAGATCGAATTCGCCATGCAGAAGGACCGCGACGCCGCCCTGGCAGCAGAGACCGCAGCTCGCGTAAAGGCCGCAGCATCCGGTGACGCCGGCACGCTGGTGCAATCGCTGGTCGCAGCGCTCGCCCAGGCACAGGCCGCTGCTCCGCCCGAAGCACCAAAACCCTGATAACACGGACCTCTCGCAATGTACGCAGACCACGCGCTGATCTTCCTGCAGGACTTTGGCGACCCCATGAGCTGGAGCCCCAGCGCAGGGGGTAGCACCATCAATGGTGTCGCCTTATTCGATCAGGGCGATGCCGGCGCGGAGGGCGGCAGCCACATCAGTCGGGAGTACGTTATCACTGTCGAGACGGCAGCCTGGCCCGGCCTCAACCGTAGCGAAGTCGTGGTCATCACCAGTCCCATCGGAGGCATTGCCAGCTACAAGCTGCGCAGTGACCTGGTGCAACAGGATGACGGCGTGTTCAGCACCGTTAAGCTGACAAAGGTCCAACCATGAGCACCACCCTGGCGCAAGTGCTGGACCGGCTTGACGTGCTGCTCAAGGCCAGCGTGCCTGCCGGCTGCGGCGTGTTCCGTGAGCGCGCCGAAGCCGAGAGCCGCAACGAAGCGCCATGCGTCAACGTCACGCCGCGTGAGCTGACCGTCGAGTCGTTCAGCGCCGAGGTTGATAAACACACGCAGGCGATCGAGCTGCGGATCTACGTGCGGGCCGATCCGCCCACACCCAGCGCCGAAGTCATCCACCTGGCTGTGCATGCGGCCATGGCGGCGGACAGCCAGCTGCACGGCCTGGCAGACAGCATCCGCATCGAGGGCGCCAGTTTCAACGAAGCCGAGGCCGACGCCACTTCGCTCGACAAGCTTTGTCGCTACCGCTTCACCTTCAACGTTCTCAGTAACACCCTGTAAAGGATCACTCGTGGCCAAGAAATACATCATCCGCCCGGGCGCGAGCTTCCGACTTCCCGACGGCACTGTTAAAGGCGCCGGCGACGAAATCGACCTCGAATCCGATGTCGTGCTCGCTCACCCGAACAGTGTTGACCCTGTGCCAGATCCCGATCCGGCGCCGGCGTTCGACGCAGCCCAAAACCTCTCGCAACTTTAAGGAACTCCCATGACCAAACAAAAATTCGGCGTAGGCGTGCTAATCGCCACCAGTCGCACCGACGCCTCTGGGCTTGCACTGGCCGTGCCTCAGTCGTATCGGCTGGGCATCCTGCAGGATGTCTCGACCGACTTCAGCTTTGAATCCAAACCCCTGTACGGCGCCAACCAACTGCCCGTCGATCAGGGCCGAGGCAAAGCCAAACTCGCCTTTACAGCCAAGACGGCCGACATCAATGCGGCTGCCCTGGCCGCACTGCACTTTGGCATCACACCCACTGTCGGCGTCAAACTTCCGCTGCTCGACTGGGCTGGAACCATTCCCGCAACGCCGTTCTTGCTGACACCAATCCTTCCAGGCAGCGGCACCTGGGTGTCCGACCTGGGCGTAATGGATACATCGGGCAACAACTTTACCCACGTCGCAACAGCGCCCACCACTGGCCAGTATTCGGTCAGCGCAGGCGCCTACACCTTTGCGGCTACAGATATCGGCAAGGCCGTGCTGATCAGCAGCGAATACACCGCGACAACGGGCGGCATCATCGTTCCCATGACCAATCAGCTCATGGGCAATAGTCCGAGCTTCTCAGCCATCCTTTACAACGACAGCAAAGGCAGCAAGCTCGGCATCAAGCTTACAAACTGCCAAAGCGACAAGCTCAGCATGCCGTTCAAAAACGAAGACTTTGCCATCGCTGATTTTGGCTTCATGGCGCTCGATGATGGAACCGGGTCTGCAGGCTACTGGTGCCAGACATGAAAGAGTTTGTCACTATCGCATTGTCCGAAAAGGACTGGACTTTTCGCGCCCTCGATCTGGACCAGATTGAGGCGTTGGAAGAACAGTTCATTGCGGTGTCAGGCCTCGGCGCCTCAACCGTCACGATGCCCAAAGAAGGTGTCTTGGCAGTCGCTGAAATTGCCTGCGAGAGCCTCAAGTTCAAGCACCCGGACATGACCGTTGCCCAATGTCGAAAGTTGATAACGATCGGCACCGTGCAACTGGTCATGGATGCGGTGCGCGGCGTCAGTGCACTGGAGCCCATCCCGGGGGAAGCTCGGGCGGGGATGATGTAGTCGAATGGGACGACCTTCGTGCCTACGTCATCGCCAATACAGGATGGACGTGGGACGAAGCCGGCCGGCTCACCATACCTCGCCTCAAGGCACTCAACCGGTACTGGCAAAGGCACCCACCAATGCATTTGTTGGTGGCGGCGTACCTGGGCTTTGAGGCTCCGTCCGAAGTTGTGCGAAGCACCCGATCCGACGCACCCAACGAAGGACCGGTCATGCCGAGTCAGACGCCGTGGATGGCCGGCATGGGTGCAATACCGGCGAGCGATGACTTGCGCACCGCCGGAACACCGATGGAAGCATTGGCAGCGTTGGAGCGTACGTTTTTTGGAACCGTGACCCCGTGAGGAATTGAAAATGGCAAACGACGATAAAGACTTCAAGCAAGACATCAGCGCTGACCCGACCAACTTTTTGGCGGGTTGGCAAAAGGCTGTGACCGGCGCTGCGTCTGGCGCTGACGCCATGAAGTCATCGTTTAACAAAATTGGCGATGCCTTCAGCGCTATTCAGAAACCGCTGTTGGTCATTAGCGCGATTTTTGCCGGGGGCGCATTCTTCAAAGATGCCATCGGCGTTGCCAACAAATTCAATGGCGAATGCCTGGGGCTAGCCAAGTCGCTGGGCATCACCGGCACGCAGGCCAGCACACTCAACACCGCGCTGGGCGACATCGGTTCAGATACCGACACTTATGTCGGCGCCTTCCAGAAATTCGCCAAGCAGCTGAAAAACAATGAGGAAGGCCTGCAACAGATGGGCCTCAAAACCCGCGACGCCAATGGCAACCTGCGCGACAGTAATACTTTGTTTACAGAGGCGCTGGGCACTGTTGGCGGCTACAAAGCAGGCCTTGACCAAAACATCGCAGCGCAAACACTGTTCGGGAAAGGCGTCGCAGATGTTATGACGCTGCAGAAGCTCAACAATAAAGTTCTCGAAGATGCAAAACAAAAAAATCAGGAACTAGGCCTCACCATTACCCAAGAGGGCGTCGAGGCCAGCAAGAAGTACAAACTCGCAATCAACGATGTTGGCGACGTCTTCATGGCCATCAAGAAGACCATCGGCGAGGCTGTCATGCCGGTCTTCACCGAGTTGAGCGAATACTTCGCGTCTTCTGGCCCTTATGTGGTGGCGGTGTTCAAAGGCGCCATGCTGGGTCTGCTGGGCGCTTTTGAATTTCTCAAGGCTGCGGTTAAGACAGTTTCCGGCGTCATTTTTGAAGCCATCAGCCTCATTGTGGATGGCGCTGGCCTGCTTGGCGATGTGTTCAGCAAGTTGTTCAAAGGCGACTTCAGCGGCGCATTTGAATCCGCCAAGAATGTGGGCAAACGCGTGGGGCAAGCCTTTACCGGTGCTTTTGCCAACTTTGTGGAGTCTGGCAACGATGTTGATAAAGCCCTTCAGAAGAACTATGACCGGCTCTATGGCAAAGGCACTGAATTGGCCAACCCCAGCAAGGGCACCAAGACCATGGGAGATCTTGGCAAGACCAAGGACACTTCACAAATGGCGGAGTGGGAAGCGGCGCTTTCTGTCGAGAAGGCCGCCCTGGAGCGCAAAGGAATGCTCGAAGGGCAGTATCGTGAAATGAGCAAGGCCGCCGAGCTGAAATACTGGACGGACATCAAGAGCAGGCAAGGACTCAGCTCCGCAGAACGCACCGCCCTGAGCCGCAAGACCGCCGAACTGGAAATGGCCGGTATCAAGCAAGGCTTTGAAGTTAAGGTGGCATCCCTGCAGGCCGAGGCTGCAGCCTACAAGAACAACACCACCGAGCGCCTGCGCATCGAACTGGAGATCCAGGCCAAATATCAGCAGGGCACTAAGCAGTACGAAGAGTCCGCCAAGCGCATCGTCGAGATCCAGCGCCAGGCTGCCGAGCAGGAGCGCGCTATTCGTTCCAGCCGCGTGCAGGCTGAGCGTGATGCGCGCCTGCAAACGGTTGCCCTTGAAGAGCAGACCATTCAGAGCGCAGCGCAGCTTGGCTTAATCACACAAGAACAGGTGCTTGCGTCACAGGCACAGTTTGAACAGCGCCGCAATGCGATCGCGCGGGAAGCCATCCAGGAGCGCCTTCAGATTGCACTACTGGACAAAGACAAGAACCCAGTCGAAATTGAAAAGATCAATACGGAGCTGGAAGCCCTCGAACGCGCGCACCAGCTGCGCCTGGGCCAGATCCGCGGTGCGCAGGCGGTAGATTCTGCCAAGTACCAGACGCAATTCTTCCAAGGCATGCAAAGCAGCATGCAGGGCTCGATCCAGAATATCCTCAATGGCACGCAGACCATCGGGCAGGGTTTTCGCAGCCTGTTCGCCGGCATCGGCCAGAGCCTGGCGCAAACGGTGTCGAAGATGGCGACGGATTGGATCATGGGCCAGATCAAGATGCGCCTGGCGTCCAAGGAAACTTCGATGGTCCAGCTGAACAACAACGCTATGGCGGCAGCCGGCGCAGCGTACAACTCGGTTGTGGGAATTCCCTACATCGGCCCCTTCCTGGCACCCGCAGCCGCTGCCGTGGCCTACGCCGGCGTAATGGCCTTTGGCAGCCTGGCATCGGCCGAGGGCGGCTTCGACATACCAGGCAACGTCAACCCGATCGTGCAGACGCACGCACGCGAAATGATCCTGCCCGCCAAGCACGCCGACGTCATCCGCAGCCTGGCCGACCAGGGGCAGGGCGTCGCAGCGGCAAGTGGTGGCGACGTGCACATGCATGTTCACACCCAGAGCACACAGGACTTTCAGAACTTCCTGAGCCAAAACAGTCACGTCCTGGCACCGGCCCTGCGCCGGCTTGGCCGCAACTTTTCACCGACCAAAGCATGAGCAACGCCATTTACCCCATCGCCTTGCCTGGCCTTACAGCCACGTCGCCTGTGGTTGCGCCAAAGTTTTCGACCAAAGCGCAGCAGGCAGTGTCGGGCCGCGAGACGCGCGCCGCCTTCATGCAATACCCGTTGTGGGACATCACGCTGGGCTATGAGTTCCTACGCACCAGCGCCATCTATCCCGAGCTCGACACCCTGACGGGTTTCTTCCTGGCGCGCAAAGGAATGTGGGATTCGTTTCTGATTTCATTGCCTGCAGATAACGCCTGCACCAACATGGCGTTTGCTACGGGTGACGGCGCAACCCGAGTGTTTCAACTCACGCGCACACGCGGCGCCGGCGGTTTTGGTTTCGCGGAGCCCGTCATGAATCCGCTGGCCGTCACCAATATCAAGGCGGACGGCACAGCAATGTCGAGCGGCGTCTACAGCATCGGCAGCACCGGTCTGGTGACTTTCGTATCGGCGCCCGCCAATGGTGTTGCGTTGACCTGGACGGGCACCTACTACTACCGCTGCCGCTTCCTGCAGGATCAGGCTGAATTTTCGCGGTTCATGTCGAACCTGTGGTCCGCACAAAAGGTTCAGATGATGGGTGCGGTAGGCAATCGGGTTTGATTATGAAAACCCTCAGCCCGACATTACTCACCCACCTGCAAGGCGGTGGCCCGTTCACGATGGCCGATCTGTACACGGTCACCATGGCGTCTGGCACCATCCTGCGCTGGACCGACTACGACGTTGACATCACGCACCCCGTTACCGGTTACACGCACAGTGCCTCGGGCCCGGTGCTCAAGCGCGGCAAGACCCGCACCATCATCGGCGTTGAGGTTGACACGCTTGATGTGTCGATCTACCCGCAGGCATCCGACCTGATCAACGGCATTTCGCTGCTGGCAGCCGCGCGCGGTGGCGCCTTTGATGGTGCAACGCTGGCGCTTGAGCGAGCCTTTCTGTCGCCGGCACCGGTGGCGCTGGGTATTGTCTCGCTGTTTGTTGGCCGATTTGCCGATCTGCAGCTGGGCCGCACCGAGCTACAGGCCCGTATCAACTCCAGCACGGAGTCGCTTGCTGTGCAGCTGCCGCGCAACCTGTTCCAGCCGGGCTGCATCCACACTCTGTATGACAGCGGCTGCGGCCTAGCACGCGCGACGCTTGCCGCCGCCTCAACCATTGCCACTGGCAGCACCGATGTTTTGATCTTGAGCGGACTTGGCCAGGCTGCCGGGTATTTTGACCGGGGCTATATCCGGTTCACCGGTGGCGCGCTTGATGGCGTGCGACGCACCATCAAACTGCATACCACCGGCTCGCTGCTGCTGTTCTCGCCGCTGCCGTCTGCACCTACTGTCGGTGCCAGCTTTTCTGCCTACCCGGGCTGCGACAAGCTGCAGGCCACTTGCACAACCAAGTTCAGTAATGTCGTCAACTTTCGGGGCGCACCATACATCCCGACACCGGAGACCGCTGTATGACCGCCTCGCGCACCGACGTCGTTGTTGAGGCTATGGAGTGGATCGGCACGCCGTTTCACCATGCCGCGCGCCTCAAGGGCGTCGGCGTTGACTGCGCCAACCTGTTGATCGGCGTCTTTACCGCCGTCGGCCTGGTTCCTGACGTGACGCTTGACCACTACCCACCCGACTGGCACATGCACCGAGACGAAGCCCGCTTCCTGGCCATCCTGCGCCAGTACGCCGACCCACTGCCTGAAGGTAGCCCGATCGAGCCCGGCGACATCGCCATGTTTACCTATGGCCGCCACGCCGCCCACGGCGCGATCGTTGTCGGCTGGCCTGTGGTCTGCCACGCCTGGAGCGATGTCGGTCGCGTGGTACTCACAGAGGCTGACACCGGCCCGCTCGCCGGGCGCTTTGCCGGCTGCTACCGTGTGCGGGGGGTAGCGTCATGAGCGGTCTATTTGGCGGCGGCGGCATGTCGACATCGGACACCCCGTTGACGGGGATGACGATTCAGTCGAGCTCGAATGGCAAGCCGATCCCGATCGTGTACGGCACAACCCGGGTGACGCCGAACCTGCTCTGGTATGGCGACTTCACGCCGATCGAGCACACGACGTCACAGGGCGGCAAAGGCGGCGGCTCCAGCAGCACGACCCACACCTACACGGCATCCTTGATCCTGGGCCTTTGCGAAGGTCCGGTGGCTGGCATCCCTAACGCATTCATCGACAAGTCGGTGGTCGATCCCAGCACGCTTTTTTCACTGTTTCTCGGCACCTACCCGCAGTCGCCGTGGAGCTACCTGACCAGCTCGCATGCCGACCAGGCTATCGGTTACCAGGGCATCACCTATGCGGCAGCCGCGAGCTATGACCTCGGCAACAGCTCCAATCTGCCGAACCACTCATTCGAGGTATCAGGCAAGCTGATCCTGTCGGGCACCAGCGATGCCGATCCGTCGCAGGTTGTGAGTGACCTGCTGACAAGCCAAATCTACGGTGTGCCCGATGCGCCGCCGATCTCAGGCCTCACGCAGTACTCTAATTACTGCCGGGCCGCCGGCATCCTGATCTCGCCGTGCTACGACACGCAGACAGCGGCAGCGCAGATGATCACTGACCTGGCGCAGATCACCAATACGGGCATCTATGTCAGCGAGGGCGTGCTTAAGCTGGTGCCCTATGGTGATGCCGCCCTGACACTGAACGGCGCCACCTACACACCGGTCCTGACCGTTATTGCAAACCTGGGCGACGACGACTTCCTGGGCAACTCAGGCGCCGACCCAGTGATCGTCAAGCGCAACGCAATTGCCGCCACCGTCAGCACGACGGCAGACGCTTACAACCAGGTCACGGTCGAATACCTGGACCGCGCCAACAGTTACAACGTCTCCACCGTGGTGGTACAGGATCAGGCGGCCATCGATGTGTACGGCCTGCGCCCGATGTCCAACATCACAGCGCACCAGATCGCCAACGCAGCCGCAGCAAACGTCGTCGCCATGCTGATCCTGCAGCGCGCCGTCTATGTGCGATCTCAGTATTCATTTCGCCTGGGGTGGCAGTGGTGCTACCTTGAGCCGACGGACCTGGTGACACTGACAGACTCCGCGCTGGGGCTGAACCTGTACCCGGTGCGCATCCTCTCGGTCGATGAGGATGAATTCGGCACCCTTACCGTGCTCGCCGAAGATGCGCCGCCGGGCGTCAGCTCACACGTCGTCGCCAATGTTCCGATCAATGGCGGCTATAACGTCAACCAGGCTATTGTGCCGGGCGACACCAACACGCCGGCCATCTTCGAAGCGCCGAACGCACTCACCGCGCCGGACCTGCAGCTATGGATCGCGGCCAGCGGCGGCACCCAATGGGGTGGCTGCGAAGTCTGGGCGTCGAGCGACGGCAGCACCTACCGGCAGATCGGCACCATTACAAGCCCGGCCCGCCACGGCGTTTTAACGGCCTCCCTTGTTGCTGGTACCGACCCGGACACCACGCACGCGCTGGCGGTCGATTTGACCGCCTCACGGGGCCAATTGCTGGCGGGCACCAACGCTGATGCCGATGTAGGCAACACCATGCTGTGGGTGGACGGCGAACTGATCAGCTACAGCGCAGCCACGCTGACGTCGGCCTACCACTACAGCCTGGGTAGCTATCTGCGCCGAGGCCAAAAGGGAACGGCCAATGCCACGCATGCCAATGGCGCCCAGTTCGCACGCCTGGACGACGTCATCTTCAAGTACACGGTGCCGATCGACCGCATCGGCTCGCCGATCTACCTTAAGTTCCCGGCGTTCAACGTCTGGGGCGAGTCCAAGCAGTCCCTGGCCAGCGTTGCCGCGTATACCCACACCTTCGCCGGAAACAAGCCGAACCCTCTGACCGGATTGACGGCTGTCGGCGGTATGTTTGAGATCACCTTGAATTGGACGTTCACCGCAAGCCAGATCGACCGCGACTTTATCGAGGTATGGGGTGCCACCACAAACAACCGGGCATCAGCCTACCTGCTGTCGAGCGTCAAGAGCCCGGCGCAGGCCTGGGCGCATCCGGGCTTGACGCCTGGACAAACCTGGTACTACTGGGCCCGCGTGGTGGACACGTCGGGCAACGACAGCGACTTCTATCCACTGAGCGCCACCGCCGGCATCGCTGCAGCACCAAGCACCAACCCATCAGCCCTCCTGACCCAACTCAACGCCGCCATTGGTGCCACCGAATTAATGGCTGGCCTGAATGACCGCATCAACCTGATCGACGGCAACACCGCGCAGCCGGCGCTGCCGTATTCCCTGGCGCAGCTCGCCGCCATACAGACCGGGCTCAATCGCAAGGTGCAGGTCAACCTCGACGCATCTGCAGCCGGCCTGTTGCGCGACGTGATCAGCACCAACACATCGCTGTCTGTCATCAGCGATGCCGGCATCTACACCGACCCGGCAACAGGCACAGTCAAGATTTACGCCGTCGAAGCCAACAACTCGCACCTGACGACCGTTGACGCCCGGCTTGATGCCCATGACGGCAGCATCGCGCTCAAGGCCAGCACCATGTATGTGGACGGCGCCATCGCTGCGGCCACGCTGGGCACGGCCGATCTGGTGTTGTTTGAGGGCATGGACCTGCGGGTCACGACGGCCGAAGTCAATATCAGCAGCCTGAACGCCGCCGTGTCGCTGAAGGCATCGGACGTCGCTCTGACCGCTACCACAGCACGCGTCACCACGGCCGAGACCAATATCAGCGCGCTGACCGGCACTGTGGCCACCAAGGTCAGCAGCACCGACTTCAGCAGCGTGACCGGCGGCATCGATGCCCGACTCGGAAGCGCAGAAACAACGCTGTCGGCTCTGGGTAATACCAGCTCGATCACCAGCATGGTGCAGCAAGCCAATAAAGCCTATCGAGATGCCAACATCGATGCCCAGACGCTGCTGCGCTCGATCCTCAACAACGAAGCCGACGCGAACCTGGCCGCCCAGACGCTCGCCCTGGCGCGCAACGACCTGACCGCCTACACCGACGCCAACATCAGCGCCGAGGCCGCCCAGCGCCTATTCCTTGCTGCCGTAGTGGATGGGCATGCCGCGCAGATCAGCGATGAGCGCATCGCGCGCGCCACAGCCGATGCCGCTGAGGCCACTGCCAGGCTTGCCTTGGGCGTTGTCGTGGCGGGCAACACGGCCGCGATCATCAGCGAGCAAACGACGCGCGCCGACGCGATCAGCGCCGAGGCCAGCGCCCGGACCGCACTTGAGGCGCGCGTCACCAATACCGAAGGCAATGTCAGCGCCAACGTGGCCGCGTTCCTTGAGGAACAAATCGTCCGCACCGATCAGCACACTGCAACCGCTTCGGACATCAGCACCCTGACGGCTGCCGTTGCCGCCAATGGCGCATCGATCACCGCAGAGCAGACTGCGCGATCGGATGCCGACGTTGCCGAGGCCAGCGCCAGGGCAGCGCTTGCCGCCCGGGTGACGACGACCGAGGGCGACATCGCCACCAATACGGCATCGATCGTCAGCGAGGCCAGCACCCGCGCCACGCAGACGTCGGCGCTGGCCACCCGCGCCACCAACCTGGAAGCCTCAGTCAACAGTGGCAGCACCGGCCTCGCAACCAAGGCCAGCGTCAGCTACGTGGACACAGCCAAGGCAGATGCCATCAGCTCGGCCGCCAGCACCACCGCGCTGGTGCAGGCGCAGCTCAACAGTGGCGGCACCACCTTTGCCAACATCGCCACCGCACAGAGCACGGCAAACGCAGCCGCCAGCGCCAGCAGCTCCAATGCCAGCGCCCTCAGCACTGTGCAGGCCCGGCTCAACACTGGAGACTATGCAGCGGTCAAGACCGAGAGCAGCGCCAACGCCTCGGCCCTTGGCACGCTCAATGCCAAGTACTCGGTCAAGGTGGACGTCAATAACCACGTGACCGGCTTCGAGCTCAACAGCGATGGAACCGTCGGGTCCTTCGTGATCCTGGCCAACAAGTTCCTGATCTGCAACCCAGACGGAACCGGAACACCAAAAGCCGTATTGTCACTCGGCACCGTCAACGGCACGACTGCGCTCGGCCTGGATGGCTCCCTGATCATTGACGGCTCGATCTCAGCCCGCTCGATCAACGCCGAGGGCCTGACTGTCTCAAATGGCCTTACGCCTGCAGTAGGTCCGTCCGGTACCGGAACCATGACCGGGTATGGCGCTGTCTTCAACAGCAACGGCACCTTTGCCATTGGCACGCCAGTCAACAACATCGTCTATGACATGACGGGAGGCATCACGATCAATGGGCAGCTGATCGCCAACGCCAATATCGTGTCGAAGTCTGCAACCGAGTTTCTGTCGACCTTCCAGTGGATACCCAACGGCAGCTGGGCAACCTACACCTTCACCATGGAGCACGCCGGCAACGCATCGATCCTGCTGACCTACGGTTTCACGACCAGCAACATCCTTGGCACGTTCGAGGTGCGCGCGCAGATCGACGGATACACGTCCTACGACTCCTGCACCGGCGGCGATGACTGCACGGTGACGATCCCGGCGTTTTACTCCGGCCTGGCTGCAGGCACGCACACGCTTTACATGTATGCACTGCAGCAGTACGCAACCGGCAACCACCTGGCGCGGTTCACGCTTTTGAGGAGCTACCGGTGATTTACCTGCACATCTTCAACGCCGACGGCAGCCTCAAAATCCGCCAGCAGCTCGGGCCCGAGGACGACGCTCAAGCCATCGCCGAGATGAATGGCTCCAGTTTCTTTGTCCTCGATGAGACCGGGTACTGGCCCGACCAAGTTTATTTTGATGGCGGCGCGATCGTCCAAAAGCCTGCCAAGCCCTCGATCTTTCACCAGTTTGATTACGCCACCAAGCGGTGGATCGATCCCCGCACGCCTGACGACCTGTGGGCAGCCGTGCGTGTACAGCGCAATGTCCTACTGGCTGCATCGGACTGGACGCAGTTGCCCGACGTACCAGGTGCAACGCAATCGGCCTGGACCTCATACCGGCAAGCCCTGCGCGACATCACCAACCAACCCGACCCGTCAAACGTGACGTGGCCAACCGAACCCATTTAAGGAGCAACAACATGACATCATGGTATCGAACGGGAACCATTTCCGTCACCAACGGCAGCACCACCGTCACCGGAAGCGGCACCGACTTCATCAGCGGAACGGCAGCAGGCGAGGGCCTTCTGGGGCCTGACGGCAAGATCTATGAAATCGTGGCTGTGGTCTCAGGCGTTGCCCTGACGATCAGCCCAGCTTACCTGGGTGCCAATGCGTCGGCGCAGGCCTACGCCATCATCCCGACGCAGTCCTACATCCGCGACCTGGCCAACCAGGCCGCCGCCCTGGTCAACGATTACGCTGCGACCAACTCCAACGCCTTCCTGCTGACGGTTGCCGACAAGACGCCGCCAGTCGACACCGACAAGGTCGCCATCAGGGATGTGGTGACAGGCACCGGCCGCTGGCTGACGTTCACCGACCTGAAAGCGTTCCTCAAGTCCTACTTTGACTCAGTCGCCACCACACTGACCAACAAGACCCTGACGGCACCGGCGATCACATCGCCAACCGGAATAGTCAAGGCCGACGTCGGTCTGAGCAACGTCGACAACACAGCCGATAGTGCCAAGCCCGTCAGCACCGCTCAGGCAACCGCCAACAGCTCGGTGCTGACCGCCGCTGCAGCGGACGCCACTGCCAAGGCGGCCGGCGCTGTGGCAGACGCGGCAGTTTCCGCGACCGTCGTCCAGTTGGCCTATGGGCTTGCCGCCGCGGTTGACCTGGCAGCACTGGCGCAGCGCCGCATCGATGACGTCAGCGCCTACAAAACGCAGACCGGCACCTGCACAGTCACCCAGTCTGCCAGCAATGAATTCACGCGCACCTACGCCTCAGTGGCCGTCACCCTGCCAAGGGCATACCTGAATGCCAATTACCAGGTGGTCGTCGAGTGCGACAGCGCCGCACCATTCCTCGGAGCTGAGGGGCAAATTCAGGTGCAAAGCCGCGCCACAAACGGATTTGTTCTCGCCATCACCGGATCTGCCACCAGCGCCAGCCTGCGCTGGAAAACCATTTTCCCCACCGCTCAATAAGGAATCATCATGGAAATCATCCGACCCGAAGGCACTGCGCCGATCGCAGACGCCACCGAAACGCCCGGCTATGTCACGCTGGCCTACGAGGAATCGACGCTCACGCTGCCGACCCTGCCACGGCCGAACAGCAACTCTGACACCGTCTACTGGACCGGCAGCGCGCTGCAGTTCGAGCCCGGCACGCCGCCGGTGATCGCCGCCGTGCTGGCCTGCCACGCCGGCCAGACGACGTTGACACTCTTCCCGCTGCCCGACACGACAGCGCCCACTCCCGCACCCGCACCTTAAGGAACCATCATGTCCCTCACTATTTCCGTCCCCGACTCCCTGCGCATGAGCATCGAGGCCGCCAGCGGCGGCGCGCAGACCGTTCTCTACACCGCGCTGAACCAACCCACTTTCATGAATATCATCGGCGCCTTCAATGGCCCCGATGTGGACGCAGGCCTGCCCTCTGGCCTGCACCCGATGTTCACCGTCAACGGTGTGGCCAAGGGCCAGATCATGGCCGGCACCTACCCGGGCGTGGTTAAAAATGGCGAGCTGCTCAGCCTGCCTGGCCAGGATCCTGCCAACACGCTGAACCATGACCAGTTTGTCGCCTATGCGCGGGCCTGTGGTACCGGCTTTCACTGCATGAGCAATGTCGAATGGGCCGGCGTCGGCGTCCAGGCCCGGGCCAACGGCTTTCACCCACGCGGCAATACCAACTGGGGCAAGGCGTACGACGCCGCCTGGGAAAGCGGCCGTCGCGGCGATGGTGGCTTGCCTGGCGTGGCATCCGGTACCGGGCGCACCCAGACCGGATCGGGCCCGGTGTCGTGGCGTCACAACGGCAACTCGACGGGGATTGCTGACCTGTGCGGCAACATCTGGGAGTGGTCGCCAGGCATGCGCATCAATGCTGGCGAGATTCAGATCATCGCCAACAACGACGCCGCCCTGAACGCCACCGACTTCGCTTCGGGCTCCAGCGCCTGGAAGGCTATCGACGGCTCCAGCGGCGCCCTGGTGACGCCGGGATCGGCCAACACCGTCAAGTACGCCACCAGCGGCACGGCAGCCTACACGCTGGTGTGCGGCAGCGGCGCAGCCTTTGCCAGCATGACCAACCCGGGCAGCACACCGGTCGGCGCCACGGCACTGGCCTTGCTCAAGGCGCACGGCATGTACCCGGTTGCCAGCACCGGGCTGGGCAGCGATGACATTTTCTACCTGGACGTCACGAGTGAGCGGCTCCCGTTCCGGTCGGGCAGTTGGGGCGACGGCGCGACCGCTGGCCTGTTTGCCCTGTACCTGAGCAGCGTTCGCTCGGGCGCGGACGGCAGCCTCGGGGCTCGCCCGGCTTTTGTTTCCTGAAATCTGATGACCTGAACTCTGATGGCTGGCCGATAGGCCGGCTTGACCCCAAGACCCCATGAGCAGAAACACACTGGTTCCAGAGCAAGCGCCGAAGGTGACGGATCTGTTGATTCGTCAGAAGTGCGAGGCGATGATCGAATACGGCTACGTGGCGCTTCGCCAGTTCCCGGCATTCGAACGCCACGTGCTGGCCGCCGAGATGCGCACCGCTATGTGGGCCCTGCTGCGGTTGATTGTGGTGTGCAACAAGCGCCACCACAAGAAGACCACCATGCAGGAGCTCGACGCTGAGCTGGACCTGTTGCGCTGCCAGGTGCGCATGGCCAAGGGTTTGGGTTATCTCGATTTCAAGAAGTATGAACACTGGTCGAAGTTGAACGACGAAATCGGCCGCATGCTGGGTGGCTGGCTGCGCTCGATTGCGTCAAGCACTTTGACTGTGGGGGAAGTGTGTTGAAACGGCTCCCGATCCGGTCGGGCAATTGGAACAACGGCGCGACCGCTGGCCTGTTTGCCCTGAACCTGAACAACGATCGCTCGAACGCGAACAACAACATCGGGGCTCGCCCGGCTCTTGTGGATCGTCAGAAACGGCAAGCCTACTGGGCATGCCGGCAGCACACCACACAAAAGGACACACTTTCCTCGGCCAGGGCGAAAACCCGAAGCCGAAAAATTAAACAGGCAGGCCGTTCTGGTAGCACTTGTGTGCGAACGTTCGGACCTGCCGCCCCTCGGGGTAATTTTTTGATTGACTATGTGGCTAAAACTTACAACAACCTATTTGCGCAAATCTACAGTTTCGAGGCCCTGCATGCCGCCTATCTGCGCGCCAGCAAAGGTAAGCGCGAAAAAGGTGGCGTGCAGGAGTTTGAGTTTGATCTGGAGGGCAACCTCATCGCCCTGCAAAACGAGTTGATCTGGGGCACTTACCGCGTTGGCAAGTACCACCAGTTTGACGTGTACGAGCCGCAGAAACGGCCCATTGCAGCACTTCCGTTTCGTGACCGTGTAGTGCAGCACGCCATTGTGGCGGTGTTAGACCCGTTGTGGGAAAGAGGCTTTATTGCAGACAGCTATGCCTGTCGTAAGAATCGCGGCACGCACCGAGGTGCTGACCGTGCACAAGCCATGCTGCGCCAAGTCAAGCGTGAGCATGGGAACGTGGTGGTATTTAAGGCCGACATCAAGAAGTATTTCGCATCGATCACCCATGCCACTCTAAAGACTCTTTTTCGCAAGCGCATTGCCTGCAAAAAGACACTGGCGCTGCTGGACCACATCATTGACTCAGCCAACACGCTCGACGGCTGCGTGTACGGCCGTGGCGTGCCTTTAGGAAATTTGACAAGCAGGCTTGGCGCCAACCTATACCTGCATGAGCTTGACCTGTTCGTGAAACACGCCTTGCGTGAACCGAATTACGTTCGCTACATGGATGACTTTGTGATCATCCACCACGACAAGGCGCATCTGCAGCGCGTGCGTATTCTGGTCGAGGACTTTCTTGACCAGCATCTCAGGCTCAAGACCAATCAAAAGACGCAAATTTTCCCGCTTGGGCTGGTGCGCGGCCGGGCGCTGGACTTTTTGGGCTATCGGATCTGGTGCACGCACCGGCGCCTGCGCAAAAGCTCAATCAAGCGTATCTACCACACCCTGCGTAGGCTGCGAGGGCAGTATGCCGACGGCAAAGTGAGCCTGGAGCGCATTGGTCAGTCGGTGCAAAGCTGGGTAGCCCACGCCGCGCACGCCAACGCCAAGGCATTGCGTGAGAGCGTGCTCAAGAAGTTTGTTTTTATCAGGAGCAACAAATGATCCCGCACATAACCATTTACACCGACCGCTTCATCCCGGCTCGGTTTGCCGCCATCACTGCCGGCCCGTTAATCCTGGTCCGCCCAGCCTACCGTGGCGACGCTGGGCTGCTCGCGCACGAGATGCTGCACGCAAAGCAATGGCTGCTGACAACACTGGCGATGCTGATCGTTGCTGGCATCGTATATGCCCTGCAGCGGCCTGAGTGGGCCTATGTGGCCATCGCCGCACCGGCCGTGTTCGGTGCCATCTACAAGTTGTTTCCAGCCGCGCGACTGCGTATCGAGGCTGCTGCATACCGATTGCAGCTCACGTATTACCCGGACGACCGCAGCGCTTTATTTGCCGGCTTTTTGGCGACCAATTACAGCCTGGGCATCACGCAGGATCAGGCGCTGCAAGCGCTTCGCACATAAACAGGAGTCACCCATGTCTGAGATGGATATTGACCCCTCGCTTACACAGATTGCCGACGAGCTGCCGAAGCGCCGATTGTCGGACATCAACGTCCACCATGAGGACGGCGGATGCATCGGACTTGACATTGTGAATCTGCGGTTCCAAAAGGGAGACGAGCGAATGACGCGCATCGAAAGCAAGCTCGACATCAATAGCGCCGACACCAGCGAGGTGTTGGAAATCCTGCGCTTGGGGCGATCGTTCTTCAAGATCATCGGCTACTTCGGTGCACTCGTGAAGTGGGCAATGGCTATCGGTGCGCCAGTGATGGTCTTTTACTACACGCTCAAAGGTGGGGGTAAACAGTAATGGCCGAAGAAACCAACAAGCGCGCCGTCGCCCTGGTGCTGGCCGCTGCCATTGCCGGGCCCTGCGAAGGCCTGCGCCAGTACGCCTACCGCGACGTGACCGGCCTGCCGACCATCTGCATGGGCTCGACCAAGGGCGTCAAGATGACCGATTTTCGGACGGTGCCCGAATGCAAAGCAATGCTGACAAAGGAGATGAGCGATGTCGTACAAACCGTGGACACCTGCCGGCCGGGCTTGCCGGCCCCTGTACTCGCCGCCTTTGCGGACGCCGCGTACAACGTCGGGGCAAGCATTGCCTGCAACAGCACAAAGTCAACCGCTGCCAGAAAACTGGCGGCCGGCGACCATCGCGGTGCATGCACTGAACTGCTTAAATGGGACAAGGCCCGGATCGCCGGCGTAGCCGTGACGCTGCCAGGCCTGACCAAGCGCCGTGTGCTGGAGCGCGACCTTTGCCTGTCGGGGGTCGCGTGACTTATTTCTCCTGCTTCAGCTTGGCTCTTTCACGCTCATGCGATTGTTTCGAAAGTTCCCAAAGAACTCCAATAAGTGTGAAAAGAATGAAGAGCACACAACCGATCATCAAGAGCGTTTCCAGTCTGGATGCTGATCCAGTATCAGTTGCCAACTTCACCAACAGGCCAAAATAAAAGAGGACCAACATGATGTCGAAGAAGACTTTACGATTTCTTTTCGAGAAGACGATTCTCGCCTTGGCCGCAACATTCATTGCCGTCATTGTGTCCTTAACCATCTCCACAATCCACTTCGCAAATATTGTGATCAGTGCGCCCATCAACATTTTTATTGCCGTGATAACAGCTTCTGTGATGTCCATGATTGAAAGTTGGCTAAAGGACGAAGACTAGCATGACTGACATTCAATTCAAATTCGTCATCGGCCTGGTGCTGCTGGCCGCACTGGTCTTTGGAGAGCGCTACATCGAGGGCCGCGGTGCAGATCGCCAGCTCGCAATCGACACGGCCGCAATCAATAAGCAAAAGGCCGAGGCAGCCGCCACCCTGGCCAGCGAGACCGACAAGGTGCACGCCGCCGAGTGGGCTCTGCAGGATTTCAAAAACAACCAGGAGCTTCAAGATGCTGACCACAAAAAGACTGTTACCGATCTGTCTGATCGCCTGCGCCGCATTGCCGGCGCTGCTGGGCGGCTGCGCGACCCGAACGCCGCCGGATGTGGGCCAGGTGGTGGTGGCGCCACAAATCAAGCTGCTACCGCCGCCGGTGGTGGTCCAGCAAACCCTACCCAGGCCGGTGGGCTACTTTCAGCAGAGCTTAGTGGATTACTCGCTCAGCTCACCAAAGAAGCCGACGACATCAATGTCGCTTACACCTCCTGCAGGGCTGACGCCTACGCAGTGAGGGGGATTTCGCAGCCGTAAAAATTGGCTTAGTGGTACGGAATTGATACGCCGCGCCAGTGTCGCCTCTGGAAATGTCGCATTGAACTACGGCGGCAGGTGCCGTATTCTATTTGGTCAGCAGCCGCATCGCGTCTTCGATGCCCTTGATGGTCAGCGGATACATGCGCTGGCTCATGATCTGCTGAACAACGCTGATGCTCTGGCGATACTGCCAGACGCCTTGCGGCTCAGGGTTGATCCAGGCGAACTTGGGGAAGGCCTTGGTCAGGCGCTGCAGCCACTCGACGCCGGGCTCTTCGTTGTTGTATTCGACACTGCCGCCCGGTTGCAGGATCTCGTACGGGCTCATGGTGGCGTCGCCGACGAAGATCAGCTTGTAATCCTTGTTGTACTTGCGGATGATGTCCCAGGTCGGGAACTTCTCGGCGAAACGGCGCCGGTTGTTCTTCCACATGAAGTCGTAGACGCAGTTGTGGAAGTAGTAGAACTCGAGGTGCTTGAACTCGGTTTTGGTGGCCGAGAACAGTTCCTCCACGCGCGCGATGTGCTCATCCATGGTGCCGCCAACGTCCATCAGCAGCAGCACCTTGACATTGTTGTGGCGCTCCGGAATCATCTTGATGTCGAGGTAGCCGGCGTTGGCGGCGGTGGACTTGATGGTGTCGTCCAGATCCAGTTCTTCCTCGTGGCCCTCACGGGCAAACTTGCGCAGGCGGCGCAGCGCGACCTTGATGTTGCGCGTGCCGAGTTCCCGCGTGTCGTCGTAGTCCTTGTAGGCGCGCTGGTCCCATACCTTGACCGCGCTTTTGTTGCGGCTCTTGTCCTGGCCGATGCGGATGCCCTGCGGATTCTGGCCGTAGGCGCCGAACGGACTGGTGCCACCGGTGCCGATCCACTTGGAGCCGCCTTCATGGCGTTCCTTCTGCTCTTCAAAACGCTTCTTGAGCGTCTCCATCAGCTCGTCCCAGCCCATCTTCTCGATCTTGGCGAGTTCTTCCGGGCTCAGGTTGAGTTCCAGGTTCTTGCGCAGCCACTCGAGCGGAATTTCCTTGGTGAAGTCGGCTACCGTCTCGACGCCCTTGAAGTAGGCGGCGAAGGCGCGGTCGAACTTGTCGTAGTGTTTCTCGTCCTTGACCAGGGTGGTGCGGCTCAGGTAGTAGAAGTCGTCGATCTTGTAGCCGCGCGCATCGGCGTCGTCGGCCGGTTCTGGCATGTTGGGGCCGACCACGCCCTCCTTAAGCGCTTCGAGCAGCGTCAGATATTCCTTGACCGATACCGGCAGCTTGGCCGAGCGCAGGGTGTAAAAAAAGTCGATCAGCATGCGGTCTCTCCGGGTGCAGCGCGCCGTGTGCTCAGGCGCGCGGCTTCTTGTCCAGCAGGTACAGCAACTGAGCCTTGGCCTCGGGCCACTCGCCGGCGCGCATGCTGTACATCACGGTGTCGCGGATGGTGCCGTCGCGGCGCAGGGCGTGACCGCGAATGACACCGTCCTTCTTCGCGCCCAGGCGCTCGATCGCGGCCTGCGAGGCGAAGTTGAAGTTGTCGGTGCGCCAGCCGACAACGTGGCAGCCCAGGGTTTCGAAGGCATGCGTGAGCAGCAGCAGCTTGGTGGTCGTGTTGACGTGGCTGCGCTGGCAGCGCCGGGCGTACCAGGTCCAGCCGATCTCGACGCGTTTGACGGCCGGGATGATGTCGTGGTAACTGGTGCAGCCCAGCAGGGTGCCACTGGCCGCTTCGAGCACGGCGAAGGCAAAGCGGTTGCCGGCTTCGCGCATGGCCAGGGCGTCCTCGATGTACTGGCGGGTCTGATGCGGTTCTGGCACCGAAGTGACACGCAGGCGCCACAGTTCGCCATCCTGTGCGGCGGCCCGCAGGCCGGCCTCATGGCTAAAGGCCAGTGGCACGAGTTCAATGCCGCGTGCCGTGAGGGTGACGGGTTCAACGAAGGACATGGCTTAACGATTGTGCTTCTGCATGAAAACCAGTTTCTCAAACAGGGTCACATCCTGCTCGTTCTTCAGCAGTGCGCCCACCAGCGGCGGCACCGCCACCTTGTCGTCCTTGCTTTGCAGCGCCGACAGCGGGATGTCTTCGGCCAGCAGCAGCTTGAGCCAGTCCAGCAGTTCGCTGGTGGAGGGTTTCTTCTTCAGGCCCGGCAGGTTGCGCACGTCGTAGAACGTCTTCATCGCCGCCGTCAGCAGTTCGTTCTTCAGGCCCGGGAAGTGGACGTCCACAATGCTGCGCATGGTGTCGGCGTCGGGGAACTTGATGTAGTGGAAGAAGCAGCGGCGCAGGAAGGCGTCGGGCAGTTCCTTTTCGTTGTTCGAGGTGATGAACACCAGCGGCCGGTTCTTGGCCTTGATCAGCTCGCGCGTCTCGTAGCAGTAGAACTCCATGCGGTCGATTTCGCGCAACAGGTCATTTGGGAATTCGATGTCGGCCTTGTCGATTTCATCGATCAGCAGCGCCACCGGTTCTTCCGCAGTGAAGGCCTGCCACAGCACGCCCTTCATGATGTAGTTGTGAATGTTCTTGACGCGCTCGCCGCCGTCGATGTCGGACAACTGGGAGTCGCGCAGGCGGCTCACCGCATCGTATTCATAGAGGCCTTGCTGCGCCTTGGTAGTGGACTTGATATGCCATTGCAGCAGCGGCATGTTCAGGGCGCCAGCCACTTCCTCGGCCAGCATGGTCTTGCCGGTACCGGGTTCGCCCTTGACCAGCAGCGGGCGTTTCAGGGTGATCGCGGCGTTCACCGACAGCATCAGATCCTGGGTGGCGACGTAGTTTTTGGTTCCTTGGAATTTCATGTTTCTCGCTTGATTGGAAAAGCAGCGTTGAGGGTAGGGGAAGCAGTGCCGGCCGATATAATCAATTGTTGATCTAACTCAAACTCCTGCCGATTGTCCTCCGAAAATGAACAAATTCCTGCTACTACTGCCCGCCCTGCTTGTCGCCTTCGTGACGGCCCTGCCTGCCCATGCCCAGGAAATCAAGGGTGATGGCAAAGCCGGTGAGAAAAAGATCGCCATGTGCATTGGCTGTCACGGCATTGCCGGCTATCACGCCAGCTTCCCCGAGGTTTACCGGGTGCCCAAGATTTCGGGCCAGGGCGCCAGGTACATCGTCTCGGCGCTCACCGCCTATCAGAAGGGCGATCGCAGACACCCCAGCATGCGCGGCATCGTTGATAACCTCAACGAGCAGGACATTGCCGACGTGGCGGCCTATTTCGAATCCCATGGCAAGCCCGATGCTGCGCCGCTGCCAGCCAAGGCTGCAGAAGGCAACGCCCGCGTCACGGCGCTGCTGCAGAAGGGCGCTTGCGTCACCTGCCATGGCGACAACTTCAGCCAGCCCAAGGATCCGACCTATCCCCGGATTGCGGGCCAGTATGCCGATTACCTGTTCGTGGCGCTCAAGTCCTACAAGACCGAAGGCAACGCCACCTGGGGCCGCGCCAATCCGATCATGGGCGGGGTTGCTAAGCAGTTCTCCAATGATGAACTGAAGGAATTGGCAAACCACGTAAGTGCGCTGCCGGGCGAGCTCAAGAGCCTGCCTCAAGGCAAGTTCCGCTAGCCTGGTCTGTGGCCGACCGGCGGCAGGCTGATCATGCCGCCGGCGCCCACAGGCGCGCGCCTGCGGCGTCGAGATGGGTCAGGTAGACGCGAAGCTCGAATTCAAGCTGGTGGTAGTTAGGCTCCATGTGGCAGCAGAGCTGGTAGAAGGCCTTGTCATGGGCGCGCTCCTTGAGGTGCGCCAGTTCATGCGCCGTGATCATCTTGAGGAACTCGGCCGGCACATCTTTGAACAGCGCCGCAATTCGGATCTCGCGTTTGGTCTTTAGGCGCGAGCCCTGCACCCGCGCCACAGTGGTGTGCGTGCCCAGCGCTTGCGCGACCACCTGCAGCTTGCTGTCGAAAATGACCTTGGTGACGGGCTCGGCGCCGCGCAGATATGCTTGGCGTAATTGCTGCACGTAGTCGTACAAGGCCTTGTCGGTGCGCAGGCCGTGGCCTTGCGCATACTTGTCCTGCAGCCACTGGCCGAGGCGCTGCTCGTGCAGCAGTTGCGCGACCCGCGCCAGAGTGGCGGGGTCGTAGCCTTGCAGATATTTGAGTGAGGGCGTCAAACCTCGCGGCGCAGGGCCGGGAACAGGATCACATCGCGGATGCTGCTGCTGTCGGTGAGCAGCATCATGAGACGGTCCAAGCCGACACCGCAGCCGCCGGTCGGCGGCATGCCGTACTCCAGTGCGCGGATGAAGTCATGGTCGTAGTACATGGCCTCGTCGTCGCCGTCGTCCTTGGCCGCCACCTGGGTCTGGAAGCGCGTCGCCTGTTCCTGCGCGTCATTGAGTTCCGAGAAGCCGTTGCCGAATTCACGGCCCGTGATGTAGAGCTCGAACCGTTCAGTGACGCCGGGCCGGTGGTCGCTGGCGCGCGCCAATGGTGAAATTTCCACCGGATGCTCGCAGATGAAGGTCGGCTGCCACAGCTTCTCTTCCACGGTTTCCTCAAAGTACATCACCTGCAGGCTCGGCAGCGAGCGGCTGGAGAGCTTGTCCTTGGCTTCGGTCAGGCCCAGCTTGCGCAAGGCCTTGATCAGCCAGTCGCGGTCCTCGACCTTCAGATGCGCGCTGCCTTCCAGGGGATCGCCCGCCTCGGTGTGTTTGCAGATAGCCTCGACGATGGTCAGGCGCTCGAACGGCGCGGTCAGGTCGACTTCCTTGCCGGCGTAGCTCAGCTGCAGCGTTCCGCGCGACTTCTGCGCCGCGTCGCGCACCAGCGCTTCGGTGAAGGTCATCAGATCCTGATAGTCCCAATAGGCCGCGTAGAACTCCATCATTGTGAACTCGGGGTTGTGTCGCACTGAGATGCCTTCGTTGCGAAAGCTCCGGTTGATCTCGAACACGCGCTCGAAACCGCCGACGATCAGGCGCTTGAGGTAGAGCTCGGGCGCGATGCGCAGGAACATCTGCTGGTCCAGCGCGTTGTGGTGCGTGGTGAACGGCTTGGCGTTGGCGCCTCCCGGAATCGGGTGCAACATCGGCGTTTCCACTTCCAAGAATTCGTGCGCCACCATGAACTCGCGAATGCCGCTGAGCGCTTTGCTGCGCGCGACAAAGCGCGCGCGCGTGCTCTCGTCGGTCATCAGGTCGACATAGCGCTGGCGGTACTTGGTTTCCTGGTCGTTCATGCCGTGGAACTTGTCGGGCATCGGGCGCAGGCTCTTGGTCAGAAGGCGCAGGCTGGTGGCGTGGATCGACAGCTCGCCGGTCTTGGTCTTGAAGACCTTGCCCTCGGCGCCCACTATGTCACCCAGGTCCCAATGCTTGAAGCTGGCGTAGAGGTCGGCGCCGATGTCGTCGCCCTTGATGTACAGCTGGATGCGCCCGCTGCTGTCCTGCAGCGTGGCGAAGCTGGCCTTGCCCATGATGCGCTTGAGCATCATGCGCCCGGCCACCTTGGCCGTGGTGCCCTGCTCAAGCAGAGCTTCCGGGGTCTGGCCGGCGTGCGCGGCAAACAGGTCGGCAGCGTGATCGGTCGGCTTGAAATCGTTCGGGAAGGCGACGCCCTTGCCCTCGGCCTGTTGCTGGCGGATAGCCTTGAGTTTTTCTTGCCGCTCCAGGATCAGCTGGTTTTCGTCCTGGGGCGCTGGGGCGGTGGTGTGGTCAGACATGAGAGGTACAGTAGTGAAGGCCGCCATGAACAGGGCGTTGATGGCCGGCGAGTCGAAAGACAGGATTTTAAGTTCAGCGCCGCGCTCGCTATGATGCGACGAGATTTCCAACCCATTTAAACCGTTGAGGACAGGGCCGGCTCCGTACGGTCTGTCCCGCAAAGTCTCATGTTGTACCAAATCATTTCCCTGTTGCTCGATGTGGCTGCCGGCGTGTTGGGTGGCGCCTGTCTACTGCGCTTGTACCTGCAGTACCAGCGTATCCCGCTGTCGGCGCGTTCCGGCAATCCGCTGGGTCCTTTCATCTTTGCGCTGACGGACTGGCTCGTCTTGCCGCTGCGGCGCGTTGTGCCGGCGTTCGGTCGTTGGGATATGGCCAGCCTGATTGCTGCCTACCTGCTGGTGCTGGCGCAGTACGTCCTGCTGTGGTTGCTGGCCGGCGCTGGTGGGGCCTTGCTGGCCGTGCCGGCACTGGCCCTCTTTGGCCTGGCGCGGCTGTTGATTTCGGGCTTGACCGGTCTGGTCATCGTCTACGCCGTCCTGTCGTGGTTTCAGGCGCGTTCGGCGCTTACCGACGTGATCGAGCGACTCTGCGCGCCGCCGCTGCGCCCGATCCGCCGCCTGCTGCCGCTGATCGGCGGCGTCGACCTGTCGCCGCTGGTGTTGCTGGTGCTGCTGCAGATCGCCTCGATCCTGCTGGGGCATCTGCAGGGCGCGGTCCTCCTGCTGTTCTGACGCGCCCGGATCAGATCACGGCGTCAGCCGGCTGGCGCTGCAGCATCGCCAGCGTGCTGGCCACGGTCTTGCGCAATTCGCGGCGGTCGCAGATGAAATCGATGGCGCCCTTGGTCTGCAGGAATTCAGCGCGCTGAAAACCTTCCGGCAACGCCACGCGCATGGTGGACTCAATGACGCGCGGCCCGGCAAAACCGATCAAGGCCTTGGGCTCGGCGATGACGACGTCACCCAGGAACGCAAAGCCGGCGCTGACGCCGCCCATTGTGGGGTCGGTCAGCACGCTGATGAAGGGCAGTCCCTTCTTCGCCAGGCGCGTTAGCGAGGCGTTGGTCTTGGCCATTTGCATCAGGCTGAGCAGCCCTTCCTGCATGCGCGCGCCGCCGGTCGAGGTGAAGCAGACAAACGGCACCTTCTGCTCTATGGCGGTGTGAACACCGCGCACAAAGCGCTCGCCGACGACCGAACCCATGCTGCCGCCCATGAACTCGAATTCAAAGCAGGCCGCTACCACGCCGATGCCGTGCACAGCGCCGCCCATGACCACCAGCGCGTCGGTCTCGCCGGTGTTTTCCAGCGCCTCTTTCAGGCGCTCGGGGTACTTGCGGCTGTCCTTGAATTTGAGGGCATCGACCGGCAGCACTTCCTGGCCGATCTCGAAGCGGCCTTCGTTGTCCAGAAAAACATTGAGGCGCGCGCGTGCGCCGATGCGGTGGTGGTGGCTGCAGGTCGGGCAGACGTTCTGGTTTTGCTCCAGATCGCTCTTGTAGAGCACGGTCTCGCAACTAGGGCACTTGATCCACAATCCTTCAGGCACGCTGCGCCGGTCGGCCGGGTTGGTATGCAGGATCTTTGGGGGTAGCAGTTTCTCTAGCCAGCTCATGAAAGCTCCTTGATCAGTTGGGGACCGTGCCGGCACGCCGAAGTTGGCCAGGATTGGTCCCGCAGTTTCTTAGTGCAGATTATGAATCCAGTGCGCTTCGGATTTCACGCAGGAATTTCTGCGCCGTCGGCGCCACCTGATCGCGCGGCTGCTCGTCAATCAACTGGATGATCCGGCTGCCGATCACGACCGCGTCGGCGACCTGGCCGATGGCGCGTGCCGTGGCCGCATCGCGGATGCCAAAGCCGACACCGACCGGCACGCTCACATGGCGGCGGATGCGCGGCAGCATCGCCTGCACCGCCGCTGTGTCCAGCGTGCCGGCTCCGGTGACGCCCTTGAGCGAAACGTAGTAGACGTAGCCGCTGGCGACGCGCGACACCTGCTGCATGCGCTCATCGGTGCTGGTGGGTGCCAGCAGGAAGATCAGGTCCAATCCGTGCTGCTGTAGTTCCGCGGCGAACGCTTCGCACTCTTCCGGCGGGTAGTCGACGATCAGCACGCCGTCGACACCCGCTGCGGCGGCATCAGCCACGAATGCGCTCTTGCCGTCGCGGCGGTCGTGCTTCTGGTTGTAGCGCTCGACCGGATTGGCATAGCCCATCAGCACCACAGGCGTGGCCTGGTCCTGCTCGCGAAAGCTGCGCACCATGGCCAGCACCTGCACCATGCCGATGCCCTGCGCCAGCGCCTTGTCGCCGGCCTTCTGGATTACCGGGCCGTCGGCGCTCGGGTCCGAGAACGGCACGCCGAGCTCGATGACATCAGCGCCGCCGGCGACCATGGCGTGCATCAGCGCTGGCGTGATGTCGGCAAACGGAAAGCCGGCCGTGACGTAGGGAATCAGCGCCTTGCGGCCTTGTGCCTTGAGCGCACTGAAAGTGGCAGTGATGCGGCTCATTTTGGCCCCTTCACAAGGTGTTCCGTGCTGCCGCCCTTGACTGCTTGTCCGGTGCAACTGGGGCGGCAATAGAACTCGGCGTTCGAAAGGTCGGCCACAGTGCCGATGTCCTTGTCGCCGCGGCCTGACAGGTTGACCAGGATCGATTGATCGGCGCGCATGGTTTTGGCCAGTTTCATGGCATAGGCGACGGCGTGGCTCGATTCGAGCGCCGGGATGATCCCTTCGGTGCGGCACAGGTAGTGAAAGGCCTGCAACGCTTCCTGATCGGTGATGCCAACGTATTCGGCGCGCCCGATGTCCTTGAGGAAGGCGTGCTCCGGGCCCACACCGGGGTAGTCCAGCCCCGCGCTGATGCTGTGCGTCTCTGTCACCTGGCCGTTGTCGTCCTGCAGCACATAGGTGCGGTTGCCGTGCAGCACGCCGGGGCTACCGCGCTGCAGTGAGGCCGAATGCTT